>PVMS01031276.1_pt1 | contig 20071 bp, 21 predicted proteins | sample 1853461 | NCBI WGS metagenome assembly PVMS01 (sample SAMN08582032, study PRJNA380276) | Marine sediment metagenome, whole genome shotgun sequencing project. | isolation source: ocean sediment barecode stripped | collected 2017 | reverse complement strand
GACAAGGCTGGCCTGAGTATTGGGCTCCGCACCGTAGGCGTTCGCCGCGCCCGAAAACATCTTGCTGTTGGTCGCAAGCCTGTTATGAATCTCAAGGCCGATGACAACTTCCCAGGCGCCGCTCATTGAAACGCCTCCGGTACACGGGAATGCCAGTCGGTCAGAAGCTGATACTGGTGCGCACAAGCGAGAATGCTGCCCTCCGCAAAGTGCGGTCCCACGAGTTGCAGTCCCACCGGCATATCATCGACGAAACCACAGGGAACCGAGATACCGGGAAGCCCGGCGAGGTTGGCGCCGATCGTATAGATATCGTTCAGATACATCGTAATCGGATCGTCGGTCTTGTCCCCGAGCTTAAACGCCGGCGTCGGCACAGTCGGCCCGGCGATGACATCTACTTTGTCGAACGCGTTCTTGAAGTCCTGACTAATCAGCTGGCGAACTTTTTGCGCTTTAAGGTAGTAGGCATCGTAGTAGCCGGCGGAAAGCACGTACGTTCCCGTCATAATGCGCCGTTTGACTTCGGCGCCGAAGCCCTCACCGCGACTACGGCAATAAAGATCAAATAGATCTGTTGCATCTTCGGCGCGGTGACCGAAACGTACACCATCGAATCGCGAAAGGTTTGACGAACATTCGGCGGGAGCAACCACATAGTAAGTCGGAACCGACAAGTCCAGGTTAGGAAGATCGACCTCTATTAGTCTTGTGCCCTGCTCTTCGAGCGCTTTGAGCGCGTCCTTGACACGTGCACCACAGTTCTCGTCGAGGCCCGAATCGAAATGTTGTTTCACGACGCCAACCTTAAGACCCTTCAATGAAGCTTTCAGATTGCCAACATAGTCTGGCACCGGGTGATCAACCGATGTCGAATCGCGTTCATCGAACCCAGCCATGACGGCCAGCAACATGGCAGCGTCTTTGGCCGTTCTTGTAATCACGCCCGCCTGATCGAGGCTCGAGGCGAAGGCAATCATGCCGTAACGGGAAACACGGCCATACGTCGGTTTGAGGCCTACCGTGCCTGTCAGAGCAGCGGGCTGCCGGATTGATCCGCCCGTGTCAGTGCCTGTGGCCGCCGGCGATATACGTGCAGCAACGGCCGCCGCTGATCCTCCGGACGAGCCGCCCGGCGTGCATTCCGTGTCCCAGGGATTTTTGACCGGGCCGAAGTAGCTGGTTTCGTTTGACGAGCCCATTGCGAACTCGTCCATATTCGTTTTGCCGAGCATGATGGCGCCGGCCGATGCCAGTCTTTCAACGACAGTCGCGTCGTAAGGTGACACAAAGTTTTCCAGAATGCGGGATCCGCACGTGGTCAGCACACCTTTGGTACAAAAGATATCTTTGTAAACTATTGGAAGCCCACTCAGTGCGGACACCTCCCCTTTCGATCTAGCCTGGTCAGACGCATCCGCATCAGCCAGCGCTTGTTCCGCCGTTACACTGATGAATGCATTTAAGGAAGAGGCGTGTGTATCGACACGCGACAACAGAGCATCAACCAACTCCCGCGCAGAAAAATCTCCCGCCGACAGACCACTCGCAAGCTCTGCAAGCGTCTGCTTGTGTATCTCCTGCTGCTGCCCCGCCATGATTACTCGAGGACTTTCGGCACGAGATAAAAACCGTCGGAGACAACCGGCGCGTTTTCCTGAATCGCATCGCGTTCGTTGGTTTCAGTGACAACATCCGGGCGCAGGCGCTGTGACTGGTTAAGCGGATGTGCCATCGGAACGACATCGTCGGTCGGCACTTGCTGCAACTGATCGACGAAATCGACGATGCTCGAGAGCTTGGCGACGACGTCGTCGAACTGCTCTTCCTCCAGATGAAGGCGAGCGAGCGTAGCGATATGCTGAACCTGTTCTCTGCTTAGAGGCACGATTTAATACCGATATGTGATCGCCCGATCACGTACCGGGCAGCACGAGGGCCAGCAATGATACATGCCGCCTTGCGCAATGTCCTGCGCATTGTTAGATTGCAAAAGTTTATATGAATCGCGGGACCCTACCTAAACATGCTAAAGAACATTCTAGGATATTTCTCGAATGATTTGTCGATCGACCTGGGCACGGCGAACACCTTAATCTACTCTCGCGGGCACGGAATCGTCCTCGACGAGCCATCGGTGGTCGCCATCCGGGAAGACAGCGGCCGGGGCGGCCGCGTCGTCGAGGCGGTCGGCACCGAAGCGAAAATGATGCTTGGCCGGACGCCAGGCAATATCACCGCGATTCGCCCGCTGAAAGACGGCGTCATCGCCGATTTCACGGTGACAGAGAAAATGCTGCAGCATTTCATCCGCAAGGCGCACGGCACGCGTTATTTCCGGCCGAGCCCTCGGGTACTGGTTGCGGTGCCTTATGGGTCAACGCAGGTAGAACGCAGGGCCATTCGCGAGTCCGCCGAAGGCGCAGGTGCCCGCAAGGTACATCTTATTCCCGAGCCGATGGCGGCTGCGATCGGTGCCGGCCTGCCGGTCCACGAAGCACGCGGTTCGATGGTGCTCGATATCGGCGGCGGCACATCGGAAGTCGCGGTTATTTCATTGAACGGCATCGTCTACGCAGCATCCGTCAGAATTGGCGGGGACCGCTTCGACGAAGGCATTACGAATTACGTGCGCAGGAATTACGGCATCCTGATTGGTGAGGCAACGGCAGAACGCATCAAACATGAGATCGGCTCGGCATTTCCGGGCCAGGAAGTCCGCGAGATCTCCGTTAAGGGCCGCAATTTGTCCGAGGGCGTGCCCAGAGCCTTCACGCTGAACAGCAATGAGATCCTGGAGGCCTTGCAGGAACCATTGCAGGGCATCGTCGGCGCGGTCAAGGAAGCGCTGGAGCAGACACCGCCGGAGCTCGGCGCCGACGTCGCCGACCGGGGTATCGTCCTGACAGGCGGCGGTGCCTTGCTGCGGGATATAGACAAGCTGATCATGGAAGAAACCGGGCTGCCGGTCGTTATTGCCGACGATCCTATGACCTGTGTTGCCCGTGGCGGCGGTCGGGTCATCGAGCTGATCGACGAGCACGGCCCCGCCGTCTTCGGACTGGAGTAAGCTCACAGTAGTCAGCGGCGGTAAATCGGTATCATCCGCACATGGTTTCCGCAAGAACAAACAATCAGCATCGATCGCAAAGGACGCCGGCCCTTGGCTTGCGACTACTGCTGCTTGCGGCCCTTAGCATCATGATTCTGGTGGTCGACCACCGTGACAATCACCTTGACGCTGTTCGCAGAGCCATCGGCGCGACGGTCTACCCGCTGCACGTCGTTGTCGATGCGCCGGTTGCGATGTGGCACTGGATGCGAGACAGCAATGAAAGCCGCAACGAACTTCGCCTCGAGAACAGCCGACTTAACGCCGAGCGCCTGCTAACTCACGCCCGCCTGCAAAGATACGCCGCACTCGAGGCAGAAAACGCCCGTCTCCGCGGCATGCTGGAGGCAAGGACACGTGTCACCGACGAGGTGCGCGTCGCAGGCATCATGTCTGTCAGCGCCAACCCGTTTCGTCACGTGCTAGTCATCGACAAGGGAAAAAATGACGGCGTTTATGACGGCCAGGCCATGGTCGATGCCAACGGTGTGGTCGGTCAGGTAATCGAGACCGGTTTCTTCTCGGCACAGGCAGTATTGATTAGCGATCCCGATCACGCGTTGCCGGTTGAGATCAACCGAAACGGGCTGCGTACGATCGCCGTCGGTACCGGCGAATTCGATCGGCTGGACTTGCCATTCCTGCCCAATAGCGCCGATGTCAGCGTGGGCGACCTGCTCGTCACCTCAGGGCTCGGCGGTGCGTTCCCGGCCGGTTATCCGGTGGCCGTCGTCGCTTCCGTGACCCGCATACCCCAGGAACCTTTCGCCGCAGTATCTGCTGAACCTGCTGCCAAGCTGAATCAGGTCCGCGAGATCATGTTGATCTGGTCAATCGCCGACGAAGAACAATCGGAGACGAAGGAATGACTCCGGACCGCGTATCACGGCGCATGCCGGTATTGGCCTGCATTGTCGCGGCACTGATGCTCACGATCGCACCGATGCCGGACTGGGCCAGTCCCTTTCGTCCGGACTGGGTGGCGCTGACACTAATATATTGGGCGATGATTCTGCCCCGCACCTATAGCGTCGGCACGGCCTGGATAGTCGGCATCGTCATGGACGTCGCGCAGGGAACATTGCTTGGGCAACACGCGCTAGCGCTCTGTTTCATCGTCTACATCACGGTCAAGTTTCATTTGCAGTTTCGGGTATTTCCGACTTCTCAAATGTCGGCAACTGTATTCGGGATGCTCGCTGTTTATCAGTTCATCCTCTTCTGGATTAACGGTGTTGCCGGAGTCACCACATCTGCAATTATCTACTGGGGCCCGGTCATCACCGGCGCATTGATCTGGCCCCTGCTCACGACGTTTTTCGGCGGCCTGCGTTACCGCGCAGGCGCCGGGTCCTAGGAATCCGGCCCAGTACTCATGAAGCTCCTGGAACCCATCAAAGATCATCACTCGGAAAGACGACTGTTCGTCAGCCGCGTGGCGTTGTCTGCGGTGATCGGTTTTCTGATGTGCGGCACGGTCGTCGCCCGCCTGGTGCAGCTGCAGGTGATCGATCACGAACTGTTCGCCGCAAAATCGCACGGCAACCGTATTCGCATCCAGGCGATGCCGCCGACCCGCGGTCTCATTTTTGACCGCAAGGGACGCATTCTCGCCGAGAATCTGCCGGCATATCAGTTGGAATTGATTCCCGAGCAAGTAGACGATCTCGACGACACGTTGACCCGGCTTGCCGACATCCAACTCATCGCAAGAGACGAGATTCCGAAAATCAGGGCATTGAGCCTCCGCGGCCCGAGATTCAAGCCCGTCACACTGCGTGTCCGGCTTTCCGACACCGAGATCGCGAATTTCGCCATCCAGCGTCCACGATTCCCCGGGGTCGATTTTCAACCGAGGCTGGTGCGCCATTACCCGAACGGCGAAGCCGTAGCCCATGCGCTTGGCTACGTCGGTGCCGTGGACACGTCCGACTTGCAAAGGCTGGACCCCGCCGCCTACGTGGCGACGGCGCACACCGGCAAAACGGGCATAGAACACAAGTTCGAAGGTAACCTGCATGGCAATCCCGGTTACCAACAGGTTGTGACCAACGCACGCGGACGACAAGTCCCGCCGGACTCAAGGGAACTCTCGGCTTCGTTGGAAGAAAAGGTTGCACCCCTGCCAGGCGACAACCTTTACCTGAGTATCGACCTTGACCTGCAATTGCTTGCCACCGAGGCGTTGCGCGGGTGGCGCGGTTCCGTGGTCGCGATTGATCCGCGCAACGGCGAAATTCTCGTTCTGGTCAGCGCGCCGGCATTCGATCCAAACATATTCGCCTCGGGCATGAGTACCGATGATTTCAGCGCGCTGCAATCTGATCCTGGACAACCTCTATTCAACCGGGCCATTCGTGGCGCATACCCGCCTGGTTCGACGATCAAGCCAATGTTGTCGATGGCGGCGTTGGAGACCGGTGCGACGAATCTGACGCGCCGCAACTTCTGCCGGGGTTTTTATTCCTTGCCGGGGAGCACTCACCGATACCGTGACTGGAAACGGGAAGGACATGGCGCAATGGACTTGCATGACGCCATTGCGCAGTCCTGCGACGTCTATTTTTACGAGATCAGCACAACGCTCGGCATCGACAAGATGCATACCTACCTGGATCAGTTCGGACTCGGCCAATACACGGGAATCGACATGGTGGGCGAGCATCGCGGGCTGGTGCCGTCGCGGGAGTGGAAAAAGAGTGCATTCCATAATCGCGCGGACCAGATCTGGTTTCCCGGCGAAACGGTCATCGCATCGATCGGTCAGGGCTTCATGCTCGCCACGCCACTGCAGTTGGCGAATGCGGTCGCGACGATGGCGACGCGCGGCAAACGTTACCAGCCACACATCGTGGCAGCCACCGAAAATGCCTTAAGTGGCGCGAGAGAAATGGTTGCACCGAAAGTATTGGGCGAGGTCGATATACAAAACGAGTTCTATTGGGAAAGCGTCGTCTCAGCAATGCACGATGTTATGCAGAGCGACACAGGCACAGCCCGGGCCGCAGGCCGCGGCGCGTCGTACGAAATGGCCGGCAAGAGCGGAACCGCGCAAGTTTTCTCCGTGGGGCAACAAGAAACTTATGAAGAAGAAGAGATCGCAGAGCACCTCAGAGATCACGCCTTGTTTATTTCATTCGCACCCGTCGATGAGCCGAAAATCGCCGTTGCCGTGATCGTTGAAAATGGCAGTAGTGGCAGCCGCACCGCCGCACCGATAGCCCGCGCAATCATGGATCGCTACCTTGGAGTGAATCACGATGCGCTTTAGTGATACCTCACAATTGTACGAGCGTAAAGCTGCGCCGCTAAGCAGTGTTGCCCGCATCATGCGGAAAATGAATCTGGACGGGAAGTTGCTTGGCGCCTTGCTGCTGATCAGTAGCTTGGGCCTGGTCGTACTCTATAGCGCCGTTGGTGAGGACATGGATCTGCTGCTGCAGCAATGCATGCGACTTTTCGCTGCGCTCGTTGCCATGTTCGTTGTCGCGCAACTGCCGCCCGATGTGCTTCGGCGCTGGACGCCGTGGGGTTATCTCGTCGGGCTCGGATTGCTTGTCCTCGTTCTGTTGCTGGGCGAAGTTGGCCGGGGCGCACAACGATGGCTGGATCTGGGCATTCGCTTCCAGCCCTCCGAAATCATGAAGCTGGCCGTGCCGATGATGGCTGCCTGGTATCTGCACGAACGGCAATTGCCGCCGAGGGCCATGCCACTGCTGATCATCGCGGTTCTGATCATGCTGCCGACAGCATTGATCGCCATACAGCCCGACCTCGGAACGGCCGTACTGATCGGCGCCGCCGGTTTCCTGGTACTGGTGCTGGCCGGCCTGTCCATTCGCCTCATGACCGTGCTCGGGCTATTGTCCATACCGGGCGCCATGGTTCTGTGGAACTACGTGATGGCCGACTACCAGAAGCAGCGCGTGCTCACGCTGCTGAATCCGGACAGCGATCCCTTAGGCGCCGGCTACAACATCATTCAATCGAAAATTGCGATCGGATCCGGCGGTTTGTTCGGCAAAGGCTGGACCAACGGCAGCCAGGCTCAGCTCGAGTTTCTTCCTGAACGCCAGACCGACTTTATCTTTGCCGTGATGGGTGAGGAATTGGGCCTTTTGGGTGTCTTGAGCCTCATGGGCCTGTACCTGTATGTCGTTGGCAGGGGCCTGTACATTGCCACGCAGGCCCCGGATACCTATTCTCGCCTGCTCGCGGGGAGCATAAGCCTGACTTTCTTTGTCTACGTATTCGTAAATACGGCAATGGTCACAGGAATTGTGCCGGTGGTCGGCATACCGTTGCCCCTGGTTAGTTTTGGAGGCACGTCGATGGTGACCCTAATGGCCGGATTCGGTATTCTCATGTCGATCCACACACACAGGAAATTGCTGCCACACTGATGAAAATCGCCAAGGAATTTGGGTGCCTGGCATTCATCCTTCTGCTGATCTTCAGCGGACAGAATGCGCTCGCCATCGATCTCGGCAGGGCCGACGTCAAGCAGTTTATCGCCTCGATGGTCTCGAAGCACGACTACGACAAGAAAGCTCTCAAGCAAATGCTGCGCGAGGCAAAGTCTCAGGACAAGATTCTCGAGGCGATCAGCAAACCGGCCGAAAAAACCAAGTCCTGGGACGAGTATCGCGCCATATTCATCACCGAACAGCGCATCACGGCCGGGGCCGAATTCTGGCGTGAGCATAACGCTGAGCTGAAGAGAATCAGTGAGGAGACGGGGGTCCCTTGCGAAATTCTGGTCGGGATCATCGGTGTCGAAACCTATTTTGGTCGCATTACCGGTGGTTACCGAGTAATCGACGCACTGACAACGCTGGCGTTCAACTATCCGCCCCGCTCGAAATTCTTCAAACGCGAGCTCGAGGAGTTTTTTCTGCTCGTGCGTGAAGAGAGTATCGAGGCGTCCGGCGCGACTGGTTCCTACGCGGGCGCGATGGGCGCACCGCAATTCATGCCATCGAGCTTTCGCGCCTATGCCGTCGATAGTAGTTCCGACGGCAAACGCGACATCTGGAGCAACTGGTCGGATGTCATCGGCAGCGTCGCAAATTATTTTGTTGCCCACGGCTGGCAGCAAAGCAAAGACGTGGTCGCTCGTGCCACACTGGCCAACGGATGGCAGGGAGACGCACCGGACAACTCCCTGAACCCGCAGAGACTGTGAGTTCCTTAAGTCGCCAGGGTGTCTTGTTCGCGACCGATCTTCCCAACGATCACGAGAGCCAATTGCTGTTGTTGAATGGTCCGGACGGCGACGAGTACTGGGTCGGTTTCCACAACTTCTTCGTAATTACGCGATATAACCGAAGCGTCATGTATGCGCTCGCCGTGCATCAGCTCGGTCAGGAGATTGCGATCGAGGTCAGCCGCCGTGAGACCTGAGCGTCATGCGCTCATCTGGTCGCTCGTTCTTGTTCTGCTTTTGGCCGGCTGTGCCGGCAACAGGTCCAAAGACGGTCCGCCGCGAACAGGCTCTTTATTTCCACGCGACCTGCCGCCGGATCCGGTGCCGCGCAAGGAAGCGAGGAGCCGTTACGGCAACGGGCCTGTTTACGAGGTGCTCGGGCAAAACTACCGGGTAATGAAGTCCAGCTACGGCTATCAGGAAACCGGCGTCGCTTCCTGGTACGGGAAAAAGTTCCATGGGCGTATGACTTCGAATCAGGAGCCATATGACATGTACGCGATGACGGCGGCACACAAATCCCTGCCATTGCCGACCTACGTGCGGGTCAAGAATCTGCGCAGCAACAAGAGCATTATCGTCCGCGTCAACGACCGCGGGCCGTTCGTGCATAACCGGATCATTGACCTGTCCTATTCGGCAGCGATCAAGCTGGACATGATCAAGACGGGAACCAGTCTCGTTGAAGTGACGGCGATAAGCTTCGATGAACCGCCCAGACGCAAGACCATCGTCCTCGAAGCCGAAAAGAAAGAACCGCCGAAACCCGAAACGAGCGTGCCCGTAACGAATGAATCCACCGTCTACGTGCAAGTCGGTGCTTTCGGTGACGCTGAAAATGCCCGCAAGCGATTTGCGCTCCTGCGAAGCGGCGGCATCGGCGATGCGTTTGTGCTGGAGGACAACAGCAAATCGCCTGCGCTCTATCGCATCAGGATCGGCCCCATCGCTGATGTTCTACAATACGATAACCTGGTCGCACAACTTCAGGATCTGGGCATTTCCGATACGCATCTGGTCACGGATTAGTGCTGAATCCTTTTTTTGCTCAAGGCGTTACAATACGCGCCTCTTTTTGGAACCGAATCCTGTTTTATGCGCTGTAGGCCTTCTTTCTTACTGCTTTCTTTCATTATTTATCTGATCCCGGTACTCGAAGTCGGCGCCGTCGAATTGCGCCCCGTGCCGGCTCCACCGATCATCGGCGCCAAGAGCTATCTGGTGGTCGATGGCAACACCGGGCGTGAACTGGCATCGCTGGAACCGGACAATGCGCTGGCACCGGCGAGTCTGACCAAGCTCATGTCGGCCTACACGATATTCCGGGCGCTCCGGGAAAACCAGATAGCGCTCGACGATCAGGTCACCGTTAGCGAAAAGGCCTGGCGCACGCCCGGCTCGCGAATGTTCATCGAAGTGGGAACGCGGGTAACCGTTCAGGACTTGTTGCTCGGCATGATCGTGCAGTCCGGCAACGACGCAAGCGTCGCGCTTGCCGAGCATGTTGCCGGCACCGAGTCTGTTTTTGCTGAAGTCATGAACCAATATGCCGCAGCACTTGGCATGCACTCGAGTAATTTCCAGAATGCGACCGGTCTGCCCGGCGAACAGCACTATTCGACAGCGAGAGACCTGGCAACGCTCGCACGCGCGATCATCAGAGAGTTTCCTGATTATTATCAGTGGTACTCGGTCAAGGAATTTGAATACAACAACATCAATCAGAACAATCGCAATTCCTTGCTGTGGCGTGATTCGACGGTCGACGGCATGAAGACCGGCCACACGGACGACGCAGGCTATTGTCTGGTTTCGTCCGCCAAGCGAGACGGCATGCGAATCGTTTCCGTTGTGCTCGGCACAGCAAGTGCAAAATCCCGACTCGACGGCAGCCAGGCATTAATCAATTACGGTTTCCGATTTTTTGAAACAAAGTTGCTTTACAAGGCTGGTGAACCGGTAACCAAAGCCAGAATCTGGAAAGCGCAGAGTGAATATACATCTCTGGGCCTGCCCGAAGACCTCTACATTACTGTGCCACGTGGTAGCTACAACGACGTCGAATCCGTACTCAACATCCCCGCAGTGCTCGTCGGCCCGGTGGCACAAGGCCAGGCGCTCGCCGAGCTCAAGGTGAGTCTGAACGGCGACGATCTCGTGAGCGAACCGTTACGAGCGTTGGACGACAACCCGAGTGGATCGTTATGGCAACGTACTCGCGACGGCGTAATACTCTGGTTCGAGTAGTCGTATGGTCCAGGCAAAGGACGAAACTCTACTGGCATTTCCCTGTGATTTTCCGATCAAGATGATGGGGCGAGATGAGCCGGGATTCCGTGATGCAGCAGTCGCCCTGGTCGAGCAGCATGCCGGCGCAGTATCAGATGACGCGATTCGCACCACGATGAGCCGCAAAGGTAATTTCCTCTCTATTACTATCACCATTAATGCAAAGAGCCAGAAGCAGCTCGACGACATCTACCGCGATTTGACGGAACACGATGAGATTCTGGTCGCGCTGTGACTGCAGCGATCGAGATTCGCACGCTCGGCAACAAGGAGTACGAACCGCTCTGGCGCGAAATGCAGGAATTCACGAACTCGCGTGATAGCGATACGCCCGACGAGCTGTGGTTCGCCGAACATCCGCCGGTATTTACGCTCGGGCTAAACGCCAGTCGCGAACATCTCCTTGCGCCCGGTGACATTCAAGTTATCCAGATCGATCGCGGCGGCCAGGTAACCTATCACGGTCCCGGCCAACTCATGATCTATCCACTCATCGACCTGAAACGCGCCAGGCTTGGTATTCGCGACCTTGTCACCGCACTCGAACGGTCAGTGGTCGATCTCGCTGCTCAGTACGGCATTGAAGCAACAAGCAGAGCTGATGCTCCTGGCGTTTATGTGGGCGGGAAAAAAATTGCCAGCGTCGGACTTCGTATCCGCCGCTGGTGCAGCTACCACGGCATGGCGCTGAACGTCGACATGGACATCGAGCCTTATTCCCGCATCAATACATGCGGCTATGCAGACCTCGAGGTCACGGACCTGAGGAGGCTCGGCATTGAAAGGGATCTTTCGGTCGTGGCCAGGGCCCTCCAGCCACACCTTCTTACGCATCTGAGAATCTGAGTCTCGCAGGCAAAAAAAGGGCAAGACCCGCAGGTCTTGCCCTCTTCATAATCGACGTCGCGTTATTTATACCGCGACGATATTCTCTGCCTGCGGACCTTTCTGGCCCTGCGTAACAGTGAATTCGACCTTCTGACCTTCGGTCAGGGTCTTGAATCCATCACCAGTGATATTGCTGAAATGCGCAAATACGTCGGGGCCGGATTCCTGCTCGATAAAGCCAAAACCCTTGGATTCGTTGAACCATTTAACGGTTCCGGTAGTAGTAGACATAGTCATATCCTAAATTTCATAAAAAATGCGGCCTCAATCAATCCAAGGCCAATGTTGGCTGTAATGTAATGCTAGTACTTATGAGAAACAGGACGAGGACTTAATATGAGGCTTCGAAATGGAATACATAAATAGAAGGCGTACGTTCAACCTGCCGCGGAGTATATAGGCCTTTTCCGGCCAGTCAACGAATATATCGTCATTTTGAGTGGTCGGTAGCCGCCCCAAAACGCCGGAATTCATCGCCTCATTGACGGTAGCTCCTCCTGTACTCGTGCGCCTCGACGCACTCCGGCAGGTCGTAAAAAAGCGGGTCCTGGGACCCGGTTCGTTCGCCATAATCCGCATAGAAGCGCTCACAGGACGCTCGATCAGGCCGCTGCTCTTTGTCGACGCATTCCCTGATCACTTTCTCCCTGAGCGGTGCTATCTTCCGCTGCCGGGCCTGTTCGCAGATCGCGTCAAGTTCTGCCTGCTTCGCTTTGCGGTCCCGTTCGGTTTCAACAGCGTTACCAGTGGCGGCGCCAAGCATCACCATAGTCACAAACAGTAACAATCTGGATTTCATCTCATTCCTCCGGCGCCGGCTGCGGCATCGAGGCGTGGTCCGCCACGTAAAGCCAGCTGCCATCCATGTTACGGGCGACATCCATGTAGCGGCCTTTCATTTCGATGGCTTCGCCGCCGTCAGCAGGCTCCGCCATGATCGTGAACAGTCCCCAGGCGACTGCTGTGTCTCCGTGGATCTCCAGGTGTTCTTCGGCAAGAGAGGCGTCGACGACTTTGTAAGCGGCGAAAAAACCACGCCACGATTCCGCCACCGACTCCGGGCCGGTCCCGACAAGACTGCCGACCGGAAAGTTGACTGCGTCGCTTGTATAACAATCTGCCAGACCCTGTACATCGTTGGCCCTGAGGGCTGCCATGAATGCCTGTTGCAAAGCTTGCGGGCTGTCATTGGCAAACGATGACGAAAAGCAAACGAGGCAGGACAAAACACACAACAGCTTCTTCATGGCATATCTCCTGTGAATCTGCCACGAGTATACAACGCAGTATCAAAGTCGGCGTTTCAGGCCGCCTTACCTGATGTGGAGTTTCCGCTGATGAGGAAATAGACGGCAATCAGTAGCAAAACCACCTGAAATTCCATTCCACCCATGGGAAATCCCTCGGCCGGCGTAAAGCTCCAGCGGCCCCAATGCACCAGGAAGATCGCACCGAGCATGACGGGTGCAATAGCAAGGCCCGACAATCGTGTAATCAGGTCACTCTTGAATGCCCCTACTATGATGCCGATGCCACCTGCCAACTCGGCGAATGTAACCAACGCGGCGACCGCAAACGGCATGCCTAACATCTGGGCAGTACCCTCCAGATTTATCGCCTTACCATAGCCATGAGCAATAAATACGCTCGCCAGTGTCAGGCGAAGCAACCAATGGGCATGGGGTTTCAGTGAATCCAATGAACTGAACATTTCCTTTCCTCCTGAGAATTGTCTTATTGACGGGCCCGGAGGTGTCAACGCCTCCTTGATGACAATGACCTGACGAGCCTTGAATTTATTACTTTAGGGTTCGAATGCGCCGGCGCTACATCTCGCCAAAAGGCCTGGCATCTGACAATTTGAAGATCTCGAGGTCTTCTCCTCATATATCAGACATACCTAGTTCTCATTCAGTTTCGCCAATCGCTCGACGGTACCAATGTCTTCCCATAAGCCTTCGTAAATACTGCCACTCAAGCGACCGGCATCGGCAGCCTCGCGAATGAGCGGGACCAGCGAGAATCGGCCGGCGACCTGTCCCGCGAACAACGCTGGCCGGTAAACGGCGATGCCACTGTAGGTGAGTGGCCGATTGCCGTCATTACTGACCAGGCCGTCAACGAGGTCAAAGTCGCCGTCATCCTTGTGCTCCGGCGTCGGTACCAGGATAAGGTGTCCCAGCGCATTGTCGTCCAGCACCAGATCGTACAGCCGAAAGTCGCTATAGGTGTCTGCATTAACAATCCAGAACGGATCCTTGCCGAGTAGTGGCAGAGCGTGATGAATGCCGCCGCCGGATTCCAGTACGTTGTCATACTCCGGGCTATAAATAACCTGCAGTCCGAATTTCGAACCTGAGCCGACGCGCTCAACGATTTGTTCGCCAAGCCAGTCAAGATTGATGACGACTGTAGTTACGCCAGCTTCTGCCATTGCGTTCAGATGCCGTTCCAGCAGACTTTCACCGTTGACTTCAACGAGCGCCTTCGGCATCTCATCCGTTAGCGGACGCAGGCGTTCACCGCGTCCTGCCGCAAGAATCATTGCGATCACTGTTGCTCTCTCAAAGCAGGCAGGCACCGTTCGCTAATCAGCTCGGTAAGGAAACCCAGCTCTTTATACGCGGGCCCGAGGGCTACGATGTATTCAAGCGTTCGCGGCACATCAGGCATATAGCCGGTTTTGCCATCGCGATGCAGCAGCCGCGCAAAGATGCCGGATGCTTTCAGGTGTCGTTGCACGCCCATCATGTCGAATTGTCGCATGAACTGCGCCGGCCCCAGTCGCGTCTTCGTATCTGTGTCCAGGCGATCGTAAAACCGCATTGCCCATGTATTGACTTGCTCCGCAGGCCAGCTCACGTAGCAATCCCTTAGCAGTGAAACGAGATCGTATGTTAATGGTCCTTCCACCGCGTCCTGAAAATCGAGAATGCCGGGATTATTGTCATTGCTTACCATCAGGTTTCTTGAATGGTAGTCACGGTGAACAAAAACCTTTCGCTGTTGAAGTGCGTTATCGATCAGCAGCCGACTCACTTCCTGCCAATGTCGTTCGTCTGCATCCGTGAATTCGATTTTCAGGTGCCGCTCACATAGCCAATCGTGGAAGAGCGACAACTCGAAAGCCAACAGCGCTTCGTCGTAGGGAGGAAGTTCTGATTGATATTCGCCGCCGAGACTCTGCATCCTTGCGAGCGCCGCTATCGCATCACCATAGAGAGCATCTGCGCAGGAACGATCACTACGGAGTGCAGTCAGATAAAGCTCAGAACCGAGATCGGTCAACAGAAGGAAGCCGAGATCGAGGTCGGTGTTCAGAATGCGTGGAGCGTTGAGACCCATTTGCTCGAGGAATCCGGCAATTTGTATGAAGGGCCCGCAATCTTCCTGTTCCGGGGGCGCGTCCATGACTATCCGCGTCGTGTCGCCGCTATTGAGCCGGTAGTAATGGCGGAAACTGGCGTCTTCTGATGCAGAGGCCAGGGACTCGGCGTCCAGCGCATCGATGCCAGCCAGCCAGTGCTCCAGCGCCTCGCGGCGAGCTGTGATGTCAGTGCTTGCGATCTTCAAGTCTCCACGCGAGTTTGCAGGCTCTTCATAAAATGGAAGGTAGCAAATCGCAATAACTGATAACATCTTTTCTCGATAACATCTTGTACCCATTACATTTTGTCGCATAGATCTACCTCTAATTTGACCCAGACTCCTTATCAATTCGCCGGTCTCTTCATCGTGCTGGCCTTCGCACCCGCGCAGGCGCAGGAATATCGATGCGAGGCCGCCAATGCCGGCGATATCGTCGACCAGTCGCTATTCACTGATCTCGAAGGCGACTCCTCGCAGGCACTTCAGTTCGAGGCCGGGCGTATCGAGGCGCAATTGGGAGACAGGCCGACTACGCTGATGTCTGGTGGCGTGCTCGTAAGGCAAGGAAACAGGCTCGCCGGCGCAGAGACCGCAAGTTATGACCCCGACACGCTGGCCCTGTCCCTGGAAGGCGGCGTGCGCTACGAAGATCCAAATTCACAGATTACGAGTGACTCGGCCGAGTTTTCGTATTCGTCAGGCCTCATTCGGTTCGAAGGCGCCGATTTCAGATTGATGGATAGTGGTGCAAGGGGTGCGGCCAGCGCTCTCGAAATCAATCAGGAGGGCCGCCTCGAACTCGACGATGTGAGTTACACCACTTGCCCTCCAGATTCAAATGACTGGTTACTCGAAGCGAAAGACATCGACCTCGACACAGAGAAAGGTGTTGGCACGGCCAGGAGCGTCAAGTTGAGATTTCAGGGAATACCGATTCTCTATACACCCTATCTGTCATTTCCAATCGGCGACGCGCGCAAATCCGGAATCCTGACGCCGGAATTCGGCAGTTCGGGCCGGAGCGGTCGTGCATTGAGTGTCCCCTATTACTGGAATATCGCACCAAATTACGATGCAACGCTCACACCACGACTGTTGTCCGATCGCGGCCTTCAGGTGCTGTCCGAGTTTCGTTACATGACGAAACGTAATGACGGCACGCTGAATTTCGATTATTTGCCCGATGACAACAAGGGATATGTCGACCTCGGAGTGGTGAATGAAAATGTCGATCGCCATTTGCTGGACGTCCAGCACAAGACAGAATTTGCCAATGGTTTGCGCGGTCTGGTCGACTACCGGGAAGCGTCTGATCGCGAATACTTCGAGGACCTGGGTAATAGTTTGAGTGTCTCGAGTATCACCCACATCAACCAAAGCATTCAGTTCGACTATTACAGCAGGCGCTGGTCGATACTTGGCAGGTTTCAGGACTACCAGACAATCACGGTCGATCCAACGCTCCCGCCCAGTGAACAGCTGCTCCAGGAGCCATACCGGCGCCTGCCGCAAATTCTCGTCAACGGTTCCTGGCCCAACGGACTGCTGGGACTGCGTTACGGATTCGATGGAGAGCTTGTTTACTTTGATCGCGACGTTGGCGTAACCGGGTGGCGCCTCGATGCTGCACCGCAAGTTGACCTGCCGATTGAAAGGCCGGGATGGTTCATCACGCCCGGCGTCATTCTCGAGCACACCCGATACCAACTCGACAACGTTGCACCCGGAGATCCAGACGATCCGACCCGGACTTTGCCGATCGCAAGCCTGGACACAGGCTTGATCCTGGAACGCACAATGGGTTCGTCAAACGGCAGAATACAGACGCTCGAGCCGAGAGTCTTATACGTACATATTCCGCATCGCGAACAATCCGACCTGCCGGTATTCGACACCATCGTGCCGGACTTGAATCTTGTGCAGCTGTATCGAAAAAATCGATTTCTTGGAGTCGATCGCATCGCCGACACCGATCAACTGAGCATTGGCGTTACATCAAGAATTCTGGACGTGTCCAGCGGAAGGGAAGTCATTACCGCAACGATCGGTCAAGCCCTTTATCTGAGTTCGCAAGGCGTCACGTTGCCCGGCAATGCAGCGTCGACCAGTTCGTCTTCCGATTACATCGCCGAGGTTCGCTTCCTGCTCTTCGAAAATTTCAATTTTGACCTTGGATATCAGTGGGGCACCGGCAATACCGGCACAAGTCAATCGGAGGCCAGGTTTCAGTACCGGCCAGGGAACGACAAAATTTTAAACCTGGCGTATCGATATCGAAAAAGCTCTCTCGAGCAAGGTGACGTATCTCTGTCGTGGCCGATGTCAAAAAAATGGAATATCGTCGGGCGCTATAATTACTCTTTTCGGGATAAAGAAGCGCTGGAGCAGTTTGTCGGTATCGAGTACGAAAGTTGCTGCTGGGGCCTGCGGCTTGTGACCCGCCGCTACATCACCGGCGATGGAACGCAAGATTCATCGATTGGTCTACAGCTGGTGCTCAAGGGAATGACCAGCCTTGGCACCAAGGCTGACAAGTTTTTGGAACATGGTATCCTTGGCTATTCGCGCGACCCATACTAAGAATTTATGAATAAAATCAAATATTTATATGCAGCTGCATGGTTGGCGCCCTGCGCGTCCGCAGCAGAAGAGCTGTCGACGACCGGCGACATGCTGGACGGCATCGCCGCCATCGTTAATGAAGGCGTCGTCCTGAAAAGCGAGCTGGCCGTACAGACCGAGGCTATTTCCCAGCGGGCCCTGGCTCAGGAAATGCGACTTCCGCCGCCGAACGTGCTGGAGGAGCAGGTACTTGAAAGCCTCATCGTGAAGCGGATTCAGTTGCAGCGCGCCGACCGGATAGGCATTCAGATATCGGACCAGATGCTGAACTCAGCCATTGCAACTATTGCTGAGCAAAACAACGTCAAGTTCGAAGACTTGCCAAGAATGCTTGAGGCCGATGGCATGTCATATACCGCTTATCGTCGTGAAATACGGGAGCAACTCCTGCTGGATCAATTGAAGCGCATCGACGTTGTCGGACGGATTTCTGTCGCACCGCGCGAGATAGAACATTGTCTCGACGATCTCGAAGATAACGTCATCGCAAATTCCGAATACGATCTCTCACACATTTTTATTTCGGTCGCTGACTCGCGGACCTCGGAAGATTATGCTGAGGCGGAAACCGAAGCCATGTACGTGCATACGCAACTTCAATCCGGTGCCGATTTCGCCGAGATGGCCGTTCGATATTCAGATCGGGAAAACGCGCTTAGCGGAGGCGAAATGGGTTGGCGCAAGGGCGATCAATTGCCAACGATATACGCGGATGTTGTTGGCTCGATGACGGCCGGCGAGTATTCTGATCCAATCCGCGCCGTTAGTGGCTACCACATTGTCAAGGTCAATGAGATGCGCGGTGTGAGTCAGCGCAGCGAGGTCCAACAGACGAGGCTTCGACATATCCTGATTACGCCGGACGAAATCATCGATGATGCGACCGCCGAGCAGCAGCTCAAGGAAGCAGTCGTACAGATCATTTCCGGCGACGATTTCGGTGAGGTCGCGAAGTTACTCTCTGACGATCCCGGATCAGTGAATGAAGGCGGAGAAATGGGCTGGAGTAGTCCGGGCGCTTTCGTGCCGGAATTCGAAGAGATGGCCAACGACGCCGAAATTGGCGTGATCAGTGCACCCTTCAAGTCGAGATTCGGTTGGCACATTCTGGAAGTGATGGAGCGCCGAATGTACGACAATACGGACGAGATTAAGGAAAGCAGCTGCATACAGCGGGTCAGAAATGGCAAGCTGGAAGAAGAGACCGAACTTTGGTTGCGGCGAATTCGGGACGAAGCATTCGTAGACATTCGAATCTGATTTTTCGCCGAACATCCGCCCAAAACGGAATCCCGTGACATCGACAATTGGCAAACCTCTCGTAATCACTGCGGGAGAGCCCGCAGGTATCGGGCCGGATTTGTGCCTCGCTCTGTCTCAGACCGGGCGGCTGGACGAAGTAATTGTTATTGCCGACCGCGAGGCGATCGAAGCAAGAGCGGACATGCTGGGTGTTTCCGCCGAAGGCCTGAAAATTCAGAATGAACCGCTCGCAAACCCATTGGTATGTGGAACGCCGGACTCCGCCAACGCGGAGCCCCTGCTTCGGGGACTGAGGCGCGCCGTTCAGGGTTGCATCGATGGAGAGTTCTCGGGACTGGTAACAGCGCCTCTGCAAAAGAGCACGATAAACGATGCCGGAATCCGCTTTTCCGGTCATACGGAATTTCTTGCGGAGTTAACTTCATCTCCTACCCCCGTCATGCTGCTGGTCGCCGATGAATTGCGCGTGGCACTTGCCAGTACGCATCTGCCCTTGCGCGAGGTTGCCGACTACATAACAAGCGACAGGCTTCGTGAGGTCATCGAAGTCTTGCACGCCGACCTCGCTAAGAAATTCGCCATCGCCGAACCTGAAATCGTCGTATGCGGACTCAACCCGCATGCGGGAGAAGGCGGTCACCTCGGAAAAGAAGACAGCGCGATCATCAAGCCGGTCATTGCAGAATTTCAAATGCAAGGCATGAATATTCGCGGGCCATTGCCCGCTGACACAGCGTTTACGCCAGCTGCAGGTCGTGCGGACGCGATTCTGGCGATGTATCACGACCAGGGCCTGCCGGTGTTGAAGTATGCCGGCTTCGGCAACGCCGTCAACGTGACGCTGGGCCTGCCGATCATTCGCACGTCCGTTGACCACGGTACCGCTCTCGACATCGCCGGTACCGGCAAGGCTGACCCGGGCAGCATGATTGCAGCGGTCGATCTGGCTCAGAAACTGGCCAAGTTGTGAGTCGCGGTCACCGTCCACGCAAGCGCTTCGGCCAGCATTTCCTGACCGACGCGGCGACAATTGAGCAAATTGTTGCTGCCATTCAACCGCGCGATTCCGACACCATCGTCGAGGTCGGCCCCGGCCGCGGAGCCATTAGCGATCCCCTGGTTAAACTTGCTGGAGAGTTCCACGCCATAGAACTTGACCGCGACCTTGCTGCAGTAATCAGGAAGCGATTCGCGCATCTGTCAAACGTAACGATTCACGAAAACGACGTATTGAAGTTTGATTTCGCCAGTCTTGGTAATGAACTCCGTATTGTCGGCAACCTCCCCTACAACATTTCGACCCCATTACTGTTTCGGCTCGT
>PVMS01086807.1_pt1 | contig 20088 bp, 18 predicted proteins | sample 1853461 | NCBI WGS metagenome assembly PVMS01 (sample SAMN08582032, study PRJNA380276) | Marine sediment metagenome, whole genome shotgun sequencing project. | isolation source: ocean sediment barecode stripped | collected 2017 | reverse complement strand
TATAGTGTGTGGAATTTTCTTTATAGTTGTTTTATTGTTAATTTTTTCATAAGTTTTACTACGTGTTTATATGTCCTGTGATCACGAGAATACCCTTAATTAAGTCAAGTAAGGATATTGCTATTGTAAACACTGAAAATCTTTAAGAGTTCTCTTTTATACAAAAATTTTTTCATTCTTCTATGTACTTCAAAAGCTCTTTGATAGCTATTATATTCAAATGTTTAAAATAATGTTCGTAAAATGTAATATTCATCTAAATATTTGACACGTTCAAATTTTTTGTTATTGTTTGTACAATTTACCTAGTATATCTATGGTGCACTAGATGGGATTTCTTACAAATCAGGTGAAATAAAATGTGTCACTGTGTATTTTATTCAGTATTATCCTAAATAAAACACTATGTTAAATACAAAGTTAAATACTGCGAAGTATACTTTGTATTTGATAATATTGGTTAGTGAGAAGAAAGGAACTTTCAAACTAGACGGAAAAGCAAATACAGGTATCATCTACGTACCTGCTGATATTACGAAGGATAGTGGTTTTCCTTTATTACCGCGAAATGTAAAAATTCGCATTGAAGATAATCATCTAATTATTGAACCATTACCTCACTTTGAGTTCATACATATTCGTGACGACCAAGCTACTCTTATTGATAATAGGCTTGGAAGTCAATGCAAACTCTTTTTTCGTCAAGATGAAACCATATACTGTGACAACTGTAGAAAAACTAGTTGTGATCATATAGAATATGCCTTAACTGTAGAAGAAGTCAACAAGTATTTGAGAAAGCGCAGTTGGAGAAAAAAGAAATGAGTACAAAAACTACTCGCGGTAAAGGCAAAGTTTTCAATAATGAGGAATATCGAGAAATAAGTCCTGCTGACTTTTTCTATCGTAACAGAGATTTGGCAGGCTTTAGTAATCCTACACGCTCTTTATATTCAGCGATCAGAGAACTCTTAGAAAATTCTTTAGATGCATGTGAACTATATAAAATCCTTCCAAATATTCACATAAGACTCTCCTTAGAGGGAGACACTGAAGATGTCAAGGACTCATATACTTATAGAATCCGAATAATGGATAACGGAAGCGGAATCCCACCTGAGCATATCCCCTCTTCTTTTGGCCAGATACTGTTTGGATCTAAATACCGATTAAGACAAGTCCGTGGAACATTTGGTCTAGGGGGAAAAATGGCAATTCTTTATGGACAAATAACGACCAACACCCCCGCTACCATAATCTCAAGTGTAGGTAATGGAAAGAGTTACGAGTTCTTGATTAGAATAGACATCTTGAAGAATAAACCTGAAGTCTTGAATAAAAAAGTTCATAAAAACAAAATAGCTTGGCATGGTACTATCGTTGATTTTTTGTTAGACGGTAACTACGTCAGAGCTATGCCCAGAGTTCTAGAATATTTAAGGCAAACTGCACTAGTGAATCCTTATGCTGAAATCACATTTATCGACCCTTCAGGTCGCCTCTACAAGTTTGAACGCGTAACATCTGTTATGCCAGAACCTCCTAAAGAAACGCTCCCCCATCCTTATGGATGTGATGTTGAATTAATTAGGCGAATTATCAGTGCATCAAAATGTACTAACATGCTCACTTTTATGTCAACTCATTTTCACCGGGTTGGCAAGAAAACTGCTCAACGCTTTCTGACATATGCAAAAATTAAGAAAAAAACGAATCCTCATAAATTAAATTCAAGCGAAATCGTTCATATAGTACAGATGATGAAGACTTACGGCGATTTTTTACCTCCGGATGCTTCATGCCTTTCACCATTAGGAAAAGATCTACTCGGAGCAGGTATAAAGAAAGAATTAAACCCAGAATTCATCCATGTTGAGCAAAGGAAACCTTCTGCTTACTCAGGTTTCCCATTTATTGTTGAAGTAGGTATTGCTTATGGTGGAGATATACCGGCATCTTCAGGAATTATTCTTTACAGATTTGCTAATAAAATACCTCTTATATATGATGAGGCCAGTGATATTTCCAGAAAAGTCATAAACGAAGGCATAAACTGGAGATATTACAAGATTGCCCCAAATTTACCGATCGCAATTATCTCCCACATCTGTTCAACAAAAGTTCCCTACAAGACGGTGGGTAAAGAGTTCATTGCAGATCGTCCGGAGATTGAAAGAGAGATTAAGGCTGCTATTAAAACTGTTGCTCGATACATGCGCATTTTTCTTTCAAGAAAAAATAGAATCGAGCATGAAAGAAAACGGATAGACCTCTTCGCGAGATATTTACCTAAAGTTGCTAAATTCTCAACAGAATTAGCTGGTAAGAAAAAAATACCAGATATTGAACCCTTATTGAGGAGTATAAGAAGATATGGCAAAAAAGAGGATTAAGCGTCAATCTAGTAAGAAAAAGAGGATTAAGCGTCAATCAATGAAGAAAAGGAAAGAGATGACCTTAAAAAAACTTAGAAGTTTCGGTGGCGTTTTATATAACCAATTGAATAAAGGTGAATTTCCTTGGATAGAAATGCCCAGTCGTTCGACCTCGAACATCTTATATGATGATAGACTAAAACAATATATCCTTGGAAAGAAACATGTCAAGAGGAGTTCACGGAATATACGTCACATCAGACCTGTTACTCAACTTGTATGGACCGCTTCCTTTGCATATACTCTCAATAAACAAGGAAAAACGAGCACGCTAAGAGATATTTTTTACTCAGCTCAAGCATTCGATGTTCCCTTCAAGAATCAACAAGAATCAGACAATATTATCACTGATTTAGAAACTGTTTTAGGATTTGCCCGTGAAGATTTTAATATTTTTCCTGAGGAGAGAAGTCAAATTTTTGGAGATTTGACAATAGAATACACAGTTCCAGGTTATGAAGGTAATAGTCTTAATCTTACTACACATCCTGATGGGTTGGCTATAGGTCCTGCTTTAACTACTTCAGATTTCAAATCAACGAAAGCTAATAAGATCATCGTTATTGAAAAAGGAGCCATGTTCACTAGGTTAATTGAAGAGAAGGCGTTTAAGAAGTTTAAAGCTATACTTATTCATACAGCAGGACAACCTCCAAGATCTACGAGGCGTATTATTCGGAGGCTCAATAAAGAATTAGGGTTACCTGTTTATATTTTCTGTGATGGTGACCCTTGGGGTATGGCAATAGCAATAACGATCATCTGTGGTAGTGCAAATGCAGCTCATTTAAAGGAACTTGCAACACCTGAAGCAAAATGGATGGGACTTTACAGTTCTGACATACAAAAGTACAAACTTCCAAGTACTAAACTCAAAGTCATAGATATAAAACGACTTCGTGATATGCGTAAAGATCCTCGATATATAGCGAAGCCTTGGAAAACCCAGATCACTCATTTTCTTCAAAACAAGCGGAAGTGTGAGCTAGAAGCATTTTCGAGATATGGCCTTGATTATGTAGTTAAGAAGTATCTTCCGGAAAAATTGAATAGACTTTAATTAACGAAAAATATATATTGCGATCGTTTTTAACCTTAATACACGCGCCGGCGTAGCTTAGTTCGGTAGAGTAGCGGACTTGTGAAGGTAAATCTTCACTAGGTTAAAGCTGTTAACTCGCAGGTCGACGGTTCGAGTCCGAGAGTGTTGAGGAAAAACCTCTCATTCGACGAATCCGCCGGCGCCAAATATTTCCTTAACCTCCGTTAGAGTTTAATAGGAGTACAGAAAATTAGAATGTGGGCTCGAGGGCCCGTAAGGAAACATGTTTTCCCGGGAAGCTCAGTTTGGTTAGAGCGACAGGCTCATAGTACTCTTAAAAGTATGAGAGACCTGTTGGCCGGGCGTTCAAATCGCCCCGGGCCCATTATAATGATTTAAAGAGTTACTTTTGTAAATATTCTGTAGAGATATATGTCTAGGGGTATCAATGTTGATCTAACAGAAATTGTTTCACATTTATTTTGTTAATATATTTTCTAATGTACATTCATTTAGACAAATTTTTAAATAAAAATCTAAATGGTTTTTTCGCTAATATTTATTCAATTACTAAAAGTACTATTTGAAGAATAAGAAATATGGACATCGTTGGTATTGTTGGTTTTGCAGCTTTACTCGGCTTCATTATAACTATTATTGATTACTTATTCCATAAAAGAAAAAGATTGAAGCTTAAACTTGAAACATCTTAAGAATTACGCGGTTTTTCTTCTCTTAACCAAAGTGTATATTGCGTCTGAATATTTTGTCTTAAGGAACGTTGAGAAACCTTCATGAGTTAGGTAATACCAATATTCGTTTCTTGTATTACTTTTCTGATATTCTCCCATCATTAAATGAACAGATCGTAGTTTAGTTATTAGAAACCGTAGATACCTCTGTTTATATCCTGATTCATCTAGGAGTTGATTGAAAGTCATCTTTCTCCGTCCTATGATTGTGAGTAGATTGATTATTTTCTGCTTGGTTTTTGGGTCATTTGTAATTAATCCTGCTACATCTATTAATCCCATTACATTCTCTCCATGTACTATTGAATTCTAAGCATTTACTATTTGAATCTTTTCTAATATTGATATATCCTTCAATTGATTTTTCGCTTAAAGACTTATTAAAGAAATTATAATCTGTATCCAGTTACGTACACTCTTTTTTATTTAAAAAAATATTTTTTTAAATATATAAAAAGTGATAAACTTTACCTAAAAATTTTTAATATTAATGCTATTATGCGAAAGACTTTAGTATATGATCTATTTTTCTTTCTGAAATAAGCTCCGGTAGTATAGACAGGTTATTCCTATAACGGTCAAGTATGCTGGCCTTTCGTGCATTTGCGAAGAGAGTCGGTGACCCGGGTTCAAATCCCGGCCGGAGCACTTTTAGTACTTTCAGGTACCTATTTTTTCATTATAACATTTATCTCGATGGAGAAGCCATTCAGTAACTTTGAAACATATTACTTTGTACTTTACGACGCGCTAAAAGATATGTCGGGTAGTTCACATTAGACACAGCTTTTTGATGTGGATATTTTTTATCCGAAGAGTTAACTTTAGACTATGTAATCTCAAGTAAATTTTGAACAAATTCCTTCCTACTTTAGTCATTATTAATTTTCATTAATCATAATTTATTAATGTGAAAATGATTTAAGATATTAACCAATTACTTTTGAGTATATATTGTATTTATGTTGGTAATTAGACTTGAAACAAAGAAAGCGAGGTTTATTCATTGGTAGATTTCAACCTACTCATAAAGGACACATTAAAGCCATTAAGAGCTTGTTGATGAAAGTAGAAGAGTTGATAATTATTATTGGCAGTTCTCAACTAAGCCATGAATTAGATAATCCCTTTACAACAGGTGAAAGGATTTGTATGATGAAATCAGCTCTCGATGAAGCCAAAGTACATCCAAATAAATATCTAATTTTACCAATTCCAGATGCAACAATGCATTCAATTTGGGTTGCTCAGATTTTATCTTATACACCACCATTTGAAGTGGTCTTTTCAAATGATCCACTAACAAGACGCTTATTTCAAGAAGCAAAAGTATTAGTGCATAATATTGAATTTTTCCAAAGGAAAATCTATTCCGGTACTGAAGTTAGACGAAGGATACTTGCTGATGAGGACTGGAAAGTACTTGTTCCTAAAGTTGTAACGGATATAATTACTGAGATTGATGGCGTTCAACGTCTTATTGAATTAGCAAAGACTGATTCACCTTTCGGAAGAAGAAAAATAGTTCATTAGTTACTTTTTTACCAAATCTATACTTCCATTAATCTTCAAGATTACTTTGAATTCATCTCCAACGGTATGCTTCTGTTGGAGATTCTCCCATTCATTAATCGTTAGATATAGTGTTAATCGATTAGTATATTTTCGCATTTGAGCTCTCACTCGAGGAGGTATCATTACTTGTACCATGTTTCTGCTTGCTTCAAGTGCTTCAGAAACTTCCTTAGGAATACTTGTGGGTACCATCGTTGGTATTTTTGGTGGACGATACCCAAACTCAATACGAACATATTCATTTCCTTGGTAATCGTAGTGTGGATTAATTGCTGTAACTTTAACTGTAAAGAAATTTTCACTCAACATTTCTATATTTGCTCCATAACTATATTCTTCTTTTCAATTCGATCTATCTTATTATTATATCCTACAAAGACTGTTGTAGTAACGTCTATAAAAAGACCATTTTCTACAACTCCTGGAATCATATTAATTTTAGTTTCAAGTATTTTACCATTAGTTATTACGCCGAAGGCAGCATCTACGATGTAATTTCCATTATCCGTAATGAAGAGGTCTCCGTTATCTTTTATAGATCTTACTTTTGGTTTTCCACCCAATTTTCTTATTTTTTCTATAACTGGAGCGAGAGCTATAGGAATTATTTCTATAGGAACCACTTGATTTACTCCTAACTTCTCTACGAGTTTACTCTCATCGATAATAATAACTAACTTTTCAGCAGCAGTATCAATAATTTTTTCCCTAGTGAGCGCTCCACCTAGACCCTTAATGAGGTTCAGTTCAGGATCAACTTGATCTGCACCATCAATAGCAATGTCTAATTTTGGGTGTTCATCCAGAGTAGTTAACTGTATCTTATTCTTCTTCGCTCTCTTTGAGGTCCATAGGGACGTTGGAACCCCCAATATTTGTAATCCTTCTTCACGAACTCTTCTCCCTAATTCATCTATCATGTATTTAGCTGTTGATCCTGTCCCTAAACCAACAATTTGTCCATCTTTAACAAGTTTGACAGACTCTATTGCTACTTTTCTCTTTACATCTTCTTTCTCATTCATCTTTTTCACTTTATCCTTCCATTTCAATTTGTTCTATTTGTGCAATTATTTTTAAAACTTCATCCTGAATATTCTCTATCCTCTCTTCTGATTTACTTTTTTGACGTTTCTTTTTCTTATCCATTACCTTTTTCTTAATAGTTTGTCCTTTTTGTTGTACATGAAGAACATCCATGGGTAATTTAACAGATTCTTTTATTTCTTCTTTCGGAAGATTCTCAAGATGATTCTTAATATTATTGACTGTATCATTTATTTCATTAAATTTTTTTTGAAAAATATTTTCAAGTTCTTGAGTGGGCTCATACTCTTGTTTTTTAAAAATTATCGCTCGGTTACTTACTTTCTGATCAAGATGTTGTATCTCAAGGTTATATTTCTTTACCAGTCGCATTCTATCTACGTGTGATATCTTTCCTTTAGTTTCAGCTTCAAGTAAACGAGTTTCTACAAAGTTTTGAATTTCTTTCTCAAGATTTAAGATTTTGATGTTTTTTTCATTTTTTACGGGTAAAAGTGATAATGCTTCTCTTTCAATCGTTTCTGTATCTAATACTTTTTCAGATTTTTTTTCAATTCTTCTCTTTCGTGTTGTTAAGTAGATTGTTAATGCAGTTGCTATTGAGGTGACTAGTAATACTATTTCATAACCGTTGATACTAGCCATTTTTCTTTTCCTCAGCACTTTGAATATTTTCCGTTAACCATATTTACTATTTAGGTTTAAGAATGATTAATTTAAGATAAACTAATAATAATCTCGAGAAAGATATAATCGCCTTTTTGTTATTCATTTTATGCATTATTTCTTAGATGAATTGTGAATGTAAAACAAATTTCTATTGATAAAAATGTATTTGTACCTCTGTAAAATTAAGGATTATTTTTTTATAAATAAGAATCTTGAAGGAATCACAATAAAAAAGAGTTTTAAATATGTCATTTCAGTTGCACTATCCAGATATATGTTGTACCTTCATAAGTCATGTATAACTATTTATTTTTGTGATGTATCTTAATTATATCATATACACATGATTTCGAAGTAGAGGTAGTTAATAATATGGTTTCTGTCAAGAATGTTGTAGATAAAATTGGAGATCTTGAAAAAATAGCGAATGGGTATTTAAGCTATGATGCAATGGTTGGTGGTCTTGTTTCTAAAAGTCTTAAAGGTTTAGGTGAAGCAAAAAAACTTTTAGAGGATCCATCAAAAGCAAATATTACTAAATCTCTTGAAAAGATTAAAAGTATTAAAAACGATTTTGAACCGTATAGCTCTTATGTGACAGATGTGATTGAGAAAGTTGATGCAGTGATAGCTGCCTATAAAAATCTTTGATATCTTCATCATTTCATCAAGAATCAAGTTTTCAGGCAACCTTCCTCTCATGGTAGACCGTAGACATATTCTCTTTGAAATCGTTATAGAGTTAATTCAAGAATTTTATTTTTTAAAAATATTTGGAGCTCCGGGCGGGATTTGAACCCGCGACCTACGACTCTTTGGAAGCAATACCAAGCCGTCGCAATAACCCGTCTATGCTACCGGAGCAAGTTGATTCTGAGTTAAGTCGATGTTTATTCGTAACTAATTAGATTTACGCTTTTTAGTTTATCTAAATGATCTTTCCTGATTATCGTTTTTAAACTTGTATTCATGTTACTTATTTCTGGGGAATATTTCTGTGTAATACTTTTTCATTTATTAACTGAAAACATTTTCTATATTTTTATAAATTTAGCATCTTTCTTTTCAATTTTTAACAATAATTATGTTTAAACTCTAAATGTTTCAGTTAACGAAAATACATATAAAACAGATGAGGAGATAATTTGAAAAATAAATTCGTTGCTGATTGGGCTAGACAATCTAAACCATCGTTATCTACACGAATAAAAGATACAATTAATTCAGTACCACTTAAAGAGCGGATAAACAAAACAGTTTTTAGGCTCAAACTAGTACAGAGAAAATTAGAAGATTCAAGCTTAAGAAGTGAACAAAAATATAAGAAGCTTTTTACTAAATGCGTTGAAGCACAGCGAGCCAAAGATCAAACAATCGCTATCATGTATGCAAATGAAAGTGCTCAAATACGAATTATTGCTAAAACCCTAACCGGTGCACAATTAGCCGTAGAACAAGTCGTACTTAGATTAGAAACAGTTTCTGATTTTGGTGATATAGCAGCAGAGATAATGCCTGCAGCCGAAACAATTCGCGCACTAAAGGGACGACTGCAAGGAATAATTCCTGAAGTATCAATGCAATTAGGATTCATTAATCAATCCCTTGATAGCTTAGTTTTAGAAGCAGGTGAAGCCACAGGATCAAGTTGGAATACAATGGCATCTGGTGATGAAGCAGAGAAAATTCTTCTTGAAGCCACAACAGTTGCTGAACAGAAAATACGTGACGGTTTTCCAGAGCTACCCACAACAGGCAGTGAGAGAGGAGTCTCTCACAGATTTTAAATGGTGATATTGTATGAACTCTGGAGGGATAAAACTACTTCTTTCCTTTGTCACATTGGGCTTCATAGCTGGATCATTCGCTTACGTTGCATTTGATTTTCTATTAAATCCCGTAACAACTTCACCTATATTGACAATGATCCGTTCACCATTGTTCATTTCAGGTATCGCAGGCGGTGCAGTGGCTGTCACAATTGTGTTACTTTATGCCCGTTTATCTAAATAGTATTCCCTTCATCCCACTTTTTTTTTAATGAAAAATCATGTGCCTCTTTTTAATTCTTAATAAGTTTTTCGGTGAATAGTTAAATGGTTCTTTAAACTTTTAAAGTATAGATAAGCTTTGACTCTTCGAGATTGGCGAACATACAGAAAACATTTGATGAATCCTGAGTGTCTTTTTTGTAATACACTAACGCGACCTGCAATAATTCTTCGAAATAAAGGTTATGTAGTGCGCGGATGGCGATGCCCTAAATGCCAGTTTACTCAGTTACATCCTCACGAAATTCCAAAAGCATTAGCTATATTGAAAGAAATTAATGAAACAATTTAATTTTTTCAAAAAGTTTCTATAACAATTATTTCTATATAAAAATAGGATTCTGTTAACGGATACCCTAGTTTAATAAAGTTTCTTTAAAATAATATTTTTCTAATGCTTGGTTAGAAAATTGAAATGATGAAAAGAGTAATCAAATTGATTAATTCTTTCTCAATTTTTACGGTTTTAAGTGTGTACTCTCTTTTTTTCGAAAATGTTAAGAGTTTTACAAAAAAATAATTGAATTCTTTTTTAGAAATAATTACTCTAAGAATCTAAAAAAAAGTTAACAAATATTCCCTTTAACGAAGGATTCGATTTTGGTTACTAAAAAATAGATAATTAAAGATTTAGATTTTCCTTGAGAACTGCTTTATATCGCCCTAGTTTTCCCCCATAGTTTGCAGCTGTAATCTTTACTACGCCAGGAATACTTACTGCAGATATAATGCCTTCAGCAACAGCTCGCTGAACACTCTGCAAATCTAAACCATTTATCACAAGTTCAAATACACTATTAACATTATTAGGGATGACAGTATCTTCTGTAATATTTTTTAATGTTGGACATAATGAGTGATTAGTTGAAGCTCTAAGTTTATATTTCATAGATCCAATCTTCGAACCTGACCTACAAACACCTCCGGGAAAGGTCAAAACTACATTATCAACTTTTTGAATCGCGTTCACTGCAGCTTGAGCAGCGGCTAATCCGGAATCGATATTTTCAGCAAGAATTAAAAAGTTTCCTCCAGCGACTCCTCTCTTGACACCAAACCTCGATTCAACAATAAATTCACCTTCCATCACAGGAATTCTCCATACATTCCTCTCAAATAAGATATCTTTCTTCTGAAATCCGTCACCAAAAAAGCTGATGCTTTTTCCTATTTTAAGCTTCTTTACTGATTGATCAGACATAGCGTCAAAAGCTGCGGTTGTAGGACAAGTCATTACGCATTGACTAATCCTCGAGAGCATTTGAGATTTCACTCCATGACCGAACGTATGATAGATCTGAAAGATTACCCCCGGTCTACCATCAGGTGTCTCATTTTTTTTCACAATTTTTTCAATACCCGCTTCCGCTGGAGACATGATTATAGATACAGCAAAACCTGTAGCTGCAGTTGCAGATGTTAACGCCCAATACTCTGTCGCAGCTGTAACAAGAACTCTTCCAACCCACATTGGAAACATTTCAGCATATGTGTCCTCTATACGGCAAATGTTTCCACTCGGGTGATGCTTAACGATGAAGTCGTTGCCTTCCTTTCCTATGACTTCAAGCCTATTTTCTTTTTCTGTAGATTTTGATTCCTTCTCTTTCTGTGACATATTCGAAACCTGCACTTAGTAATTCTTCATCTTCCTTAATAGTTTTTGCAGTAGCAATATGATATTCGTCGCCTTCAAAAGTCACTAGATGCATGTAGATCAGTGTTGAGTTAATGTTTCTGTGTCCAAATCCTTCCTTCACATGAAGGATGTCCTTTATCTTGTGATATTTCATGCTTCCGTAGAAATGTCTGAGAGTATGAAAGGTTATTCTATTGATCCGTAGATTTTGGAGTTTATATACGTGTCGTTTTCTTTATTTAATAAAATTCTTTCTGAAATACATTAATCTTCCATTACCGAAAAATCTTCTGTGAGGTTTTAGGTAACATATTCATCATAGATGTTAGTTTTCCTCTGATTATGAACTGTCTTGGTTTGCTTTTCTTTTCAGATAAATTTATTGTTAATATATTATGTTTAGTGTCTATGTCAATCCACTCTAGACGCCATGTTTCCCCACATTTTGCACCTGTTTCCTTGAGTAACTGAATAAATAATACGATTTTTAGACTACATCCAGCTATGAGTTCTCGATTTCTCTTTTAAGCCGCATATCAATTCCTTTAAAACTACTTGTTCTAATATTATTTTTTAATGGTTAAGCAAACCGATTTAAATATGCAGGGGTAACCAAACAAGTAATTTTTAACTAATATAAATATTATTACCGATAAAACTTTTTATATCGGTATAAATATTTATACCGTTAATAGTGGTGTGGGCTGATAATAATTCAATTCAGCATAAAGGAGTATTAAACCATGAATACAGGAGTCTCACTAATCATAGCATTGTTTGTTGCTGCACATATTCTCATAATAATTAGCGTAGTTATTACTCACCGTAAACGTGAGATTTGCATATGTGGACACAAATTTAACTTACCTGAATTTGGAAAATATATCTGTTCCAGTTGCGGAAAGATACATTTAACATAAACATAATAAAAACTTATTAGCACACTCAGCACGAATGAATTGTCTTCAATTCGACTCGGGCTCTTTACATATTTGCAATCGTTAATCTCTGTTATGAATTTATTTTATGTGGATATGGCCGTATATAATTAGAAGAGGAACAATTTGGAAAAGATGTTTAAACCGAGTCAGAATAAGAATACATTAGTTTGGGGATTAGTCTTAGTAGCGATAGTCAATATCCCTTTACTGTTATTCTTCGTTTTAGGTTCTCAAGGACCTACGTTTTTACTTATTATCTTAGGTGTTATCTTCATTCTGGTTGATGGACTAATACTTTTTCTTACTTTCTCGGGTAAAAAAATGAGTTACACACTGGATGAGAATGACTTTACGGTTAACTTTGGTTTATCAAAGCGTATTATACCTTATGCTTCAATTAGTAAGGTGCAGCTTTCTAATACGACTCTTCTTCTTCGTCTTTTTGGAGCAAGTTGGCCTGGTCTTCATTGGGGACTATACAAAACCAAAGATGTTGGAAATGTCTGGGTTTATTCGACCAAGGTCAAGGGAGACTTTGTCTTAATAAACTTGGTAGATGGAAAAAAAATAGTTATCTCTCCTGAGGATCCTAAAATATTTTCCGATGAGATAAATGCTTGGAAAAGTAAATTTGGAGTATCGAGTCTAAGTGAAGTTGAAAAGTTTGATAACTCGAAAAAAATGGTTTATGCTCAAGTTTTAGCTGTCGCTTCTGCTTTTGTAGTCTTCCTAGCATATTTAGTGTGGATTTATCCATCGTTACCAGAGATAATTCCTGTTAATTTCGATATTAACTGGAATCCGAATCGTTGGGGACACAAATCTGAACTCTTTATAATCGCAGGTATCGGAGCAGTTTTTCCTATACTAAATACTATTTTAGCTCTTAAGTTTGGAAGATATGGCAAAGAATTAATGCTTTTTCTTGGAATTGTATTCATCATGTTCATGGCTCTATTCTTCGGAATTGTATATTTCACACAAAGCGTGATCTAAACTTAACCTTGATGTAAGTAAACTCAAGAATATTTCCATTTTGCTCTTTTGTCTATTTTGTCATATACATGATAAAATGATAGAGCGTAGGACTAAAATTTAATTCACAAACCCAAACCAAAAAAAAGAATGTTTTTACTAGACCTTAGGGACCTTTAGGATAACCATCACTTACATTTTCTAAATATAATATCATAAATTTACAATTATTTCAGAAAAAAAATGGGAGTGGAGTTTACGGGTGATGTCTCCATCGTGGAGCATGTTCAACTCCACCAACGATGTTTGTCTCGAATTAAAACATCTTCTCAGATGAATGTTAAGAGGAGTTGGGGAGGTTTAGATATTATTTACCTTAATTACAAAGATGCTGAGAGGATGAGACCTAATAAGTTTGCTTTAGCCCAGATGTTTTCTGAAATAAATATATTTAGTACACACATCTCATTTATGAGGAGAGTGACTGCATTAGATCTTCTGCCATCATATTAACTGAAAGAGGCGTTGAAGATTATGAGTATTTTAACAAGAATGTTAGGGTATCTGAAAAGATACTACTATTTAGTTACCCTCGACCTCGCCCTAACAGTTGTACGACGCTTTTTTAGAGTTTACATTCCTCTGATCTCAACTAAAGTGATTATTGATGATGTAATCCTTCAAGGGAATTACGATCACCTAACTTTTTACCTACTTCTCATCGTCGGAATGTTTACTTTGAGCAGTATCGTTTCCTTCGCCATAAATTACATTCACTCGTATACGAGTCAGAGGGTAGTGTTTGACATTAGAAACGAACTCTTTACATCTCTTCAGGAGAAGTCCTTTAGTTTTTATGATATAACAAAAACAGGCCAATTGGTAGCTAGAGTCACGAGTGATATAAGAAGACTGACCCGGTTTTATTCCTTTTGGATGAGTTCATTCTTCGGTTCAGTCATTCAAATCATTCTCATTTGTTATTACCTCGGAGGTATAGAAATTAGATTAATCTTCCTTTTGTTGGTGACGATTCCTTTCGTGTTCACACTTAATTATGTCTTCATGAAAAAAATTGAGCCAATCAACTCAAAGATAAGACATAAATTCGGAATTTTGAATACGATACTTCAGCAGAACATTGTTGGTATGATGGTTGTCAGAATCTTCATAAACGAGCCCTTTGAACTGAATCAATTCACAGAGACAAACAATGCTTTCTTCGATGCAAACGTGGAGGAAATAAAAATTAGATCTATCTTCCAACCGTTTACATCCTTCCTTCTAGGTTTAGGGATCATAACTTTGTATTGGTTTGGAGGAGGTGAGGTGATTCGTAATACTATTTCTTTGGGATCACTACTCCTAAGTAGTCAATATTTAGGTTTATTGACCGCTCCAGTCAGAGCCATGGGTTGGCTCATTACCATGTATAGTCAAGCGTTGGCTGGAGCAAAGAGAGTTTTCGAAATCATTGATGCAAAACCTGAAGTTGAAGATAAACTGAATGCTATTAAATTACCCCCAATAGAGGGAGAAGTTAGATTCAGTGATGTAACCTTTGAGTATTTAAAAGATCGGCCCATATTGGAAAAGATAAACTTTGTCGTTAAACCTGGAGAGATAATAGCGATTCTCGGTGCCACAGGGTCAGGTAAAAGTTCTCTCATATATTTGATTCCTAGATTCTATGATGTGGTTAGAGGAAAAATAACGATAGATGGACATGATGTTCGAGATGTGACATTGAAGTCTCTCCGTAGCAAAGTTGGTGTTGTCCTTCAGGATGTCTTCTTATTCTCAACAACGATTAAGGAGAATATAGCTTTCGGGAGACTTTATACCACCATGAATGAAATTGTTGAAGTAGCGAAGCTGGCTCAAGCTCATGAATTCATTCTATCTTTTCCAAAGGGTTATGATACACTCGTTGGTGAAAGAGGGTTGACCCTATCGGGTGGTCAGAAACAGAGAATAGCAATTGCACGAACTCTTCTAATTGACCCGAAAATCTTAATTCTCGACGACTCAACTTCCTTTGTTGATACTAAGACAGAACGAGAGCTACAAAAAGCCCTAGTCATACTTCTCAAGGACCGAACGACCTTTATGATCACACAAAGGCTGTCAACGATAAAAAATGCAGATAGAATAATCGTATTAGATAACGGGAAACTTAAGGAAATTGGGACTCATGAAGAGCTTTTGGGCTTAAATGGTCTCTATTCTCAAATATATATGACTCAATTTGCTCAGAAGTAAGAACTTCTCGCTCAACTTGAATCAAAAAGTACAGAATGACAATAGCGTGAATTGGTTGACATGGACTTACATACGGGCAGAGCGTGTTCAGAAACTATGATTTCAGATGAAAGATACCTCTATGTTACCATACTTCAATGCATAGTTAAGTAATTTATCTGACAATTTGGACGAAGTTCATTCGAGAAAAAAAGGGGAATTGCTAGAGATCAACGGGTGACATCTCCAACAGTATCCCTAAATATGGTTTTACTGGACCCTAAAGACGTTTAGGAGATATGTAACTTACATTTTCTAAATATAATATCATAAATTTACAATTATTTCAGAAAAAAAATGGGAGTGGAGTTTATCGGAGATGTCTTCAGCAGGGGTGAGGTTCAAGTTCCACCCTCCGCACCTACGCTGAACCCCACCAGACTCTTTTCTTAAAGAGCATAATGTTCTCAGATGTAGTGTAGATATACTCGAATGTTATCAATAGTTATCTGTTCATTGTAGGTTTGGAGAAGTTTCCGAATATTTTACACAGTCTGTAGGTTACATATTCCACAAGATTCTTATTGATCCCGCAGAAATCTTTGAATCTTCTTAATTCGTTATCAATTTGATCCAAAGATATACTAAGAGAGAGGGTTGATGAAGAGAGTCTTCTGTCATCAACAGAGTTCAAATCCCTACAGTAGTTCTCATATTGTAAAATCATGTTAATAACCCTTTTAGGAAAAGTGTTAATAGAAAAATTGGAAGCATTTTGAGAATTAAGATCTTTCATTTACCGATTACTTTTTTTAGACGCGCGCTACAGTTAGATGCATATTCTTAATTAAGACATTGTTTAGGAAAATATCTGGTGATTTAATGGTAATAACGGCACAAGCAGAAGAATTGAACGAGATCATTCAAGAGAACAACTCCACTATTTTTCATCTTCTCTCAGTAAAAGGAAAAGAAATATATTTTCCTCGAAAGGGCATCCTGTCACAGGCAGCCGAAGCGCGGGCAAGCAAAATTAATGCGACCATAGGAGTAGCAATTGAAGACGATGGAACACCCATGAGGATTCCATCGATAGCCGAAAAAATTCTTCTAGATCCAAAAGACGTGTTTCTATATGCATCGAGTTATGGTAAAGGAGAGTTGAGAGAATCTTGGAAACGTGAAATACAAAAGAAAAATCCTTCCTTGAAAGGGAAAATGAGTCTTCCTATAGTTACGAATGGAGTCACCAACGGTCTTAACCAAGTCGGATATCTTTTTGTAAACCCAGGAGACGAGTTAATCTTACCTGATAAATTCTGGGGTAACTACCGATTAATTTTTGAAAAAGGTTTTGACGCAAAGCTCAAAACCTTCAATCTGTTTGCAGGCAACGGATTTGACATAGACAGCTTTGCCGAAAAAATATTCGAAGGGAATAATAAAAAAATTGTTCTGTTAAATTTTCCAAATAATCCCACGGGATATACTCCGACAAACGAGGAAGTTAGAAGAATTGTGGATGTCCTAAAAAATAGTGCTATTGATGGAAATGAACTTTGTGTGATTATTGATGATGCTTATTTTGGACTTATCTATGAAGATGATGTTTTCCAAGAATCTTTGTTCTCGCTCCTAGCTGACTTAGATGAAAATGTTTTAGCTATCAAAGTGGATGGTGCTACCAAAGAATACTATGTATGGGGTTTAAGGGTGGGATTTTTAACTTATGGATCAAAGGGTATAAGTGAAGCAGCTTGTAACGCGTTGGAGTCGAAAACAGCAGGGGTAATAAGAGGGTGTATATCCAATGCTTCACATCTGTCTCAGAGCCTGATCTATTATGGTCTTAAATCACCAACGTTGACAAATCAGAGAAACGAAAAGTATAAAATCTTGAAAGCTCGGTTTAATAGCGTAAGAGAAGTCTTAAAGAACGAGAGATTTACCGAGCCTTCTGCACCTTTTAAAGCATTACCTTACAATTCTGGATATTTCATGTGTATAGAGTTAGCTCCCCGGTTAGACACTGAGAAAGTAAGACAAATACTGTTAAGCAAATATAATACTGGTGTTATCGCCATTAATAATCTATTACGCATAGCATATTCAAGTGTGAAGGAAAATTGTGTAGAAGAGTTATTTGAAAACATTTACAATGCATGTCAAGATGTCCAGAGAACCCTGCTTTGAGATGCACACACAGTCTTGTTCATAGTTCATCCTAAATTAGTTAAGGATCAATAACTTAAATTGTATAATGCTTGTTCACTCAATAGGTTTGATGATAAAAAAGAGGGGGTTTACGGGGGATCAACGGGTGATGTCTCCACAGTGGAGCGGCTTCAAATTCCACCCACCCCACTTTAGGATACACCTATCCCCCTTTGTCGTTTCCTGAATAGTTTAATATCGTTCAATTCACAGACGTTATCAAATCCAATCTCTATCAGTATTTTAACCTTTTAAACTGTTTTAGCAACTTTACAGATGAATGCGTCATCTTCCTCTTTGAATATAGCCTCTTCGAGTTGGATGTAACTCAGCGTTTTTTTATGCTCCTGTTGTCTAGATAATTCATCACATGTAGAATGTCCTTTGTTTGATGGTAAAGTATGGTTACTTTCTAGTGTCTGAAGGTGAGAAAGATTATTCTATTAATCCGTAGATTAAATTCATTTATAATAACGCTATTTCGTTACTAAACGTTATCCCGTTTATATGACTATGCTTTTCTGCTCAAAATAAAAAGATGTAAAAGGTATATGTTTAGGTGATTGTAGTATACCTCTCATAATGGAATATTTCTTCAAATGGCTTTCTGGATCTCTTTTCAGGGTTTACGTCAGGTACTCCAATAGGTAACAGGTTTATGACCGTCATCTCTTGTGGTATATCTAACAGATCTTTAATATCTTCCTCGGTGAATGCTCCAATCCAACAAGTTCCATATCCCATGCTCCAAGCAGATAACACCATATGCTCAACTGCTATCATTACATCCCTTTCAGCCCATTTCTCGTATACTAGAGGTGATTTTTTATCCATAGCCAATGCGACTATTATAACGCCAGCATTAGATATCCAAGTCTGGTTTCGAGCGATTTCTCCTAATCTAGCCTTTGTATCAGGGTCTCTAACGACGATGAAATGCCATGGTTGCTTATTACCCGCGCTTGGCGCTTGTTGAGCCGCTTCGAGTATTTTTTTCAAGTGCTCTTCTTGTAATGGCTCAGGTTTAAATCTTCGAATGCTTCTTCTGGTTTGTATTGCTTCTATTACTTCCATAATAATCACGAAATAACCAACTCAACGGTTTAAAAAGTTTTAACTTAAAAAAACTTTAAGAAATTATATTATTTTTATTGTTAGAGTGTACATTATTCATAAATTATGACTCATTAGATCTTAGTCGTTTTCTTGAATTAAAAAACTAATTTTCTATGAAAAATATCACAATTAACTACTCAATTTAGATGGTATATAAACTGAAAAAAAAGAATTGAGCCATCCAGTATCTTAACTTCATAAATCATAAATATGTAGGTTGAATAGAAAATAATTTGTACATTCGATGCCGCATATCGTTATTGAAAATCGGAAAATTGCATTTAAATGATTAAAAAGAGAACTTTTGCTTTTGCAATATTTTTTACTTCTCTCGTTGGTTATTTCATCGTTTTCTAGTTGCATATTCTCTGCAAGTGCAGAAGGAATCATTTATCTTGAGCCCATAGCTGACTCCTATGTTGACTCTAATAAACCAGAGACCAATTTTGGTGGATCGGACTATCTTCATACTTCTTTCTGGGATTTTACAATTATTGAAGATGTATATCGTGATGCATGGCTCATGTTTGATTTGTCAAGCATCCTGCAGAAGCCACAATAACTGGGGCTAACCTTTGGTTATACGTTTGGGATGTTTAGTCACCCTTACCAACTATCGGAGCTATTTACTGTACTGATAACTCGTGGAGTGAATTCAGTATAACCTCTTACAACCCTCCTTCTTTTTCTTGGGAGTTTCAAATTGCTGATTCAGTTGAAATAGGGTTCGAGGATGCGTGGTTTTCATGGGATCTTACGGTTCCTGTTGAAACTACTTTAGATACTAACGTTGAAACACTCTCTGTGATGTTGTATGTTCAAAATATGGGAGATACTTTCCGGCAAGTTTCTACTCTAGTGAGGGTTGGCGAAACAATCCGTACCTTGAAGTTTCCTACACGATGCTCGAATCGTCTCTGACCTTGTTTACTATCCGAACATCAGTTACTTACGGAGCATCTGTATTTGTATCTGGAACTCTCACGGATACCTCAACGGAAGCGGAACTGTCTGGAAGAACAGTATATCTTGAGTACTCTCGACTCGGAATAAGTGATTGGGAACCTTTAGCAATAGTTACAACTGGATCCCCATACAACCACACTTTGACACTTAACGCAGGAACTTGGCAGATAAGGGCAACGTGGGATGGAGATGACAGCTACGAAGGAGTCACAACTCCAAACATTACATTAACAGTGGTGAAGGCTTCAAGCACTGTAACCTGTACCCTTTCAGAAATTGATGTAACTGTAGGATCTAATCTTACTGTCTCAGGAAATATGGATCCCTATCTCGAAGGGGAAGAAGTTATATTAACATTTACGAAACCTGATTCGTCTACAATCATAAGAACAATTACCCCTGACTCGGATGGGTTTTTTACATAC
>PVMS01077670.1_pt1 | contig 20093 bp, 20 predicted proteins | sample 1853461 | NCBI WGS metagenome assembly PVMS01 (sample SAMN08582032, study PRJNA380276) | Marine sediment metagenome, whole genome shotgun sequencing project. | isolation source: ocean sediment barecode stripped | collected 2017 | reverse complement strand
TCTAGTCTCCGATCTTTTCCGGAGACTAGATGGCCGTGCACCGCTCCGGCGGCCGCTACATCTGTGGTGAAGAGACCGCGTTACTGAATGCGTTGGAGGGCAAGCGTGCCCAGCCGCGCACGAAACCTCCGTTCCCACCGGTCAGCGGCGCCTGGGGCCGGCCGTCCATCGTCAACAACGTGGAAACGCTGTGCAACGTACCGGCCATACTGCGCAACGGCGCAGACTGGTATCACGCCCTCGGCGCGGGTGAGGATGCCGGCACAAAGGTCTTCGGCGTGTCGGGCCGTGTTCGAAACCCCGGGCTGTGGGAACTGCCCATGGGCACCCCGATTCGCGAACTTCTCGAAGTCCATGCCGGTGGCATGCAGGACGGCTTCGAGCTGCGCGCCATCCTTCCCGGCGGTGCATCCACGGACTTCCTCACGGCTGAGCATCTGGACCTGCCGATGGACTACGGGCCGATTCAGGCGGCCGGCAGCCGGCTCGGCACGGGCACCATGATCATCATCGACGACTCCGTGTGCATGGTGGATCTGTCGCGCAACCTGCAGCACTTCTTTGCCCAGGAGTCCTGCGGGTTCTGTACGCCCTGCCGTGAGGGCCTGCCGTGGATCGAGCAGTTACTGCTGGATATCGAAGAGGGACGCGGTCAACCGGGCGACCTCGAACTGCTGGAGAAGAACGCCGAATTGATCGGCGCGCCCGGCAACACGTTCTGCCTGCACGCCACCGGCGCCATGGAGCCGATGAACAGCGCGCTGAAACACTTCCGGGCAGAGTTCGAGGCCCATATCGAACAAGGTGGTTGCCCGCTGCGCCACAAGGCGGGTTAGGAGCGGCCATGGCAACGATCATCGTAGACGGCAAGTCATACGACGTCACGGACGGGCAGAACCTGCTGCATGCCTGCCTGTCCGCAGGACTCGATCTGCCGTATTTCTGCTGGCATCCCGCCATGGGATCCGTGGGCGCTTGCCGGCAATGCGCGATCATCCAGTATCAGGACGAGGACGACTCCCAGGGCCGGTTGACCATGGCCTGCATGACGCCCGTCCGAGACGGACTGCGTATCTCGCTGGATGCCAGCAACGCAGTCGAGTTCCGCAAATCGGTCATCGAATGGTTGATGCTCAATCATCCCCACGATTGTCCGGTCTGCGAGGAAGGAGGCGAGTGTCACCTGCAGGACATGACGGTGATGACCGGCCACACCTTCCGCCGTTATGCGGGCAACAAGCGTACCTTCAACAATCAATACCTCGGCCCGTTCATCAACCATGAGATGAACCGCTGTATTACCTGTTACCGGTGTGTGCGCTACTACCACGACTACGCAGGTGGTGAAGACCTCCAGGCATTCGGCTCACGCGACCGGATGTACTTCGGTCGCGCCACGGATGGCGTCCTGGAAAGCGAGTTCGCCGGCAATCTGGTGGAGGTCTGTCCGACCGGCGTGTTCACCGACAAACCATTCAGTGCCTCCTACACCCGTAAGTGGGATCTCCAGTCGGCCCCTTCCATCTGCGGTTCGTGCGCGGTCGGTTGCAACATCCTGCCCGGCGAACGTTACGGCCGATTGAAGCGGGTGCACAATCGCTACCACGGCGAGCTGAACGGGTACTTCCTGTGCGACCGCGGACGTTTCGGGGCAGACTTCGTCAACAGCGACCGCCGGTTCTACCAGGCCGGCGAAAAAACCGACGAAGGCAGCTTCATCGCCCTGGACAACGATGGCGCGATCAGGCGATTCGTCACGGCGCTGGACGGCGGCGACGTGATCGGCATCGGCTCACCACGGGCCTCGGTGGAGGCGAATTTCGCGCTGCGGGCGCTGGTTGGCCCGGACCGCTTCTGCAACGGTATGTCCACCGCTGAAACGAATCTTGTGGACCACGCGCTGGGCATGCTGCGCAACGGCCCCGCGCGAGTGCCCACGCTGAAGGACGTGGAGCAAGCCGATGCGGTATTGATCCTCGGCGAAGATCTGTCCAACACCGCACCGCGCGTCGCTCTGGCGTTGCGTCAGGCGGCCCGCAACGAAGCGTTGAACATGGCCCCGCCCGCCGGCATCCCGACCTGGCAGGACGCCGGCGTCCGAGGCCATGCCCAGGACGCCATGAGCCCCATATTCTCGGCCACGCCGCTGCGCACACGCATCGATGACATCGCCACCCGCGCCCTGCACGTGTCATGCGAACGAATCTCCCGGCTCGGGTTTCATATCGCGGCGGCACTCAACCCCGACTATCCGGCAGGCGCGGAGCTCAACGAGATCGATTCGGCGTTCGTGCGAGACGCGGCGGGCGCGCTGAGCGCCGCACAGCGACCGTTGATCGTGTCCGGCACCGGGGCCGCCAGCACCAGCGTTCTGGAAGCCGCCGCGAATGTCGCGTGGGCGCTGTGCAACGCCGGTAAATCAGCGGGGCTGATGCTCAATGTCCCGGAAGCGAACAGCTTCGGCACAGCCATGCTGGGCACACAACCAAGTCTGGACGATACGCTGGATATGCTGGGGCAAGGCGTCGCTCGAACGGTGATCATTCTCGAAAACGATCTGTTCCGCCGAGCAGACCGCACCCGTGTGGAAACCGCGCTACGCCAATCGAACACGGTGATCGCACTCGATTCGCTGGAGAACGAAACCGTGGAGCATGCGGATCTGGTGCTACCGGCGGCCACCTTCGCGGAGTGCGAAGGGACCTACGTGAACTACGAGACCCGGGCGCAGCGTTTCTATCAGGTGTTTCTTCCCAAAGGCGACGTCAAGCCAGCCTGGCGCTGGATCAGCGACGCTGCCCGTAGCGCTGGGCGCACCGACCTGGATTGGGATCACATCGACGACCTGATCGCCGATTGCGCGAATGCGGTCGATGCCTTTTCCGGATTGAGCGGCGCCGGGCCCAAGGCTGGTTTTCGTGGGCCCGGCAATACGCGCATTCCCCGCCAGCCACACCGTTACAGCGGTCGAACGGCGATGAATGCAGCCGTCAACATCCACGAACCCAAGGCGCCCCGCGACGAAGAATCACCCTTCGCCTACTCGATGGAGGGAGCCAACCAGACGGCTACGGCGGCGCTGATGCCCTACTCCTGGTCGCCAGGCTGGAATTCCAATCAGTCGGTGATGAAGTATCAGCAGGAGATCGGCGGGCACCTACATGGCGGCGATCCCGGCGTGCGTCTGATCGAGCGCGGGGCGACGTTACCGCACATGATGCGCTTCTCGCCGCCAACCGCGGACACCCCGGCTCACGAGGGCCTTCTGCCGCTCGCCGTGTTCGAAGTATTCGGCTCGGATGAACTGTCCAGCGAAGCGGCCGCGATTGCGCAACGCATCCCAGCCGCGTACGTGATCCTGCACCCCGAAGATGCGGCGGCGCTCGGGGTCGAAGCCGACGCGGGAGTGCGCGATCCCACCAGCTCTGCGAGGTTCGCGGTGCGCATCGATCCGGACGTTCAACCGGGCCACGTCTACTACGGTAGCGGCCTGCCCGGAGGCTGGAGCAATCCGCCAACGACCGTGGTCGTGCTCGAGCGGGATTCCGAATACCAGCCTCCGCCCGACCACAACCTGATAGCGAGAAGTTGATGGATAGCGGATTCCTGATGATCGTCCCTGTGCTGCTCGGCGCGCTGGTGGGCGCGGCATTGCTGATCTGGTGGGAACGCCGGCTGCTCGGCTGGTGGCAGGATCGCCTCGGACCGAATCGGGTGGGGCCGTTCGGCAGCCTGCAGATCATTGCCGACATGCTGAAACTGATCACCAAAGACGACTGGATTCCTCCGTTCGCCGACCGGGTGGTATTCACCCTGGCCCCCACCGCCGTCGTGGCCGGCATGTTCATGGGCTTTGCGGTGGTGCCGTTCGGGCCCGGACTGCACGTCATCGATCTGAATATCGGGGTCCTGTTCTTCCTCGCCATGACCTCGCTGGCCGTGTACGGCGTGCTGCTCGCCGGGCTTGCTTCAAACAACAAATACTCACTGCTTGGCGGGCTGCGCAGTGCCGCGCAGATGGTCACCTACGAGGTGTTCATGGGCTTGTCCATCATGGGCGTGGTCATCCTCACCGGGTCCTTCAACCTGAGCGAGATCGTTCGCGCGCAACAGGACATCTGGTTCTGCGTCCCGCAGATCCTGGGCCTGGTAGTGTTCACACTTGCCGGTATTGCCGAGGCGCACCGCCTGCCCTTCGACCTGCCCGAAGCAGAGCATGAGCTGACGGCCGGGTTCCACACCGAGTACTCGGGCATGAAGTTCGGACTGATCATGGTAGGCGAATACATGTCGGTGATCCTCACCTCGGCAATCATGGTCACGTTGTTTTTCGGCGGCTGGCTGGGGCCGGATTTCCTGCCGCCCATCGTCTGGTTCACCGCCAAGACGGCGCTGGTGATCTGTTTCTTCGTACTGCTGCGCGCCGCGATCCCGCGGCCACGCTACGACCAGTTGATGTCGCTCGGGTGGAAGTACCTGCTGCCGATCACCCTGTTCAACCTGCTCATTACCGGGGCGCTGGCCCTGCGCGGGAGCGCTTGACGTATGTGGAGCCAACTCAGAACCCTCTGGACGATCCTGCTGCACACGTTCACCAAGATCGAGACGGTCGAGTACCCGGACGAGATGCCCTACATGGCACCGCGCTACCGCGGCCGAATCGTGCTGACCCGCGACCCCGACGGTGAGGAGCGTTGCGTCGCCTGTAATCTGTGTGCGGTCGCCTGCCCCGTCGATTGCATCGCGTTGCAGAAGACCACCAGTGACGACGGTCGTTGGTACCCGGAGTTCTTCCGAATCAATTTCTCCCGGTGCGTGATGTGCGGGATGTGCGAAGAAGCCTGTCCGACCTACGCGATCCAACTGACGCCGGATTTCGAACTGTGCGAGTACGACCGCAGGAACATGATCTACGAAAAGGAACATCTGCTGATCGATGGGGTGGGCAAATACCCCGACTACAGCTTCTGGCAGGTGGCGGGAAAAACGATCGCGGGCAAGGGCAAAGGCGAAGCCCGGAACGAATCGCCTCCCGTAGACGTCCATAGCCTGTTGCCCTAAGCGATAGCGAACCATGAACGAGACATCGACAAGACGCAGACCATGGAAGTAACCCTGTTCTACATCGCGGCAGCGGTCTCCCTGGCTGCAACCGCGTTGGTCATCACCCGCACCAATGCCTCCCACGCATTGATCTATCTGATCGTATCCCTGCTGGCGATCGCGGTGGTCTTCTACCTGCTGGGTGCTCCATTTGCGGCCGCGCTGGAGATCGTCATCTACGCCGGCGCCATCATGGTCCTGTTTCTGTTCGTCGTCATGATGTTGAACCTCGGTCGCGGGTCGGTCGAGCAAGAGCGAAGTTGGCTGCACCCGCGCATGTGGATTGGACCCGGGTTTCTGACCCTGGTGTTGTTTCTGGAGATGGTCTACCTCATCGCCGGCAATCCCCAGGGCACCTCCGGCGTGCCGGTCACCCCCAAAATTGTCGGCCAGACGTTGTTCGGACCTTATCTGCTGGCGGTCGAACTCGCTTCCGTGCTGCTGCTCGCTGCAATGATCGGCGCTTTTCACCTGGGCCGTCGCTACATGCGCGACCGGCGCGAGGAGATCGAATGAATACCGCTACGGTCGTCCCCATCGAACACGTGCTGGTATTGGCCGGCGCGCTGTTTGCCCTGGGATTGACCGGCGTGTTGGTACGCCGCAACGTCATTTTTCTGCTGATCTCCCTCGAGATCATGATGAACGCCTGCGGCCTTGCGTTCGTTGCCGGCGGGGCGCGCTGGGCGGAGGCCGACGGACAGATCATGTACATGTTGATACTGACGCTGGCGGCCGCGGAGGTGGCCGTCGGCCTCGGATTGGTTCTGCAGCTGGAACGCAGGTTCGACAACCTCGACATCGACGCCGCCAACGAGCTCAAGGGTTAGGGACACCAACGTCACGATGGAACTGCTCTGGCTCATCCCCACCTTGCCGCTGATCGGCTTTCTGATTCTGGTCGGCACGCAAGGGCGCCTCGGGAAAGTGCCCGTGGCGTTGGTGGGCGCCGGTTCCGTTGGCGCAGCGGCGGCCGTCAGCGCGCTGGCTATCTGGGAGTTCATCGGGTCGGGCCGCGCCGAGTACGCGCAAGCCTTGTGGACCTGGATCGACGTCGGCGGCTTCAGCCCGGCGATCGTGCTTTATCTGGACGGTCTGTCCGCGGTGATGCTGGGTGTGATCACGGGCGTTGGCTTTCTGATTCACGTCTACGCCACCGGCTACATGCGCGACGACGCGGATTACAGCCGATTCTTCGCGTACATGAATCTGTTCGTGTTCGCCATGCTGATGCTGGTGCTGGGCGACAACCTGCTGGTGCTCTATCTCGGCTGGGAAGGTGTCGGCCTGTGCAGCTATCTGCTGATCGGATTTTTCCATGCGGAACCTGCTAACGGCTACGCCGCGCGCAAAGCCTTCGTCGTAACCCGGGTCGGCGACACCGCCATGGCGCTGGGCATGTTCCTGTTGTTCCGCGAGCTCGGCACACTGGAAATTCAGGCCATTCTGACCGGCGTTCAAGCGGAGTGGCCAACGGGATCCCCGACCCTGACCGTGGCCGCCCTGTTGATGCTTGGCGGCGCCGTCGGCAAGTCGGCGCAGCTGCCGCTGCAGACCTGGCTGCCCGATGCAATGGCCGGCCCGACGCCGGTGAGTGCTTTGATCCACGCTGCCACCATGGTCACCGCCGGCGTCTATCTGATTGCCCGTCTGCACGACCTGTATCTGCTGTCTCCGCACGCACAACTTGCGGTCGCGCTGGTGGGTCTGGCCACGCTGCTGATCGCATCGTTCGCCGCGTTGACGCAGCGCGATCTGAAACGAATCCTCGCCTATTCGACGATGAGCCAGATCGGCTACATGTTCATGGCGCTGGGCGTCGGCGCGTGGTCCGCCGCGATATTTCATCTGATGACCCATGCCTTCTTCAAGGCCCTGTTGTTCCTTTCAGCCGGGTCAGTGATCCTGGCGCTGCACCACGAGCAGGACATATTCAAGATGGGCGGGTTGTGGCGCAAGCTGCCGGTGCCCTTCTGGTCCATGGTCATCGGTTCCGCCGCCCTTGCCGCGGTGCCGTTGACCAGTGGCTTCTTCTCGAAGGATCTGATCGAACTCAGCGCATGGGACTATCGATTTGGCGGCGAGTGGTTCTGGGCAATGGCGTCCCTCGGCGCGTTCCTCACAGCGCTGTATTGCACGCGAATGATCTTCATCACGTTCTTCGGCGAGACACACACCGAGCCGGAGCCAGCTAAACAAGCCGGGCTGAACATGTCGCTGCCGTTGATCGTTCTGGCGGCGCTGGCGATCGCCGGCGGCTGGTTCGGCCTCGCGCCGCTGGCATCGGTGTTGCCCGACGGCGGTCTTCACGACACGCATCACGGTTGGCTCCCCATCCTCACCGCCGCGGTGCCAATGCTGGGGCTGGTGTTCGGAGTTCTCATCTTCGGGCCACAGCGATGGCTGAACGTCGATGCGTTGGTCAACTCCAGACTGGGTGAGCGAATGCGGCGCTTCTGGTTCGGGGGCTGGGGCTTCGATACGCTCTACGATGCGGTGCTCGTCAAGCCGATCGTAGCCCTCGCCGGGCGAACCCCGCGCGACGTCGTCGATCGTGCCTACGACTTCATTGCCTGGTTGGCCCGGTCGCTTCACCGTGTACTCGCCTTGACCCAGACCGGACGGTTACGCTGGTACGCCGTCAACATGGCGGCCGGCGTGGTGGTGATACTGCTGATCGTACTGGGGGTCGGATGATCACGGCCTGGCTGATCCTCATACTGCTCGGCGGCGGTCTGCTCGCGATGCTCGCTGGCCGCTGGCAGCCCGGCGCATCACGTTGGGTGTCACTGCTGACCCTGCTGCTGGCCGGCTACGGGCTGCTGGAAATCTGGCTGGCCGGGCAACGCGTTACCACCAGCGAGCAGATCATCTATGCCAGCCTGAGCGCCGAGTGGATCCCCCGCTTTGGAATCCAGATACTGCTGGTAATGGACGGTCTGAGCCTGCTGATGGTCGCCCTGACCTTGTTCCTCGGGGTGGTCGCGGTGCTCTCCTCCTGGACCGAGATCGAGCATCGCGCGGGCTTTTTTCAACTGAACGTGCTGTGGACCCTGGCCGGGGTGGTGGGCGTGTTCACCGCAATGGATTTGTTCCTGTTTTTCCTCTTCTGGGAAGTGATGCTGGTGCCGATGTACTTCCTGATCGCCATCTGGGGGCACGAGCAGCGGGCATACGCTTCCATGAAGTTCTTCCTGTTCACCCAGATCAGCGGCCTGCTCATGCTGTTCTCGATCATCGGCCTGGCATACGCACACTACGCCAGCAGCGGTACCCTCACGTTCAACTATTTCGATCTGCTCGGAACGCAGCTCGCTCCCGAGCTGGCCATCTACCTGATGCTCGGATTTTTCATCGCATTCATGGTCAAGCTGCCGGGCGTGCCGTTCCACACCTGGCTGCCCGACGCGCACACCCAGGCGCCGACGGCAGGCAGCGTGATCCTCGCCGGTATCCTGTTGAAAACCGGCGCCTACGGCCTGATCCGTTTCGTGCTGCCCCTGTTCCCGGACGCGGCGTTGCAGTTCCGTTGGCCGGCCATGCTGCTCGGAGCCATCAGCATCGTGTACGGCGGTTACATGGCATTTGCGCAAACGGATTTCAAGCGCCTGGTAGCCTACAGCAGTGTCAGCCACATGGGTTTCGTGCTGCTCGGCGTGTTCGCCTGGACCCAGGTGGCGGTGCAGGGGGCGGTCATGCAGATGATCGCGCATGGTTTCTCGACCGCCGCCCTGTTCATGATGGCGGGCGCGTTGCAGCAACGTCTGCACACCAGGGAAATGGCGCGCATGGGAGGGCTGTGGATGCACGCGCCGCGCATGGGCGCGATTGCCCTGTTCTTCATCGTTGCGAGCGTCGGCATGCCGGGCCTCGGGAACTTCGTGGGCGAGTTCATGGTCCTGCTTGGCGCGTTCGCCATCGACGTACCGCTGACCATCGCCGCGGCGCTCGGCCTGGTCGTCGCGGCCGTGTACGGCCTGTCGCTGATGCAGCGAACGTTTCAAGGGCCGCCGAATCCGGAACTCGCCGGCATGCGTGACTTGGCGTGCGGGAAACCGGCATCATGCTGATCATGGCGGCCGGTTTGATCTGGCTGGGCGTTTACCCGCAGCCGGTTCTGGATGTTTCAGGTCCGGTGGTGGAATCGCTGCGTGGAGCGATCGTACCGTGAGTTCCTCTGATTTCCTGGCGATGCTCCCGCACCTGGTGCTGGGCGGAGCCATTGTGCTGCTCATGCTGGTGATCGCTTTCATCCGCAATCATGCCCTGACCGCAACACTCACCGCGCTGAGCATGTTGGCGAGCCTGCTGGCAATCAGCCCTTCGCTCGAAGCGTTGCCGCGGCAGGTGACGCCGCTGTTCATGTTCGACGCATTCGGCGCCTACTTTACGGGCCTGATTCTGATCGCCGGAATCAGCACCGTCGTGTTTTCGTATCGCTACCTGCAAGGACGTCAGGGCGATCCTGACGAATACTATCTGCTGCTTGCGATAGCGACGTTCGGTGCCATGACGATGACCGCAACGACGCACTTCGCGGCATTTCTGCTGGGGCTCGAAATCGTCTCGATTTCACTGTACACGTTGATTGCCTACCCGGAAGAAGGCCATCCTCCACTCGAGGCCGGCATAAAGTATCTGGTGTTGTCCGGGGTGGCATCGACGACAATCCTGTTTGGCCTGGCACTGCTGTACAACGCGACCGGGTCGATGCACTTTCAGGCCGCGAGCCGCGCCCTCACCGAGCAACCGAACTACGAAGTGTACGTCGCTGCCGGCAACGTGTTGGTATTGGCAGGCCTCGCCTTCAAGCTGTCGTTGGTCCCTTTTCACATGTGGACCCCCGATGTTTACCAGGGGGCCCCTGCGCCGGTCGCGGGGTTCATCGCCACCGTTTCGAAGGGTGCCGTCGTGGCGCTCCTCTATCGCTACCTGATCGGCGGCGGTGGGCTGGACAACGACACATTGGTGACCGCGCTTAGCGCGATTGCGATCGCCTCGATGGTAATCGGTAATCTGCTGGCCCTGATGCAGCGCGATCTAAAGCGCATTCTTGCGTACTCATCCATCGCCCACCTTGGCTACCTGATGATCGCGCTGCTGGCGATCAATGCGTTGGGCACGCTGGATTTTGCGCTCGAAGCCGGTCTGATGTACCTCGCGGCCTACTTCGCAATGACCCTTGCAGCATTCGGAATCGTCAGCATGCTGTCATCGTCGGAACAGCATGTGGATGCCGGCGCCCTGGATTACTATGAAGGCCTGTTCTGGCGCCAGCCCTGGGTTGCCGGGGTACTGACGATGACGCTTCTGTCGCTGGCGGGCATTCCGATGACGATAGGATTCATCGCCAAATTCTATCTGTTCAGCACAGGCGTAGAGGGTTCGATGTGGACGCTGCTGTGGGCATTGATCGTCGGCAGCGCAATCGGCATCTTCTATTATCTGAGAGTCATCTTCATTATGACCCAGCGGCCGGAGACCACGTCACCTGCCGAACGACCTGTTGCACGCGGCTCTTTCGCCGTGATCTGCCTGCTGGGACTGGCAGTATTGGGATTCGGTGTCTACCCGACGCCACTCATCGCCCTCGTCGGCAAGGCAGTCGCAGGGTTGGCCGGATGAGTTTCGAAACGCGGTGGAAGACGCTTGTTGGGTCGACCACTCAAGAACCAACGTCATGACAAAGGAGTCGTAGAGATGTTCAGATCAGTAAAGGTTTCTGATCACATGTTGCGCAAACCCGTCGTGGTAAAGACCGACACCGAACTCTTCAAGGCCATTCACCAGATCCTGACTCACAAGCTATCTGGTGTAACCGTGGTCGACAATCATCGGCACGCCGTCGGTGTGCTCTCAGAGCTCGATTGCCTCCGCGCGATTCTGTCGAGCATCTACTACCAGGAAGACGTGGGTACTCACCTGGTGGGCGATCACATGTCGTTTCCGGTGGAGAGCATCGGGCCAGACGACGACATCATCGATGTTGCCCAATCCATGCTGGATCACAAACGCCGTCGCCGTCCTGTGGTGGACGCACACGGAGAATTGATCGGACAGGTGACCTGTCGCCAGCTGCTCAAGGCCATCAAGGACATGGACCATCCTGAAGATCGTTCAGAGCGCTGACCAAAGCTCTGACCGTAGCGCTACTAGCGCTACGAAAAAGACAAGAGGGCCCCAAGTTCGGGGCCCAAGGCAACGAAGACGTAGCTCGCCGCTTGTTGTGCCGCCAGTATGCCAAGCCCCAGGCGCGGTGCCGGTCCTGTTCGGCCAACAGGCGGTCCTGCGACGCGACTCTTTCGAACGGCTTAGGCCGAACGACGTTCCGGTTCTGCGTTGACCAGCAGGTCCAGAATTTCGAACACGTGAATGGCGGCAAAGCGCGGCTCGCGCCGGATGACGTCGTCCACAAAGTCCATGCAGGTTTCATTGGACATCACGCGGCCCGCACTCCAAGCCAACCATGCCCTCAACAGCGCCGACCGATCTTCCCTGGTCATCCGAGATCCTCCCTTATCCCGCCTTCCCCCGAAGGCGGACGCCAAGCATAGCAAAGACCCGGTAAGAAACGCAGCTAAGTGAATACTCTTATAGCAAGCTATTCCTGGCTGCTCTGAGTGAGCGGCACGACATCAGCTCGCCGCGGTTCAGCCAACTCGACGAGCTGTTCGTTCAGGTCGGCGCCTTCGACCACGCGTTCGATGAATGCTTTGATTGCCTCGTAGTCAAACGCATCGCAGGCTTGTTCCAACGTGTTCAACGCGCCGCGTAGTTCAGACCATTTCACGTAGTCCTCTTCGGCACGCAGAATTTTGAGATGCTCGGTGCCGGTGGCCGCGTCCGCGATCAGCAGTTCTTCATGAACCTTCTCTCCGGGGGCCAGTCCGGAAATCCGGATCTCGATGTCTCCCTCCGAATCGCCAGGACCACGAAAAGTGAACCCCTTCAAGCGAATCATCCGTCGTGCCAGGTCCATGATCCGCACCGGTGCGCCCATGTCGAGCAGGAACACATCGCCGCCGTTGGCCATCGACGCCGCCTGCAAGACCAGTTGCGCCGCCTCGGGAATCGTCATGAAGTAACGCGTTGCATCAGGATGGGTAACGGTCACCGGGCCACCCCGTTCGATCTGTTCGAGGAATAGCGGTACGACCGAACCCGATGAGCCCAGCACGTTACCGAACCGCACCATTGAGAATTTGGTCAGCTCGGAGTTGTCTTGCAACGCCTGCAACACCATTTCCGCCAGCCGTTTGCTCGCCCCCATCACGCTGGTGGTACGCACCGCTTTATCGGTCGATATCAGAATGAATCGCTTGACGCCAGCTTCCAGGGCCGATTCGGCCGCATGCAACGTCCCGAACGTGTTGTTCTTCAGACCTTGAATGACGTTGTTTTCGACCAGCCCCACATGCTTGTACGCTGCCGCGTGATAGACCGTATCAATGTGGTAGTTGCTCATCGTACGCTGCATGCACGCTCGGTCGAGAACCGAACCCAGCACCGCGACCACGTCCAGATCGAGTACCTGTAATTCGCGATGAATCTCGTACAAGCCGTACTCATTCTGATCGAGCAGCACCAGCAGGCGAGGTTCCAGCCGCGCAATCTGCCGGCACAATTCCGAGCCGATGGAACCGGCTGCACCCGTCACGAGTACCGCCTCACCAGCCACCGATCCGGCCAGCAGGTGGCTCAGCGGATTCACCGTGTCCCGGCCCAACAGGTCCTCCACCTGCACATCGCGCAGATTCAGGACGTCCTGCTGGCCAGCTACCAGGTCGGCGAGATCCGGGATGAGGCGCACATGCACAGCGAACGGTTCCAGAAATTCGATGATCCGCTTGCGCTCAGCAAGCGCTGTCGAAGGAACCGCAACCAGCACCTCTCGCGCCCGGGTATCGAGCAACAGCTCGCCGAGCGCGCTCGGCGGATGTACATAGACCCCGTTTATCGTTCGTCGATGCACCCGCTTGTCGTCATCGAGGAACGCCACCGGAATGCGATCGCCCTGGTGAAACAGACCCCGGGCCAGTTCGACCCCATTCCGCCCCGCGCCGTAGATGATGACCGGGGTTCGGCTGCGCTGCTTCTGGGACAACCAGTTGAAATAGCTGCGCACGGCAAACCGGGTTCCGCCCACGTACATCAGCGTCAGAATCCAGAAGATGATCGGAACCGATCTCGGGAAACCGCGCAGCGGCACCATGTATGCGACCGCCGCAACGGCAATGGCCGTAATGGTGGCGCCTTTGACGACCGCCAGCATCGCGTGATTGCCCATGTAGCGGACGACCTGCCGATACAGTCCAAGCCCTCCGAACACGGGCAGGCAGACCAGCGCGCTGACCACAAATGCAGGCCAGAACTGGCGAATTTCCGGCGTCCACTCCCCGAGACGCAGAGCCATCGCCGTCCACAGCGCTACCGGCAACATTACGGCGTCGCTGATGACTGCGATCAGCTGCTTCTTGCGCCGCGAAAGATCCTCCACCAGATCTACGAACAACTGCCGCGGCTGACTGTCGGGTTCGGTTGACTTCGTCACACTATCTCCTCAACTACTATCGGCCGGGCTCGAATCTAATCTCCCCGCCTCCGTGCGCCAACACGCCACCGCCATCGGCGCGCAACCAAGTGCGACCCAGCACAGCCACCACTGGGGGGCCTTCAGCACCGCCACCGCCAGCGGATACAACCAGGCCACCGCATAGCCAACAAATATGACAACCGTCGTGCCATGGCCAACGCGTTGCGCCAGACGCTGATACAGGTGGCTTCGGTGCGCAGACGCGAACGCCTGACCCGTAACGATTCTTACACCCAGCGTGTAGGTAGCGTCAAACCAGAAAACGGTCAGCAGCACCATCGAGGCGACCAACGGAACCGTTTCGGTCAAAGCCAGCCCAAGCGCGACCATCCATACCAGAAATCCCAGGAAACCGCTGCCCACATCGCCCATGAACACTCGCGCGGGCGCCCAGTTGAAGATCAGAAACCCACCGACCGCCGCGCCGGCAAACCACACCAGCTCGGCGGCAAACCCGTCCGCAGCGCCCAGCAGCGCAACGCCGCCACCGTATAGCAGCAGTTGGGCCGCCGCGATGCCGTCGATGCCGTCCATGAAGTTGTAAAGATTGATGAACCAGACGCCGAGCAGCCACAGCGCAACCGCAAACCAGGCGCCGCCAAGCAACGTCTCGCCGACGATGAGGTCCGTGCGACCCAGCAGCCAGAGCGCTGTCGCCGCGATCACGCAATGGCCAGCCAACCGGATCCCGGCGGGCACGTTCAGCAGGTCATCCGCCAGGCCGAGCCCGGCTAGAACCCCTCCCCCCAACAACACGGCAAGCGCCAACGACCCTTCCCCCTGCACCAGCACGAAACCCAGGATCACCAGAACGAAACCAATGCCCCCTGACGTGGGGGTTGGTACGTCATGGGAGCTACGTAGATTGGGTTCGGCCAGCACGCCGGTGCTGCGCACCACCAGCAGCGTTACCCAGGAGGCCAGGGCGCCGAGACCGAAGCCAATTCCAAGCAGGCTCAACATGCCTCGGCGTGTCCGGCGACGGTCGCTTCGATCGCCTGCGCAACGTCTCGCGCGGGGGTCCAAGCGAAGGTCCTGCGCGTTTCCGAGTCGTCAACGCACAATGCGTCGAACAGACTGCTGTAGACAGCCCCGTTTCCGGTGAGCGTCAGGAGCGCACGCATGATCGATCTGGGTACGGGCACGCAGCGCGCCGGCTTGCCCAGGGCAACGCCGATCAAGCCCACGAGCCGCGCGACGCTGAGATCGTCGCGATCGCGTACGTGGGCGATTCGCAGCGGGGCCGAGTCATCACCCATTCGGGACAGCAGCTCACACAGATTTTGAACGTACACGAGGCTCCGGTTTGCATCCGCGCACCCCAACGGAAGAGGCCAGCCGCGCTGCACGAGCGCGATCAGCCGGGCGAAATTGCCGCCGACACCGGGCCCGTACACCAGCGGAGGACGGACAATGGTCAATGCGGTAGCCGGGACGGCCATCGCCTGCAGGCACTGCTCTGCCTCCTGTTTGGAGCGGCTGTACACATCCGCTGGCGCATACGGTGCATCGGTTGTCAGCGGTACGCTCGAGACATCGCCGAGCACTTTGATCGTGCTGAGTTGCACAAACCGTTCCACGCCAACAGCCAGCGCTGCCGCATACAAACGCTCCGCCAGGATCACGTTGTCACGCCGATACGCCTCGGCAAGGCGCTGATCTCGGCCGCGATCGCTGCGGTGCGCCCGACCCGCCAGGTGATACACGATTCGGGCCCCTTGCAGCTGTTGCTGCAATGCCGTCCCCGGAAGACGCAGCAAATCACCGACCTCGCACATCCCGGTGGCAGCCGTACGGGTGAGACCATGGACGTCCCATCCGGCGCAACTCAAGTGTCTGCATAAGTGCCGGCCAATGAAGCCGTCGGCGCCCGTCACAACGACCTTCACGCGCCAAGCAACTCCTCGTACACCAGAAACGTGTCGTGTACGACATCCTCCACCGAGAAGAGCTCCTCCGCGCGACTTCGAGCTGACTTGCGGAGGCGTTCGCGCAGCGTGGCATCCTCCCCCAGCCTGAGCATCGCACCGACCAGGGCGGGGACGTCCCTCGGCGGAACGACCAACCCTGTAACCCCGTCACGCACAATGTCCCGGCAACCGGGAACATCGCTGGCAATGATGGCCCGCCCAATAGCCGCCGCCTCGAGCAGCGACTTGGGCAACCCTTCCCGATAGTACGTAGGCAGGCACACGATGTGATGGCCGCGCATGCAATCGACGACATCATCCCGATGTCCCGCCCAGTGCACCACACCTTCGGCATCCCAGGACCCGAGCTCCGCCGCCGTCAGCGAAGCTGGATTGCCGGGGTCAACGCCGCCGAGCAAGGTGAAGGTCCACGTCGGGTTTCGTGCTTTGACGCTGCGCGCTGCATCGACAAACTGACGCACTCCTTTGTCCGCCAGCATGCGGGCGACCAGAATGAAGCGTGGTGGGGCTTCCGGTTCCGGCGCAAACGAGAACTCCACAAGGTCGACACCGGCGCCCCTGATCAGGCAGGTCTGGCTCCGCGCTACCTGCATGTTGGCGATGAACCCGTCCAGATCCTCACGGTTCTGCAGGATCAATCGCATGTTCGGATGCCTGAGCGCCGATCGGTACATCGCGCTGACCAGACGGCGACGGACCCAGGCCCACCCGCCTCTGCGGGTGAACACGAAGCCGAGTCCCGGGATCGCGTTGACAACGGCCGCCACGTGCAGGCGTCGCGCGATCCGGGTTCCGTAAATCACCGGCTTGATGGTCACGTGGTGCACCAGATCCGGCTGTTCCGAGCGATAGACACGCTGGAGCGCCCAATAAGTGCGCAGTTCGCGAAATGGGTTGAAGCTGCTGCGTGACAGCGGGATTGCCCGGTACTCAAAGCCCTGTGCCGCCAGTTGAGACTCGCCGGTCCCCTCGCCGCACACGATCACGACCCGAAATCCGCAATCCCTCGCTTCGCACGCCAGGCGCAAGCGGTGCGACAGGAAAAAACCAGCGTCGTTGACGACGTAAAGAACGGTAAGCGGTGGGTCTGTCACATCGACCGAAATGATAGCAGACGCCGACCGAGCACGCTGCAGCTTCCCCCGCGTCCGCTCAGTCCTCGACTTCTATCCGATCGCGGTTCTGCTCCAACACGCGCGCCCCGATGCCACGCACCTCTGTCAGATCGTTGGGTTCTTCGAACGTCCCATATTTTTCGCGATAGGTGATGATAGCCTGCGCCCTCGTGTCGCCTACGCCGTCCAGCACCCTGGCCAGGGTCGCCGCGTCGGCCGTGTTGATGTTGACCCGTGCCATAGACGCATCGTCATCGGCCCGAAGCGCCGACCCGAACGCAGTGATCGCAATGAACAACCAGATTTTGATCAATCGCATGACCCACTCCTCGTGTAGTGAAATTGAGCCGCCGCAGTGCACGGCGACGGCATTGAGCATCGCCTTCGAAGGTTGCGATGAGGAGGGGAATAGGCCGTTTCGGTGTCTAGGAATGGACCTCGTCGGACTGCCGGTGATCCGCCAGGGCCAGCTCAGGGCGATTCGCGCAACCGTTGCACTTCCTGCTGACTCACAGCGAGCCGGCGCCGCGTCTGACGCATGCCCACCCGACGCCGCAGACTGCCCAGCGACGCGAAACTCCAGCCCATGAGGAACCCCGATGCGAGCGCGATCAGCAACCACCAGTAGATACTCAGCTGGAACGTCTGCCAATCGAGAAAGTGCAACGCGACACGCGCCTGGTTGTCGATCATTGCCAGCGCACCCAACATGAGCACCGCTACGAACAGAATCGCAACAGTCAGCCTGACGATTGAGCGCATGGCTTACGCGGGTCCATCGAAGTCAGCGGGGGGCGATTGCGCCAAAAGCCGACGACCCCGGGCCCATCGTTCCTTCCGGACCTTCCGGATCTTCGCTCATCGGTGCCATCGACTCGTTCATGCTTCGATTGACCCGGTCACGCAGTTCCTTGCCCGGTTTGAAGTGCGGGACGTACTTTCCGGACAGACCCACAGATTCCCCTGTCTTGGGATTGCGGCCAATGCGCGGCGCCCGGTAGTGCAATGAAAAACTGCCGAAGCCACGAATCTCGATCCGATAGCCGTGTGCGAGCGCCTGAGCCATGTGCTCGATCATTGTTTTGATCGCGAGTTCCACGTCCTTCGAGGACAACTGGGACTGCCGCGCAGCAATCAATTCGATGAGTTCAGACTTAGTCATCCGAGGCCATGCACGGGTAAATGCTGATCCGTTGACGCTACCACAGCACTTTCAACCGCTCAAGGAAAATTCCTTATTTTTCATGCAGTTGAGGACTAGTTCCGAGGAGCGGAACGACCCGGCGACGGCGTCGCGAAGCGCCGCCGCCGCATGAGGCGCGAATCACTACTCGGTCTGGTCCTTGTCCAGCTGAGCTTGGATCAGATCGCCAAGGGTGGCCGTGCCTGGTCGCGCAGTCTCCTGGCGACGGTGGTCCTCCACGGCTTCGCGCTCGTCGGCTACGTCCTTCGCCTTGATCGAAAGGCCGATGGTCCGATTCTTGCGATCTACGCTGATGACCTTGACCTCGACTTCCTCGCCCTCGTTCAGTACGTGGCACGCGTCCTCGACGCGATCGACACTGATTTCGGACGCTTTCAGGATGCCCTCGACCTCTTCGGCCAGGCGAATCACTGCCGCCTTGGGCTCGATGCTTTCGACGGTGCCTTTCACGATGCTGCCACGATCGTTGATCGCGGTGTAATCGGAGAACGGATCCTGATCGAGTTGCTTGATGCCGAGGGAGATACGCTCGCGTTCCGGATCGATGGACAGCACCAGGGTCTCGAGTTCTTCGCCCTTGCTGTAGCGACGAACCGCCGTTTCACCGGGTTCGTTCCAGGAAATGTCCGACAGATGCACGAGTCCGTCGATTGCGCCATCCAGGCCGATAAAGATGCCAAAGTCGGTAATCGATTTAATGGTGCCGCTGATGCGATCGCCCTTGGCGAAGCGCTGCGCGAACTCGTCCCAGGGATTGGCGCGACACTGCTTGATTCCAAGCGATATCCGGCGACGTTCTTCGTCGATGTCCAGAACCATCACTTCCACTTCGTCGCCGACCGCGACCACCTTGGAGGGATGGATGTTCTTGTTGGTCCAGTCCATCTCGGAGACGTGCACCAGGCCTTCGACGCCCTCTTCGATTTCAGCGAAGCAGCCGTAGTCGGTGAGGTTGGTCACGGTCGTCTGAACCCGGGTTCCCTCCGGATAGCGGCGCGTGATGTCTACCCAGGGATCGTCCCCGAGTTGCTTCATACCCAGCGATACACGATTCTTTTCGCGGTCGAACTTGAGAATCTTGACGACGATCTCGTCGCCAACATTGACGATTTCGCTTGGATGCCGAATCCTGCGCCACGCCATGTCGGTGATGTGCAACAGCCCATCGACCCCACCAAGATCGACAAACGCGCCGTAGTCGGTGAGGTTCTTGACGATCCCCTTGATTTCCTGGCCTTCCTGCAGAGAGCTGAGTAGTTCCTCGCGTTCCGCGCTGTTTTCCTCTTCCAGGACCGCGCGTCGCGAGACGACCACGTTGTTACGACGCTGATCGAGTTTGATCACCTTGAATTCCAGGGGCGTGCCTTCCAGGTGAGCGGTCTCGCGCAACGGCCGGATATCCACCAACGAACCGGGCAGAAACGCACGAATATCGTTGATATCGACGGTGAACCCGCCTTTGACCTTCCCGTTGATGATCCCGGTGACGACGTCGCCGCCTTCGAAGGCTTCATCGAGCATCATCCACGACTCGGCGCGACGGGCCTTTTCGCGGGACAGTCGGGTGCCACCCCAACCATCATCAACCACTTCCATCGCAACCTTGACCTGGTCGCCGACGGTGAGGTTGGTCTCGCCGTTGTCATCGGCGAACTGTTCGATCGGAATCACACCTTCGGACTTCAGTCCGGCGTGGACGATGACCCAATCGTTGTCGATCTCGACTATTGTGCCAGTGACGATGGAGCCAGGCACCATCTCGATGGTCTGCAAACTTTCTTCAAACAGCTCCGCAAAATTTTCAGTCATACTCAGATTGTTCAGTTGTTGATGAATTTAGCGTCGTGCCGACGCACCCATTTCGTTCAGTTTACCGCTCAGTCGTTCTTCGCTAAGACTCTGGCACCTACAAAAAGCCACGTGCCTCGATCAGTTGCCACACGCGCTGTTCAACGGCATCGACACCAAGTGCCGTGCTGTCAATGACGACAGCGTCTGCCGCGGCAACCAATGGCGACTCGACGCGTTGCCGGTCGCGCTCATCACGCTCCCGGATGCCCGCGAGGAGGGCGCGCATACTACCACCTAGACCCGTATCTATCAACTGCTTAAGTCGCCGCGCGACACGCTCCTCTGGGCTCGCCTCG
>PVMS01029840.1_pt1 | contig 20100 bp, 18 predicted proteins | sample 1853461 | NCBI WGS metagenome assembly PVMS01 (sample SAMN08582032, study PRJNA380276) | Marine sediment metagenome, whole genome shotgun sequencing project. | isolation source: ocean sediment barecode stripped | collected 2017 | reverse complement strand
TGGATGGGTCGAATGTCGCGAGAGTGCATGGATGCACGTAGCTACCTTTACTCATAAGGCTTACCCCGCAATTTCTTCAAATCCCCCCGCTTCTTTTTAGCATCCATGCGCCTTTGCTTAGCAGCCTTACCAGGCCGCGTAGGAATCCGCTTGCGGGGCACATGTAAAGCACTCCTGACCAACTCAGCACGTCTCGACAGTGCGTCAGCCCGGTTTTTCTCCTGCGTTCGGTGATTCTGAGCTTTATAATGATCACACCATCGGCAGTGATACGCCGGTCGTGTTTCGCCAGTAAGCGCCGCTTGACTGCATCCGGCAGTGAAGAGCCCTGCACGTTAAAACGCAGGTGGATCGCTGAAGACACCTTGTTAACGTTTTGCCCACCCGCACCTTGCGCACGGATCGCGATTAACTCGATCTCGTCGTCCGGGATATTAATCTTGTCAGTGATCTTAAGCATGATTCATTCTTTTTGCGCATCAGCGAGTTTCGGTTTGCTAAATAGAATAATCAATACCATACCAACGATAAAGCCGGGAATGATTTCCAGCAGGTCATGCGTATACGGTTTCATATACAGCACCCAGAAAACGGTTGTACTAAAACCGCCGACCATACCGATGATCGCGCCCCGCAGGGTGGTTTTTGGATACCATAAAGCACAGATCAGTGGTGGTCCGAACGCCGCTCCCAACCCATTCCAGGCAAAAATAATAAACCAGAAAATTAACGGGGATTCGTTTAATGCGAAGATGACGCCGATCACCCCAATGACCAGCGTGACAAATTTCCCGTAACGCGCCAGTTGTGCATCAGGTTTGGCAGATGCGCGGATTTTTTGCATAAAATCCCGTACCACCGCTGAAGAGGCCATGATCAACAGGCTGTCTGCCGTGGACATGATGGCTGCCAGCACCACGACCATCAAAATGCCGGCATATACCGGAGAGAACAGTTCGGTCGCCAGCAAAGGGAAAATCCCTTCAGGATCTTCAAGGCCGGGGAACAGCGCGCGTCCGGCAAGACCGGCGGTTACCGCGCCTATATCGAAAAGAAAAATCACAATAATTGAGATAATCATGGCTGGTACCAGGCTCTTTTCAGAGCGAGCAGACATAAACCGCACCATCAATTGCGGCACACCCATAAAACCCACACCAATCGCCAGGAAGCTGGCCACGGCAATAAATGCCTTAACGCTCTTGCCATCGGGTCCCCAGGGATTCAACAGGCTCGGGTCTTCCGCAGCCAGCGTGGTCAAAACCGCATCCCAGCCGCCTGCGGCAGTAATTGCGACCAGTGGCACAGCGATCAGGCCGATCAGCATCAGGATGCCCTGGATAAGGTCTGTCCAGGCAACGGCCTTGTATCCGCCAACCAGGGTGTACACAATGATCACTGTCGCGCCAAATACCACGCCGGTGGCATAGGTCATCTCGGTAAAACCGCTAAAAGCCTTGCCGGTTGCGACCAGTTGCGCCGCTATGTAGACACCTACCATGGACAGAATGATCAAAGTACTGATGATGCGCAGCACATGATTCTTGTCTTTAAAGTGTGCCGCGAGCACGTCAGGCACTGTGATCGCGTCATTGGCATCTGCCATACGTTTCAGCCGGCGTGACATCAATAACCAGGCGGCTGCGATACCAGAGACCTCACCGGCCACAACCCAATAAGCATGAACCCCGACCGCATAGCCCATACCGGTCAACCCGAGCAACAGCCAGCCACTCTCGCCGGTGGCATTGGTGCTGAATGCGACTACCCAGGGTGGCAGGCTTTTGCCGGCGATAAAGTAGCCGGACATGGTTTGGGCTTCTTTGCGACTCCACATTGCCAGCGCGGCGAGTATGAGCAGATAAACAACAAAAACCGTGGCGATGACCGACATATTGCATTTTCCTTGTTTTTAATCCAGTCGGATAGATTGTATCTGAAAATATCAGACAAATTTTCCGTGGCAGAAGCGGGCACAATTGATTTAAAGTGTTTTTGGCCCCATAACTACAAGAACGTCAAACTTAATAGCGGAGAAGAATCATGACCAATCCAATGGTAAAAAAAGGCGCTCCATTGACGATCATCGCTATCGTTTTAATCCTGATCGCGATGAACTTCTATAAAACCATACCGCCGGGGCGGGTTGGCGTTGCGACGCTGTTTGGTAATGTACAGCAACAGGAATATACCCAAGGCTTACATATTCCCGTGAATCCGCTTTACCGCTGGACGATATTTGATGCGAGGCAGCAAACTCACCTGGAGACCGCTAATGTGCCCAGCCAGGACCAGTTGCAGACCAAGCTGGATGTCAGTGTGCAGTACCGGATTATCGGCAGCATGGCGCCGAGCATATTGCAGGAAACAGGAGACGCGAATAAAGCGGTAGAAGTCCATCTGAAACCAAAACTACGCTCTTTGCTGAGGGAGCAGGGTAAGAGTATCAAGCGTGCAGAAGACTTCTTCAAGGAAGAGACCCAGGAGGCACTGCAATTTAGCCTGACGGAAGGACTTAGAGATTACCTGGCACCCAAGGGTATCGAGGTATCGGCCGTGCTGATTCGTGATATCTCATTACCACCATTTATCGTCCAGGCGATTGAGAAGAAGAAAGAACGCGAGCAGGCCGTCGAGCAGGAACGTGCTGAGCTTGAGCGTGTCAGAACACAGTTGCAGCAGCAGGTGGCCAGGGCAGAAGCTGGTCGCCAGGCCGCTGAATCGGAAGCGGCCCGCAAGAAAATTCTGGCGGATGCAACAGCCTATGAAATCAAGAAGATCAACGATGCCGTTGCGAACAATCCTGCATACATACAGCTGCAGTCATTAGAGGCGCTTAAAGCGATTTCAAAAGATCCGGCCAGCAAAATCTATTTTATGGATGGTTCAAGCACAAACCCGCTGCCGTTGCTGCACATGGGTGACTTACTGGGTAAACAGTAGGCCGCAAATGAGGGGGGTCAGAGTAAAGTGCCAGAGTAAGCATTCGACTGCACATCAATTTACCGGTATTTACTCTGGCACTTTACTCTGACCCCCGCTATCCCCTCAGAATTCGGATGGAAACAAGTCTTCCATTATATCCACTGCTTCCTCACCCGAGGCCGTATCAAGGTAGTCATATATAACGTCCAGATAGTCAACAATCATTTCCGGATCCATATCAAGCTGATCAAAACTGTCTACCAGTTTGGCCCGGCCACCCAAATCGCGATCGAAATCGCTGAGCCGGCGGCTTGCCCTGCCGAAGCGGGAGTCACGGTCGGCTTCCGGTGCTGCATCAAGCAGGCTATCCATCGAAGGAATGCCTTTGGCAACAGTGGCAAAGTCATCCCTGTCGAGATTGTCCTTTGCATATTCAAAAATGGCTCCAGCGCCCTTCCGGGCCTGTGAAGAAGAGACGTCAAGCTCCTCAGTAAGCACATTAACCAGATCATCAGCATTGGCAGCGATCTGAAAAGTCAGCAGAAGTAACAGCGCAGTTGTTTGACGAATCCAGGATAATTTATTCATATGCAGGTCTCCATTAACGAGTTTGATTTCGAAATATACCAAGTGTCTTCTATACTCATGTTTCTTGGTTGTCTTGTTCAGGTCCGGGTACAAAAGTCGAATTGTATAGTGTCGACATCCAGATCCTGGTGAGCGCCAATTTCACGGGCTCGGGGTTGTTTCGTGGGTGACGGCCAAAAGCATCAATTACCATTGAAACATCAAGCCGGTTTAGGGCAACCGCCACCGGGCGGGCATTGAATTCCGGAATAAGCCCGGCTTTCTGATGTTTTTCAATTTGCTCACAAACAGCATCATCAAACTGCTTGAGGAATCCTGCCCAGGCACGCTCGAGTCGTACGTCGCTGGTGGATGCTTCAGCCACCGCCCTTAAGATCGGGCCTCTTTCATGGCAGACTTCCACGAGTTCACTTAGTGAACGCTCCAATAGCTCAGTGTGTTCTCCTTCACCTGTGAGCCATGGCTCAGCAGCCCCGAATATGGCTTCTGCAACGTCTTGTAACAGCGTCTCCATGAGTTCATGCAGGTCTTTGAAATACTGATAAAAAGCTGATCGGCTAACGCCGGCAATTGACATCAGCTCTGCTACTGTCATTTCCCGAAACGGCTGTGCCCAAAGAAATTCCAATGCAGCGTTCGGGATGGCGATGCGTGTTCGCTCCGATTTTCGGGGAGCCGGGTTATCGCCAGGTACAACTTTAATGAGTTGGGGCTTTATTTCTGACATGCTGTCATTATATAGTGACAGTATGTCAGAAACATAGGAGCTTGGTAGCGATTGCGCTGACTGGTTCCGTAACAAAATCCATGGGTTTCTGGCAAAATGGCATTAATGCCACCTATTCTCTTGGACGCTGCAGGAAATTCATTGATGACACGATCTGGTGACTTGATACCGTTTAAAAGATCGCCCGGCACCACAGGCCGGAAACAGCTGCGTGAGTTCCATCCAACGCGATCGACCCCAAACGGAGAAAACAACGAATTCAAGATAGCCGGCGGGATATTGGGGGCCATTGGTGGAACACCACTGGTCCATCTTGAAAAAATCTTCGGATCCTCACATTTTGATTGTTTCGCGAAGCTGGAAGGTTTGAATCCGGGTGGCAGTTCCAAAGATCGTGCCAGCGTCGCCATTGTTGAAAGTGCGCTGCAGACCGGTGAAATTAATGCCGACACCCTCATCATAGAAGGCAGTTCCGGCAATACCGGTATCGGACTGGCACAGGTGTGTGCCTATCATGGATTGCGTTTTCGTTGCCTTGTCGATCCAAAGGTCACACAGCAGAATGTCGACATCCTCCTGGCTTATGGCGCCGAGATAGAGATGATCAAGAATCCGGACCCGGAGAGTGGAGAGTTATTGCCTGCAAAGCTGAAACGCATCGATGAGATACTGGCAGAGGTCAAAAACAGTTTTTGGATCAATCAGTATGCGAGTCGTGAAAATTCAGACGCGCATTATCGCTCAACGATCAAGGAAATCCTGCGCGACCTGGATGGCGTTATGCTTGATTATCTTTTTGTCGCCACCGCCACCTGTGGCACGATTCGCGGGTGTCTCGACTACCTGGTGGACCATGGTTATCCGACAAAGGTGATCGCAGTCGATGCCCTGGGCAGCCAGATTTTTTCGAATCACAAACACCAACGACTTGTACCCGGTCTCGGTTCTGCCATCTGCCCGAGTCTCACACCTACTGAAGGCGTACACAAGGTCATGCACATGAACGACGTTGATTGTGTGGCAGGATGCCGTCGCCTTGCACGGACAGAAGCCATCCTGGCGGGTGGATCATCCGGTGCCGTGATCACGGCTCTTGAGCGGATGAGTGACGAAATCCCGGAAGGCTCTACCGTAGTGGTGCTACTGCCTGATCGGGGTGAACGCTACCTCGATACAATTTATTCTGACCAGTGGGTACGGGAAAACCTCGGCGACATCGCGCATCAATGGTCGGCAAACGTTAAGGAAGCCTGAAATGCCCAGTAGTGATGTGTTGGTCATCGGGGGCCCCGAGGTGGAAGCAGCTCTGAAGGGTCGCGAAGAAAATGTTCTGGATGCGGTTCGGAAGGCCTATGAATCGCACTCCCGTGGTGACAGTTCGCTGCCACACTCCAGTTTTCTGCGTTTTCCCGACAGTGACAAAGATCGAATCATTTGTCTGCCTGCCTATCTTGGTGGTGAATTCGAACTCGCCGGTGTCAAGTGGATCGCATCGATGCCCGATAACGTCGGCAGAGGGTTGGAAAGAGCTTCGGCGGTCATGATTCTGAACGACCGTCTGACCGGTCGACCAAAAGCCGTGGTTGAAGGCTCGATAATAAGCAAGCAACGTACTGCAGCATCTGCCGCGCTGGCATCAAAGGTGCTGGCCAAAGGTGAGCCCGATGTCATCGGGTTTGTCGGTTGCGGGCCGATTAATGCCTCGGTGGCACAGTTTCTTGCGGCTGTCTGGCCTAATGTCAGTCGATTCATGACGTTTGACCTCGATCCGGCCCGTGCCGAAGTTTTTGGTGAGGCCTTGATTGCTTTGCGACCGGGTGCTGATTTCAAAGTGGCGACCAGCCTGCAGGAGTTGCTAAGCGAATGCCCGATGGTGGCATTCGGAACCACGGCCATTACGCCCTACGTGGATGATCTCGACGCCTGTCCACCCGATGCGACCATACTGCATATATCGTTACGTGATCTGCAGGCAAGTGTGATTCTTGCCAATCACAACATCGTTGATGATCTCGATCACGTGAACAGGGCTGCAACCTCAATTCACCTGGCATCGCAACAGGAAGGGCATACAAACTTCGTTCACAGCTCGTTGGGTGATATTCTGCTTGGCAAGGCCAGTGTGTCCGAACACTATGTGCGCTAGTTTATTTTTACTCCCTTCCGTCTGGGCGTGCTCGACTTGGCTGTTGCAGACCTCGTGATGAAAACACTTGCCGAAGATGGCGGTGGCACGCTGGTCAAATCATTTCTGCCCTAAGAGTTTAAAGCCCTGATAAACCAAGGATACAAAACATATGTCAGTAGTCTGGAGTTGCAATGAGTGGGATCCACTGGAGGAAGTCATTGTAGGTAATCCACTGCGCGCCAGGTTTCCATATGCCGATCCAAGCACGCAGTTGGCGGAATATCCCGGCCGGCCACTTGAGAAAATTCCACAAGGCCCGTTCCCACAATGGATAATTGACGAGACCCAAGAGGACCTGAATGCATTTGTCGATGTGTTGAAAGAAGCAGGCGTCACCGTCAAGCGCCCGGAGACATGGCCTCACGAGGAAAAATTTTCGACCATCAACTGGGAAACCGAGGGCTATTACAATTATTGCCCGCGCGACATCATGTTGGTCATTGTCGACCACATTATCGAAACGCCCAACGTTATACGCGGCCGTTCACAGGAATCGTTCAGTTACCGCAAGATGATGGTTGATTATTTCAGGTCAGGTGCTAAATGGTACAGCGCCCCCAAACCCATGCTGTTGGACTCGCTGTTTGATGTCGACATGGACAAGCCCACACCACGTAATGACGAACCGGCCTTTGATGCCGCCAATATCCTGCGCCTTGGGCAGGATTTGCTCTACCTGGTCAGCGGCACCGGCAATGAAATGGGCGGGCAATGGCTACAGACAATTCTGGGTGACGATTTTCGCGTTCATTTTCTTAAAGATGTCTATTATGGTAGCCACATTGATTCTACTTTTGTGGCATTGCGGCCCGGCCTGGTGCTCTGTAATCCGGGTCGAATCAATGAAGAAACTTTGCCGGAGCTTTTCAGGCAATGGGAAGTCATTTACAGTCCACCAATGGAGAATACCAACAGCTTTGACGCTGATTATCTTTCCAAAAGTATCGGTAGCAAGTGGATCGATATGAACCTGTTCAGCATTAATCCGAACCTGGTGGTGGTCGACCGGGATCAGACTCAACTAATAAAGCTGCTGGAGAAACAGGGTCTTGATGTGATCCGGCATAAGCTACGGCACTCCAAAATGCTGGGTGGCGGGTACCATTGCGTAACCCTGGATATTCGCCGGACAGGAACGATGCAGCGATATTTCGATTAACGGTCATGTGGGATAAGACATGGCTGTAACGGTTGCAGTAGCCTCTTTCTCGCTGTTTTTTTTGCTGGCGTTTGTGGCGTGGCGGCGGTATCTCTGGGCGGCAGAAGAAGTGCCACACGGACAGGCGGACACCTGCCCATACAGCCTGACGGATGTGTTTGGTGACCAGCACCTGGTTAATGTTCCCCACCAGAAAGGTGTGCAGTGGCTGACTGAGGTTTTTAGCCGATCTGCCAGCAAGTTCCCGCACCACACGGCCTTGCAGATTCCCCACACCGGTGAATCGCTTACCTATGCTGAGTTAGATTCACGGGCCGGGGACGTGGCAGCGGCCCTGTCCCAATTTGTGACTGGCCCGGACCAGGTGGTTGCAGTGGCGATGTCGCAGGATAACTGGCAGATCGTGGCCTCTCATCTCGGTATTCTCAAAGCCGGCGCTACCCTGATGTTTTTGGACACCAGCTTGCCGGATGCCCTGATCAGCCACATGCTCAATGACGCACAGCCGGTGGTTATCCTCACGCGGGGGCAGGACAAGTTTCGTGATCTGCCGACTCTGGATGTACTCAAGCTTCCTGAAAATATGCAACACGGCGAACCGCCGACATGGCTGGATGACCCTGCAGAGCGCCTGGCGACGATCTTTTACACCAGCGGAACCACCGGCATGCCCAAGGGTGTCGAATCCCCCCACGCAGGTTACGTAAACCTGGCCTTGAGCTATGCCGATTATTTCGATCTCATACCGGGCATGGATGCGACCTCGCTGACTTCGTCTCTGGGTTACGATGGCAGCATTTCCGAGATGTACAGTGCCTGGGTATCAGGTTGCGCCGTGGTCATGCTGACCAGTGAGCAGGTCCGCTCCGGTCCGGACCTTATCCCGGTTTTGCGTGAAGCCGAGGTCACGATGCTGTTTTGTCCACCTGTGCTGTTGACCACGCTCACGCCAAACCCGGAGCTGGATCTACCTTATCCGCTGTGCCGTTATATCGTACCGGCAGGCGAAGCATTCCCAACGGCCCTGGTTGAGCCCTGGACACGTGGCCGGCGCCAGATAATTAATACTTACGGCCCGACAGAGGCCAGCACCGATACCAGTCGTCAGAGCTTACGGCCAGGAGAGCCCATCACTATAGGTTCTCCATTCGCCAACGTTACCTACGTCATCCTCGAAGTAGATCAACTCACCCCGTTGCCCCACGGAGAGGAGGGCGAGCTCTGCATTGGTGGTGTGCATGTGGCACGTGGTTACCGGAACTTGCCGGAGCAAACTGCCGAGAAGTTTATTACACACCCTCAGTTCGGCCGTCTGTACCGCACCGGGGATAGATGCAAAATAGATATCCAAACACAGCGTGTGCATTTCCTCGGGCGGGTCGATTCACAGCTCAAGGTGCGCGGGCACCGTGTCGAGATTCAGCCTGTCGAGGATATACTGCAGGCACAGTTTGCAGAAATTGAGTCCGCAGTACTGGATTATCAGAACGAGGAGTTGGTTGCCTTCATCACGGCACCATCAATCTCCCGGGCCGGTAACCCGGCTATCGCTCCTGCACCGGCAGAGTGGGCGGCCCAGGCCACGGCGACCCTGGCCAGGCAGCTTCCGGAACCATCGGTGCCCACCCGAATTTTTCTGGTGGACAAGTTCGTCATGAAACCGGTTTCCGGCAAGATCGACCGGCAGCGTTTACCTGATCTTTCGGGTTTGCAAGCAAATATCAAGGCAGAAGTGGGTGATCAGGAAACCACCATCGCTGACACCGATGCGGGCGAGGAACCGGGCAGTGAGGAAGTGCTGACGATTTGCCGGGAAGTTTTCGAGACCCCACTGGGTTGGGATGACGAATTTGCATACCATGGCGGTCATTCGATCGTGATCGCACGACTTGCGCAGCGCTTGCAGGTGGCAGGCTGGGCCGTGCCCGTACGGGCGCTACTCAGCAATTGTGACACCGCCCGCAAGATCGCCAATCAACCAAGGCAGCAGCAGACGCCCGCAGGCCCTGCTTCTGCGTTGGAGCCCGGACAGGATAGCACTGAGCGCGATGAATCTGCGGCAAAGGTGCTGTCTGTTGGTTTGTTTACGACCTTGCAGGTCCTGTTCCTGGTGCTGTTGTTCGCACCTGCTTTGGCGAGCTTCCTGGCGCTGATTGCTTTTGCAGAAATCGGAGAATTTTTCATGACCGCCAGTCTTCCGGGTTTCATTGGCGTCGGCTCCGTGATGTTCCTGGGGGCCCTTGCCATACCCTTCGCAGGCCTGCTATGGGTGATGGTGATCAAGCTCTTTATGGGCGGTCATGTATACAGGAACAATGTAACGCCCGGTGTTTACCCCAAGTGGAGCAGAATGCATCTGCGGGTCTGGTGTATCGGACGGCTGGAACAATTTGTGATCCTGCCGCTCGGTGCGATGTTTCGCAGCGCACCTCTGATGGCGTATGTTCTGCGCCGGCTGGGTGCAACTGTGGGAAATAACCTGCAGTGCGCACACGACGTGGAGTTTTCCGGTCCACTGGACCTGTTCTCCACCGGTGATGATGTTGCCGTTCAGACCGGGGCTTATATCCATATGTCGAAATGGTCGGGCCAGGAGTTGCATATCGGCCCGGTACACCTGGGCAGCGGTTGCAAGATCGGGATGAGAGCTGCTATTGCCAGTGGCGTGAATATAGGCAGTGGCACCTGGATCAACCCGTTCACCCCCATACTCAGTGATGTGGGTTCAGATGAGATGTGGGAGGGTGCTCCGGCACGCTTTAGTGGCCGTTGCACCGAACTGAAGCGTACTGCGGACAGTTGCAAGACCGAACGCGCGTCCTGGTTAATGGAAACGCTAAATATTCTTATGCAGGTGTTCCTCGAGTTCTGGCTCATCGTGGTTCCAACGGCAGCGGTTACGTGGTTTGCCGTCATTTTCATACCTGTCAGCGAAGCAGAGGTCGCCGGAGAGTATTTCAAGGTGACACCGCTGCAAGAGATCATCTGGCAAATGAGCCTGTACAGCTTTGTCACCACCTGGTTCGCCGTGGTCCTGATTTCGGTGCTGGTTTGCCTGTTTCTTCGTTACACACCCTCTTCGCCCGGAGTGTATTCTACGCGCGGTCTCAAGGGCTATCTGCTTCTGTACAGAATGAAGAAAATGAATCAAATCCAGCACCAGTGGACCTGGACCATCACCGGGCAATACCTGCGGGCACTGGCCGGATGCGCTTCCCGCGCCTGGGTGCCTCAGAATGTGATGTTATGTTCAATCTCGTTCCGGAGCTTGCCAGTGCCGATTCCCAGGTGTTCTGGTCCAATGGCTCTTTCACCAACATGCTTGATTATGGTGCCGAGCACATCAAGCTTCGACAGCTGGACATGCCACGGAACTTCTTCAGCGGTAACAACTGTGTCGCCGAACACGGCCAGTACCCGTCCAACTTTTTGCTGGGGGTTTCCACCCTGGGCAATGACATACAGTTCCGGCGGCAGATGCGATCACGGCTTGGTGAACCGATTACGGTGGCGGGAAATCCGCCAATCAGGTTTGCCAGTGCGGACTTTGAAGCTGAGAATGAATCACAGACACTCCCGAGCTTGTCTATGTTTCTGGCGCGCGTCTTCCTGAATGACATATTCAGTATCGGCATTTTGCGCATCCCGAACATCATCGTCTTTGTACTTTTGTTCACCGGCCTGCTGCGCCTGGGTGAACATCCGGTCGTCAGCGCTCTGATCGCTTTGTTTCTGTCGGAGTTCATCCTGGTTGTGCTTTGCGTCGCTATCAAGAAAATCATGGTCGGCAGCAAGTGGGGATCTGCACATTCGACACCGTTCTGGTCCTGGAGGCACTTCAGCTACTTTTTTGCGCAGGACTGTTTCTTCGCCTGGTGCAAGAGACCGTTAGGATTTTCTGCCGGGACAGTGCTTTCCAATTCAATACTGCGGTGGATGGGCTGTCAGGTAGGCAAACGGACGATTGTTTCTTCACCGATGCAGGCTTCCGATTGGAACGCGGTGAGCTTTGGCAGCGATTGCATGATCAACGGCTTTCTGCAATATCACACCTTCGAGAACATGCTGCTAAAAGTGAAACTGGCTGAAATTCAGGATGGCAGTGACATAAACTTCGGCGCCACGGTAATGGGAGGCTCACTTATCGAACCTGATACAACGTTGCTGCCATTGAGCCTGGTCCTTAAGGAGATGCACCTGCCTACGGGTGTTTACCAGGGCAGTCCTGTGGAGCCGGTGGATGGCTGATTGGATCAATAAGTATTTTGCCGCCAGCTCGTCCGACATAACTCCACAGTCAGTGCGTCATGAGGCTCAGCTGTTGTACGTGCCAGTATCAAACAATCCTGAAGTGACGAAATGTTGCGCGTCGGTTCTGTCAGAAACCGAGTTTCAGGCTGCTGGCCGTTTTGCCGTGCAAGGTGACAAGGATCTGTTCACGCAACGCCGGGCATTTCGCCGCTACTGTGGGGCTCTCGCGCTCGGGTCGAAGCTACCCCTGTCGCAGGTAAATTTCGAAGAGACAGAAAACGGGCGTCCCTACCTTTGTGATCTGCCGGGCTCCTGGTTTGGTTTTTCGTCCTGCAGGCTTGGTTTTATCGGGGCCTGGTCATCGACACATGCGGTTGGTGTCGATCTCGAAGATTTAGCCAGGGAGCTGGAGACTAAAGAACTCGCACGGCAGTTTTTTACAGCAGCTGAGGCGGTTGCGGTTGAGAGGGCAGGCAGTGTGGACAGGCGGTGGATTTTCCTTCAACTCTGGATGCTTAAGGAAGCAGCATTGAAATCTATAGGTGAAGGATTGCCCTTTGGTCTCGATGCCTTCGAATTCGAATTGGCTCCGAAGCTGCAAGCAGTTCATGTGCCAGACAGGCATGGCGGACCGGATCAATACGACGCCCATGTGATTAATGGATCTGAAAGTTGCGCCGCTCTCGTGATCCGAAACCTGGCCTGATGCAGATGCCTGCGCTGCGCTCTGCTCACACCGTTGATAACTCCGACTGGCTAAAAACCACTGCAATCATGTTGGTTGTAGTTGGCCACTTTGGCTATTTCTTTATGCAAGACCCCAATTGGTGGAGTGTTTTCGGGCGTATGGCAGCCCCGGTGTTCTTCTTCCTGATGGGCTATGCGCAGTCCCGGACCATCCCGCTTCGCTGGATAGGGCTTGGCGCCATTCTGACCCTGCTCGACAGTTGGAACAACGAATGGATGTGGATGGCACCGAACATTCTTTTTAGCATGGTGCTGATCCGGATTGCACGTCCCGGTGTTAAAACCCTGATCCTCAAATTTGCGTGGCTTGCTTTCATCCTGCTTGTCTGTGCGCTTATCGCACTGTTGCCATTGGCCGCAAACATGGTCGACTACGGTGCGGAGGGCTGGTTGTGGGCTTTATTCGGCCTATGCCATCGACTCTATATTGATGACAGGTCTGCTACTGCTACAGGTGGTATCACACGTGGCCAACCATTTGCGGTGGGTGCATTGATACCCAATTTGGGCCTGATGCGGTTATTGTCCTGCCTGATCGCTGCGGTGGTGTATGTCTGGCAGGAACAATTGGTATTCATTTTCTCTGAGATCCAGTTAGCTGTCGTCATTCTGGGCGTCGGCATGCTGTCCCTGGGCCTCTTTCTGTTCCAGCGCGGGCCAAGCCGCATTCAGCCACCGCAACCCATCGCCCGTATCCTGCATTTTATCGGTTGGCACACCCTGGAAATTTACGTCATCCAGCTTGCCGGATCTGAACTCATTATTCGATTTATACCGGGTCTGGCTGGATGACTCAAGATTAGTGATAAGCTAAAACGAACACAGGTTTTTATCATGAAAAATAGTTTGGCTTTTGTAATTGGTGGGTTGGTTTTAATCACTGCGCTGGCAATCACGGCGTGCACTGGTGAGGAATCCGGGCAGGACAACGCTATCTATGTGGTCCCTCCTGCGAAGAGTAACCGGATTACCGTCACCTACGAGCTTCCTGAGAATCAGGCGTACTTGCACATTTATACACTGATGAAGGAAGATCGCCATTCACTCGAGAAATTGCAGGAGCTTCTCAGTCCAATCCGGCTTCCATGGACATTGGAATTGCTGTTGGCCGAGTGTGACGGAGAGGCAGACGCTATGTATTGGGATGGCACCATAACGATCTGTTACGAGTACATTGATGAGTTGTGGGACGCCATGCCTGCGAATACGACTGCAAATGGAGTCGTGCCCATCGATACAGTTGCCGGACCTTTTGTGGATTCCATTCTGCACGAGTTCGCCCATGCTTTGTTTGATTATCTCGATATTCCGATACTCGGACGCGAGGAGGATGCCGCCGACCAGGTTTCCGCCTTCATATACCTTCAATTTCCCCCGGCCGAGGCGCGCCGGCTGATCATGGGCACGGTCTACGCCTACATGGTGGAGGTGGAGGATACCGACGCGCCGACAATGGAAGAGTACGCAGATGAACACAGCACGACAGAGCAACGCAGGTTCAACCTGCTATGCATGGCATATGGCCATGATCCGGAACAGTTTAAAGATGTCGTGGTTTGGGGTGGATTACCGCAGTTTCGAGTGGATATTTGCGAAGAGGAATACGAACTAATCGAGTTGGCATTTCACACCTTGATTGGCCCCTACATCGATAGAGAGCTTGTAGAGAAAGTCCTGGGAAGAAACTGGTTGCCTGAACAGAATTCCCGGATGTTGATCAAACAGAAACTGAATTGAACCGAGCGGAAAGCTTGCCAACGTGGAGTTTTAAAACTGACATGTTGTCAGTATTAAAGCAACATCGTATACTCAGTGACCCAGCTAACAAACGAAGGACGACTTGATGAAAAAATTAATACTATTGATGCTTACTTCCTTGCTTATGGTGATTGCCGGACCGGCCTGGTCGGACGAGGCTGTACATATCCTGACCTGTGAACAGGACGAAGAAACGACCGATGAGCAAGTGGAAGCAATTTCGGCGGAGTGGCTCAAAGCTGTCAAAGGAATTAAGGGCGGCGAAAATCTGCACCTTCGTTTGAATTTCCCGGTAGCCGCCAAGGCTGGTGAAGTCGATTTTCTCATCATTTTGACTGCACCTTCGTTCTCAGAATGGGGCGCGTTTATGGATAATTACGCCGGTTCCGAAGCCGAAAAAATTGATGATAAATATCAAGACGATCTTGATTGTGGGGATGGGTCTTTGTGGGAGTCTGTTAAAATCGAATAGACCATATTTGACCGAATAGAAAGGCCGCCAAACCTGGCGGCCTTTTTATTGAGATCATGAACGATAAAACTCAATCGAACGCCGCTGGCGCAATCATCACCACGACGCTCCTGCTAGCCATTGGCTATGCAGTGCTGCGTTATCACATCCTCGGTGGCGTACCCTGGAAAGATTTCCCATTTTTCATTCTTAACAAGGGCCTTAGCCTGGGTGCCTTTGTGCTGGTTACTTTCAACTTTTCCCTCGGGCCTGCAAAGAGTATGGGCCTTCCGGTTTCGCAGTCCTGGCTCAATGCCCGAAAAGCGATGGGTATGACTGGCTTTCTACTTGTGCTCATTCATGTATTCATCAGCCTGATGCTTTTCACAACCGCCATTTTCGGTAAGTTCTTTGAGGTCAATGGCACCCTGACCGGGTTTGCCGGTATTAGCATGCTGGCAGGGATTCTGAGTTTTGTTGTGTTATGGGCTTACAATTTGAGTTTCCAAACCAAGCTGAGTGAAGACAAAGCCTTTATCGGTTTCATAACATCCCGCAAATTTCTGATCTGGGCACTGCTGCTTGGGGGCGTGCATTTATTCTTTATGGGTTATTCCGGCTGGCTTAACCCCTCGGGCTGGCACGGTGGATTGCCGCCCATTAGCCTCGTGGCTTTTGTGTTTTTCATCTTTGGTTACGTGATAAACCTGATGGGGCGTGAATAAAACATAACAAGTTCCCCGGTCCAGTTGTCCCGGGAAACTGATTCCGACTAGTCCTTGAGACGATTAATCCCCATCACTTTCAGCGCCAGTTTCTGGAACAATGGTTCGGTGTTGCCGCGCTTCATATTCCAGATAAAGTACTTCTCAAACGCCACCTTCGACCAGTGCACCCATTTGCCCATTTTGGCCCAGGTGATATTACGTGGCGGGATCTGTGGCACAGCGATAAACGCGGCTCCGGTGTCACCCATATCCGCCAGGCAGAACGCGTTCCAGGTGGCCACTGTTTCCGGCGTATTGCCCTTGATGTCTTTGGAAATATTGTGTGCCGTGGCAGCAACCATGGGGTCGATCAGATAGCCGGTTTTTGGTGTGCCGGTGGCTACCGGGGTCGCTTCCACAGGCGGGATTGCGATGCAGACTCCCAATGAATAGATGTTGTTCCATTTGGGGTTGCGCTGATAGTCGTCCACCTTGACGAATCCACGCGGGTTCACCAGGTCTTCGCCAACGTTATTGACCGCATCGACACCCAGGAAGGCCGGCAGCATCATAGAATAATTGAACTCGAGTACATGCTCCTTGATTACTTCGCCCTCGTTATTGTGCTCCAGCACAAACATTTTGCCTTCTTCAACTCGGTCCACCTTTGCATTGGTGATCCAGTTGATATGGCGTTGACGGAATTCTGACTCGAGCAGTCCCTTTGAGTTGCCGACCCCACCCAGGCCAAGGTGGCCGACGTAGGGTTCTGAGGTGACATAAGTTATGGGCACCCGGTCGCGAAGTTTCCGCTTGCGCAGGTCTGTTTCCATGATCATGGCGTACTCATAAGCCGGGCCAAAACAGGAGGCACCCTGGACTGCTCCCACCACGATCGGGCCTGGAGCTTTAACGAATTCCTGCCAGGCTTCCCAGGCTTTCTCTGCATGCCCGGTGGTACATATTGATTGGGTGAAGCCGTCAGGGCCGAGGCCTTCGACTTCATGGAAGGCAAGTGAAGGTCCTGTGGCGATCACCAGGTAATCGTAATCGACTGTATCGCCGTTCTCCAACTTGAGCTGATTGTCGTCAGGATTGATTTCCGTCACGGCGCTGTGGATGAAGTTAATGCCTTTGTTTTCCAGCGGGCCTTTCAGCGGAAAGGTGATATCTGCACGGCTACGCCATCCCACGCCCACCCAGGGATTGGAGGGCACAAAGCTGAAATCAGCCTGGTTCGACAACACGGTAACCTGGTGATCTCCCGGTGTTTCTTTTTGCAGGATTTCCTGGATTTCGTAGGCGGCGGGCAGTCCACCGATATTTGCGCCAATAATTGCTACGTGAGCCATGGTGTTTTTCCTCATTGAGGTGGGTAGGGGAAGGGCGCTCCACTGGAAGCCACCTTCGGCACATTTAATACAAAGATAATATCACATGAAATTTGCAAATAATCGGGCCCGCTTCACATTACATTCGTGTTTTATAGACACAGACGTCAGTCATGGGTTGATCTTAAGCCTAAAGCGACACAATAATTATTGTAAATTGTCTTGTTTTGTATCGCTTTAGTGCTTAAGATGACAGTTACAAACTGGTAAACACGATATCTTCTGAACGTGAACTAAATACTATGACTCTTAAACAGCTTTCTATTTTTCTTGAAAATTCACCGGGTCGACTTCTTCAGGTTACCAAGGCATTCGGAAAGGCGGGAATCAACCTGAAAGCACTGAGTCTTGCCGGCACCACCGATTTTGGGGTTTTACGGCTCATTTGTTCCGATCTGCACAAGGCACGCAATATCGCCATGGAAAACCAATGGCCCGCCCGCGTGGACGAGGTTCTGGCGGTCCGCATTCCCGATAATTCGGGCAGCCTTGCAGACATTCTCCGACCTCTCAGTGAGAACGATATTGATGTGGACTACATGTACGCCTTTACGAGGTTTTCCACTTCAGAAGCAGTGATCATTTTTGGTTTCAGGGAAATGGAAAAAGCGATCGAAGTGCTGCGGTCCTGCAACGTTGCCCTGGTGGGTGCTGAAGATTTTAAAGCGCTTGATAGCAAAGGAAATTGAACGGATGACCAGCAGCGAGGGTACAAGCTTTTCTCCAACCAGGATCGCGGTCATCGGTGCAGGACCGGTGGGCTGCGTCGTGTCGGCCGCCTTTTCAAATGCCGGATACGAGGTGACTCTGTGTGACATGGTCAAAGAACTCCTGGAACCGGCCATGGATCCCGGGATTCGCATTGAGGGTGCATTACAAATCAGTGGCCGGGTTGCGCATACGGTTACCTCGCTTGATGACCTGGCCGATGATCCGCCGGAACTTATTTTTGTGACGACCAAGGCCACCGCCCTGCCCCTGATCGCATCGGCGATGCAAACCTTTCACCGGCCGGGAATTTATGTGGTGAGTTGGCAAAATGGACTGGACACCGAACGGGTGCTTGCCGATCACCTGGGCGATGAGTGGGTGATGCGTGCCGCCGTCAATTACGGTGTCACCCTGCTGGGGCCCGGCCATGTTCAAGTGAGCTTTAGCCATCCTCCACACTGGCTGCAGGAAACGCATGAAAGCGGCCGGCAAGTCGCTGGCGCAGTTTGTGAACTCCTTACCGATGCGGGTCTTCCCACCAACCATGCCGAGCGCCTGGTTGACTACGTCTGGAAAAAGACGATTTTGAACGCTGCCCTTGGGCCGGTTTGTGCCGTCACCGGCAAGACCATGTCGCAGGTGATGCGTGACCCATTTCTCTACGAACTGGTCGAAAAGCTGATCAAGGAGGGAGTTGCGGTCGCACGCGCCAATGAAATTCACCTTGGCTGGGATTATTATCGCTATGCGATTAAATACCTGAAGGATGCTGGTGATCACAAACCCTCTATGCTGGTGGATATCGAGAGCGGACGGATCACCGAGGCAGAGTTTATTAACGGCCGCATTGCTGTGTATGCAGAAAGGGCCGGATTGGAGGCACCCTATAACATCATGATGCGGGCTCTGGTCAAATCGATGGAGTCCTGATCAATACGAGATAGCCGTTTAAATGGCATTGTCTCCTGGAGATTTTTTATATGCACGCACTCAAGTCCCCCCTGTCACTCGGTAAGATAACGCCAGGCATTGGTACGATGCTGCTTGGCAACAGGGACCGCTATGCAGATTTGAATGCGTTTGCCGAAAGACAGGACGGTTCTTATCGTTATTGGTCCTGGCAACAGATGGTGACTGACATACTCCGGTTTGCAGCCTTTGCATTGCCCGAAGCTGCGCTGCCCGAAGACACACCGGGCAACCGTGTTGCATTCATATCTGCCAATGGCTACCACCGTCTGGTTTCTGAGATGGCGGTGATGGGAACCGGTATGGTTGCTGTACCGGTTTTTGCCGGTTATGCCCCCGACATGATGTCAGACCTGCTCGATTTTGCCGACGTTAACATGCTGGTAACTGATAATCTTGAAAAGATGGCGTTGTTACGTGCTGATTGCCTGCCATCCCGCATTATCGTCATGAATGCGAGTGGCCGTACCTCGGACCCGGCACTGCTGGAAAATTTATCCGGACTCGGCGTAACAAACATCATGTTCATGGATGATTTACTGCTTGAGCAGGAAAGTGAAGAGACCGAGGTACTCGAACAGCGGATGCGATCTGTTGGTCCCGAACGCCTGGCGATGGTCATGTTCACATCCGGCACCAGCAATTTCCCGAAAGGGGTACAGCTTTCGCATGGCAACCTGATGTCTCAGCAAAAAGCCCTTGAGATACTGTGGAAGCCTGAGTCCGGGATGCGGTTTTTGTGTTATCTGCCATGGCATCACAGTTTCGGTGGACTGTTTGAGCGACTCTTTGCACTGCACTCAGGGGGTTGCCTGGCTATCGACGATTCAGGCGGTAAGGATGCGGGCAGACTGCTGCAGAATTTCAGCGAAGTAAAACCCAATGTTTACTTCAGTGTGCCCAAGGTTTACCAGGAAATTGTCACCAGGATACTGGCTGAACCTGAACTGGCTGACAGCTTTTTTCACAATGAGTTAAAATTCGTATTTACAGCGGCGGCACCATTACCTATCAGCACCTCGGAAATATTCAGGATTAAAGGTGTGCCGGTGGTTGAAGGATGGGGCCTTACCGAGACCTCACCGTGCTGCACGCTGACCGAACTCAGCCTTGAACGCACCCCCGGGGTGGTTGGTTTTCCGATTCCAGGCGTCGAATTGAAGCTTGGGGATGAAAACGAGATACTGGTAAAAGGCCCGAACGTAATGAGGGGCTACTTCAGGCAAGCAGAGGCAAGCGCTAAAGTTTTTGACGACGGCTGGTTCAGGACCGGCGATGTCGGTGCCATCACTGAGGAAGGCGTGAGGATTATTTCGCGCCTGGACCGTATGTTCAAGCTCGACAATGGTGAAAAAGTCTTTCCTGCCCGTATCGAGGATCGCATCGCAGGGCGTTGCAAGTTTATCAAGTACGCTTACGTATTTGGCTCCGGCCAGAAACATCCATCATTACTGGCGTTTCCAAATTATGAACTGATGTCGGCCGGTGGTGGCGGTGAACTGGACAAATCCGATTGTGTGTATCCTGG
>PVMS01083755.1_pt1 | contig 20109 bp, 16 predicted proteins | sample 1853461 | NCBI WGS metagenome assembly PVMS01 (sample SAMN08582032, study PRJNA380276) | Marine sediment metagenome, whole genome shotgun sequencing project. | isolation source: ocean sediment barecode stripped | collected 2017 | reverse complement strand
CTTTTCAGGAATGATCGATTCTTGTTTGTATACATCCGTTGAAGGGGTAAAGGATGAGATCACCGGTGCATTACCGGGAGTCATGGATGTATTTACATTGGCATTTTGAGCTATCAGGGATAGTGTTCCGAATGTCAAAAATGCTGCGCCTAAAATATAGCTTCTTGCCTTCATCTTATCTAACTGTTATAGTGATGCTATTAAGGTTTCTAATTACTCCGTCAGGGCCAGTGGCCCTGATTTTCTCTATCATGACACGCTGTCCGGCTCTTAACTGCTGAAACAGCTCTTTTTGTTGATTGGTAAATCGTTCACTTGAGGATAACATGGTACTCCACATCCCACCCTGTCCCTGGAAGGCCACTTCAAAGGAGACCACTTCATAGTCCACTTCAAATACAAAATCTTTGGCTTTGGCCTCCACCAGACTAAGCCTGGAGAGTCTACCTACCGTAAGGGCGCCTTCCGATCCCCGGATGCCTTCTACAATGGCATCAGGTGTGGGCAGGGGCAATACCCGAAATTGCATATTGCCCATTAATCTACGGGATCCGTCCACATTGGCATATACGCTAATGGTGGCCTTATCTCCCTGTACACCGGGCATCACACTATAAACACCCGGACCCCTTCTGGTGAGATTTCCTGCAGAGATCCTCGCTTCCACATCCCTTTCGGCTACACCCCCTGCGGATATGGCCACAGGGTTAGGAATACCCCGATAAAATACATTCATTCCTGTGGCAGATATGGTGGCATTGGCTTCAGCCACTTCAAACTCTGCCGTGAAGGATTTGCTAATGGTTTTGCCCCCATCATCCAGCTGGATGGTCCCTCCCCACTTCTTGATGCCGATGGAATTTGATTTGATTGTAAAGATGCCCTTCCCGGCCTCTACAGTAAGCTCCTCTCCACTGCTAAGAAGTACTTTGGGAGTGTTGGTAGAGTCATAGGCGGCCAGAAATACCTGGGCCCTGTATTCCTGACCTTTAAAGACATAATTGGAATTGGGAATAACCACAGCCTCAAGAACATTCATATTGAAATCTCCGGCATCAATCTGGTCGAGCAGGTAACTGAGCATTTCAGATTCAACATTGCGGATATCTCCCTGCATCTTTGAAAGGAGCGTGATGACTGATGCCAGGGGTAGATTTTCAAAATAGGTGGATTCCCAGGTGGGAGTGGCCCCTTTCTTACCTCCTGCATGAAGCCCCAGTTCGGGAACTTCCGTACTCAGGATTCCTTCAATGGCTTCGATGGTGGTGGCATAGGTCTCCTTGTCATCCACATAGGAGAGCAGAAACTCTCTGTATTCTTCAATATGAGCTTTAAGCTCTGATCCTCTTTTGTTAACCAGCATGATTTCTGCCGGTATGTTGTTATCGTCCTTAACCCTCACATCTGCAAGGTGCACCTCTCCATCATGAATGGCTTCCTCATCTTTCACCTGGACTATCTCAACCTTACACTGATTGATAAACTCATAGAGTTCATTGGAGCGGGCTCGTACCTCATCTGCCCTGGTTTTCCAATCGCCCACCTTGTCTTGATTTAATTGATACTCAGTATTCATTCGTGCATACAGGGCATCGTTTTCGGCGGCAAAATTCTTTGTGGTTGTACTCAGCCCGTCGTTCACCAATGTAAAAGCGTCAAGCACCTCCTTTGATACATTCAGCGCCAACATTGCGGTCAGCACTAAATACATCATACCGATCATTTTTTGTCTCGGTGTTTCTTTACCGTGTCCCATGGATCAGGATTAAAGGTTAATTACTTCTTTCTGATGCTCATTGCGGAGAGCATATTGCCATACACATTGTTAAGCTCAGAAAGGCTTTCACTTAGTTTCACAATCTCACTCTTATATTTCTGGGTCTCTTCAACCGATGTCTGAAGGCTTGTGATCATCTCATTCAGCCCTTTGAATACTCCGGCAGTTCCCTGCAGATGTTCCTTGCTGCCCTTCACCTGATCAGAGTAGGATAAATTCAACTCTCCCAGACTTTTGTTTAAGGTCTCTAATTGCTGGTTAAACTGCTTCTGGTTTTGCGATATGGCACCGTGCTCCTGCTTCACTTCACCCGACATGGCTTCATAAGTGGCTGTCAGGCTGGCGCTGGAGGAGGCAAACTTATCTGCAATGTCCTTGCCTTTCTGATCGATCAGTGATGCTGTATTTTTGTAAGAGGTAGCCAGGGTATTGACCGATTCGTTGAGTTCGCCGGTATTGGTTCCGTAGGCATTAGCCACGCTATCCATTTTCTGTGCAGCCGATCCCATCTTATCAAAATACTCCTTGGTGGCCAGTGAGGCAGAGGTAATATCTCCAATGGTCTCGGTGGTGGACGAGATTGTATTCAGGTGTTTGCCCAAACTTCTCACATCTTCAGCATTGATCTGGGATTGCTGGAAAAGCTCATCAAATTTTTGAAGACCTACATTTCGATCTGAAATGGCCTGTTCTTTGTACTCATCGATTTCGTCCGGATCCGACATACCAGCCAATTCAGGATAAACCAGCGTCCAGTCCAATTCCTCATGGAGTGGCTCAAAGGCTGAGAAGAAGAAAATAACTGCTTCAATCATAAGACCTGTGGTAAGTGCAGCACCTGCGAAAGGCCAATGCTGGATTTTAAAGAGGGCTCCAATTATTACAATGGAGGCTCCGAAACCATACAGTTTGGCTGTAAAACTCTTCCATCCCGAGCTTTGGACTATTTCTGTAATTCCCATTATATCAAATATTTAATTATTGATCGCCTAAATATGAACGAACGCACCTGAATCCAATGTAGGATTTTACAGTATCCTGGTATTCATAGTCGCGGGTACTGACTTGCAGGTAGCGGGCAATGTCTTTCCATGATCCACCCCTGACCACTTTACGTTTCATTACGGGTGGGTCATCGGGTTTAGCGTTGTAGTTGTAATAAGGGTTCATGTCATGTGAAAATACATATGCTGATGGATCATAAGCTGTGATGGTCCACTCAGCCACATTTCCTGCCATATCATAGAGGCCAAATTCATTGGGTACTCCATAATATCCAACCCTGGCGGGGTACATGGAACCGTCGTCGGTATAGTTACCGCGTAAAGGTTTAAAGTTTGCAATAAAGCAACCTAATTTATTTCTCAGATAAACTCCTCCCCATGGATACATGCTATGGTCAAGGCCTCCTCTGGCAGCATATTCCCACTCGGCTTCAATGGGTAACCTGTAGTTTTGAACGATGGGTTGTCCATTTTCAACCAGAGACTTGTTCAGGTAATTGGTTCTCCAGATGCAAAAAGCATTTGCCTGCTTCCAGCTGATCCCTACCACAGGATAATTGTCGTAGGATGGAGAACGGAAATACATGTTGGCCATGGGCTCATTGTAAGAATAGGTGAAATCCCTTACCCATACAAGCGTGTCGGGGTAAACCAGTACCCAATCCTTATTTACAAAGGAAGCCCTGCTGGTAATTTCCTCCTGTTCCCCATTGGGCCTGGTTACAGTTCCGCCGTATGAAACAACAGGATCTGTATTCCCGCCGGAGTAATCCAGGCGAAAACCATTGGCTGCACTTGCTGCCTGTACCAGGTCTACCCAGTAATAGTTATATATGAGTTTCGTGACATTCAGTTCCTTAGCTTCGTAAGCCAGTCGATCGGCCCCGCTGTAATAGATACCCAGATCTTCAATGATCGGACCGATGTTGCCATCTTTATCCTTGGAAAGGTCCATGGAAGCGTTCCAGTTGATCACCGGTTCTCCGTCCCTGTCTTCATAGGGTTGTTCCTCGTCATCTTTCTTAATGAAGTCTTCGATACCCTGCATGGCCAGCTCTTTTCTGATGATGGAGTCACGAATCCAGTTCACATATTGCCGGTATTCGTTGTTGGTAATCTCTGTTTCGTCCATCCAGAATGCATCCACAGCAACTGTTCTGGACATGCTATTCTGAGTCCAGGTTACATCCTGATCACTGGGCCCCATCAAGAACGAGCCTGTGGGTATAGGAACCATTCCAAAAGGATCCGGTTCGGCATACGCTTTTCTACCATCAACTCCTACAAGTTCACCGCTTCCGCCTGAACTACAACTTGCGATGAGTGCTGAAATAAAAATTAAAATAACAAATCGTCTCATAGCTTAACCTTTATAAAAATCTTATGCTCTTATACTTCTGCGGACTCTTGTCTTTACTCAGGTCGAAGCAATATCGAACTGTAATTTCATGAGAACCGCTGCTATATTTCATCAAAGGGGATAGTTCGAAATCATACGAATACCCTATCCTAATCCCATTCATCAATTCAAATCCAACCAGTGCAGAGAGGGCACCCCCAACTGAATAAGAAACTCCTCCCCAGAATCTTTTATTGTATCTCACATTCGTATTCAGGTAAATATGGTGAGATCGTGCATCTGACTGAAGCATCAGAGATGGCATGATTTCAAACATGGGATTGGTTAGCTGGATGTTATATCCTGCCATCAGGTAGTAATGCCTGATCAGTCTTGTTTCTGCAATGTCATCCGGATAGTCAAAAGAGGTTTCATTCAGGTGTGTGGTCGAAGCGCCCACATAAAGGTTGTCGGTATTATAATAAACACCAAGCCCCATATCGAATCCAAAAACACTTCCTCCGGTTTGCGGAATAGCGGGATCACCCTCCCATTTAATTACGTCTTTCCCGTTCCATGAAGGAGTTAGGGCCTGATTGGCCAGCCCTAAACTGGTTCCGATCCCCAGGCTTCCTGTACCCAGGTCAATCCTGAATGCATAGGAGAAAGAGAAGTTGAAGTCATTATTAAATGCCAGGTTATCATTCATCAGGTTTAATCCGATGCCATGGGACCTGCCCAGGAAATTAACCGGCATATGGGCTGAAAAGGTAGTGGTAACAGGTGCGTCAGGCAGTCCGGCCCATTGGTTCCTGAATGCAGCTAAAAGACATATCTTATCGGTGCTTCCCACCGCTCCGGGGTTATATACCGGAACCAGGAACATATTTTGGCTGAATTTCGGATCCTGCTGGGCCAGAAGACTTGCCGAGATAATACCGAAAATAGATATGATCACCAATTTTTTCATTGTTCGCTTAACTCACTGTAACGCTTTATTTTTCTAGCTTTTTAAGCATTCCTAAAATAACTAAAAATAGTGCTACAACACAAATAATATTAACAGCAGAATGTTTATAACTAAAGCCTTAAATCGGGTCGTCTACACTCCCCTTTTTGCTCCAATTCTGAATAACAAACGAAAAATATTAAGATTCATTACCCAGTCTGTGCAAAAAACGCCACCAGCGGTCAGGTAATTCCTCATTACATGCCTGCCGGTAATCCTCATACGCACATGAAACAAAAAAGTTATACCCTGAGACAGGATTTTTCACGGGAATTTCCATCCACCATCGGTCCGACAGTGTACTTTTATGGAAAACAATGTCATGACCGGCCGCATCCAGGGTTACAATAAACTTTTTCATGTGCTCCGGAGTACGGAGTGGATTCTCATAAATGCGAAAAGAAAGGCCTTCCAGAAAGTACCATGCAGATTGAGCTGCAAGGTGGGCGGTCTGGTCATTGCTGTCCTTTTCGGGATTCACTTCGAAGAACCCCAGGATCCTGACCTGTTCACTGAGCCCTGCATATCGGGTAATCTGGCATAATTCTTCACCAAGGAAGCCATTGGGGGAAGGGGTGGACGCTCCAGGAGCGTCGGAATGCCTCACAACACCCATATCGACGCTGATAAATTCAGAATCACGGATCAGAGGCTCGGTATCAATAATGTTTTTCCTGGCATCACCCAGCCGGATGCTTTCCAGGTACGATTTCTCAAGTTGCTCCAGCTGGTTGTCCGTCACAAAATAGGCCTGGTGTCCCAGGTTGGTGAAGCCAAAAAGAGATTTACAATTGGGTTGGAGTATCTGGTTCAGATAGTTACGAGAGTGAACAGTCTGGTTTTCAGAGGAAAAGTCGAGCATGGAATCGATGGTGAGTACCTGATGCAGCCCCTCTTGCTTTTCAAGGGCAAGAAACACACCCCGACTCAGGTCCTGAGACCCTCCCAGGATGATGGTCACCATATCACGCTCTCTAAGTTCCAACAGAATATCTCTCAGGGCGTAGTAGGTATCATTGACCGATCCACCATTCTTCACATTCCCCAGGTCATAAATTTTAAGGTTCTTATTGATCCTGCTTAACTGGTAAAGTTTGCTGCGAATCTTATCAGGAGAATCCTTACTTCCCTTAATAAAGGCATTGGCATCAACCGGAATTCCTATGATAGCAACCTGGTGCTTGTCCAGCTCTCTGATAGGGTGATCTGGCGTGTGGACCGAAATATGGTGACTGAAAGATTCGCCTCCTTCCAGGTATTCAAATTCAGGTCTTTCCAGGCTAACCGGATCGAGATATCCATTCAGATCCATGAGGGTACACTTTTGATTGGGTTTATTTTTTTGTCCGGGAACCTGCCTTTTCGATGATCTCACGACACTCTTCAAGGGTCAGCTCTTCTGGCTTTCTGCTTTTGGGAATTCGGTAGTTCTTCTTCTTAAAGGATATATAAGGTCCGTAGCGGCCATTCAGAACCAACAGTCCGGGTTCTTCATCAAACTGTTTGATATTCCGTTTCTCTTCCTGAGTTAGCTTCTCCTGTATGATTTCAATGGCGCGTTCCGGCTTGACGGTATAGGGATCGTCGGTTTTATCCAGGCTGTAAAATTTGGATTTGTGCCTTACATAGGGACCGTATTTCCCAACACCAATGACCATTTCTTCATCTTCGTAGGCACCAATGTCCCGGGGCAACCTGAAAAGCTGCAGGGCATCCTCCAGGGTGATGGTTTCGAGACTCTGGCCTTTAAGGAGGCTGGCAAACCTGGGCTTCTCCTCATCGCTGGCCTCGCCAATTTGGGCGATGGGTCCAAATCGACCGATTTTCACGCTGATGGGCTTTCCTGATTCGGGATCTTCTCCAAGCAATTTCTCTCCTTTAGAACGTTCGGAAGTTTCGGTGGCTGTGTCCACTTTGGTATGAAAGGGTTTGTAAAAACGCTCGATCATTTTGGGCCAGTCCACACTCCCGATTGCGATCTCATCAAACTCCTTCTCTACAGAAGCTGTAAAATTGAAGTCCATGATGTTCTCAAAATTCTGCTCCAGAAAATCATTGACAATCATCCCTATATCTGTGGGAAATAGTTTTGATTTTTCAAAACCGTACTTCTCCTGTACCTCCTGTTTTTTTATGGCATCGTCCTTTAAAATAAGCTGGGTCATTTCGCGCAGACTGCCTTCTCTGTCCTCTTTAACCACATATTCTCTGTTTTGCACCGTCGATATGGTAGGTGCATAGGTGGATGGACGTCCAATTCCAAGCTCTTCCATCTTTTTCACCAGGCTGGCCTCTGTATAGCGGGGAGGTTGCAGGGTCGATTTTTCGGTAGCTTCAATGGTTTTTCTTTCCAGAACATCCTTAATGCTGACCGGCGGGAGCAGTCCCCGGGTATCTTCTTCCTGCTCATCATCGGATGATTCCATATAGACTTTCAGGAAACCGTCAAATTTGAGAACCTCTCCGTTAGCTACAAAACGCTCAGTTGCTTTTGAGATCCCAATAGAGATGGTGGTTTTCTCAAGCTGTGCTTCACTCATTTGCGATGCCAGCGTCCTTTTCCATATCAATTCATATAACCTTTGTTCCTGCCTGCTGCCCTCTACAGTGGGTTGGTTCATAAAGGTGGGCCTGATGGCTTCGTGGGCCTCCTGTGCACCTTTTGCCTTGGTGGTGAAATTTCTCGATTTGTGGTATTTATCTCCAAAGGAGTCCTTGATCTGCTGAGCTGCAGTTCCGATAGCCAGTTTGGACAGATTTACAGAGTCGGTCCTCATGTAGGTGATCTTTCCCGATTCATACAGCCGCTGGGCCACCGACATGGTCTGATTTACAGAGAAACTCAGTTTCCGGCTGGCCTCCTGCTGAAGGGTTGAGGTTGTAAAGGGTGGAGCCGGTGATTTTTTCAGAGGTTTCTTTTCAATGTTGTCCACTGTAAACTCGCTTTTCTGGCAGGCAGAAAGAAACTCATTGGCCTGTTCGACTCCATCAAATCTTTTGGAGAGGTCAGCTTTCAGGGTTGTTTTATTTCCGTTTTTATCCGGAACATTGAAATACCCGGTCACACGAAAGTATCTTTTGGAAGCAAAGTTTTGAATTTCACGCTCTTTTTCTACAATCAGCTTTACAGCCACAGATTGTACCCTGCCAGCAGAGAGGGATGGTTTTACCTTTTTCCACAACAGCGGAGAGAGTTCGAAACCTACCAGGCGGTCAAGAACCCTTCTGGCCTGTTGGGCATTCACCAGGTGGGTATCGATATGCCGCGGCGAATTCAGCGCATTAAGTATGGCGTCTTTGGTAATTTCGTGGAAGACGATCCTTTGTGTCTTCTCTTTTTCAAGGCCCAGCTCTTCATAAAGGTGCCATGCAATGGCTTCTCCTTCGCGGTCCTCGTCAGTGGCTAGCCATACCATGTCAGATTTGGCTGCAAGCTCTTTTAACTCCTTGACTATTTTTTTCTTGTCTGCCGGAACAATGTATTGAGGTGTAAAACCATTCTCCACATCTATTCCCAGATTTTTCTTGGCTAGATCCCTGATATGTCCAAAGCTGGATTTTACGGTATAAGTTTTACCAAGGAACTTTTCAATGGTTTTCGCTTTAGCTGGAGATTCAACTATTACCAGATTCTCTATCATATTTTCCCTACTCCCTCGTTAATAAAATGATCACAAAATAAATTAAATCAACTCCCACCATCAAAACATTAGTACAAATAATTGTTATTTTTGACGCAAATTAGGATGTTCATGGCTCAAAAACCTGGCAAAACTACAAAATATTTACTGATCCTCTGGACTCTATACACACTTCCGCTGGTATTGTTCATTGTGATCATGATTTTAATTGGCAATGGTAAAATGGGTTTTCTGCCCGATTTTGCCCGATTGGAGAACCCTCAGAGCAACCTGGCTTCCGAATTGATTACAGAGGATGGGGAGGTATTGGGGAAGTACTTTATCGAAAATCGAACCTTTGTGAATTACGAAGATCTGGCCCCTCACCTGGTAGATGCACTGGTGGCTACTGAAGATGTACGTTACTACCGTCACTCGGGAATTGATCTTCGAAGTCTCTCCCGGGTTCTGGTCTATTCGGTTTTGCTTGGTAGAAATGAAGGAGGGGGCAGCACCCTGTCTCAACAGCTATCCAAAAATCTATTTCCAAGGGATACCACGGTAAACAGAACAAAGATTGGGAAAACAGGCCATCTGGCAGTAAATAAATTTAAAGAGTGGAATACGGGCGTAAGGTTGGAGCGGGCCTATACAAAGAATGAGATCCTAACCATGTATTTGAATACGGTGCCCTTTGGGGGAGAATCCATTGTTGGAATTCAATCGGCTTCCAAGACCTTCTTTAATACCTCACCCGATTCTCTTACACTGGACCAGGCAGCCATCCTTGTGGGAATGTTAAAGGCTCCCACTGCTTACAACCCCAGAATCAACCCGGAACGCTCATTTCATCGCAGGAATATTGTTATCAGCCAGATGGAGAAGTATGGGTATATAGATTCACAGCTGGCCGACTCTACCAGGCAACTTCCCATCAGTGTGGATTATAACCTGGCCAGCCACCTTTCGGGTCAGGCCAAGCATTTCCGCATTTTTCTTGCAAAGTTTGTGAATAAAAACATCCCGGTCAGGCCCTCAGACAATGCCGGGATTCTTTCCTGGGAGCGTTACAGGCGCGATTCTTCGCGATGGGCCAACGACAGGCTTTATGGCTGGATCAATAAGAACTTAAAACCCGACGGGACCCAGTACAACCTATACAGGGACGGATTGAAAATTTATACCACCGTAAACTTCAAGATGCAGCAATACGCCGAGGAGGCCATGGAAGCCCAAATGAAGGATTACCTGCAACCTGCTTTTTTTAAGGAAAAAAAAGGGAAGGCCCAATGCTCCTTTTGAGGGTATAAGCAAGGAGGAGTCCGATTTGATTCTTTTTCGCACTGTAAGACAGACCGAAAGGTACAGATATTTGAAGGGAATGGGCACCTCGTGGGATTCCATCCTCTATGCTTTCGATCAACCTGTGCCCATGCGTATTTTTGCATGGAACGGCAACATCGACACCATCATGTCGCCCATGGATTCTATCCGCTATATGAAGCACATACTGAGGGCCGGATTTATGGCCATGGATCCGGCCAGTGGAGCCGTAAAAGCATTTGTGGGCGGGCACAACTACCGCTATTTTCAGTATGAACATGTATACCAGGGCCGGAGACAGGTGGGTTCCACCATCAAACCTTTCCTCTACTTACTGGCCATGCAGGAGGGATACTCACCCTGTACCCGGATCCCGCTGGTATCCACTACTTTTCCAAACATCATAGACAACAAAGATACCACCTATACCCCCACAGCTCCGGGCCGGAATGTTTTTGCGGGTAAAATGGTCTCACTAAAATGGGGACTGGCCACTTCTCACAACTGGGTATCGGCCTGGCTTTTTAAGAATTTCAACCCCCAGAATGTGATTAACCTGATGCGAAAAATGGGGGTTACTTCCTACATCGATCCCGTACCCAGTATGATCTATGGGCCTTCCCAGATCTCCCTGGAGGAGATGGTGGGTGCATTTAACACCTTTTCCAACCGGGGCATCTATGTGAGTCCTACCTATGTAACCCGTATCGAGGACCGCTATGGAAATGTGATCTCCACCTTCCATCCCATGGAGGCTGAGGCCATCAGCCAGGAGACTGCCTACCTGATGCTGAGCTTGCTGCGGAATGTGGTGGATATGACTGGCCGCTACTTGGGGAATTTTTACTCCGGGACCTCCAACAGGCTTAGATGGAGATATGAGTTTGAAGGCGAGCTGGCCGGAAAGACAGGAACCACCCAGAATCAGAGTGATGGATGGTTCATCGGACTTGCTCCTAAAATTACGGCTGCTGCATGGGTGGGGGGTGAGGACCGCTCCATTCACTTTGATAATCTTACAATGGGTTCCGGGACCAACATGGCCCTGCCCATTTATGGAGAGTTCTTTAAACGGGTATATGCCGATTCCTCATTGGGTATTTTCATGTCAGATGATTTTGAGCGACCTCTCGATTTCTTTGTGGATATGGATTGTCCGGATATAATTGAGGCCAACAGCAACAATGACTACGACGACTTCTGAAAAACAAGCACCCTGTTTTCGCAAATACTTACCTTCCATCCGGGATGCATCACCTCCTTTGCTTTCCGGTAATAGAGTAAGGTTCGGATACTTGTTTCCCGGTTCTCGTTCCCTTTTTTAAACTCGCCGCTGAACTCATAGCTGGAGGAATAGGCATGATGGCTGTGGTAGGTCCGGATAATCTCCACCACGGTGGCAATCACGCGATAGATCTCCCCCCTGTTGGTTTCACTGTATTCGTCCTCAAATTCGTCACTGAGCACAGAAAAGTTTACGATGTTCTCCCGGTAAGACCTCTTCTTTTTGGCAAACAGAACCTGGTAGCGGAGGCCGCTTTCGGTTTCAAAAAAGTATTCGGCACCCGATTTGATGGCTGGACTTTGAATAGAATAGTGAGGAATGGTTGGTTTAACATCATCCCTGAACAGGGGCAATTCTATCTGATTAAAGGATTCCATTACCCAAAGAGGTATTTTGGAATCTCCTGTACCCTGTTTACCTCCACAATCTTTAGGTTAAATCTGGACGGATCGATCCTCTTTTTATTGAAAGCAGGCAAAAGGATCCGTTTCATTCCCAGCTTATCGGCTTCTCCCAGTCGCTGATCGATCCGGGTTACTGGTCGGATCTCTCCTGACAGGCCCACCTCACCGGCGAAACAGGTGTTAGGATTGATGGGAATATCGACTGTTGAGGAGAGAATGGCAGAAATCACTGCCAGATCAATGGCCGGGTCGTCCACCCGGAGTCCTCCGGCAATATTGATAAAAACATCTTTGCTGGCCAGCTTGAAACTGGCTCTTTTTTCCAGTACAGCCAGGAGCATGCTTAACCTTCGGGTATCAAATCCGGTGGAAGTGCGCTGAGGTGTACCGTACACCGCACTGCTCACCAATGCCTGAACTTCAATGAGGATGGGCCGGGCCCCCTCCACATTGGCCGCAATGGCCGATCCACTCAGGTCGGCTGGTTGCTGGTTAATCAATAGTTCGGAAGGATTGACAATTTCGCGCAAACCCTCCCCGGTCATCTCAAACACTCCAATTTCGTTGGTGGAGCCAAATCGGTTTTTGCTGGCTCGCAGGATCCTGTAAAGGTGGTGCGTGTCTCCCTCGAATTGAAGTACAGTGTCCACAATATGCTCCAGGACCTTGGGGCCGGCAATACTCCCCTCCTTGTTAATGTGACCGATAAGGATCACCGGTATATGGGTCTCTTTAGCCACCCTTAGGAGCTGTGCTGCACAGTCCCGTACCTGGGAAATGGTTCCCGGTGCCGATTCAATCTCCTCCGAATAGAGGGTCTGTATGGAATCGATAATCAGGAGTTGTGGTTTTGTTTGTTCCAACTGGGTGAGAATATTCTGGAGACTGGTTTCAGCCAGTACCTGGCAGGAACCACTTCCTCCCCCAAGCCTCTCAGCCCTCATTTTGAGCTGCTGCGGACTCTCCTCCCCCGAAACGTAGAGTGTGCTTTTATCGATGCGGAGAGCTATCTGGAGAGCCAGTGTGGATTTCCCGATCCCGGGTTCACCACCGATCAGGATCAGTGATCCAGGTACGATTCCTCCTCCCAGCACCCTGTTAAACTCACCGTTCCTCAAATCAATTCGGGCCACCTGGTCCGATTGTACCTCCTCCAGGCTTATGGGAGTAGTGTAAGAATCTTTGCGAATCGAAGTCGAACGGGCCGGACCTTTGGTAATTCTCTGTTCCACGTATGTGTTCCACTCCCTACAGGAGTTGCATCTCCCAATCCATTTGGCAGATTCTGCACCGCAATTCTGACAAACATATACCGATTTTACTTTAGCCATATCAGGTGGTTCTGTCTATGATGGAGGTGGAGGAGTAGCCTTCCAATAGCGGGATGGTTTTTACCTTTCCTCCCCAGGAGCGTACCTGCTCGTATCCCACAATCTCTTCCGCCTTATAATCTCCGCCCTTAATAAGTACATGAGGCCTGACCGCGTTGATGAGGTTCAGTGGAGTGTCTTCAGGAAAAATAACAATGTGATCCACAAAGGCCAAGCCACCCAGCACCTCGGCCCTGGCCTGCTGTTGATTTACCGGACGCCCGGGTCCCTTCAGCCTGCTTACAGATTCATCACTGTTTAGCCCCAACACCAACAGATCACCAAGTTCCCGGGCCCTGGAGAGGTAATAGATATGTCCTCTGTGCAACACATCGAAACACCCATTGGTAAATACCAGTTTGTGCGCTTTCCTGAATGAATCTGTAAACAGACTCTCAATCTGATCGAAAGGGACTATTTTTTTAATGATCTCCTCGTAACTAAGCATCTGTGCCGGCTTTTTGAACAGCGCCTTTTTTTCTGGTTGAAAGTGCCAGTACAAGATACGAAACAGCACCCATTAAAATGGTAAGCAGGGAATTTGATTCATGAGCAAGGATGGCATAGGCCCCTCCCAATTCGCGTGAAAAGCCATATACATAGACCAATCCCATGGATGTAATCCAGTGATAGGCGCCAATTCCTGCTGTTACAGGAGCCGCCATTCCCAGTCCCCCGATGACCAGCAGGAACATCCCATCAATAAAAGTCAGATTTGAGGTCTCCTCCAGGGCGAAAACCACCATCCATGTCATGAGTATATAAAAGACCCAAATAAAAATAGAGTGGAAAATAAATTCCCATTTCCGCTCCATTTTATAAATGGTTTTCAAACCATCCAAAATTCCACGAAGGATCTCCTTGATCTTTCGGATCACTGCAAATCGTCCCAGTTGTTTTCGTAACAGGTAGATCAACAGAACGATCATCAGGAATCCACCTCCAACCAGAAGCCAGAACATGAGTGCTCCACCAAACGCATCCAGGATTTTTTCCTGGAGGGGCAGAAAAACCTGCTTCCCAAAAAATTCCCCGAATTTATCCATCCAGCTTATCAGGAGGATAAATAATATCAGAAGTAACATCAACAAATCGATCACCCGTTCGATAATAACAGTGCCTATAAGCGAATCCACCGGAATCTTCTCCTTTCTGCCCAATGTGACACAGCGGGTTACCTCACCCAGCCTGGGCAATGCATAATTTGAGAGGTATCCAATCATCAGGGAGTGATAGGTGTTCCAAAAGGTGGGTTTGAAATTAAGCGGTTCAATGAGCAACATCCAGCGGCGGGCTCGGCTAAAAAAGGAGACAAAGGCAAAAAAGAGTGAGAGCCCGATCCACCAAAAATTGACTTCCTTAAGCGTAGAGGTCAGCTTATCCAATTTAATGCCTCTGAAAGCAAAATAGAGCAATAAAATGCCCAGCGCCAGAAATCCGGTGATTTTCAGAATTTGTAAGAGGATTTTTTTCAAAGGAGGTCTCAGTTTAACTTATTGGAGACCGTGTCAGGAAATATAAGGGAGGGTTTGAAGGTTTTTGCCTCTTCAAAGTCCATGGTGGCATAGGATATAATGATGATAATATCCCCTACGGCTACCTTGCGGGCTGCCGGTCCATTCAGACAGATCTGTCCTGTTCCCCTTTCTCCTGTAATCACATATGTTTCCAGACGCTCACCATTGTTTATGTTTACGATCTGAACTTTCTCATTCTCGATGAGGTTGGCTGCATTCATCAGGTCTTCATCAATGGTAATGCTGCCAATGTAGTTCAGGTCGGCTTCGGTAACCGACACCCTGTGAATCTTTGATTTTACTACTTCAATGTTCATATCCTTTGTAATAGCCTGCAAATTTAATCAAAATTCATGTTATCTATAAGCCTCACTCCACTTAATTGAACAGCCAAACATCCTACTTTGTTCACCTTTTCTTTCCAATCTATAACGGGTCTAAGCTCTTTATCCTCAACAATTTCAAAGTATTCCAGATGCATGTCCGGCTGTTTTTCAAACTGGGCAAATACCCAGTTTTTTATTTCTGCAGGTGAAAGCACCTCCTTTTTTTGGGTGGCACGCTCTAAAGTAGTTTGTAGAAATGGGGCAAGTTTTCGATGGGGGCCACTTAGCTTTACATTCCTTGAACTCAAAGCCAGCCCATCGGCTTCGCGGATGATGGGGCAGGCTATTACGGAAATATCCAGGTCCAGGATCTCAACAAGTCGACGTACAATAATCAATTGTTGGAAGTCCTTTTGTCCAAAATAGGCTCTTGTGGGCTTGGTCAGCAGAAACAGTTTGCTGACGATTTGGGCCACTCCATTGAAATGGCCCTCTCTGTGCTTTCCCTCCATCACCTTATCAAGCTTACCCAGAGGGAAAGTTCGTTGATCTTTTTCGGGGTACATCTCCTCGGATGAGGGTACAAAAACCAGGTCGACCTTCAGGTTCTCAAGCAAAGTCAGATCTGCTTCAAGGGTCCGGGGATAGTTCTCCAGGTCGGAGGGATCATTGAACTGTGTGGGATTAACAAAAATAGTTACCAGAACAAGGTCATTCTCCTGAATAGCTCGGTTGACCAATGAAGTATGACCCCGATGTAAAGCCCCCATGGTGGGAACCAGACCTAGGGTTTTCTTGCTGGAAGCCAGCGAAGAAAGCAACCCTGTCAACTCAGTTTTTGTCTTATATACCTTCATTCAAATGACGAGAAGGCAAATATAGATAAAATGGAATCAATTATTTTTAGTAAATTTGCATGATTTCTAAAGGAGGCTTAAACGATGGAAAGTAAAAAGGTATTATTTGTTTCTCAGGAGATTACACCCTATTTACCCGAATCTGAACTTTCCCTGATTGGTAGAACACTCCCACAGGCGATACAGGAGACGGGCAAGGAGATCCGAACCTTCATGCCTAAATATGGGAACATCAATGAACGAAGGAACCAGTTGCATGAAGTAATCAGGTTGTCGGGAATGAACTTAATCATTGATGATACTGATCATCCTCTGATTATCAAAGTGGCCTCCATCCAGGCGGCACGAATGCAGGTCTATTTTATTGATAATGAGGATTATTTCCACCGTAAACATACGGTAACAGATGCAAAGGGGGATTTCTTTAAAGACAACGACGAACGTATGATTTTCTTTGCCAGGGGAGTGCTGGAAACCGTTCGGAAATTGCGCTGGTCTCCCGATCTGGTGCATTGTCATGGCTGGTTTACTTCACTGGTACCACTCTATATAAAGAAGGCTTACCGTGAAGACCCATTATTTGCAGATTCTAAAGTGGTTTTTTCCGTTTATGATAATGGTTTTAATCTTCCTTTGAATAAATCATTCTCAGAGAAGCTCCTTGTGGATGGAGTTTCGTCCGATCATATCTCCATGATTAAGGACCCGGATTATGAGGGCCTTGTTAGTTTAGCCACCACCTATTCGGATGGATTGATTCAGGGCAGTGAAACTTTACCCGGATCGGTTAGCGATGTTTTGAAGAGCTCAGGCAAACCCCTCCTCGATTATGTAAACAGTGAACAATATGTGGACGAGTATTCCGTTTTCTACGACAGCATCATCAACAATTAAACACTTTATTTTTCGATGAAGAAGAGGGATTTGTGGGTTTTTACGATCATGGTGATTTTGGTCGGATTGATTTCGTCATGTGAGGTAGGGAGCAGTGATTTAGGTGAAGACCTGTTGCCCACGGATGACGAGGTATCCTTATTATATGACACAATTTTTGAGATCCTTGCCTATCCGGTAACGGGCAAGCCCCTTGGCACATCGGAGACAACTTTTGATCCCACCAGACTAATGTTGGTAGGAAATGTGGTGGATACCATTGTTGGAAGCTCCAAAGCTACCTTAATTACCCAGTTTAATGCCACCTCCAGTTATGTAATCGGACCCAATATGGAGATCGACACCCTGCTGTTTGCCATGCATGTTGTCGACTATGTGGGCGACATGGAGCAGGAAATTACCTTTTCAATACATGAATTTCAGGAGCGCATTTATTACGGGGACACCATCTATAAGTCTGACTATGACGCAGAAGGAAAATACAATCCCCAACCTCTTGCGGTAAAGAGCATTCTGCCTGGAGAGGAAACTACTGTTGAGTTTGTGATTGAAGATCAGGATTTTATTGATAAGTGGCTTGCTGTAGGAGCAGACACCAACATTTTCCGGAGTGATTCTGTGTTCAAAGACTATTTTAATGGTTTTTATATTACGGCCCAGACTCCCTCTGAAGAGGGCGTAATGGCCAGGGTGCAATTAAATAATAGCCTTTCCAGGGTCACCCTTAAATATGCCAACGACAGCACAGAGATCGATTCAACGGCCGGTCGGGATTTTGTATATTCCCACTTTACCATCAATGAGTATGCATCCCAGAAGATCAATATCTATGAACATGATCATTCGGGGACTTACCTCTCAACCATTATTGATCGCCCCATCAGCAGCTCAGCTTACAGCTATGTACAGGGGATGGCTGGTGTGAATACCCGCTTCTCTCTGGCCAGTCTGGCAGAGTGGATGGCAAAAGCACCGCTGGCCATCAATGCGGCTTCACTGGTCTTTGATGTGGTCCCTGAAGAGGAGAGTGGGATTGTCCTCGACAATCTTCCTGATAGACTTATGATTGGAACCATCCTTGATGACAATTCCTATGAGCCCATATATGATTACCTGGTTATGGTAAACAGCCAGCAGGGCTCTCAGTTCGGAGGCTATAAAAAGGCCGATTCTGAAGGGATGTTTGCGGATACAACCCATGTCTACAAATTTCAGATTCCACTCCACTTTCAATACATGGTGGACGGGGAAAAATCGAACAATGATTTCATACTTCAAGTGGACAATGGATTGGCTAATCCGAAAGTTTCCAAGCTTTGGAGTAACCTTCCTACCAACAATAGACGTATAAGGCTAGAAGTTGTGTACCTTAAATTGTAATTACCTTAACGTAGAGAAGCATGTGTGGAATTGTTGGTTATATCGGGAATAGGGATGCCTACCCGATACTTTTAAAAGGATTGAAAAGACTGGAATATCGTGGATACGACTCGGCGGGAGTTGCACTTCTTAATGGTGAAATATCCATATATAAAAAGAAAGGAAAAGTCTCCGAGCTTGAAGATTATGTGAGGGGTAAGGAGACCAAAAGTACCATAGGTATAGGGCATACACGTTGGGCTACACACGGAGAACCCAGCGATCTCAATGCGCATCCCCATCAATCCGAAAAAGGCCTGTTTACCATCATTCATAATGGAATCATTGAGAACTATGCAGTTCTAAAGAAAACCTTAATGGATCAGGGGATGAGTTTTTTTAGCCAGACCGATACAGAGGTGCTGGCTAACCTGATCGAATATATCTATACTTCGCAGGAAGTAAGCGTAGAGGAAGCTGTGAGACTGGCTCTTCAAAAGGTGGAGGGGGCTTATGGCCTGGTGGTAATCTCCAGGGAAGACCCCAACTTGATGATTGCTGCTCGCAAGAGTAGCCCACTGGTTATCGGATTGGGAGACAAAGAGTATTTTATTGCATCTGATGCCACACCCATTGTGGAGTATACCGACCGGGTGATCTATCTGAAAAACGATGACATGGCTCTGATCAGAAGAGACGAGCTGGTATTGAAAAACCTGGGCAGTAACGGGACAAGTGTCAATATCCAGACCCTGGATCTGGGGATTTCAGAGATTGAGAAGCAGGGCTACGACCACTACATGCTAAAGGAGATTTTTGAGCAGCCCCGTTCCATTCAGGATACCTTAAGAGGACGGATCCATCCCGAAACCAACGAAATCAGACTGGGAGGGCTTCACGATGTAAAGGATCAACTGGTGAATGCCAAGCGCATAGTAATCATTGCCTGTGGTACCTCATGGCATGCAGGATTGGTGGGCGAATACCTCATTGAGGATTTGGCAAGGATCCCTGTAGAGGTGGAGTATGCCTCCGAGTTCCGTTATCGCAATCCCATGATTGGTCCCGACGATGTGGTAATTGCCATCAGTCAGAGTGGCGAAACAGCAGATACACTGGCAGCCATTCAGCTGGCCAAGGATGCCGGAGCGCTTGTTCTGGGGGTCTGTAACGTGGCCGGATCGAGTATTTCCCGGGAGACCCATGCCGGAGTCTACACCCATGCGGGAATCGAAATAGGAGTTGCTTCTACCAAAGCTTTCACTGCACAGGTAACTGTAATTACCATGATTGCCATGATGATTGGGAAGGAGAAAGGACTCCTCTCGGATGATCGTTTTGCAACGCTGATCTCAGAATTGAACAACATCCCCAGTAAGATTGAGAAGATCCTGGAGCAGAATGAAGAGTTCAGACGTATCGCTGAAATATACAAGGATGCTACCAATGTCCTCTATCTGGGTCGTGGAGTCTCTTTCCCAGTGGCACTGGAGGGAGCATTGAAGCTTAAGGAGATCTCTTACATACATGCAGAAGGTTATCCTGCTGCAGAGATGAAACATGGGCCTATTGCCCTGATCGACCAGGAGATGCCTGTGGTATTTATAGCCACCCGGGATAGATCCTACGACAAGATTGTGAGCAATATCCAGGAGGTAAAAGCACGAAATGGGGTGGTGATTGCCATCGTTACAGAAGGAGATACTGCCATTAAAGAGATGGCCGACCATGTGATTGAGATTCCTGAAACTGATGAAGTACTGGTGGCTCTGCCCTCAGTGATACCGCTGCAGTTAATTGCTTATCACATAGCCCTGATGCGGGGATGTGATGTGGATCAGCCCAGGAATCTGGCAAAATCCGTCACTGTCGAGTAGTTTCTAACGGGGGTGATTTGATTTTATAATATTATCAAGTATTGTCCTCAGAATATCCTTTTTGCTGAGTCTGTGACATCTCTCTTCTCTTGGATCAGTTCCCCGAATTCATCTACCCAGTTGAACCATTGTTAATCATTCCCAATCT
>PVMS01095987.1_pt1 | contig 20110 bp, 18 predicted proteins | sample 1853461 | NCBI WGS metagenome assembly PVMS01 (sample SAMN08582032, study PRJNA380276) | Marine sediment metagenome, whole genome shotgun sequencing project. | isolation source: ocean sediment barecode stripped | collected 2017 | reverse complement strand
TTGTTAATTCAGACCTTCGTCGGGCAGTTCACTTCATGGGTTTGCCTGTTGGTGGCCTGGAATGGCGCCTACTGGGTGCGGCTGGATTTTGCTGATGGATTGACCGGCATCCTGGGTATCCCGGCCTGGGCGTTCGAGATTATCATTCCAATCACCTTCGCACTGATCGGTATCCGTTATTTTCTATTTTCGCTGCGCTGGGGATCGCTGTATTTGCGCCGCGTTAAACCACGGGCCAGTAGGTCGAAATGAGTCTCTTCGGCCCGGTTTTACTGCTTCTGGCGATACTGCGGACGCCACTATTTGCGATTATTGCAGCCAGCGCGATGCTCGGGTTTTATTCTGAGGAAATCCATCTGTCGGTCATCAGTATCGAAATTTATCGACTCGCGGAGATGCCGATACTTCTCGCCATCCCGTTGTTTACTTTTGCAGGGTATCTACTCGGTGAGAGCCAGGCATCGACTAGACTAGTCAATCTTAGTAATCATCTGCTGGGTTGGCTGCCTGGTGGCCTGGCCATCGTGGCGATTTTTACCTGCGCGCTTTTCACTGCGTTTACCGGCGCATCGGGGGTCACCATCATTGCCCTCGGCGCGCTGCTTTATCCAGCACTCAAGCAGGCCGGCTACAATGAAAACTTTAACCTCGGGTTATTAACTAGTTCGGGTAGTCTCGGATTGTTGTTTGCCCCGTCACTACCTTTAATACTGTTTGGCGTGGTTGCCCAGCAAATGGCGCTGGATCAGCCAATCTGTATCGATCAATTATTTCTCGCCGGTGGTTTTCCCGGACTATTGATGCTTGTGATGCTCTCGATATACAGTATGTATCAACCCAGGATCACCAGTGAAAAAAGGGGTTTCGATGCGACAAAAGCGCTGGCCGCGCTCAATGCCGCGAAGTGGGAAATGCCCTTGCCGATTATTGTCCTCGGGGGCATCTATGGAGGATATATCGCGGTCTCCGAGGCCGCCGCGGTCACCGCGCTGTATGTCCTCGTTGTCGAGGTACTGGTTATGCGCGAAATCACTTTTAGGCAGCTACCCAATATCATGCGCGAGTCCATGGTACTGGTCGGGGGTATCATGATCATTATAGGTGCGTCGCTGGCATCGACTAATTATATGATCGATGCGGAAATTCCGACCCGCCTGTTTGAACTGATGCAGCAACACATCGACGACAAGCTGACATTCTTGATACTGCTCAACCTGTTTTTGCTGGCGCTCGGCATGATCCTGGATATTTTTTCCGCAATCGTGATTATCGTACCGATTATCTTACCCATCGCGGTCGGTTATGGTGTTCACCCGGTCCACCTCGGCATCATATTTCTCGCCAACATGCAGCTGGGTTATTTTACCCCGCCGGTGGGAATGAATTTATTCATCGCCAGTTATCGATTCGAGAAACCGATCATGACGCTTTATCGGGCGACCATTCCATTCTTCTTCATTCTCCTGATAGCGGTTTTGCTCATCACCTACTGGCCTGCCCTCAGCCTGGTACTGATCGGCGGCTGAGTAACCACAGGTACCCAGGCGCCTCGAATTTCATTTACAAGTTACACCAAGTCTATATTTATGGCATTATCGTGTTGGTTAACCAGGTATACAAAATGCTTCATGAATCAATTCGTTAGCATAATATTGCTGTCACTGCTAGTCACCGGCTGCGCAACCGGATCCGGGGATGTCGATCCCTATGTAAAACAGTTGCAATGGCTTGACGCGGCAGACCCCCAGACCGATGCCCAGCAAGCGCTCAAAAAAGGTGATTTGCGATTATTGGGGCTGGCAACTCGCAGCGTCAACATTCCTGGCGTGTCAAATGAAGAAAGTCTGAAGTACGAGTTGAAATGCGGTGTTCAGTTGATCGAAGGTATTTCAGACGTGGTGCGCAGCGACGAGCACCTGAGATTGATGCAAAAAGCGCGTAGCTACGCGCTCAAATATAACGCGATTATTAAAACTCGCTGTCAACCGTAATTAATATACTGCCCCCCTCTCCTTTTAGGCATCATTCGCGCGCAATACAACAGGCTGAGCAGGAATAATAGCCACGGGCCCCCGATTCTACCGCTGCCACCGCCGGTCGCTATTGGAGCGGCAACGCAGGTACTCGATGTCGCAAACACCTGCCCATTGGTATTAAAAAAAGTTGTATTGCCAGTCGTGTCAAAGGTACCAGCCCCGCCGCCGCCTGAGTTTTGGATAATCAGATCAGCATCAGAAATATCGTAAAATATATTGCTGTTACAACTCACTCGGAATCTTGCATTTGAACTGGAATTATCGGGCAGTGTTATTGCCTGGTTTCCATTATTGACGACATTCGATAGTAATTGCGTCACCGCATAGGTTTTATGGTCAGCAGAAAAAGTAAGCAAATCTACATCTACGTTAGCGCAACTCACAGCTCCGGTATTCGTGTTAGCAACATCCCAATTGAAAATTAAAGGACTCGTGGTAAAGATCTTCTGGGCAGTATTAAATGAGGTAATCCTGAAAGGACCGGAAGTGCCATCTACGGTCAGGCTGATGTCATCGGTCGCCTGGCCGCTTTTATTGTCGCGCACGGTCAGACGGAAATTAACAATTCGCGAGGTACAGGGTAAGGCTTCACTCAGATCTATCGGTCCATCTGCGACCTGGGTGCCCAGGGCAGGAAAATCCCGATCCCCTGTTGGTTGCGGGAGATAACTGCGGAACAACGCATTGTCTCCAAAATCGTCGCCCAGCGTGGTCGAAGAAGTAGCCGTTCCGGTATCCATCTGGTCCCACTGATAGCTTAGTGTATCACCCGGGTTAGAATCGGTGCCGCTACCTTGCAACTGAAAAGAAGTACCGAGGGGAATGGTCCGGCCCGGACCGGCGATCGCTACTGGATCAGCATTGGCCGGTGCTATCGGAATCAGCGTGTGACAGTTTCCGGCCCCAGCTACAAAGTTATTAATTTGTGATATCGAACCAGCATGAAAAGTGGCGTCAGCGGTGTTTTGAACATTTTCCGCTCCACAAATGCCGGCATAAGCCATAATTGTCGAACCACTTCCGGGTTCAAAGGTTGTCGCAAAAATGCTTCTATTGCTGCCGCAACTCCCGGTAGTACCGTTAAAACTATGTTCCGCACCGAATTGATGACCGATTTCGTGGGCTACGAAATCAATGTAAAAAGATTCACCGGTAGGATCAGGCAACCCAGTCACCCCCTGCGCTTTGATCGAATCATCACAGACTGCCTGCAGGCTGGCAACGCCACCCCCACCGGTGGTAAACACATGTCCGATATCATAATTTACGCTGAATATCTGAGAATCTATCCAGGCCTGGTTTACTCCTAGCATTGCCAAACCGTTATTATTGAATCCTACGAGATCACTGGTGCCGTCAACATCAATGATAATCTCATTATTGGCAACCAGGACCAGTCTGATACCCAGGTCTCGCTGATAAATGACATTAACGCGGTTTATCGCAGTATTTATTTCAGCAAGCGCCTGTCCGAAAGCCGCGGCGATGTCTGATGAATCTAGCCAGTGAGCTAGGACTCTAGTCTGTGAACGGATGCTTTAGTACGATAGTTTCCAGCCGGTCGGGGCCAGTCGAAATGATGTCAACAGGCACACCACCCAGTTCTTCAATCTTATTCAGGTAGTTAACTGCAGCATCCGGGAGTTCGTCGTAGGACTTCAAACCGTAGGTCGATGTCTGCCAGCCTGGCATTTCAAGATATACTGGTTCGCAGGCTTCCAGGCTTTCAGCACTCATTGAAACAGTATCGACCTCGCGTCCCTGGTGTCGGTAGGCGATTGCAATTTTTAAAGTATCCAGGCCGTCGAGTACATCGAGCTTGGTAATACACAAACCAGAGACCGAATTGACTTTAAACGAGCGCTTTAATGCCACCATATCGAGCCAGCCACAACGCCTTTTTCGCCCGGTGGTCGCGCCGAATTCATGCCCTTTTTTGCCCATGTGTTGACCATTCTCGTCTTCCAGTTCAGTCGGGAATGGCCCGGCACCGACACGCGTCGTATAAGCTTTGACTATGCCCAGTATGTAATCCAGATCACGCGGGCCAACTCCGGAACCGGCAGCCGCACCACCGGCAGTCGTGGTCGATGAAGTGACATATGGATAAGTGCCGTGATCGATATCTAACAGCGCTCCCTGTGCGCCTTCAAACATGATTTTTGCGCCCTGCTGATTGAGTTGATGCAAAATAGCGGGGATATCGCCGATCATATCGCGCAGGACATCGGCCTGCTGCAAGGCCTGATCCAGCACCTGCTGATAGTCGACAGGATCGGTTTTATAAAAATTCTGCAACATGAAATTGTGGTATTCCATCACCTCCTGCAGGCGTGCAGCGAATAACTCGGCATCGAGTAGATCACCAACACGTAGACCTCGACGCGCAGCCTTATCCTCGTAACAGGGCCCTATTCCCCGCCCGGTAGTGCCAATCGCTTGTTTGCCACGCGCAACCTCACGCGCCTGGTCGAGTGCGATATGGTAAGGCAGAATCAGCGGGCAGGCATCACTGATAACAATGCGTTCTCGCGCGGGTATACCGGCAGTCTCGAGATGGGTAATTTCCTCTAATAATGCCTCGGGGCAAAGCACAACACCATTGCCTATCAGGCATTTGACATGGTCGTGTAAAACTCCCGAAGGAATCAGGTGCAATACCGTTTTTACACCATCGATTACCAGCGTATGCCCGGCATTATGCCCTCCCTGAAAACGAACTACGGCCTGGGCTTTTTCGGTGAGAAGGTCAACTATCTTGCCCTTTCCTTCGTCGCCCCATTGAGTGCCTACCACTACCACAGCTTGCGCCATTTAACTACTCACCTCTTCGACGACCCAGCCACTGGTCTGTTGAACCAATCTTCTATCACAATGCTGATCCTCGGGACTGGTGTTACCACTGCTAAGATCGATGATCACTCGCTGGTTATCCTGACGTAGCTCCTGTATTGTTTTTGCCAGTTCCGGGTCATCATTAGCGGGAGCCAAAATGCCAGGTTCCGGTTTACCCGACACATTGGAAAGCTGATACAGGTTAATCAGATCGGCGCTAAAACCCGTTGCTGGACGCGCATTACCAAATACACGACCAACGTCATCGTAGCGCCCCCCCCGTGCAATTTCCTTGCCCTGGCCTGGCAGGAAGGCAGCGTAGACCAGCCCGGTGTGATAACTGTAACCGCGTAATTCCGACAGATCACAATGAATTAAAGTGTTGGGGAATCCTGTTTGAACCGCCTCAACTACAGCCTGCATATGATCAATTGACTGGTGCAGGTCGTCAGCACAGTTAGCATAAAGCTTGCGTGCATCCTCGAGTATAGAGATGTCCCCATTGAGCAGGGCAAGCTGGTAAATTTGATTACTTAACTGCTCATCCAGGGCTAACTGTTGCAGGTACTGCTGTAACTCCGGAATCGACTTGCGTTGCAACATTTCAAATAAGCGGCTTTCCTGATCGCTATCTAGGCTGGTGTCACGCACCAGGTTACGGAAAATTCCAACATGACCAATGTCGATCGAAACGGTATCGAGAGTCGCAATATGCAGGGTTTCAATCATCAGGCTGACGATTTCGACGTCCGCGGCGATCGTATCGATACCGAAAATTTCTGCGCCAATCTGTAAAGGAGTACGACTCGAAGTAATTCCCTCAGCCTGTGCGTGAAGCAAGTGTCCACAATAGCACAGGCGGCTGATGCGATGTTTTTGTTGGTCATCGGCGAGTAGATGCGCGTCGATTCGAGCGACCTGGGGCGTCATATCCGAGCGAACCCCCATTTGTTTACCCGACAGTTGGTCCACCAGGGCAAAGGTTTTTGTATCGAGCGAATGAGCAGTTCCAGTAAGCAGCGAATCCATGTATTCGATCATCGCCGGCATCACCAGGTCGTATCCCCACAAATGGTAAGTCTGGAGTATCTTACGACGTAATAGCTCGACCGCCTGGGCATCGGGAGGCAGGGTTTCCTGGACGCCGTCAGGTAGTAACCAAAGACTGCCAGAGGATTTCTTCACCAGGCGTACCTAACCCCGTACAAAATATAGAAACACGACGCCGGCCAGCATCAGGCCAAAGCCGATGCCTCTCAAAGTCGATTCGGGCATTGCGGTTAGTTGCTGCATGGTATTCTTATAACCCTGGGGACTGATAAAGGGAATGATACCCTCGATTATCATTACCAGCGCCAACGCGGTTAACAGGTCACCCCAGTTCATCATTCATCTCACAAAAAAATGGGCGGCATGATAACCGCCCGATCGATCAGTTTACTCGAAATCTATCTTATCGAGATGGTGACATCTCCATCTCCATACCCGAGGATGCGCGCAAGGCTTTGGAATTCTTAAAAAATTTAAAAAAATCGGATTCAGGGCTAAGGACGATCAAATTCTGGTTGTCTCCAAAGATGTTTTCATAGGCCTTCATGCTCCGGTAGAAAGAATAGAATTCCTTGTCCTGGTTGAAGGAATCAGCGTAAATCTTGGCGGATGTCGCATCGCCTTCTCCGCGGATTTCTTCCGATTTGCGATAAGCCTCCGCAAGCGTTTCCTCGCGCTGTCGATCCGCGTTGGCGCGAATCTGTTTGGCTTGTTCCTCGCCCCGTGAACGGAAGGCTTTGGCGACCGTCAATCGCTCGGTTGACATGCGCCGGTAGACGTCGTTACTGACATTTTCAGGCAATTCCACTTTTTTAACCCGGACGTCGATCAAGTCGATACCGAGATCCCTGATTTTAACCCCGGCGTTATCGGTAACCACCTGCATAATAGTCGCGCGTTCGCCTGATATCACTTCTTTCATCGACTTGGAACCAATCTGACTTTTTAGTTCATTGTTGATAATCGTCGCCATACGCGCTATCGCTCGTCGTTCGTCCCCCTGTGTCGAGGTATAAAACGTTTTCGCGTCAGTAATTTTCCATTTAACAAACGAATCGACGATAACGTTTTTCTTCTCGGCGGTCAGGAACCGCTCGGTAGGCGTATCCAGTGTCAAAACCCGGCTATCGAATTTGATTACATTGTTAATAATCGGAATTTGAAAATAAAGACCTGGCTTGTAATCAGACTCTACAATTTCACCGAGCTTGAACTTTATCGCCAGTTCACGCTCGTGCACGATAAAAGTCGAGGTCCAGAGTATGAAAGCCGCCAGCGCCAACAGCACCAGGCTAAATTTTATATTTCCCATTAGCGTGTCTCCCTGGTTCTGGAACGAGAAACATTACGGTTGAATTCGTCCAGTATCGACTGCGTCGATCCGCTCCCTGACAGCCCCTGGCCGGCATCGGAACTAAACCGCGATCCCGACATGAGTTGATCGAGGGGTAAAAACATCAAGTTGTTGCCGTTTTCGATATCGATCATCACCTTCGGAGAGGCGCTCATGACCGACTCCAGGGTATCGATATAGAGGCGCTCGCGGGTCACCTCTGGTGCAAGCTGGTACTCGGTCAGTAACTGGTTAAAACGGCTGGTTTCACCTTGTGCCGACTTGATTACCCGCGTTTTATAGGCCGCGGCCTGTTCCAATAATGCTTCCCCGTCGCCGCGTGCCTTCGGTACGATATCATTGCGATAGGCATTGGCTTCATTGATGATGCGTTGCTCGTCTTCGCGCGCCTTGATCGCGTCTTCGAAGGCATCCTGTACTTCTTCCGGGGGCTGTGCCTCGCCCATATTGACCGTAAGCACGTTGAGTCCGGTACTATAAGAATCCAGAATATCCTGCATGATTTGCTTGGTTTCGCTGCCGATGATCGCGCGGCCTTCGGTAATAATTGAATCAAAGTCATTGTTGCCAACCACGGTGCGAATTGCAGTCTCTGCAACCTGTGCCAGGGTAATATCAGGGTCGCGAACCTCGAAGGCAAAATCCTGCGCGTCCTTGATGTTGTACTGAACCTCCAGGCTCATCAACACTATATTCTCATCCCCGGTAAGCATTACCGAGTCTCTCCGGGCGGTTCGAATGGCCGACACATTGACCAGTTCGACGTCCTCAATCGGCCAGGGAATATGCCAGTGCGGGCCCGATTGGGTGATATTCGCCCTGGCCCCAAAACGAGTTTCGACACCGCGCCAGCCCTCGTCGACAATGTATATTCCAGTGAGCGCCCAAACAACCAGCAGGGCAATAATGATAAATCCGGCAATGCCGGACAAATTACCCGATCCGGTCGGGAGATTAGGTATTTTGCCGCTTCCGCCACCGAATATGCCGCCGAATTATCCTTCACATTTTTTAATAGTTCATCCAGATCCGGGGGGCCATCTTTACCTCTATTCCCCCAGGGATCTTTATCTTTACCCGGTTCATTCCAGGGCATAAGTATTCTCCAATAATTGTAATTTCATCAGCACCTTCCGAAGAGTGCGGATTGTATCGGTTATCATGCGACTCCTGCAAGCGTATTGGCCTGAATCAGAACCCGCTTGTCAGTCAATTGATATTTTCGGTATAACTTTTCTAAAAGTGCGGCTGAAAGAAGCAGATTCAAGTGAATATCACCATTATTATCAAAGCTTTCGTTTTCGATGGCGCCTTCGGAATGCAAATAGGCCCGGATTTGACCCTCGTCGGCACCCAACTCAAGTTGATAATGCAACTTTTGCTCAATAAATCGAGCCTGTAGCACCTCGATCAATCCGTCAAAACCCGCTTTATCGACGGCTGACAGCCATACCCGGTAGGGAATCCCAAGCTCATCATAATCGATACGTGGCGGGTAACCAACCAGGTCAATCTTGTTATATATTAATAACTGTGGCACATCGTTAGCACCGATTTCATTCATCACCTGATTCACTGCCTGCATTTTTTCGTGCTTATTATCATCAGAACAGTCGACCACGTGCAGAATCAGATCTGCCTCACGGGTTTCAATTAATGTGGCACGAAACGCGGCAACCAGGTCGTGAGGTAAATGGCGGATGAACCCGACCGTATCTGCCAGGATAATGCACAACTCGTTATTGATTTCGAATTTTCTCAATGTCGGATCGAGAGTCGCGAACAGTGCATCAGCTGTATAGACCGACGAGTTAGTCAGGGCGTTGAACAGGGTTGATTTCCCGGCATTGGTGTAGCCAACCAGAGATACTGTCGGTATTTGAGCTTTTTTACGGGACTGCCGACTTTGCTTGCGTTGGCGTGATACCTTTATCAGTCGATTATTTAAATAGTTGATGCGTTTTCCGAGCAGCCGGCGATCTGTTTCTAGCTGGGTTTCACCCGGACCTCTCAGGCCGATTCCGCCTTTTTGCCTTTCCAGGTGTGTCCAGCCTCTGACCAGTCGTGTCGACAAATGTTTGAGTTGGGCCAGTTCGACCTGCAGCTTACCTTCGAACGATTGGGCACGTTGGGCGAAAATGTCCAGAATGAGCCCCGTCCTGTCGAGTACACGGCACTTGAGGTGTTTCTCCAGGTTACGTTCCTGGGACGGGGAAAGGGTATGATTAAACAAAACCACATCCACTTCGTGTTGCCGGGCTAGACCGGCAACCTGTTCAAGTTTTCCCTTACCTATAAACGTTTTTGCGGTAGGTTGTTGGCGGCTACCAACGACTAGTTCGACATCGACTACGTCGGCCGAACGAACCAGTTCGATAAATTCGTCCAGATCGTCCTGATCCGCCTGCAGCGGGAAATTAATATGTACTAGAAGCGCTCGTTCACCACCATGTGGCCGCTCAAACTCGAACAACAATACCTCCTTTTGGCGCTTTACCTATAGGTTTGCTAGCGATTACCAGCATCACCACCATCACCACCATCACCACCATCACCCTCTTTGTCTAAAGGATCGTCAATTTGGATGTTTCTTGCGGGCACAATGGTAGAAATAGCGTGTTTATAAACCATCTGGCTGACATTATTTTTCAGTAAAACGACAAATTGATCGAACGACTCGATCTGCCCCTGTAATTTGATACCATTGACCAGAAAAATTGAAACGGGTACATGTTCTCTTCGTAGTGCGTTTAAATAGGGTTCCTGTAGCATTTGACCTTTTGCCATAACAGCGCTCCTTAGTTTTATTATTGTAGTAAAGCCACAAACATTCTTTTTAGATTTTCAAATCACAAAAATCAATTCAGGCGACTTTCATTTTATTATGTTAAATCAATAACTTACACAATTGATTATGATTCAAGTTTTGCAACCAGGCTGTAAACAACCAACAAATACCTAATTGCAAATTTTACTCACATCGAGTGTATCAGAAATCGATTTCTTTCTCAGCGATACATTGTCGACTGTTTCATTTCGCAAATACATCGTCCAGCAGTTCAAATATATCATTTTGACGATATTCAGTGCAATCGAAAGCATGCTTCTGCGATAGTTTGCGCAACCAGGTCATTTGACGCTTGGCAAGTTGCCGGGTTGCCACGACAGCCCGGTCGATCATTTCATCCCTGTTTGAATCCCCGTCCAAATATTGCCAGACCTGGCGGTAACCGACACTTCGCATCGAAGGCAAATTGATGTTTAGATTGCCCCTGTTTTTCAGACCGGCAACCTCGTCAATTAATCCCTCTTTTATCATCACCAGGAAACGTTGCCTGATACGTTGATGTAACTGCACCCTGTCAGTGGCATTCAGAATTATTCGAGTCACTTCCCTGTCGAAGCCCACGGACTGTTTATTGTGCATGTCGGACAGGATTTGTCCGCTGATTTCATATACCTCCAATGCGCGTTGAATGCGTTGCGAATCATTCGCCTTGATACGGCCTGCTGATACCGGATCAATCGCGGCTAGTTTTTCATGCATTCCCATCCAGCCAATTTTATTCGCTTCCTGATCGAGTTTTGCGCGAACAGCAGGGTCGGCTTGCGGAAGCTCATTTAAGCCATTTTCGAGGGCGTGGTAATACATCATGGTGCCGCCTACCAGCAGCGGAATATTACCCCGCTGTTCAATTTTCTCGATTAATAGCCTGGCATCCTGGACAAAGTTCCAGGCCGAATACAACTCGGCCGGATCGATGATATCGATCAGGAAATGAGGCGTCCGGGCAAGCAACTCGGCACCCGGCTTTGCGGTACCGATATCCATTTCCCGATATATCAGGGCGGAGTCAACACTGATCAGTTCGACCGGAAAACGCTTTGCTATCTCGACTGCAAGTTCCGTTTTGCCGGTGGCTGTTGCCCCCATCAGGAATATTACCTGTGCTGTCGACATCTATTGCCCGCGTTTGAAAAACTTGTCCAGCGCATCGAGGCTTAATTGCTTCCAGGTTGGTCTGCCATGATTACATTGACCGCTGCGTTCGGTTTGTTCAACATCTCTCAGCAGCGCATTCATTTCGTCGATTGACAACAACCGATTGGCCCGTACCGAGGCATGGCAGGCCATCGTCGATAGCAACTCATTTTCATATTGCTGGATTCTGTCCGAACGGCCGTACTCGACAAAATCCGCGATTACATCGCGAATCAGCTGCTCGGTATCGGCGTTTCTTAACAACGCCGGAATCGCCCTGACTCGAACCTGCTCGATCCCCAGTCTTTCGACGACGAAGCCAAGATGTTCAAAAAGCGCCCCATTTTCCTCGACCAGGTCGGCTTCCGCCTGGCTCACGCTCAATGTTATAGGAACCAGTAACGGTTGTTTGATCACGTCTTCATCCGCCGCATGTTGCTTCATGCGCTCGTAAACAATTCGTTCGTGTGCGGCATGCATGTCGACGACAATCATACCTTCCGTATTTTCGGCGAGAATATAAATGCCTTTTAGCTGGGCAATAGCATAGCCCAGCGGCGGTATCTCCCGGTCAGCTTCGAGCACATCGGGTTCATTATCAACCTGGCCGAGCAGCGATGCGTAGGCCGCGGTTTTCTCCGCTATATTCGACGATCGCTGAAAACTGCTGTAATGAGTGAAACCAAGACCCGACTGCTGCGAAGTTTGAGACCTGGTTCCGGCATCTGCCGCATCGATCGCGAATGCAGGTGAGTATTGTTGTTCTGATGGTTGCACCTTGGCCAGGGCCTGGTGTAGAGAACGATACAGGAAATCGTGTACCTGGCGCGAGTTTCGAAATCGAACTTCGTGTTTTTGCGGGTGCACATTGACATCGATCTGGCGTGGGTCCATTGCCAACGATAATACAAATGCGGGGTGCCGACCATGAAACATCACGTCATGATAAGCCTGGCGTACCGCATGGCTTACCAGCTTGTCCTTAATCACTCTTTGATTCACAAAGAAATACTGCATATCAGCCTGGCTTCGATTAAAAGTAGGTAAAGCAACCCAGCCTGTCAATCTGTGTCCCTCGATATCGGCCTCGATTTGAACCAGGCTTTCAGCAAATGCCTTACCGCAAAGTGTCGCCAGTCTTAGACGATGATCCGCAGAGTCGAGTGCCGGGCGCAACTGGTAGATCACTTTCTGGTTATGAATCAATTTAAAACCAACCGCTGGATGGCTGATCGCAAGGGTTTTGAACAGGGCTTCAATATGCTTGTACTCGGTTTGCTCGGTGCGCAGGAACTTTTTTCGCGCCGGTACATTGTAGAATAGTTCGCGCACTTCGACACTGGTCCCGGGTGGCGATGAATCAGGAACAGGTTCCGTATCGTCTCTTGCACCAATACGCCAGGCGTGTTCGGCGCCCGGAGTTCGCGAGCCAAGGCTTAAACGTGAGACCGACGCTATACTTGGCAGGGCCTCACCTCGAAAGCCTAATGAATCGATTTGCTCGAGGTCTTGCAGGCTTTGAATTTTACTGGTCGCGTGTCGTGCTACCGCGACAACCAGTTGATCACTATCGATACCACAACCGTCATCGATCACCCGTATCAGGCGGATACCGCCCGATTCGACCTCAACGACAATATTTTCGGCGCCGGAATCCAGGCTATTTTCGACCAGCTCCTTGACTACCGAAGAAGGCCTTTCGACAACTTCGCCAGCGGCAATCTGGTTGACCAGATGTGGGGTTAAGGTCTGGATTCGTGGCACTGGAGTTTCTTCATCGTAATGATTTCGGGTTTAGCGGTCTGGTCAGCGCTGATTACACGGAGCAGGCAATAGTCACACATAAATTAAATTCGGACTATAGCGTCTATCGATATAATATTGTAGCGCTGCGGTGATAAATCCAGGTTCCGTCTTTAATGGCTCAGACGATCTTCAGAGTTATTGACCGCTGGCCAATACTTCAATTAACGATAATGTCATCCTGGCCGTTGCTCCCCAGAGCAGTTCACCATCGTAATGATCGTAATAGACGACAGGCCAGGGCTTATTTGAATCCGGATGTTGCCGGGTCTCGGTACGATAGTTTGATTTCTGCGCAAGCCAGCCCAGCGGTATCGTAAACGCGCGTGCGACCTCGACCTTATCGAGCGATAACGGGTAAGGCCAACGCATTTCTGCGACGAATGGCGTGACCTGAAATTCGCTGATCGTGTGATGGTGATTTAAACGCCCCAGTAGATTGAGGTCCCGGGGCTGGATTCCGATTTCTTCCTCGGCTTCGCGCAGCGCGGTAAATTTCAGGTCTTCATCGCCTGCTTCACGCTTGCCACCGGCAAAGGCCACCTGCCCACTATGACGATCACCGTCAAAATTGGCTCGACGTATATATAAAATATGCCAGGTCCGATCGATCCGTAATAGAGGCACCAACACGGCGGCTTCACGGGCCTTCGCCTGCAGTAGCTCCGGTGGAACATCGTAGGTCGGGCCGGGTTGCTTTTTCAATCGTTCACTGATCTCGCCAATACTGAGTTGGTCAAGATCAATCATTGCCGGCTACCAGCTGGCACAGGGAATAACTGAGATAGGCCATAGGTTATTTATCGTCGCTAAACTACCTGACACAAAAATATATTATGACTGACTGGCACCTTTGTGCAATATTTGGGTATTCGAGACGTATCGAATGGCCAGTATCCTGATCGCCCTTTATTTTGGGCACTACTGAAGCCGATGGATAAACCGATTTATTGAACCCTAATCATCGGGGGCACTATTGAACGACAAAATTCTCAGCATCTCCAGACGCCTTCGGTCGACACCATTTACGCGTCGCGTCGAGGCGGCAGGCGTAAAAGCCTATACGGTTTACAATCACATGCTACTGCCTACGATATTCGAATCGGTCGAAGACGATTACTGGCATCTTTGTGAGCATGTGCAGGTCTGGGATGTCTCCTGTCAACGCCAGGTAGCAGTCAAGGGTCCGGATAGCCAACGCCTGGTACAAATGATGACACCGCGCGATATCAGGCCTACGGTGCCCGGCCAGGGTCTTTACGCCCCGCTGTGCGCCAAAAATGGTGGTATTCTGAACGATCCAATCCTGATTAAGATATCGGCCGATCACTGGTGGTTTTCAATTGCCGATAGCGATATCAAACTCTGGGCCAGTGGACTCGCCAGCGGATATGGGTTAAACGTCGAAATTACCGAAGCCGGTATCTGGCCACTGGCAGTACAGGGCCCGAAAGCCGAGGAACTGGTCGGTCGAGTATTTGGTGAAGAGGTAAGCAGTATCCGCTTCTTCCGGTCCAGAATGCTGGATTTCAGGGGCAGGCAGATGATGGTGGCAAGATCGGGTTACAGCAAACAGGGCGGATTTGAAATTTACCTGAATAACGCAGATCTGGCCGAACCCTTATGGGATGAGTTATTCGAAATGGGGCGTGATTTGAACGTCAAAGCCGGTGCCCCCAATCTAATCGAGCGCATCGAAAGTGGCCTCATATCGTATGGTAACGATATAACCGATGAACACAATCCTTTCGAATGCGGTCTCGATGCCTATATTGACCTCGATGCCGATATCGAGGCTTTGAGCCTTCCAGCCTTACGTACACTGGTCGGTAAGCATGCGAATCAACTGGTGGGTCTGAGTTTTGATCAACCAATGCAATTTGACAGTTCCGAGGTAATTTCAGAGGACCGGATGATCGCCAATATTTCCTCCCAGGTCTGGTCACCGCGATTTCGCAAGCATCTTGCATTGGCAATGGTTAGGCGCGACTATCTGGCCAGCCATGCGGAAGTTGAAATCAACGGCCAGCAGGGTCGTATTACTGACCTGCCCTTTACCAACCCAGCGACAGGATAAAACCATGAGCCGATCATCTTATCTCAAGCCCGATACCATAGCATTGCATAGCGGCTACCTGCCGGAAAGTGATCACGGATCGCGGGCGGTACCTATCTATCAAACCACCTCTTATGTTTTTGACAGCGTCAGCGAGGGCTCATCCCTGTTTAACGTAGAACAGGGCGGGCATATATACACTCGCCTTTCCAATCCAACCGTGGCAACACTCGAACAACGACTGGCTGCACTCGAAGGTGGAACCGGCGCGATTTGTGCCGCTTCGGGCATGAGTGCCCTGTTCATGACATTTATCACCCTGTGTTCATCCGGTGACCATATCATATCGGCAACCCAGATTTATGGTTCCACTGCTACCCTGCTGCGCCACACGATTAAGCGCCTCGGCATCGACTGTAGCTTTGTACCGATTAACGACGAAGCCGCGTTACGCGATGCCATCCGACCAAATACCAAGCTGGTGTTTTGTGAATCTATCGGTAACCCCGGACTCGAAGTTGCCGATATTCCCCAGATCAGCAAAATTGCCAATGATGCCGGTATACCACTGCTGGTCGATGCTACCTTCGCGACCCCGAGCCTATGCTGCACGATTGACCATGGCGCCAATATAGTGGTTCATTCGATCACCAAGTGGATCGGTGGTCATGGGCTTGCGGTCGGAGGCGTGATCATCGACGGGGGCAATTTCGACTGGCAGGCGAGCGGCCGTTTTCCAGAATTGACCGAACCCTATGCGCCGTTTCACGGTATCAGGTTCTGGGAAGAATTCGGCCCCTCGGCGCTGGTGATGAAAATCAGGGCGGAATCGATGCGCGATATTGGTGCCGCCCTGAGCCCGCACAGTGCATTTTTGATTCTGCAAGGCGTCGAAACACTGGGCATGCGGATGAAAAAGCATGTTGAAAATGCCAGGGACCTGGTCGAATGGTTGCAGGCCCAAAAAGAGGTAACCTGGGTCAACTACCCGGATATGGACAGCAATCCGAGCCATGAGGTAGCGCAAAAACTGTTTCCTAAAGGGGCAGGTTCAATACTTTGCTTCGGCGTTGTCGGTGGGCGTGCCGGTGGTGCCGCGTTCATCGATTCGTTAGAACTGGCTTCCAACCTGGCGAACGTGGGTGACTCCCGTACACTGGTGTTACATCCTGGCACAACCACTCATTCACGCCTGTCATCCGAAGACATGCTCGCCGCCGGTGTCAGCGAAGACATGATTCGGGTATCGGCCGGAATTGAAGACATCATCGATATCAAGGCCGATTTCGCCATCGGTCTGCTAGCCGCAAAACGGGTTGGGAGTAACCAATAATGGAGTTACAGGTCAGGGATAATAGTACTTACGCGGCCACCGGCGGCAAGGCGTTCGATAGCAGCCTGCCAACGGTACTTTTTATTCACGGTAGTGGGCTCGATCATCGTAGCTGGGCATTGCAGACGCGCTGGTTTGCCTATAATGGCTACTCGGTGTTGGCACCCGATTTACCAGGACATAGCCTGTCAGACGGCGCGCCGCTCGAGAGTATCGAGGCTATGGGCCTATGGCTGGCTGACTTTTTAGCTGCCGCCGGTGTGCAAACCGCGCATGTGGTTGGCCACTCACAGGGTTTTTTATGTGCACTGGAACTCGCCAGGCAGGCTCCTGAAAAAGTGAAGACATTGACCGGTGTCGGTACAGCAGGCGTGATTCCTGTCAATCCCGCACTCATCGAAGCTGCACTCGAATCTGCCGGTAAGGCCGCAGAAATGTTGCTGCAATTGGGCTTTGGCAGCAGGTCCCATCTGGGTATGAGTGCGGTCCCCGGTATGCAACCGATCGCCATCGGTCGCCAGATCATGTCAAAAAATCCGCTCGCGATCGACCTGCAGGCCTGTGCTAATTACAGTAATGGTGAAGAAGTCGCCAGCAATCTCGATATACCATCTAACCTGGTGCTAGCCGGCCGCGATCGCCTGACACCTGTCAAGGCGGGTAAACGACTGGCTAAAAAACTGAATGCCGAATATACGATTATCGAGGGTTATGGACACATGCTACCGATCGAGGCACCGAAGCAATGTCTACACCAGCTACGCGAGCTGGTCAGCTCGTTTGACTAGATTAGTGATTATCTCGCGACGCCGCAGAGCGGAAAACAGTAGGTTACAGGTTTAAATGAAAATCAATAAAGTAGCGGTGATTGGTGCGGGGACCATGGGTTCCGGCATCGCGGGTCAAATCGCTAACGCCGGTATCGAGGTATGGCTTCTGGATCTGCCCAGCGATGATAATCCGAATGCGCTTGCCGAACGAGGTCTCGAACGTCTACGCGACCTTGATCAACCGGGTTTAACCAGTTCAGAGGCCGAGTCGTTTATCCACCTCGGTAATACGCGCGATGATTTCGACCAGTTAGCCAACTGCGATTGGGTGGCAGAAGCAGTAGTCGAACGCCTCGATATAAAAAAAGCACTGTATCGACGCCTTCATGATGCCTGTCATGACCAGGCAATCATCACTTCGAATACCTCGACAATTCCGATTCACCTGTTGGTGGAAGATATGCCCGAGGCATTTCGTCAGCGATTTGCGATTACCCACTTTTTTAACCCAGTGCGTTATATGCGTCTGCTCGAGCTGGTACGCGGTGAAGATACCGCCCCGGCAGTATTAGAAATTCTGGCACAATTCTGCGAGCAGCAACTCGGTAAGGGTGTGGTGTCCTGCCGCGATACACCCGGATTTCTCGGCAATCGTGTCGGCGTGTTTGCAATCCAGTGTGCATTGCACGCGGCGTTTGATCTGAGACTCAATCCCCAGGAAGCCGATGCCCTGTTTGGGCGCCCGATGGGCATCCCGAAAACTGGTGTGTTCGGGCTATACGACCTGATCGGCATCGACCTGATGTCTGATGTAGTGCAAAGCCTGGTTGGTATCCTGCCCGAAAGCGATGGTTTTCACGCAGAGGCGGCAGCTATCCCGATAATGACGCGCATGATCGAAAATGGTCAAACCGGTAATAAGCAGGGCCAGGGGTTTTACCGGAATGCCGGCCAGGGTCGAGAGGCACTCAATTTAAACGACGAGTCCTACGGACCTGCCCCACGCCTTCTGATACCACTGGCCGAGAAAGCTGAGCAACAGGGTATCAAACATTTACTCGATGATGAAGGCCTCTACGGACAGTTCGCCTGGCGCGTATTATCACGTTCGTTGAGCTACGCGGCCTCGTTGATTCCCGAAGTGACTGACGACCCGGTGGCGATCGACGATGCGATGAAACTGGGCTACAACTGGATTAAAGGCCCTTTCGAATTAATCGATGAAATCGGTGTCGACTATTTTATCGAGCGACTTAAGGTCGATCAGCGTCCAGTACCGGTTTTTCTAGCCGAAGCCGCGAGATCGAGCTTTTATCGCGTCGAAAGTGGGCAATTGCAGTCACGACTGATCGGCGGAGACTGGCAATCAATACAGCGCCCCGAAGGTGTCAATCGTTTTAGCGAGATAAGACTGACGATGAAACCTCGTAATAGCAACTCGGTAGCGAGCTGGTACGACCTCGATGGAATTGCCCTGGTCGAATTTCACAGCAAGGCAAATGCTCTCGATGCTGATTCGATGGCGGTACTCGACGATGCAATCAACCTGGTCGAACTCGATAGCATGCGTGGTTTGATCATACACAACGATGCGCAACACTTTTCCTGTGGGGTCAATTTGCAGGCAGTGCGCGATTTCTACCGCCGTGATGACATGGATGGACTGGATAAATTTCTGGCCGAATTTCAGCGGGTGGTGCATCGCATGGCGAATGTGGCGTTCCCGGTCGTTGCCGCACCAGTCGGCCTTTCCATCGGGGGTGGTTTCGAGGTGGTACTGCATGCCAAACAGGTCATCGCTCACGCCAATTCGATTACCGGACTGGTCGAGTCGCTGGTCGGTGTCGTACCCGCTGGCGGTGGCTGCAAGGAAACCCTGTATCGCTGGATTGAAGCGTTACAATGCCAGGATGATATTACCCCGGCCTGCTGGAAGGCATTTATAAATCTGGGTTATGGAAAAACCGCAACTTCACCGATCATTGCTAAACAACAGTCAATGTTAAGGCCTAACGATCGGTTTATGATCAACCGCGACCGGCTTTTAACGGAGGCGATCGGCGCGATCGAGAATCCGTCGTCACAAGTGGCATTTGAGCGGCCGGACCTGCTAATGCCGGGCAGACCGGTATTCGAAGAAATGTGCGACTGGCTGGTAAAATCGAGGGATAAAGGACTGTTCATGGCACATGACGTCAGAGTCGGCACCGAAATAGCAAGGATTGTCACCGGCGGCGATGTCGATCCCGGCACAGTTCAAAGCGAACAGGATTCTTACAACGCGGAAAGACGTTCGTTTCTAAGCCTGATAGCATCTGAAGCGACCCGGGCTCGAATCGATTCGATGTTGGATGATGGTTCACCCGTGCGCAATTAGTCAGACACCTATTATTGACTTAGTGTGCGGATACTTATAGGAGAGATGAAATGACTGTCGAGTATGACCAGTTGCCGGTAAATCCGGCTAATTTTGTCGCGCTAACACCCCTGTCGTTTCTGCAGCGTAGTGCCGATATATATCCGCAGCACGAAGCCCTGATCTATAACCAGCGGCGCTACACCTGGTCACAGCTTCGCTCACGATGTAGCCACATAGCTTCCAGCCTGGTCGACCGGGGTATCGGCAAGATCGACACCGTTTCCGTATTCGCCTTTAATACACCGGAATTGTTTGAAAGCCACTTCTCGATACCGATGGCGGGCGCAGTGCTGAACGCAATCAATACCCGTCTCGATGCCGCAACTGTCGCTTACATTATCGACCATGGAGAGTCGAAGCTATTCATCGTCGACCGCCAGCTCTGGCCGGTACTCCAGGAAGCGCTTAAATCTACCGTATTAAAGCCTGAAATTGTCATCATCGACGACATTGATGCAACCGAAAAACCCAA
>PVMS01106942.1_pt1 | contig 20115 bp, 19 predicted proteins | sample 1853461 | NCBI WGS metagenome assembly PVMS01 (sample SAMN08582032, study PRJNA380276) | Marine sediment metagenome, whole genome shotgun sequencing project. | isolation source: ocean sediment barecode stripped | collected 2017 | reverse complement strand
TCCCGGATGCTACCTCCCCTGTTTAAGATATCGGTGGCAAACTTGTGGCGCAAGCTATGTGGATGAAGTTGCGGTACGCCAGCCTTTTTTGCCCAGACTCCGAAGATGGAAGCTACGGTTTTACTGGCTATACCAAAGACGCTCATTTGCGGTGTCATACCTTTTGTGAAAGACTTTAAACATGAGCATATATGGTCATTCAGATTAACGGTCCTGTCCTTACCGCCCTTACCCTGGCGTACGATGAGGTGAGGCGATTCCCCGCCGAGGCGAAGGTCCGCTATCGTGAGATTGGCCAGTTCGGCTCTCCGCAGTCCGGTATGGCAAAACAGTTCTATGATAAGGATGTCCCGCTTAATTAATTGCTTGTGCGTCTGATGTCCTCTTATAGCCTCTTTAAGTTTCTCCACCTCTTCGTCAGACACCTTTTGCGGTACCGGCTTTGGGGATTTCACCTTAAAGGGCAGCGATGATCCGTCATACCATTTGAAGAAGGCGGAAAAGACATAGTAATAACGGGCGCGGGTTGATTGGCGAATCGATGGTACATTGTAACGCTGGAAAAATTCTGTAAATAGTTCAAGGGTAGGCGGAAACTGTCCGATAAACGTATGAAACTGCCTAAGCAGGCGCTCTGTTTCCCTGTACCACTTGTAGGACTTAGAGGCCTTTATGATGGCGAGGTAGTCGCCAAATAACTGGTCGTTGGGTTTAGTCTGGTTTGCCAACCACTTCCTCCATTTTCCGCCCCCCAGCATTAAAAGCAGTTCCCTAAGCGGGAGTTCCTCTGGAACTTGAGATCTGGTGGGCCATTCTGGACTCGAACCAGAGACCCCAGTCTTATCAGGACTGTGCTCTAACCAACTGAGCTAATGGCCCCCAACCAGCTTCATAATTTTAAGCTAACAGCCCTTTAAAATCAAGCTGTAATAAAAAAGCAGCCCTTTCTGGCTGCATTTATTCATATCTCCGGTTATATCTGCTTTATTATTTATTCTCTTTTATTATGCCCTTTATTTCGCTTAATTCTTCGCCTATATCAATAAACATGTAAATCAGCTTTGAAGATGCCAGCAGAGACACTGCGAATATGGCTGTCATCACCAGCCCCCCCCAGCACAAAAGCCACCTTGGCGATTACCGTTGCCGCCGCCATGCCTATAATAATTGCAAAGCCAATGCCGATTACAAGCATTAGCCAAGCTAATATCCCAAGGCTATAGGCTATTATGCGCAGAGTCTGGTGTTTAATCCCTTTATCGTTACCCAAATCAGTACTTATTCTAAAACATAGCCACCGATAACGCAAGCTAGGTTATCTCTTTGCCTCTGCTAAAGCGTATGATTGCCAGGCTAATTAAACCTATCAGGTTTAGAATGGCGAAGATTATGGTGCAGGTTGTGGAGTGCTCCCAGACAAACTCGTTCAGTAGAAGACCAGTAGTGCCAATTGCAATAAAAATAAAGGCGGTTATCTTAAGGGCGTTTCTCATCTTGGGATTTATTATAGCATACTCCCCTCTCTCCCTTTTTACTTTCTATCTTTTCCCACCCGCCGCTCTTTAAGGAAAAAGAGGGGTTGCGCCCCTTAAGCAACAAAATTCCCCTTCCTTTATTAAAGGAAGGGGGCAGGGGATGGATTTCTACAAATAAAAAAGCCCTTAACAACTGGATAGCGGAAGGTAGGGTATTGTCTCCGGATAAATCCGAAGAACCGACCTAGGTTAGTGGGTTTTTAAACCCGTTCTATCCTTAGAAAGGAGGTGATCCAGCCGCAGCTTCCGCTACGGCTACCTTGTTACGACTTCGTCCCAATCATCAGCCCCACCTTCGGCGATTGCTTCCCGGTAAACCGGGTTAGCCCATCGACTTCAGGTGTTGCCAACTTTCATGACGTGACGGGCGGTGTGTACAAGGCCCGAGAACGTATTCACCGTAGTATGCTGACCCACGGTTACTAGCAACTCCAACTTCATGCAGGCGAATTTCAGCCTACAATCCGAACTGAGGATGGCTTTAGGGATTGGCTCCAGATCGCTGTGTTGCTACCTATTGTACCACCCATTGTAGCGTGTCTGTAGCCCAAGACATAAGGGCCATGCTGACTTGACGTCATCCCCACCTTCCTCCCCGTTTTGCGGGGCAGTCTCGCTAGAGAAAACAACTAACGACGAGGGTTGCGCTCGTTGCAGGACTTAACCGAACACCTCACGGCACGAGCTGACGACAGCCATGCAGCACCTGTGACGGCTCCTGGCTTAACAGGTGGTTTCCCTTTCGGGTCACTACTTCCGACATGTCAAGTCTTGGTAAGGTTCTTCGCGTTGCATCGAATTAAACCACACGCTCCGCTGCTTGTGCGGGCCCCCGTCAATTCCTTTGAGTTTTAGCCTTGCGGCCGTAGTCCCCAGGCGGGATACTTAAAGCGTTAGCTTCGATACAGAGAGGGTCGATACTCCCTATACCTAGTATCCATCGTTTACGGTGTGGACTACCAGAGTATCTAATTCTGTTCGCTACCCACACTTTCGAGCCTCAGCGTCAGAAACAGCCCAGGAGGCCGCCTTCGCCACTGGTGTTCCTCCCGATATCTACGCATATCACCACTACACCGGGAATTCCACCTCCTCTTGCTGTCCTCAAGCCCAACAGTATCGAATGACCCCTCCCGGTTAAGCCGAGAGATTTCACATCCGACTTGAAAGGCCGCCTACGCTCTCTTTACGCCCAGTAAATCCGAATAACGCTCGCCTTCTACGTATTACCGCGGCTGCTGGCACGTAGTTAGCCAAGGCTTATTCCTCAGGTACCGTCATTATTCTTCCCCGAGAAAAGGGGTTTACAACCCGAAGGCATTCATCCCCCACGCGGCGTTGCTGTGTCAGGCTTTCGCCCATTGCACAAAATTCCTTGCTGCTGCCTCCCGTAGGAGTCTGGGCCGTGTCTCAGTCCCAATGTGGCTGACCATCCTCTCAGACCAGCTACCGATCGTAACCTTGGTAAGCCGTTACCCTACCAACTAGCTAATCGTCCGCAAGCCCCTCCCCAAGCGCCCGAAGGCTTTGGTGATGATGCATTACCTTCACCACAACATAGGGTATTACCCTCGGTTTCCCGAGGCTATTCCCCACTTAGGGGCAGGTTACTTACGTGTTACTCACCCGTTTGCCACTATCTTGATAAATCAAGACCGTTCGACTTGCATGCATAATGCACGCCGCCAGCGTTTATCCTGAGCCAGGATCAAACTCTCAAAATATAAAGAGTTAGTTTAATTACTATTGCTTGTAAAACCTTCCTTCCGCTATCCAGTTGTTAAGGTACGATTAATATGTAAGAATATTATCATAATACAGCCGCCGTGTCAACTTAATACTGGTAGTCTTCGGCCCTAATTGACACAGGCCCTGTCACCTTACTAAACTAAATAAGTTACTATATATATAGGAGGGACATTTGCCTGATATCGAAGATATTGCTTCCCGGATAGCCGGGGAGATTAAAAAACATAAAGCCGAATACATAGAAGCTCACCTTGAGCAATCTAGCTCAAGCCATATCGCCTACCGCGGTAGAAAGCTGGAATCCATCGGCAAGAGCAGTAGCATCGGCGGTAACATACGCGCTTATGTGAAAGGTGGCTGGGGTTTTACCAGTTTTAATAAGCTTGATGAAGCAATACCGCGCATCGAGTTGGCTATAGAACAAGCAAAGCTGGCCGGTAAAGAAACGGGTAAACTGGCAATGGTAGAACCGGTGATAGATAAGGTGCCCTCTGGTATTGACAGAAATCCGGTGGACATCCCCCTGTCCGATAAAAAGCGATTATTGGATGAATATAACGATATTATCTGGCAAACCCCGAAGCTGCAGACATCGGTTATCGGCTACGGCGATGGTTACAAAAAGTCCATTTTCATCAATTCTTCGGGCAGCTTCATTGAGCAAGAGAGAGCCGATGTCACCCTGCGCCTGACGGCAATTGCTACCGATGGCAGCGAAGTGCAGCAGGCAAACCTTAGCCTGGGCAGCCGTGGTGATTTCAGCCAGATTCAAAACCTGTACCAACAGATTACGGAAATGGCGAAGCGCTCCGTTGAACTTTTATCGGCGCCCCGGGTCAAAGGAGGCGAATATACCGTCGTACTGGACCCGGTGCTGGCTGGCGTCTTCGTCCACGAGGCTTTCGGGCATCTCTCCGAATCCGATTTCGTCTATGAAAACGAAAGGATGCGCCAGATTATGACGCTGGGTAAGGAGTTCGGTGGCAGCCATCTCAATATTATCGATAGCGCCCTCGTGCCCGGCCTCAGAGGCAGCTACAAATATGATGATGAAGGCGTTCCGGCCACCAAAACCTACCTTATCCGTGAAGGCAAGCTGTTGGGACGGCTGCACTCAAGAGAAACGGCAGCCAGGATGGATGAAAAGCCCACCGGCAACGCCCGCGCCGTCAGCTATCGCTATCCGCCCATCGTGCGTATGACAAACACATACATAGAGCCGGGAACGGCTGACTTTAACGATATTATAGCCGATATAAAAGAGGGCGTTTATGCCAGAAACTGGTACGGCGGTACCACCAGTATGGAGATGTTCACCTTTTCCGCCGGTGAAGCCTATATGATACGCAATGGTAAAATCGCCGAATTACTGCGCCCGGTGGTGCTAAGCGGTAATGTCTTTGATACCCTTAAAAATATAGACGCCATTGGCAATGATCTTGATATGAACCAGGGCGGCGGTTGCGGCAAGGGAGAGCAGTCATCGCTTCCGGTTTCAAACGGCAGCCCGCATATCCGCATTCGCCATTGCCTGGTGGGAGGTGCCTGATGGAAGAATTACTGGAAAAAGCAAAAAAAGCAGCCGAAGCCGCCGAGGTATTTATTGTTACCTCTGAGGAAATACCGGTTCAGTTTGAAGCCAACCGCCTGAAGCATATCCAGAGCAAGCAGAGCCAGGTTGTGGCGTTGCGTATTATCAGTAAGGGCAGAATTGGTTACAGCACTACCACCAACCCGGATGACGTTGACGGCCTTGTCGATGCGGCGCTAGAGACAGCCGAGTTCGGTATGCCGGCCAGGTTCGAGTTCCCCACCCCGGACACTTACCCGCAGGTCGAAATATACGATAAAGAAATTGAATCTGTTTCGCTTGAACGAATGGTAAACCTGGGAGAGGAAATGATAACCACGATAAGGAGGCATAATGCGGATATCATTTGCGAAGCTGGTGTTTCAAAAGATTTTGTATCTGTAAAAATAATTAACTCCAGCGGTAATAGCGCAGAATATAGCAAGGGCATCTTCAGCCTGGGAATCGAAGGCAGCCTGATCCGCGGCACAGATATGCTTTTTGTGGCGGAAGGCGAAAACTCCTGCCGCCCTATTAATACTACCAAAAGTATAACGGATACCATCATCAGGCAGCTGGATTGGGCCAAAGACCAGGCTGCGGTATCGGCAAAAACCCTTCCTGTAATATTCACCCCTAACGGTGTCGCCAGTGCTTTAATAAATCCGCTGATGGTAGCCTTTAACGGCAAAACGGTTCTTGAAGGCGCTTCACCGCTAGGTAGCCGGTTAGGCGAGCCTGTTTTTGACAGCAAGCTCACTCTAATTGATGACGCCACTATAGATTATCGCCCCGGCAGCCACCCATTCGATGACGAGGGAGTCCCCAGCCGCCGCACATCATTAATTGAAGCCGGAACTCCCGTCAATTTCCTATACGATTTGCAAACAGCCGCCCTGGCCGGCAAACAGAGCACCGGCAACGGCAGGCGCCATGGCGGCGGCCTGCCGTCACCATCACCGAACTCTTTTGTCATCCAATCCGGCGAAATCTCATTTAATGATATGCTGGCTGATATAAAGGAAGGGCTTGTTATCGAATACCTTATGGGAGCAGGGCAGGGAAATATACTGGGTGGTGATTTCAGCGGCAACGTACTTTTGGGCTATAAAGCAGAAAATGGTAAAATAAAAGGTAGGGTCAAGGATACAATGGTTTCCGGCAATGTTTATCAATTGCTTAAAGAAATAGCAGCCATTGGTAATGATAACAAATGGCTGGGCAGTTTTCTTAGCAGCCCGTCCATTTACTGCCATGGCCTTTCTGTTTCGGTTAAGGATTAATTATATAGAGGTGAATTGAAATTAACACCAAAGATTTAGTCCGCATCATAGCCCGGCCAAAGCTTAACTCGCCCAATATGCTGGCTGCCTGGCCCGGTATAAGCAACGTGGCTATAATAGTCGCCAACTATTTAATCAAGAAACTGGAGTTCAAACAGCTGGCAGAGGTGCACGCCCCCTATTTCTTTGACCCTATCGGAGTTCTGGTAAAGGACAACATCATAGAGGAACCCCAGTTCCCGCAGAGCCGTTTCTATTACTGGAAAAACCGCCCTGGCAAAAACGATCTTATACTGTTTATCGGGGAGGCACAGCCAACTACCAAGGGATATGATATGGCTAATTGCGTCCTTGATACAGGGCAGAGGTTCAAGGCAAATAAAGTTTTTACCTCCGCCGCCGCACTGACCCGCATACATCATACGGAACAACCCAGAGTCTGGGGTGTGGGTACCAGCCCGGCGGTAGCTGATGAGCTTAAAAAATATGGCCTGGTACGGGGGGGCAATCTCCAGATTGCCGGATTGAACGGTTTACTGCTTGGCGTTGCCAAGAAAAGGGATATTGAAGGCATCTGCCTGCTGGGTGAAGTGCCTGCATATGCCTCCAGAATGCAGAATCCGATAGCCGCACTGGCTATATTAAACAAACTGACCGCCATACTGGATATCGAAATTGATACCGGCGAATTAGTCCGCCTTGCCAGTGAAACAAAGGAGACTATGAAACAGGTAGCTGCCGAAGCTATGGAGGAATATATAGACTACTTTACCGAGCCTATCTGGGAACGCGGAGAAGATGAAGAGGAAGAGGAATAGCATCTTGGAAGACAATTTACCATCCATCGAGCAGACAATCGGCTACCTTTCCGATAGCAATCAGCCGATACTGAATGTCAGACTGGCTGAACTATCAGATTTGAATACTCAACAGTTAAATCTCCTTAATAATACATTGCAGGGCAATGAAGTGAAACGAAGGCGTCAGATTTTGCACCGCTTTTTAGAGCTGGCCGAGGATGATGTCTGCCTCAACTTCGATGGCATATTTAAACACAATCTGAAGGATGAAGATGAAGAAGTGCGCATTACAGCCATTGAAGGTCTCTGGGAGAATGAGGAAATATCTCTTATTAAGCCGCTGATCGATTTAATGAATAACGACAGCTCACAGAAAGTCCAGGCGGTTGCCGCCCTGGCGCTGGGCAGATTCGCCTTGCTCGCCGAGCATCGTAAAATCTCCAAAGACTATGCAATCCTGTTAAGCCGAACGCTGCTGGCTGCTTATGCCGATAATGATAAGCCCATAGATGTCAGGCGCCGGGCACTGGAAGCAGCCGCACCGCTGAGCCTGCAACAGGTAAAGCAGGCAATCACCGGGTCTTATCATAGCAACAATCCTTTACTTAAGGTCAGCTCTATATATGCCATGGGTAAAAGCTGCGATCCCTGCTGGTTGCCGATTCTGCTATCAGAACTGACCGCTAACGATTCTGAAATACGCTACGAGGCGGCAGCAGCCTGCGGTGAGCTGAGAGAGCAAGAAGCTGTTCTACACCTTATTGAGCTTATTGACGATGATGATACTGATGTTCAGATGGCATCTATTCAGGCACTGGGAAAAATCAGTGGCGGCGAAGCCAAAGAACAGCTTAAGAAGTGCCTTAACCACCCGAGTGAAGCCATCCGACAGGCAGCGACACAGGCCCTGTATGAACTGGAAATAATAACAGAGCCTCTCTGCCCCAATTATGCGGATGACGGAGAGCAGTATGACTGAAGCTGTTGAAGCCGTCCTGTGCCGCAAGAGCCTGGCTGACGCTCCGGCTGACTACGCCTGGCAGACAGACCCGGAACTGGCTCACCTGACAGCTACAGTTCCACTGACCACCAGCCTTACAGACTACCTTTTGGAATACACCAACTATCTGCGCCATAACCATCCGTTAAAACGGCAGTTTGCCATAAAAACCCGTGAAGGCAGGCACATCGGTAACTGCGCCTGCTACGGCATTAATAGAGCAAAAGGCGAAGCCGAAATAGGCATCATGATAGGTGACCGCCGTTACTGGAACAAGGGGTATGGTACCAATGCCGTGATTTCTCTTGTAGAATATGTCTTTAACCAGGTTAACTCCATACGAATCCACTTAAAGACCCTGGAATCCAATAAAAGGGCTCAGAAGTGTTTCTGTAAATGCGGCTTTACCGCGTGCGGTAGCGTCGTAAGCGAAGGAAATAATTTTATCCTGATGGAACTGCTTCACAGCCAGTGGCAGCAGAATAAGGATAAATATCCACAGTCATATCAATTGATTGCCCCGTAGAAGCTATGAAAAGAAGGAGCGGTTTTATGACAGAGAAAGATACAGCCAGCCTGGAAGACCTGCTAAAGGAACTTAATGTAGATAAGATTGGTGTGGCCGACCTCGGTGATTGGAAGGATACTCCTTTATGGGAGGATGCCCGAAAACTCCTGCCGGGGGCAAAATCAATAATCGTGCTGGCTATGGAGCTATTCCCAGAGATGGTCAATCAGTTAACATCAAAGGCAATTGTAGGTGATCTGGCCCTCCGCGACCTTTACCTGGCTAACAGCCAGGTTATAGAAGGTCATCTGGACTGGGAGGGTTACAAACTGATAAAAAAACTGCATGCCCGGGGTTTCAAGGGACTATTGTTACCCGCCGGCGGCAGCCCCTATGATGCCAGGTTCCTCGAAGGTCCTTTATCCTATAAAAACGTGGCTGAAGCGGCAGGTATAGGTATTATCGGCTGGCACGGCCTGCTAATTACGCCCGAATACGGCCCCAGGGTAAGATTGGCCTGCATCGTCACCGATGCCCCGTTTGCCGGCTCAACACCCCTCGATATGGAAAGCCCCTGTATCAAGTGTGGCGGCGCCTGTATAAAGATTTGCCCGGCAAAGGCAATCGGGAAACCGCAGGCAGACGAAGCCTACCGGTTGGATAAATATGCCTGCTGCAGCTACTATTCCGCTTCGGGGATATGCGCCGAATGCCTCAAGGTCTGCCCCGCCGGTAAAACAAACGGGTAATCGACTCTAGGTATCGCCCCTGGATGGCAGGCTGACAACCGCCGTTCCCGTCAGCGTTTTCTCCCCCCTGGGGTTTTCCGCCCAGATTCTCAAGGTTGCCAGATGCTGGCTTCCTTCAGCATGCTTTTTTATCACTTTCCCCTGGCATGTGAGGGCTTCCCCCGGGAAGTTCATTCCTTTATAGGATATGGATAGCTTGTTAATAGTACCTTTGTCGCCCGCCCAATCAGTGAGCATCTGCCCCAAAAAGGCGCCGGCTAACTGGCCGTGGACGATAACTCCGGGCAATCCCTGCTGCAGGGCGTAATCTTTATCATAGTGAATGGCATTATAATCCCCGGAAGCACCAGCCCACATCACCAGCTGGGTGGTTGTCGGCTGCTTTATCAGCCGGGCAATGTCACTGCCCTCAGCTACATTCTCATAATATAAGTGCTTGTCCACAGTCAATTTACCCTTCTAATAAATAATTGTCATCTGGCGGCATTCGGCTACCGGCTCTTTCTTCTGGTTTTTGTAAAGCATTTCAATGGTAACGAACAGCATTTTTCCGGTACTTCCCTGCCGCTCTCTTATATTTCTAATTTTGTTGGTTACCGTGATAACATCTCCGGGTATTATTTCCTTATAGCTCTCAAGCTCAGTGCTGCCGTGAAGTACCGTAATTTCAGGGTTTGATATTAAATCCTGCAGTATTTTGCCAAAGCCCAGGGTTAGTATAAAATTCGGCGGTGCTATGATGCTGTCATAACCGGCTTTAACGGCATACCCTTCGTCCTGCCACAGCGGATTGGTATCTCCGACAGCCCGGGCGAAACGCTTTATCATCCCCTTTTCAATCTCATATACAAGGGGCTCCTCCTCAACTCCGACCCGGTTCTCCAGTTCTTCTATTGTCTTCGAATCAATGCTCATATAAGTCAGCCTTTAAAATCAATGCACAACAGGGATGCAAAAGTCTATCCCAGCCACATCGGCCGTGTCAAGAAACTTACAGATATCTTCCGGCTTTGACTATTAAAATATGTTATAATGCACCCAGCTTCCATAATAAAGGATTGCAATGGTCGCCGAAGTTAAAAATACATCAGTTGACCCGAACGAGACCCCCGCTATTCAGACATCAAGCCTGACTAAAACATTCGGCAATCTGATTGCAGTTGATGGCATCAATCTGGAAATTAAAAGGGGAGAGCTGCTCGCTTTTCTGGGACCCAATGGTGCGGGAAAAACAACCACTATCAGTATGCTCGCCTGTCTGCTCAAACCCACCAGCGGTACCGCCACTATTATGGGCTATGATATAAACAGAGAGCCCTACAAGGTCAAACAAATCATAGGCGTATCCCCTCAGGAAACAACCCTGTCGGAGCATCTCAATTCTATGGAAAATCTGGCTCTGGTGGGGCATCTTCATAATATTGAGCCCAGTAAGATAAAGGTCTGGTCAAAACTTATGCTTGAAACTATGGGATTGACCGATAGGGCTAAAGACCAGGTCAGGAAGCTCTCCGGCGGCATGAAAAGAAGGCTGAGCATTGCTATGGCATTGATTCACAATCCTCAGGTTATATTCCTTGACGAGCCCACCCTGGGATTAGATCCCCAGGCGAGAAGAGCCGTCTGGAACTACATCTCCCGCCTTAAGGGTGATAAGACAATCCTGATGACGACCCACTATATGGAAGAGGCGGATTATCTGGCTGACCGCATCGGTATTATTGACAATGGTAAAATTGCGGCTCTGGGTACAAGCTCTGAACTTAAAACCGATATTATTGAAACGCATACGATGGTCGTCTACGCTTGGAACCTGACACAGAAGGTCATAATGGAATTACGTAAACGATACGAAATAGTAGAGATAAACAACGGTACGATGACAATAAGCGATAAAAGGCTTGATTTCAAGGATATCATCAACCGGCTGCATGCCGTTGGTACAGTCGTTCGCTCGGCCTATATAAAAGAGCCGACTCTTGAGGACGTCTTCCTCAAGATAACCGGGAGGGAATTGAGGACATGAGGTTCTGGCAGCTGTTTATAAGAAGCCTCAAGGAAACATACCGCGACCCTCTGGCGCTGGGATTCCTGCTGGCTTTCCCGCTTATATTCATGCTTGTTTTCGGTGGCGCCTTCAGCGGCGATACCACCCCCAGCTATGACATTGGCATTATTGATAACGACCGGACCGAGGTTTCGCAGAGTTTTACCGACCAGGCCCTCGCCCAAGTGCCTATCTTCGATATTACCGGTTTTAACGATACCGATTCCGCCCATGATGAACTGAAGATGGGCGAACTCAGTGCTTATATCGTTATCCCCAGCGGTTTCGGCGCACAGGTATCGCAGATAATACAGGGCATAGACGGTAATATAATCCTGGATATCACCTATGATGAAAGCGACCTGCTGGTATCGGAGCAGATTGTATCAAGCATCGATGCCGCCACCCGCCAGTTTGCCGGCATCGAAATACCGATAACCATCAACACCAACCCGATTAACATCGGAGCGGATATAACCCAGATGGACTTCATAGCACCGGGGATAATAATCTTCGGTCTGCTGATTATGATACCCACCTCCGGGCGCATAATGCTGCGTGATAAAGAGAGCCGTTTTCTTTACCGCATGCTCACAACCCCGACAAAGCCCTGGGAGTTTATCGCCGGCTATTCTCTTAGCATGGTGCTTCTGGCTATCGTCCAGATATTTTTCTTTATCCTGCTGGGCTGGCTTTTCGGCATGGATATAATCGGCAGCCTCGGGCTGGCATTCGTCATCTTTCTGTTAACCGCCATCTGCAGCATCGGCATCGGGATGGTCGTCGCTTCACTCTCTAAATCCGAAATTCAGGGAGAGTCGCTCAGCTGGCTTTTCTCTATGCCGCTGGCCATCCTCTCCGGTGTCTGGTTCTCATCCGAGTTCATGCCGTCATATATGCGTACCTTTGCCGACCTCTTCCCCTTCTCCCATGCCATCGATGCTTCAAGAGCAGTAATAACCCGCGGCGTCGGCATGGAGGCGATAAGCGGCGACTTTTTCTTCCTCGTTGGCTGGGCGGCCGGTATCTTTATCATCGGTACTATACTATTCAGCAGCACAATGCGTAGTTAAAGCTTATGAAAGTTATCGAATGGCTTGGTGACAGGCTGAAAATAATCGACCAGAGCAGGTTGCCCCGCGAAGAAGTCTACCTCGAACTTAGCGGCTATCAGGATGTAGCCCGTGCGATAAGGGATATGAATGTGAGAGGCGCACCGGCTATCGGCGTTGCCGCCGGCTATCGCATTGCCCTGGGCGCCAACGTCATTAAAACCGCGGATATAAGCCTGTTTAAAAAAGAGCTTTCCAATATTATTGAAACCATAATCTCCACCCGCCCCACCGCCGTAAACCTTTTCCGTGTCGCCGAACGCATGAAAAAAGTATTTGCCTGTGGTAAGAACGTCGATGAAATAAAGAAAGCGCTGACAGACGAAGCGATCAAGATACACTCTGAAGCGGAAACAGCCACCGAAAATATTGCCCGGTGCGGTAGCGAGCTTATAGATGACGGCTTCGGCGTGCTGACCCACTGCAATACGGGACCCCTCGCCACCGCCGGTTGCGGCACCGCCCTGGGGGTGTTAATTCACGCCCACTGTCAGGGTAAAAAACTGAGTATTTTTGTTGGTGAAACCCGCCCCCGCCTCCAGGGGGCGAAGCTGACTACCTGGGAGCTTAAGCAGGCGGGTATCCCCTTCACCCTTATAACCGATTCCATGGCCGGCTACTTTATGAAACGGGGAGAGGTTGACTGCGTCATCGTCGGTGCCGATAGAATCGCCGCCAATGGCTATACCGCCAACAAGATCGGCACATACAGCCTGGCGGTGCTTGCCAATGCACACGGCATACCTTTCTATGTTGCCGCCCCCACCTCTACCATTGATTTCTCCCTGAAAAGCGGATACCAGATACCCATTGAAGAGAGAGGCCCGCAGGAGGTTACCCATATAGACGGGGTTCGCATCGCCCCCGAGGGCACCAGAGCAGCCAACCCCGCCTTTGACATCACCCCCAGCCAGTACATCACTGCCATCATCACCGAAAAGGGTATAATAAGGCAGCCTCTGGAGGAGGGGATAGAGAGTTTGAATCCATCCCCTGACCCCTTCCTTTAAAGGGTGGCGTGTGGGAGCAGATATGGTAAAATCCCCCTAACCCCCTTTTCCAAAGGGGGAATAAAAAAACCTCTCCCTTTCGTAAAGGGAGATTAAGAGGGATTTAATACAGGGGGTGAGGTGTTGAGCAATGTATAAAGAACACCAAGGTATCGAAATACTAGAAGACGATAAAAAGATTTGGCGATATATGGACTTTATTAAGTTTGCCGACATTATAGATAGGAGAAATCTTTACTTCCCCACAGCAGATAGACTTGGCGACCCATTTGATGGCTCGTTCCCAAAAGCATATATAGATTACTTTAACGCTAACCTAGATAAGATTTTTAGACCAGAAGTTTGGGGAATAATTAATCGCGAGCAAGCTTCAAAGGGGTTTTCGCGCGCCCGTAAAAATGCGAGGAAATACATTGCTATTAGCTGTTGGAATATACAAGAAGAAGAATCGACTGCTCTTTGGCAATTGTATTGCCACGGTGATAACGGCATTGCAATACAATCGACTATAAAGAGGCTTAAAAACAGCCTTAAAGACGAAACCCGAGATATCTACATTGCTAAAGTAGAATATATTGACCATTTTTCAAAACCACTGTCAGACTCATTAGCTGATGATTTCTTTCCTAAACCTTTTATGTACAAAGGGAAAAGTTTTAAATTTGAGAATGAAGTAAGAGCGGTCATAAAATTGCCAGAACTAAGAAGAATTGATGAATTTCATGAAAAACTCATTTCTAGGCATAATGGTTGTGATGTAGCAATAGATTGTGATTCACTCATTGAAAAAGTATACCTCTCGCCCATGAGTAGTAAGTGGCAAAAGAAAGTAGTTAAATCATTCCTTGCAAAATATGGATTTAATAAGGACGTACGTCATTCAGATTTAAAGAAAAAACCAGTTTTTTAATATTCAAGGAGGTTCTCTAAATGCCAACAGCTAAAATAGGCGTCATTGGCGGGACTGGGTTGTATGATGTGGAGGGGCTGGCGGAGGTGGAGGAGGTCAATATAGATACACCTTTCGGCGATCCCAGCGATGTCATCATAACCGGCAAGCTTGGCGGGGTGGGCGTTGCCTTTCTGCCGCGGCACGGGCGGGGGCACAGCATAATACCCACCGAAGTGCCTTCGCGGGCAAACATATACGCCCTCAAATCGCTGGGGGTGGAAAGCATCATCGCCATAAACTCTGTCGGCAGCCTCAAGGAAGAGATAAAACAGGGAGACCTGGTTATCCCCGACCAGCTTATAGACCGCACCAAGAGCCGGATAAACACCTTCTTCGGCGAGGGCATCGTCGCCCATATTCAATTCGCCGAGCCTTTCTGCCCGCAGATTCGGCAGGTCCTATATGGGGCGGCTCTGGCGGCGGGGGCAGATGCCCACCCGCATGGCACCTATGTGGTGATGGAAGGTCCCGCCTTTTCCACCAAAGCCGAATCCCACCTTCACCGCAGCTGGGGGTGCGATATAATCGGCATGACAGCTCTACCGGAAGCCAAATTGGCACGCGAAGCCGAAATCTGCTACGCTATTATTGCCTGCGCCACCGATTATGACGTCTGGCATGAAACGGAGGAGGAAGTGGGGGTGGAGGTCATACTGGAAACAATGCGCCGTCAGGAAGAACTTTGCAAGCAGATAATAAAGCTTTCCATTCCTAAAATAGCAAACGTCGAAGGCTGTAAATGCTCAAGCGCACTTCATGGAGCTATCGTTACCGCACCTGAAGCCATGCCGTCTGAGACAAAAGAGAAGCTGGATTTGTTTATAGGAAAATATATCCGTTGAGGATTTGAATTATGCCAGATACGAGATTTGGTTGCCTGCCGACAATGATAGGCAGCATGCCCCACACCGACCCGGATAAAGCATGCGCCCTGGTCAACCATTACCTGACGGATATACCCGCCTGGCCACAGCTTCCCAAACGCTCTTTCAGGGAGAATATGTCGGTGCAGTTCAGCCAGGGTTTTCCCGGCATCGTTGAAAACGATAACAGCATTTATGTAGACCGCTCCATAGACCTTAATGGGCCGCTGGAGGAGCTGTATAATGCTTACCTTGAAAATAATATTGATAAATACCCGGTCGGCGCCGATTATGCCGCCGGATTGCATACCTTCCTTTCCCTGGCAAATTTTAATCCGATGGCTGCCAAGGGGCAGATAACGGGCCCCATCAGCTGGGGGCTTAGCGTCACCGATGACAGCAAACGAGCCATACTTTATGACGATATGCTTTCCGATGCCGCCGCCAAGCTGCTGCGCCTCAAGGCAGGCTGGCAGGAGAAAAAACTTAGTAAAATATCCAAAAATACTATTATTTTTATTGATGAGCCGTCAATGGCTTCCTATGGCTCTGCCTTCTTTTCCCTGCCCGGAGAGAGGGTTATCAGCCTGCTTGAGGAGGTTCTGGGCGGTATCAGCGGCATCAAGGGTATCCACTGCTGCGGCAATCCAGACTGCCCCATAATTCTGGGCACCAGCACCGATATTCTCAGCTTCGATACCTATAACTATGCCGAAAGCCTGACCCTTTAACCCGGTGAAGTAAAACAATTCCTGGACAGGGGCGGTGCTATCGCCTGGGGCATTGTGCCCAACGCCGAAGATAAGCTTAACGGTGAAACGGTATTCAGCCTCAAAGACCGCCTGGAAGAAGCAATGGCGCCTTTCACCAGAAACGGAGTACCCTTCAGGCAGTTGATTGAGCATGGGCTGCTTACCCCCAGCTGCAGCCTGTCTCTCCTCAGCGAAGAGGGAGCCGCCCGTTCACTGGAACTTTTAGCCGGGTTATCTCAGGAAATAAGAAAGCGCTACGGATAAAAGGGAGTCTTTATGGAATGCAATATAAACGCCAATAAGTCCAACTGCAACTGCACCTATGAACCCTGCTCCAGAAAGGGCAAATGCTGCGAGTGCATCACTTATCATCTGAAATTCAATGAACTGCCCGCCTGCGTCTTTCCTGAGGATATAGAAAGGACTTTTGACCGCTCTTTTGTCCGTTTTTCCGAATATGTATCACACAGTATATAGCCTATTGTCAATATATATTCTTTCAGCTATACTATCAGCACTATTATAAATAATCTTTAAAGGAAATAAACAGCTATGCCGCGTTCAGGATCAGATGAAATTGAAATAAACCCCATATTTAACGCCATATTTGTTATAATCAGTGAAAATATTAACAGTATTTTCACTGATTATAACAATCGCAGATTCTACAAGTCTCTTCTAGCTGGTGGTAAAACGATAGCAAATGCAGTCACCGCCGGGTGTCAGGAGCTGAGGAGAATCTGTGGTGATATTGATGAGGTAAAAGCGCTTGCTTTAACCAAGTTATTCACCCTGCTTATGCTGTCGCAGTCCTTCCGCTGGCTTGAAAACCAGGCACCTGAGAATGAGGAGACGATAGAGTTCAACCTTTCTTCAATATCGACTGTCTTAAATCTCTTTGGCGATAATTCAGAGGAGTCAGTCAAAGATTTTATAAATATGGATAAACAGTTTAAATATGAGCTGAAACACCATGACCATATGACACACATGGCAGTACTTTTACTGGCAAAAGCCTGTGAAGCCTGCGGTCATAAGTGCATCGAATGGAGCAAAATTTCCTTTCCTGTAAAGTCTCTGCAATCCCTGACCGCCTCTAGGGCTATTATTGACTCAAAAGCGATAAATGGCGTAGAGGACATCCGGGTAGTCATAAACAGCATCCCCTTCGGTGCGCAGGCAATGGTTAATTACCACGAGGAGCATACTGAGTCTTGATATCCAAGCTGCCCGATATGGTTCAGGCATTACTGAAGCCAGAAGTCTATCCCGAACCGACTGATGTTGTCGAACTAGAGCAGACCCAGATGTCTTTCGTCTTTCTGACCGATAATTACGCCTACAAAGTAAAAAAGCCTGTAAATCTGGGCTACCTTAATTATACCACCCTGGAAAACCGCCGATATTACTGTTACAGGGAGGTAGAGCTAAATAAAAGACTCTGCCCCGATGCCTATCTGGGAGTGTTGAGCATAAACCGCCAGCAGGATAATTTTTCAATCGGCGGTGCCGGCGAGGTAATTGAATATGCGGTAAAAATGCGCCGCCTCCCCCGGGAACTCATGATTGACTCACTGCTTGAAAGCAACAGCGTATCAACTGAAATGATAAGCCGGCTGGCTGATAGAATAGCAGTTTTTCATAAACAAGCTGAGACAAACACGGAAATAAGTACCTTCGGCAAGGTTGACGTCATCAGCCGCAACACCGAAGAGAACTTCAGCCAGACGGAAAAATACATCGGCAGAACTGTATCCAGTCATCAGTATCAGCAAATCAAAGAATACAATCACAGGTTTATAATTGAAAATGCCGACCTTTTTGAAAAAAGGGTAAAAGATAACCGAATAAGGGACTGCCATGGCGATCTGCACACAGCCCACATCTGTTTTGAAAACGGCATCTGCATTTACGATTGCATTGAGTTCAACGACCGTTTCAGATATGGTGATGTTGCCTCCGAGGTTGCCTTCCTGGCGATGGACCTGGACCACCACGGTCGGGCAGACCTCAGCCACAGCTTTGTTAAGGAATACATAGCAAAAAGCCACGATGCGGAGCTTAAAAAGCTGCTCAATTTTTACAAGTGCTATCGTGCCTACGTGCGGGGCAAGGTAGCCAGTTTCAAGCTAGATGATCCATATATCACCGTGGATGAACGAGAAAAGGCAACCGAAACAGCCGCCAGCTACTTTGATTTAGCCTATTCTTATGTAAAGTCTAAACCCGACCTGTTTATCACCACCGGTTTTGTCGGTAGCGGTAAAACCTCTGTTTCACAGGCACTTGCCGGAAGAATGGGCCTGGTGGTGCTATCATCGGATGTCATCCGCAAGCGCCTGGCAGATATACCCCAGACCGAGCACCGCTTCGAGGAATACGATAGCGGCATCTACTCCCCCGATTTCTCCAGAAAAACCTATGATGCGTTATTTGCCGAAGCAAAAAGTATCCTTGCAGAAGGCGGCTCTGTTATGATGGACGCCTCTTTTATAAAAACCGAAGAGAGGAAAAAGGTAAAAGCCCTGGCTGAGGAAATGGATGCCGATTTCCATATTTTAGAATGCAGATCGGATGAAGAAACCATCCGCCAGCGTCTTAACCGGCGTATGGAGACAAGCTCTGTATCTGACGGACGATGGGAGATATATCTTGTTCAGAAGGAACAGTTCGAGCCGGTGGTGGAAGTGCCTACCCAGAAGCGTGTTATAATAGATACTGCACAGCCTATCGATAAGATAGTGCATTATATTTTGGATAAAGTAACGAGGAGTGAATAATGGCAGAACACAACAACTCTGATATTAAGGATATCTCTCTGGCTGCTGAAGGCAGGCAGCGAATCGAGTGGGCCGGCCGTGAGATGCCGGTGCTCAAACTTATCAGCCAGCGCTTTGCTATCGAAAAACCGCTTGCTGGAATCCGCATTTCAGCCTGCCTGCATATCACCACCGAAACCGCTAACCTGGCTCTCGCCCTTAAAGAAGGCGGGGCTGATACCGTTTTATGCGCTTCCAATCCGCTGAGCACCCAGGATGAAGCCGCCGCCGCCCTGGTGGAATACGGCATCCCCACCAATGCCATCAGGGGAGAGGATGACGCCACCTACTACAAACACATAGACACCGCCCTGGCGCACAAACCACAGCTTACCGTTGATGACGGCGCCGACCTGGTGGCTATCATACACAAGGATAAAACGGAACTTTTGAAGGATATTATCGGCGGCACCGAAGAGACGACCACCGGCGTTATCCGCCTTCGCAGCATGGAAAGAGACGGCAAGCTCAAATACCCCATATTAGCCGTCAACGACGCCCAGACAAAGCACTTCTTTGATAATCGCTACGGCACCGGGCAAAGCACCCTGGACGGTATAATCCGCGCCACCAATATCCTGCTGGCAGGTAAAAACCTGGTTATAAGCGGCTATGGCTGGTGCGGGCGCGGCATCGCCATGCGTGCCAAAGGCATGGGGTCGCAGGTAATCGTGGTTGAGGTTGACCCGCTTAAGGCTATCGAAGCGGTGATGGACGGTTTCCGCGTTATGCCGATTATGGATGCCGCCCGTATCGGCGATATCTTCGTAACCGTTACCGGCGATAAGCATGTTATCGATAAACACCACATTGAAGTTATGAAGGACGGCGCCGTCCTTTCCAACAGCGGCCATTTTAACGTTGAAATAAATATCCCTTCACTGGAAGAAATGGCAGTTAAAAAACGCCGTATAAGAGGCTTTGTTGACGAATACACGCTGAAAGACGGACGGCATATATTCCTGCTGGGCGAGGGCAGGCTGATAAACCTGGCGGCTGCCGAAGGCCACCCGGCCAGCGTCATGGATATGAGCTTCGCCAACCAGGCACTATGCCTTGAATACATCGTCAAAAACATGCAACAGCTTGAAGCCAGGGTTTACGGCGTACCTGAAGCCATTGATAAACGGATAGCCCGTCTGAAACTTGAATCTATGGGCGTCAAGATTGATAGCCTGACAGCGGAACAGGAAAAATACCTGAACAGCTGGCAGGAAGGGACCTAGAAAGGAGAGTCAATGACTAACTGCTTTGAAAGCTCACCCAACCTTATGAGCACTTCGGAATCTGTTACCGAAGGCCACCCGGACAAGATGTGCGACCAGATATCGGATGCCATTCTGGATTCCATCCTTGAACAAGACCC
>PVMS01013104.1_pt1 | contig 20129 bp, 17 predicted proteins | sample 1853461 | NCBI WGS metagenome assembly PVMS01 (sample SAMN08582032, study PRJNA380276) | Marine sediment metagenome, whole genome shotgun sequencing project. | isolation source: ocean sediment barecode stripped | collected 2017 | reverse complement strand
TGGCACACCCTAACGCCTCAGTCATTATCGAAGGCCATTGCGATGAACGCGGGACCAATGAGTACAATATGGCCCTTGGCGATCGCCGTGCTAGCAGTGCTAAAAGTTTTCTGGTTAATATAGGGATTGCATCTCAACGCCTGACGACCATTAGTTATGGCGAGGAGAAACCTCTTGATCCAGCCAGCAATAATGAGGCATGGGACAAGAATAGACGGGCTCATTTTGTTTTAGAGTAGACTAAGTAGACTATTGGTAAGATCATCATCGGCTTTCCCATTGATCTCTCAGGAAAAGGATCAGTGGAAAAGTCTCGCTTAAACTTTTCTCTCAAGAGAAGATACCTAACCTCTTTTAGGCCACAGGAGAAAAAAGTCTAATCTCTCAAAGTACCTGAACTCAGCCAATTTGCAATTTTCAAAGGGTCCAAAGGAATGAGCAAGAAGATAGGTGCATCGTGGATGGCCCTTGTAGTATTTGGGCTCATCTTATTAGGCGGCTGCGCCTTCCAGGACGATCTTGTAACGGTCAATGACCGAGTGATATCCTTGGAGCGGGAGAAGGCATCGCTTCGTTCTGAAGTTGAGCGTTATCAAGAAGAGCGGGCAAAGTCTGATCAGGACTCTCGCGACAGATATGCCGAGCTCCATGCGCTCGCAGATGACCTCAGAGACGAAATGGGACAATTTCGTGGGGAGTTGGAACAAAGCCAATATGGTGCCGGTAAGTTGGAGACCCGCTTACAGGGCCTGGAAGAGTCTCTTCAAAGCACCATAGATCGACTTGTCCGGATAGAACAATATCTGGGGATGGAGCCCTCAGAAAACCTTGTCGCTTCGGATGCAGACCAGGGTGAGCTTGAAAAGGGAGACGAGGGAGTAGAGGAAACCCCAGAAGCCCTCTATTCCATGGCCAAACAACGCTTTGACAGGGGTGAGTATGAGAATGCTCGAGAATTGTTTCGGTCCTTTTTGAAGCAGTATCCTAAGTCCGAAATGGCTGACAGTGCGCAGTTCTGGCTTGGCGAGATCTACTATCACGAAAAGTGGTATGAAAAGGCCATACTAGAATATCAAAAGGTGATTGAAGGCTACCCCAAGGGGAATAAGACCCCCAGCGCCCTGCTTAAGCAAGGTTTGGCCTTTCTTAATCTCGGTGACAACGCGAATGCTGGGCTTATCTTAAAGGAATTGATTCGAAAATTTCCGGATTCCAACGAGGCTAATGTCGCCAAGAACAAATTGAAGACATTATAATGATTGACAGGGCCGGCACCTGGAATTGAAACCAGCACTTACGGTTATCGGAATAGATCCTGGCCTAGCCGCAACAGGTTATGGGATAGTCCAAGGGTCTGGTTCCAGGATTAGAGAATATACCTTCGGCACGATTCGGACCTCAAAGGCCGAAACCTTGCCTAACAGGCTGCAACAAATCTTTTCTGAACTTTGTTCCGTCCTTAATTCCCAGAAACCCGACTTGATGGTCATTGAAGGCATCTTTTCCGTCAAGCAATTCCCTAAATCGGGTATTGCCCTCGGAAAGGTATGCGGGGTAATACTGCTGGCGTGTTCTCAGCGCCGCATAGCGGCAATTGAGGTCCCTGTTCGGGAAGTCAAGCGAATACTGACCGGAAACGGCAATGCCACAAAGAGTCAGATGGAGAGGGCGGTCAGACATCTCTTGAAGAGAGATACACCCATTACGCCGTCACACGCATCTGATGCCGTAGCCCTCGCCCTGGTGGGCATGTTCAGGAATGCATGATATACTTTGAACGGGGATAGATGGGGGCTTTGCTTTCTTTGGTATGACCGTGCATTCTCTGCAGGCAACCCAAATCCGCTTCTGTTCAAGGCGTCAGCCGCAAATTCGAAGCACGAAACACGAAACCAATATTAAATACCAAGATTGGAAATTTTGAACTAATTCGGTAATCTTTGTTGAAGTATTATGAAATTTGACAATTCGGATTTGTTTGGCGCAAGCTTCACTTCGTGCCGGATTAGCGCAGAGGTTGCGCCTGGCGGCTTGAGAACATCACACTTCGTGCCGATTTTCGATTTTCGTATTCATTTTGGACAATAGCCCAGACCCAACACTACACAGAATTATTGAAAGCGCGACTCATGGACTGTGCACAGAGTGACAGAGGCAGAAGATGATTGGATATTTGGAAGGCAAATTGCTAAAGAAGGATGAGGATCGAATCTTGCTGCTGAACAATCAAATTGGTTACGAAATACTTCTGCCTTCGTTTGTCAGAACGACCTTTAATGCCAAAAAGACTGGAGACGATGTTGCCCTGTACATCCACTATCACCAGACTGAGCGACAGCCTAAGCCGACGCTGATCGGTTTCAACTTAGAGGTGGAGCGGGAGTTCTTCCGTCACTTCATTTCGGTCGAAGATATAGGACCCATGAAGGCGGTTCAGGCCCTCTCAGTGCCGGTTCGCGATATTGCCAGGGCCATTGAATCGAGGGACGCGTCGTATCTTAAGCGACTGAAGGGGATAGGTAATAGGACAGCCCAGAAGATTTTGGCTACCCTGGAAGGTAAGGTGGCCAAGTTTGCCTTGATCCGTCAGGCCGAAGAGCCCACCGTGGCTTCCATCTCTGAAGATTTTGTTGATCAGGTGCAGGAAGTCCTTTCAAAACAGCTTGGCCATAAGGTAGAGAGGCCAGGGAGATGATCGCCGCAGCCCTAAAAAGAAACAGGAACATAGCCACAGCAGAGGAGCTGTTTGAAGAAGTCTATCGCGGAGAGGCCTCCTGATGGGACAGGAGAACTCTTCAAAAGGTGCGGCTGATGACACCACCCATTCCATACTTTCTACGGGGTCAGTAGATATGGAGGAGAAATCAGAGTTTATTAGCCTCAGGCCAAAACGTCTGAAGGAATATGTCGGTCAGGCGAAGGTGGTGGAGACCCTCAAGATTGCCATCGAAGCGGCGCTTGGGCGGAAAGAGCCTCTGGATCATGTCCTGTTTCACGCCCCTCCCGGTTTGGGGAAGACGACCCTTGCCCACATTATTGCCGAGGAGATGGGTGCTAATATCACAGTAACATCCGGGCCCGCCCTTGAAAAAGGGGGCGATCTCCTGGGTATACTCACTCATCTTGAAGAACGGGATGTGCTCTTTATCGACGAGATGCATCGTCTTCCCAGGATTGTTGAGGAGTTTCTTTATCCTGCCATGGAGGACTTTGCAGTCGATTTTATCTTTGACAAGGGAATTCATGCAAGGAGTCATCGTTATCGCCTGGAACAATTTGTCTTAGTCGGGGCCACGACACGGGCAGGATCGCTTTCGCCACCCCTTCGTGAACGCTTTGGGATATTCAGAACCCTTGATTTCTATTCTGACGAGGACTTGACTCAAATTGCCAGGCGTTCTGCTGCCCTGTTGGATATCAGCACCGACAACGATGGTGCTCAAGAGATTGCCCGCCGTTCACGGGGAACGCCTCGAATCGTGAATAGACTGTTGAAGCGGGTACGGGATTTTGCCCAGGTGAGGGGGGATGGGATCATCCACAAGGCCACGGTTCAGGAGGCATTGGAACTCGAAGGAGTGGATGAAAAGGGACTGACAACCTTGGACAGGAAGTTTTTGAAAGCCATCATAGAGTTTTACAAAGGCGGTCCCGTAGGAATCGAGGCAATTGCAGCAACACTACAAGAAGAGGCTGATACCTTGGTGGATGTTGTGGAGCCGTATTTGTTGAAGATCGGATTCTTGACTCGCACCTCATCTGGCCGGAAGGTCTCAGAAGAAGCCTACCGACATTTTGGTTTGCCAGTCCAGCCAGGGCTTTTCAAATAACGGAGTAATGGAGTGTTGGAGTAATGGAGTATTGGAGTGCTCTGACATGCTTCATTGCTCCGTGCCGTCTGTAATAGGCGGAATCGCTGCGATTACAGTAACTGTTGCCATGAAGAAGACCGCGATTATCACGCTTTTGACTGATTTTGGCCTTCAGGATGAGTATGTAGGGGTGATGAAGGGAGTCATCCTCTCCATAAACCGAAACGTTCATATGGTTGACATTACCCATAACATTGCCAGACACGACATCAGGCAGGCAGCTATAACCATAAACGCGTCCTTTAAGTATTTTCCAAAAGGTTCCATTCACGTGATCGTGGTAGATCCCGGTGTTGGCGGAAAGAGAAAGATCATTTGTCTGAAAAAGGATGGTCATTTCTTCGTGGCGCCCGACAATGGCGTCCTGACGATGGTCATACAGGATAAAAAAGTCGAGAAGATCTGTGCGATAACAAACTATAAGTATTTTCTGAAGCCTGTGAGTGACACATTTCACGGCCGTGACATATTGGCCCCGGTCGCAGCCCACCTGTCACAGGGCTTGGATATGCTACGCTTGGGGCAGGAGGTTGAACTCAAGGACATAAATAGGATTGAGATCCCTGCGCCATTTGTCTCTGCCGGAGATGAACTCGTTGGCACCGTGATATCGATTGATCATTTCGGGAATCTTGTCACAAATATCAGCCAGGCGGTCTTTGAAGGCTTTAAAGGTGATACGAGATCAAAAGGGGTTGTAGTCAGGCTGGGAAGGTTTAAGATTCGAGGGGTGTCAAAGTCTTATGAGCGAGTAAGGGCCGGCTCTCCTGTCGCCATCTTCGGAAGCCGCAAGCTTCTTGAGATTTCCTTGAACCAGGGAGATGCTCGTAGCCATTTCAAGGCCAGAGTCGGTCAGGCCGTAAAAGTGAAGCGAGTCACCGATAAAGATTGAACGTCCATGCGCGCTGCAGGGCCTTTAATCTGACGCCATGCCCAGAAGTAATAGGGTCTGCTATAGTAAGTATGCGTATTGAGTTTCCTGTGTAATGAAGTGCCGATTGGGCTCACGTTCACTTTGAGTTTAGATATCAAGACGCATTTCAAACATCTGCTCGGTTAACTGCCTCCCCCACTGGTGGACATTGTGTTCTTCACAATGCCGAAATCCTGCACGTTCATAAAGAAGACGAGCTGCCTCCAGACCCTTGAAAGTCCATAGATATACTTTTTTGTAACCCGCACGTTTGCAGAATTCGATAGCCTCTTTGATCAGAACACCGCCTATCCCGCGCCCCTGAAGACTTGGAGCAACAATAAGCCACCGCAAGCGTGCGCCCTGCTGGCTTGTCTGTCGTCCGTCTACTGCAATGGAGCCTGCGAACTCCCCTGCTACAGTGGCCACCCAAAATCCATCCCGATTCTCCTCAAATTCACCGATGAACTCTGACAATTCTCTTCCAACCTGGGTTTCGAATGAGGCATCAAGATTCCAGTTTTCATAGTAATATGTTGCATGGAGATCAGTTATCTTCCCGATTACGCCCGGAAAATATCCGGTTAATCTCACGTCACTCAATTTCGAATTTCTCATACGATCAATTGCCATCAGGTTGTGTGTTGGCAAGACTGGATGTCGGCACTGCCATTAACGTGACCATAGCCTTGGAGACAAGTCTTTCGTCTCCGCCTGATACACTAAATACCTCTGACTCTGACACGATAATCCTCTTGCCTTTGTTGATAACTTTTGAACGGCAGACTATAATCTCTTCCGTGGCAGGCCTGAAGTAATTGATCTTGAATTCGATGGTCAGAATGCGAAAGTCATCCGTGACAGTTGTAAAGGCTGCATATCCCGCTGTATGATCTGCCATAGTGGCAATCACGCCTGCATGCACGAACCCGTCCTGCTGCCTGTGATCCGGGCGAATCTTAAGGCTGGTATGAAACTTGCCGTATTTTACTATGTCGACTTGATAACCGCAGTAGGCGGGAAAGCCCTGAACAAAATCCCTCTTTAGAAACTCAGCCCATTCCTTATTCATTTATCCCCCTAATGCCGCCAAGATCCGATTGTTTTGTACATTCAATGTGATATGCCCATTCAGCTATTCGGGTCCTACACAGATATAAGGTACAATAAAGATCGTCAAGACAAAATAAGGCCTTGTGTCTTTACTACCCAAATCCACCGTCTGATTTATGTATTGATAATGATATCAGGTGGTTTCGTGGTATTCCTGATCACCAGCAAAGCATTAGATGCAAGGCGCCGAGGAGCGATGACTGAGGCGTATGAGCAATACTCCGCAAGGAGGAGCGATCGAAGACAACGCCGCAGATGATGCCTTGATGGTGGATCAGGGACTATGCCACTAGTTTTCAATGCGTACTCTGCCCGCAATAATCGAGTGTTGCAATCACAGGAATTTGTGCCATGGTGAAACGCGGGAGAAGGTTGTTGGGTGATTTGAGAAGAATAGACTGGATGCGAAAGAGCGTGGCAATTGGCCAAACCGGGATGATGCAGGGGGGTCGGAAAGAAAGTAGAATTGAGTAAAGGAGGATACAATGAAGGCATTGAAAAAGATCGTAACGTTATGCTTGGTGATGTGTGTGGTTATGGCACTGGCTCTTCCCACATGGGCCGAGGAAGTAGAAAAGATCAATATTAATAAGGCAACTGTAGAGGAACTTACGCATCTGAAAGGGGTAGGGGACCGATACGCCCAGCGTATTGTCCAGTATCGCGAAGAACACGGTCCCTTTGCATCCGCTGAGGATATGATGAAGGTTCCGGGCATAGGTCCCAAGACTTGTGAGAAAAACAGGGATCTAATTACTGTAGAGTAATCCCTCACCCCCCCCCCTCCCGGACAAACAGAACGTACAAATGCAACAGAGAATCTTTCTTGACCGGTTCATAATTGAAGATCCGTGCGATACCGATGAATCCCAACAAATCGGGATACATCGGGACAAGTCCGGACGGGGTCAAGGCGAACTGTTCAAAGATGTTCAACTTCGTTGCCGGGCGTGTAAGCCCGTGAAGCGACCCCCCGCCCTTCGGGGCGGGGAGGCTTCATAATTAGTGCGTGAACGAAAAGTCATGTTCAGGCAAAATCCGAAATTCGAAATTCGAAATTCGAAACAAATCCGAAATCCGAAACAAATTCGAATACCGAACGACAAAATGACCAAAACTAATACATTGAAAATTCCATGTTTTTGTCATTGGAGCATTTCTATTTCTGTCATTGTTTGCGGCTTACGCCTTGAAAACAGTACGGATTTCGTGGTTAGCGCAAGGTTGCGCCTGCTTGAGGCGGATGAGGGTTTTTGTCGGGTTTTGCGAAGGACATACATGCAAGGGTTGTCGCGTCAGGCCCGTCGAGCTTTCTACTGTGCCGTCTGTTTGTTGACTTTTTACGAGGTCATCACAGATCGTTTCCATCCATATTTATGGATTGGAAACTTACGTTGCACCACCGCGAGGTCTCAGGCGGGAACAATCAACAATCAACAATCTTCAATCTAAAATCCTATATCTTCCCCTGCACGTACTCTTCTGCCAATTCCACATCTTTTTTGCTGCCGATAAAGAGGGGCACCCTTTGGTGGAGTTCTTCAGGCTCTATCTCAAGGATCGGTTTTTCCCCGTTGCTGGCATAGCCGCCTGCCTCCGTCACCACAAAAGCCATAGGATTGGCCTCGCACATAAGGCGCAGTTTGCCATGGGGCTTCCTGGGATCTTTCGTATCTGCAGGATACATAAAGATGCCGCCCTGCAAAAGATTACGGTGAAAGTCTGAGACCAGAGAGCCGATATATCGGGCTGTATAGGCCGGTTTGTTGTCCGTGGACTTGAAATGGTCGACCAGACGCCTGACGTTTTCACTCCAGTAGTTGTAATAGCTTTCATTCACGCTGAAGATTTTCCCCCGCTCCGGAATTCGAATATTTTCGTGGGAGAGCAAGAATTCCCCTATGCCCGGAAGGAGTGTAAAGCCGTGGACCCCACGCCCGGGGCCGGTAGTGAAAACCATCATGGTGCTGGAGCCGTAAATGAAATAGCCGGCAGCCACCTGCTTGTATCCCGGTTGTAAGACGTCGCTTAAAATGCAATCCTCATCGGAACTGATTTTCCTGTGTATCGAGAAGATGGTTCCGATGCTTACATTGACATCAAGGTTGGATGAGCCATCCAGGGGATCACATATGAGGACGTAATTCCCTTTGGGGTACCTGGCAGGGATTTTAATGAGATCCGCATTTTCCTCAGATGCTATGGCGCAGAGTTGCCCAAGATGCCCCATCCTTTCGATTACTGTCCGGTTGGCAAATTCATCAAGCTTGTGAACCTCTTCTCCTTGGACATTTCGACGACCGACATAGCCCAGGATATCCGCGATCCCCGCCTTATTCACCTCCCTTGAGATGATCTTTGCAACCACAATCAGCTCTGAAAGGAGTGAAGTGAAAGCACCTGTGGCTTCAGGGTTTTCGCGTTCCTCTTCGAGAATATGCTCTGTAACCGTCATGCCTATGGATGTTTTCAAGGTCTTTCCTCCCGATAGGTCTTTATTTCATCTTGAAAAACCTGGTCCTCTGGGCCAGGTCAGAGGCGATTGGCTTTGCCTTTTGTAAAATGCAGCGATAAATCCGAAACACGTACTGTTTTCAAGGCGTGAGCCGCAAATCCGAAACACGGCACGAAGTGAAGCCTGAGCGCCAACAATATCAAATGACAGAAATTCAAATGATTGAAGAACCCTGCAGCAAGCTGCAGGGAGTCTTCGACCGTAAGGAAGTTGGCTATTCTTAGATTCGCTCGCTAACCCCGCAGCCCCGCTAAGGCGGGATCTCCGCAATGCTCCGACAAGCTGCGGGGAATGCGCTCGCTGTTGCGGTTCAAACAGAAGAGTTTGTAAGGCATGGTCTGTTTTGTTTCGGTCATTGGAACATTTTGTAATTCGGATTTGTTTCGAATTAGCGCAAAGGTTGCGCCTGACGGCTTGAGAACATCACACTTCGTGCCGATATTCGGATTTCGAATTTTGTAACGGCCGGGTAGCAAATTATTCCCTTCCAGGGGTTATACCAAAGCCAGGTCCTGTGGGCCTGGATTCTTTACTCTGGTCAAAAATGAGTGTATTAAGTAAAGCACGGCACTGTCAAGGAGAAACCAGACCGTGGAAACCGTACTGACATTGATAAAACCTCGTGTATGGGCTTTCAGACACCGGTTCAAGAGGCGGCTGGAGGGTATGGCATGGGTGAGGATCCTTCTCGCTCTGATAAGCTTCCTCTTTTGGGCGGGCATCTTTGCGGTGGTTTATCGAGTGCTGGTTTACTTCCAGGGAATTGAAGGTTTTGGCGACATTCTGGCCCGCAAGCTGCTGTCCATGGTGCTCCTTACCTTCTTTTCCATACTCATATTCAGTAATATCCTCACGGCCCTCTCCACACTCTATCTTTCAAGAGATCTGCCGTTGATCCTCGCGGCACCTGTTTCAGTCGAAAAGGTGTTCCTGGCCCGATGGATTGAGAGTACCTTTGACAGCTCATGGATGCCCTTTCTGTTCGGCCTGCCAGTCTTTTTGGCGTACGCTCTGGTATATGGCGCGGGCGTGAATTTCTATCTGGCGCTGGTCGGCTCACTCCTTCCATTCTGCGTGCTTGCTTCTGCTGTCGCCACACTGATTGTTTTGTTGCTGGTAGTATCTCTTCCGGCCAACCGGATGAGAGACATCTTTGTCTTCCTTTCCGTAGTGCTGGTCATCCTTTTATATTTCATGTTTCGCTTCATGAGGCCTGAACGGTTAGTAGACCCGACTGCATTGGCGAGCCTGGCCGGCTATCTCGGGTCTCTTGAGGCCCCGGGTTCTCCATTTCTGCCCACCACGTGGATACTCGAGGCCTTGTGGCCGGTTCTGACACGCACAAGCGGCATGGCCTTGTTTTATCTGGGACTTTGCGTGACAGGCGCCTTATCAATGGTCTTTATTAACACAAAGCTTGCAGGGCTCTTTTACTTCAAGGGGGTTTCAAAGGCCCAGGTGGCCCGCCGGGGTGGGCGGGGCAGGAAGAGATCCTTTGGAATTCACGGGAAACGATCCCTGCTGACTTCCGGCAAGGTTGGCGCGCTCCTTTCGAAGGATATCAAGACATTTTTCCGTGATAACACCCAGTGGTCTCAGCTCTTTCTGTTGGTGGCCCTTATTGTCGTGTATCTTTACAACTTTACTGTGCTGCCCATCGACAAGGCTCCGATCAAGACCTTTTATCTTCAAAACATTCTGTCGTTCTTGAACATGGGCCTGGCCGGTTTTGTGCTTGCCGCCATGGCCGTGCGTTTTGTTTTCCCGGCTGTGAGTATCGAGGGGCAAGCCTTTTGGATCGTAAGATCGGCACCGGTTCCTCCGAAGGCATTCCTATGGGTGAAGTTCTGGACGTACCTGGTGCCCCTGCTCATCTTATCTGAAATACTTATTGTGCTGACAAACAAGTTACTTTCAGTGACCCCCTTTATGATGGGGCTTTCCACAATTACCATCTTTTTCATGGTCTTTGGTATTACGGCTATGGGAGTGGGTCTGGGTGCCGCCTATCCCAATTTTCGTCTTGAGAACATGGCCCAGGTGGCTACCAGTTTTGGAGGCATGCTCTTTATGTTCCTTTGCGTGGGTTTCATTGGATCAGTCATAGTTCTTGAGGCAGGTCCCGTCTATACAATCTTTATGGCCAGACTTCGAGGGGAGGCCGTACCTATCGTTCACTGGATCTGGATCACCGTTTCCTTCATATTGGTGGCAGTCATTAATGCGGTGGCCGTTTTCTGGCCGATGCGGTTGGGGTCGAAGAGCCTCTGTCAGCTGGAGGAATGACTCGAATGCGGAGTGCGGAATACCCAATTCAGGAGGAGCATCTTCTTTCATTCCGCACTCCGCATTGGATTGCTTGACTATGTTCTGTGACATTGGTAGAAAGAATCTGGGTTTGGCAAACAGCATAAAGGCGAAATATGAAACAAATCTAATGCATAGGAGGGATTGTTATGGCAGATTTCGGAAGGGTTAGGATTCTTGTGGGGATTTCAGCGCTATTGCTTGTCTGCATGATCTCTTTGGGCTGCGCTCGGTTGAACAGTAATACTACAAGCTCAGAATCTGCTGCAACCACGGAGGATGTGGAACCAACACCTCTTTACCATGACTTTGAAGATGTTCTAGTCCCTTCGGAGCTCAAGGTGGACACAAAGAGGACTTTTGTTCATCATGCCCCAGACTTCAGGGCCGGAGTCCTGGTGTTGACAGGGCGCGTTGAGATAAGCTCTCTGGTCAGATTCTTTGAGGACAACATGGCGCAGGATAACTGGCGACTCGTGACCACTTTCAGATCTCCCCGTACGATGATGATTTTCCAAAAACCGAATCGGGTCTGCATAATCAACATCACTGCAAAACTATTAAAGACGGAAGTGGAGATCTGGGTCGCCCCTACGACAAAAACTCAGGAAGAGACTCTACTGAAATAACACAAAGCGCAGAGCGCAAAGAGGAAAGCGCATAGAGTTTTTGGCTATTCGCTGTGTGCTATACTCTAGAGCGGTTCTAAAAAAATGTTCCGTTTGCGACAATCTTTTAGGCTGTCAGGAAATATGCAGTGACCTGACTTCAAAAAGAGATACTCCCTGCCGGCTCCTTATAAATGGTTCAAAATGGAACATACTTATGAGAATTACTATAACCGCCAAAGATAGCAAAGAGGCAAATGTCGGATCCCCTGAAGGATAAGAATATTGTATTGGGCGTGTGCGGTGGGATCGCTGCTTACAAGGCCGTGGACCTTCTCAGGGTCTTTGTCAGAGCCGGAGCCCGAATCCGGGTGATTATGACCGGGGCGGCCCAGGCGTTTGTTGGCCCGACCACGTTTCAGGCTCTCTCCGGACATTCGGTATGGACCCAAATGTTTGGGGAGCAAGAAGGCGCGCCCTTTCGACATATCGCATGGGCAGAGGAGGCAGATGCTGTTGTCATCGTGCCGGCCACTGCCAATATCATTGGCAAGATGTCCCACGGGATTGCAGATGATCCTTTGACTACCTTTGTCCTGTCGGTTCGAGCGCCAATCTTGGTCTGTCCGTCCATGAACGTTCACATGTACGAAAACCGTCTCGTCCAGGACAACATTGAGAAGCTTGAACGGGGCGGCATCAAGGTGCTCCGTCCCGAAACCGGATTACTCGCCTGTGGCGACGAGGGGCCAGGTCGGTTGCCGGATGTCGAGACAATAGCAGAAGAAGTTCGCTCACTGTTGTGTCCCAAGGATTTGGCTGGAGAGAGGGTCCTGGTAACTGCCGGGCCCACTCAGGAACCGATCGATCCCGTCAGGTTCATCAGCAATCCTTCTTCGGGCAAGATGGGATATCTGCTTGCGCGCGTTGCCCAGAGGCGGGGGGCGGAAGTTACGTTGGTTAGCGGGCCTACAGTGCTTGCTGACCCTCAAAGCGTCAGGGTGATCCGGGTCAGGACAGCCGAAGAGATGTATAACGCGGTGATGGAGACGGCGGAAGAAGCTACAATCATCGTAATGGCCGCTGCGGTATCAGACTGGCGGCCCGCCAGTCTCTTTGAACATAAGGTCAGGAAGGAGGAGATGTCCCAGGATCTACGTCTGGAGCAGACGGTTGATATTCTAAAGGTACTGGGGGAGAACAAGAACAGGCAGATTCTGGTCGGTTTTGCGGCTGAAACTCGAGATCTAGAGGAAAGTGCCTGCGCCAAGCTGTCTGCCAAGAACTTGGATCTTATTGCTGCCAATCTAATCGGGCTCGCTGATTCAGGGTTTGGCTCAGATACCAACCAGGTAAGTCTTTTTTACAAAGACGGTCGCAAGGAGGCTTTGCCGCTTATGGACAAGGGAGCACTTGCAGAAGTATTATTCGACAAAGTCTTGGAGATTAAGAGAAAGGCGGATGACGGAAGCGATTAAAGCCTTCAATGAGAGTTCCACACAGCTCTTGCCTGAGATTCGAGAGGATCTGAAGGCTTATCTCCAATATATGAAAGGATTGGGATATCAGGGTGTGGTTTTGTCTGAAAACTCTGTCAGGATCCTGGAACGCTGGAATAAAGGCGGACTAGCAGAGACTCTGGACACGATTCAGGTGGATCTTGGCGCCTGCCAGAGGTGTAAACTCCACAAGGGGCGCAAACATATCGTTTTTGGAGCCGGGAATCCAAGGGCAAAGCTAACTTTTGTGGGTGAAGGGCCGGGCTACGAAGAAGACATACAGGGCGAGCCGTTTGTAGGTAAGGCTGGTCAACTGCTTACTAGGATACTTCGGGCGATCGGATTGACCAGAGAGGATGTCTATATTTGCAACATCATAAAGTGCAGGCCTCCGGGGAATCGGAATCCTGAACCGGACGAGATCGCCGCGTGCATTCCTTTTCTCCGAAGACAGTTGAGAGCTATAGGACCTGGGCTGATATGTGCCCTGGGCACCTTTGCGGCCCAGACACTTCTGGCGACCAAAACGCCGATATCTCGGTTGCGGGGCAACTTCTATACTTATGAAGGTATTCGTATCCTTCCCACATATCACCCGGCTTTTCTTCTCAGGAATCCCGCAAAGAAGGCCGACGTGTGGGAAGATATGCAGAAGCTTCAGGAGGCATATGAAAAAAGTTAGAAACCTTGTAAAGGTTTCTCCCGGACATGCACTGACTATATTTGCATTGGTAGGGGTGCTGGTCTTTGCCTTTCCCCTGGCAGCCCAGGCTGCCAAAGGAGAGGTATATGTGGTTGAAGTTTCCGGTACGATCAACCCGGGCTTGGCAGGGTATGTGATAAGAAACATTGAAAAGGCTGAGAGGGAGGAAGCTGCCTGTCTCGTTATTCAGCTTGATACCCCTGGTGGGCTGGGCCTATCCATGCGTTCAATCGTCATGGCCATGCTGGCGTCAAAGATCCCTGTGGTCGTCTATGTATCGCCGAGCGGGGCACGGGCAGCCTCTGCCGGTGTGATGATCACCCTTGCGGCTGATATTGCGGCCATGGCTCCCGGCACCAATATTGGTGCGGCCCATCCGGTCAACCTCGGCCAAAAGGAGATGGACAAGACCATGGCCGAGAAGGTGGTCAACGACATGGTGGCCTATACCAAAAGCATTTCCGAAAAACGGGGTCGCAACAGCGAATGGGCGGAAAAGTCGATTCGGGAAAGTGTTTCCGTCACAGAAAAGGAGGCCTTGGAACTCAAGGTTATTGACCTCATTGCCGAGGATTTGGACGATCTGATTGAAAAGATCGATGGTAAAGACTTAAAGGACAAAGGAACATTGCGTACCAAGGGCGTCAAGCGGGTGATTCTGACGGAAGGCCTCAGAGACAAGATCCTGAAGACCCTGAGTGACCCCAACATTGCCTATCTTCTCATGATGATCGGCATGGCCGGACTATATTTTGAGCTTTCTCACCCCGGCACTATCTTTCCGGGCGTTATTGGGGCCTTCTCACTTATTCTGGCCTTCTTTGCCTTTCAAACACTGCCGGTCAACTACGCAGGGATCTTGCTGATTGCTCTCGCGCTTATCCTCTTCATTCTCGAGATGAAGGTGACCAGTTACGGTCTGTTGAGCATAGGTGGGATCATAGCACTCTTCTTGGGGTCCTTGATGCTGTTCCAGGGGCCAGGGCCTGAGATGCGCCTTTCCTGGCGTGTACTGATTCCCACGGTCGTCGTGGTTTCTGGGTTCTTTGTTGTCGTGGCCGGCCTTGTGTTTCGTTCCCAGATATCCAAGCCCCAAACAGGCGACAAGGGGTTGATTGGGGAGGTCGGTGTGGTCAGGGAAAGGCTTGCACCTGGAGGCAAAGTTTTTGTCCATGGGGAGCTTTGGAACGCCGAGGCCTCGGAACCGATCGAGGTAGGCGTTAAGGTCCGTGTAATAGGGGTGGATAGGCTGGTTTTGAGAGTCGAGGAAGTTCGGTAGTCTATGGTTTTTCCGTTCGCCTTAGGATTGTTGCGGTGAACTCAAGGGATAAAGGGTGTTAGAGTAGTTCTCATAAAAAGACTACTTCGGAAGCCATAAGATGCATTGCTGAGCTTGGATGCTGGGTAACCGTTCACGGGGTGGAGTGTTTCTTGGAACGGCTTGGCGGAGACATCACAGTGGAAAGAAGCATGCCGCCCCGTGAACGGTTACGATGCTGGAACATGGTTCTGGAGAATCACTATAAGACACAGAAGATACAGCAGGGACCGTGGGGCGCTTGGGCATTAGAGATTGACAATATGGTAGGGTTATCATACAGTATAAGGTCATATCCAACGCAAAATAGGGAGTCGCTATAATCAAGGCAAGAATGTTTTAGGACCAATGTGAAGCTTCCCCGCCCTGAAGGATGGGGGTTCTGCCTTACGGCAGCACTTCGTGCGCGGGGAGCGAGCCGGTCAAACATTGCGCCTGCCATGGAGCTGTATGGGTGACAAGGGAGACCTCGATAATGGCCTCTGATCAGCGCAACCTAACGCAAGTGATATGGGGCGTCCTTTTGATCGCAATGGGGGTCCTCCTCTGCGTCACTACACCGTATGCCTTGCGCGTATCAGCGAATTCCACTTTTTTGAACTTTGCACGATACTTTATTGCAGTCCTCCTCATAGTCGCCGGTGCCAAGAAATTCTACGGGTTCTATTTTGCCAGGGACAAGGAACCCCCTTCGGGCGAGTAAGTTGGACATAAATTTGGAACCAAAACCTTTTGGCATGGAGATTTGATCTGTCATGGCTGTAGAGATGGCGGAACAGCAGACAGCTGATAACAGCGTGGAGAGTGGCGCTGCTTCTGAAGAAGCCATGGGCCATCAAGAAAGGCTCTTGGGCATTACGAACCGTGTCCATGCCGCGAGCAACATCGATGAGATTCTGATTGATCTGCACGATGATATCATCAAATTGTTCGACGCTGAGCGGCTAACAATCTACGTGGTGGACGGAATAAAGAAGGACCTGGTGTCCCGGGTCAAGTCAGGAAGTGAGATCAGCGAGATCCGCGTGCCCATCTCCACCACAAGTCTTGCGGGTTACTCAGCGTATAAGGGACAGTTGATCAACATCAACAACGTATACAATAAGAAAGAATTATCCTCGATCGATCCTAAGTTGAGCTTCGACAAGACCTGGGACGAAAAGACCGGTTTTCGCACACGACAGGTCCTGGTGGCGCCTGTAAGCTTTCAAAAGTATCTCATGGGTGCCATCCAGGTTATCAATCGTAAGGATGGGACGGCCTTTAGCGAGAAGGACGAAGCGGCTGTCCGGGAACTATCCCAGACCCTTGGAATCGCCCTGTTCAATCAGAAGAGGATGGCAAAGGCCCGTCCGGGTAAATTTGATTATCTAATAGAAAATGGGCTCGTAACACAAAAGGAGCTGGACAAGGCGGTACTGGAGGCCCGGAAGACCAGGCAGGACCTTGAAGCACTCCTGATGAAAGCCTATAAGATTTCCAAGAAAGACATCGGGCAGGCTTTGAGCCACTACTACAGGGTCCCATTTGTTGAGTATAACGAGCGGGTTCCAATTCCGGGTGATCTTCTGGCCGGTCTGAAGGTACCGTTCATGAAGAAGAACAAATGGGTTCCGATTGGACAGGATCAAGCAGGCAGAAGAGTTATTATTGCCATTGACAATCCATACCATCTCCAAAAAGTAGATATGATCAAGCCACTCTTTCCCGGGAAGGACATTATATTCCATGTAGCGCTTACAGAAGATATCGAAAATTTTCTCACCCTCTTCTACCAGGACGAAAAGGAACTGGGCTCTATAGAAGATATCCTCGGGCAGTTGGAGGCAGAGGAGGAGGAGATTGTAGAGGCGGAAAAGGGTGTGACCGAAGAGGACAGCGCCATCGTCCAAATGGTTAACAAGATGATTCTGGATGCCTATGAGCGGAATGCCTCAGATATTCACGTCGAACCTTACCCTGGGAAGAAAAACACGGAAGTGCGGTTCAGGGTTGACGGTGCATGCCAGCTTTATCAGACCGTTCCGTACAATTATCGTGCCGCAGTCGTTTCCCGCCTCAAGATTATGTCCAATCTGGACATTGCTGAGCGTCGCAAGCCACAGGACGGCAAGATAGATTTCAAGAAGTACGGTGGAAAGGATATTGAACTCCGAGTTGCCACGGTACCGACAGCGGGCGGCATGGAAGACGTGGTGCTGCGTTTATTACAGGCAGGTGAGCCTATACCGCTCAGCAAGATGGGATTTTCACAGTCGAATTATGATAACTTCCTAAGCGTAATTACTACCCCATACGGGCTCATCTTTGTGTGCGGGCCTACCGGGTCTGGAAAGACCACAACTCTGCATTCGGCCCTTGCCTACATCAACAAACCTGACATCAAGATCTGGACGGTTGAAGACCCTGTGGAGATCACTCAAGTGGGCCTCAGGCAAGTTCAGACTCAGCAGAAGATAGGTTTTGATTTTGCCACTGCCATGCGAGCGTTCTTAAGGGCTGACCCGGACGTCATTATGGTCGGTGAGATGCGTGACAAAGAGACCACGCATATTGGTATCGAGGCCTCACTTACCGGCCACTTGGTCTTTTCCACCCTGCATACAAACAGCGCCCCTGAGAGCATTACACGACTCCTGGACATGGGTATGGATCCCTTCAACTTTGCAGATGCCATACTTTGTATCCTTGCCCAGCGGCTGGTTCGTACGCTTTGCAAAGAGTGTAAGAAGGAGTACAATCCTTCTCAAGAAGAATATGATGAGCTGGTTCGGGAGTATGGTCCAAAAAGTTTTGAAAAACTGAACATGCCCTATTCAGATGACATAATGCTATACAAGGGCGTAGGTTGTCATACATGCAACAATACCGGGTATCGGGGTCGTATGGGTATTCATGAGCTCTTAATGGGGACCGACGAGATGAAGAGGCTGATCCAGGGTAAGGCCCAGATGGAATTCATTCGGGAGCAGGCTGTCGAGGATGGGATGAGGACACTGAAACAGGACGGTATTGAGAAGGTCTTTGGTGGTCGCATCGACCTGACAGAGGTCCGGAAAGTTTGTATAAGATAACATCTATGTTGTGCCAGTTATAAGATTTAGGAGTATTCTAGTCTCTTCCAGTTTCCCCCTGCCTAAGGAAAACCCGAAATCTGAATATCGACACGAAGTGCATTTTCTCAAGCCTTAAGTCACAACTTCGTGCCAAACAATTTTCGAAACTTCAACGACCAAAATCTGAGTCTAACGCAGGCACTTTACAGCGGGTCTCAAAAATATGTTCCATTTACGGCAATCTTTCTAATCATAACTGGTTCAAAACGGAACATATTTTTGAGAACCGCTCTAGTGAAGCGTTGGCGCTGATTGGGCAAAAGAGGGCGTTTTGGAAAGGTCTCAGTCTCCCTTTAAACTGATTTCAAGCTTCTCGCCTGAAGGCGACCAGCCGAGAGCCATTGAAGCGTTAAGTCAGGGGATCAGAGAGGGCCTCCGTAATCAGGTGCTTCTGGGTGTGACCGGTTCGGGCAAGACCTTTACCATGGCCCACGTAATCGCCCTGTTGGACAAACCCACCCTTGTAATCGCTCCAAACAAGACTTTGGCCGCCCAACTCTACGAAGAGTTCAAGAACTTCTTTCCGGACAATGCCGTCGAGTATTTTGTCAGCTACTATGACTACTACCAGCCTGAGGCCTACCTGCCGGTCACCGACACATACATTGAAAAAGATGCGTCGATAAATGAAATGATCGATAGATTGCGACATTCTGCCACACGGTCTGTTATGGCCCGGAGAGACGTGATTGTGGTGGCGAGCGTATCCTGCATCTTTGGTCTGGGCGCTCCTGAAGATTACCTGGAGATGTGCCTCGAACTCAAGCAAGACACCGACTTTGTGCGGGACTCCATGTTAAGGCGTCTGGTAGCTATGCGGTATTCCCGAAACGACCATGATTTCCACCGTGATACCTTCCGGGTCAGGGGAGACAGGGTTGAGATTTTCCCGGCCTATGAGGATGACAGGGCCGTCCGCGTGGAGTTTTTTGGTGACACGATCGAGCACATATATGAAATCGACCCATTACTGGGCAAGGTGGTAAGGCCGCTTAAGCGGGTGATCATCTATCCGGCCACGCATTATGTCACCTCAAGGGTCACTTTGAATAATGCTGTGAAATCGATAAAGGAAGAACTCAAAGAGCGCATACCATACTTCAGGGATGCCAAGAAATGGATTGAGGCCCAGCGGATCGAGGAGCGGACCGATTTTGATCTGGAGATGATGCGGGAGCTGGGATACTGCCAGGGGATCGAAAACTATTCACGCCATTTGACCGGAAGAAAGCCAGGCGACCCTCCGCCGACCCTGCTCGAGTATTTCCCCGAGGATTTTCTCCTATTTGTTGATGAAAGTCATATAGCGGTTCCCCAGCTAAGGGGTATGTACCGCGGGGATCGGTCTCGAAAGGAGACACTCGTCGAATATGGATTCAGGCTTCCTTCGGCCCTGGACAACAGGCCCCTTGCCTTTGAGGAGTTCACAGAGAAGATATTGCAGGTGATCTATGTGTCGGCCACACCGGGCGACTACGAGATTGAGATGGCCGGAGGACAGGTCGTTGAGCAGATCATCCGTCCCACAGGGCTTATTGATCCCAGCGTTGTGGTGAAGCCTGCGGGGGGCCAGGTGGATGATCTCCTCGATGAGATCAGGGCCCGCGAAGAGCGCAAGGAGAGGGTGCTTGTGACAACCCTGACCAAACGGATGTCAGAGGATCTGACCGATTATTACAGCGATCTGGGGGTCAAGGTCCGGTATCTTCATTCTGATATTACTACCATGGAACGAGTCGAAATAATCAGGGAACTGCGTCTGGGAGTCTTTGATGTACTAATAGGGATTAACCTGCTCAGGGAAGGCCTGGACCTGCCCGAGGTTAGCCTGGTAGCCATATTGGATGCTGACAAAGAGGGGTTTCTTCGCTCGGAACGCTCCTTGATCCAGACGTGCGGTCGGGCGGCCAGAAATGTCTTTGGCACGGTAATCCTTTACGCCGATCGTGTTACTCGGTCTATGCAGAAAGCTATTGATGAGACGAATCGGCGGCGAAGGCTTCAGACGGCACATAACAAGAAGCACGGGATCACCCCTGAGACCATACAGAAGGAGATTACGAGCATATTCAGCTCGGTCTATGAGGCAGACTACGTTACAGTACGGAAGGTCTCAGAACCGGCTGCTGAGTTTAGCTCTGTGGACGATCTGGAAAATATCATTC
>PVMS01045487.1_pt1 | contig 20130 bp, 18 predicted proteins | sample 1853461 | NCBI WGS metagenome assembly PVMS01 (sample SAMN08582032, study PRJNA380276) | Marine sediment metagenome, whole genome shotgun sequencing project. | isolation source: ocean sediment barecode stripped | collected 2017 | reverse complement strand
AGCATATTTAAGTGATTCTACGACATTTGCTGTCTGAAAATTTATATCCTTGCTCAAATCGACATGACCGGGCACCACTGTCATCCACGTTGCATTTACCCTTTTAGCTACTGTTACAGATTCTGCTATTTGTTGTAAGAAATCCTTTCTGTAATCCTCTTTCCCGCTGGTAAGATTTGGATCTTTCCAATATATTTTGTGCGCTACAAAAACTCCCATAGTAATATTTCTATTCACCATGGTTTGAGTCATTTTTTCCTGCAGTCCAACAGAACGATCTTTCATTCCATTATCTTCAAAAGCTGAGAAGCCTTTATCAGCCATAAAATTTAACTGGTCTATTGGATCCCCACCGGCAAGATTTTTAAACATTCCTAAATGAGGAGCATAATTCAATTTAAATGTATCCATAGTTTGTTTTGTTTCAGTATTGAATAATTGCATCGCATTCATACTAGGAATTCCTACCCCAACCAAAGAAGCGGCAGCTGCTCCCTTTTTGATAAAAGATCTTCGTTGCATCTTCATAATTATTATTACTATTATTTATTTCTATTACTTATTAAAACAAGGTTGTTTTCCCCGGAACCGGAACCGTATAATTCCCTTCTTCATCGGGAACTACCGGTGGTATTGCATCCCAGGTAAGACTATCTTCGTCAGGAACCAGTTTATGTGATGAATTCATCGCTTCTTCCCAGGTTACTACTTTACCAGTGTAAGTTGCCATTCTTCCCAAAATAGCTGACATCGTACTTTTTGCTCCGTATTCAGCATTATTTAAATACCCACCACCTCTTATGGAATCAAATAACTTGTTGTGCTCTACCTGATATGGATTCTTATCTTCATCACTTTCGTGATCATACAAATTATCACCGGCATATGATGTTAATATTCCAGAATTTCCCTTTGTATGAGAAGTACCCAAGGTTCCTTGAAAAGTTTCTGCAACACGATTCATACACCCTTTTTGATGCCGGCACTGGCTAGAGATAACCGCACCTCCAGGGTATTCGAATTCAACAAAGTGATGGTCAAAAATCTGACCGTGATCTTTACCTTTTCGAACTTCTCTGCCTCCCATTCCCTGAGCTTTGATCGGATATTCTCCAATAAACCAGTTTGCTACATCAATGTTATGTATATGCTGTTCAAGAATATGATCTCCACAAAGCCAGTTAAAATAATACCAGTTGCGCATTTGATATTCCATTTCAGTCCAATCCTGTTGTCTTGGTCTTACCCAAACACCGCCACCGTTCCAATATACTTGCCCAGATACTATTTTCCCTATTTGACCTTCTTGAATACGTTTATAAATTTCCAAATAATTTCTCTGATAATGTCTTTGCAGACCAACAACAACATTTAATTTTTTCGCTTTGGCTTGTTCAGCGGCAGCCAATACTTTTTTAATACCAACAACATCTGTGGCAACAGGTTTTTCCATAAATACATGTTTGCCTTGGGCTATTGCATATTCAAAATGTTGTGGTCTGAATCCCGGAGGTGTTGCCAGAATTACCACATCGGCTTCATCAATTGCTTTTTTATAAGAACCAAATCCAACAAATTTATTGGTTGGTTTTACCTTGAGTCGGCTTTGATCAAACATTTTAGATAAACTTTCAAAGGAATTTTCCAATCGATCTTGAAAAGCATCAGCCATTGCAACCAATTTCACATTCTCATCAGCCAATAGTGCCTGACTTACCGCTCCGGTACCTCTGCCTCCACAACCAACAACGGCTAATTTTAAAACTTTTTCGTTTTTAAATAATGGTGAAGATGAAAGTATTGAAGGTGCTAACAAGATCCCTCCTGTAATCAATGATGACTCTTTTACAAAATTTCTTCTGGATAGGTTATTTTTAAATTTTTCCATGGTATTTAATTTAATCCGTAATCTTTAATGGCATTCAGCCAATATTTTTCAATTTGTTGTTTGGTTGGTTGTATTTTTGGACGTACAACTCTAAATCCAATAAAAGGGGCATCAGTATGCCACCAGTTACTTTTCGGAATCTGAGGATCTCTGACCTTCCAATTTGTCCTGGAACGTTGTCGTGAAGTGCAACATAGTTTGCTGGCTGTATCTTTCCATGAGCCTCCTCTTACAACTCTCGGATACAATTTTGAAGGAACATTCCATGGGTTTTCTTTTGGGGAGATAGCATAATAATCGGTACTGTATTGATCTAAAACCCATTCAGAAACATTTCCCAACATATCATAAATCCCGAGAATATTGGGTTCTTTAGAGCCCGTTTCCATATATTTTTTGTTACTGTTTGCTTTATATATTGCGTAATCATCCAATGTATCCACATCATCTGTCTTCCCTTTTTTGCACACATATTCCCATTCAGCTTCTGTTGGCAATCTGAAAAACACTCCTGTCTTAGCTGAAATCCATTTGCAAAACATAAGGGCCGCATATTGTGTCATATTTACGGCTGGTGAAGTGCCTTTTCCCATCCCATCACTCATATCTTCATAAGGAGATGTTGCTCCCGTGACTGCATCTATACCCATATTGTTTAAAATTTCTTTTCCCTGAAATTGATCTGCCTCAAAATCCGCATAAATAAATGCGTCGTATTGTTGCCAGAAAATTTCATAAGTACCCATCCAAAAATCGTCTACTAAAACTTCATGCCCCGGCTTCTCATTTTCACCACGGTATGGATTGTCCTCTGCAACTCCCATAATAAAACTACCTCCTTCGACAGCTGTCATTTCAATAAAAAATGTTTCTTTTTTTAGGTCTTGTGAGTAATTTTGAAAATTTTGAGCATATGAATATCCAACAGAAATAGTTACTAGGAAAGATAAGACAAATTTTAAAGAATTCTTCAATTTCATAAATAATTATAGCCAAGCTATTTCAGCTCCAATAGTTCGATATTTTTAAATTCAACCGGATGACTTTCGCTTTGGAGAGAGATATATCCTTTTTTTAGCGGTTTCCCTTGCAGATGTTTTAAAATCTCCTCCGCTACATGTACGTTTCCGCCTCCTATTTGAGGCTTATTGTAAGTCAATACCTCCTCACCATTTATCATATGCCTGATAATAGAATCATTCAGCACCAATATTTCTAATTGTACCCATTGGTCTCCATTAAAAGTCTTTGAAGATGAACTGACACAGTGATTTGTAACCAATTTCCCATCCATGACAACATGGGTACCGGGAGTGCATAAATTACCTGTGCTTCGCTCTTCTGAACCCAGCCCTCCCAACAATTGAACTTCTATGCATATAGGAAAATCTTGCTCCAGGCTCATACTTTCCGGGTCTTGAGAATGTACCATGACGCCACTGTTGCGCGTTGCCCAACCTGCACCATCTTTTAGCTGTTCTCCTGTAAATCGATATTGTAATCGTAATTTATAATTGGAAAATTCTTTTTTATAGAACAAATGTCCAAAAGCATCGTTAAAAGTATCGTTATACCCATCATAGTTCACCTGAATAACTTCATCAACAACACGAAATGTATTTTTATAATTATCACCAAGAGCATGTCCTTTTATTTTAACAACCCAACCATCAAGGTTTTTGCCATTAAATAATTTTATCCAATTTTCTTCTGACTGATCAATAGTACCCGATTGTTTTTGCTTGCAGCTTTGTAGAACAAAAAGAACACATAATAAACAACACCCTAAAACAATTCTAAATCTCATACTTTTCAATCCGTTTTTATAAAATTCCCTGTAAAATAAATCTTTCAATTATTCCTGTTCAAATTTATTCAGCAAAGTATTTTTATTGTTAATATATCTCGTCTTTTAATATTGCATCGGGCAATAAAAATATGATTTTTCCCAATAACCATAGCTAATATAAGTGTTTTTAATTGCTGCTTTTAATTATTTTTCAGATTCAAATAATTCTATTGACTTTAGCCGATAAAAAAAGAACTATTATCAAAGATTTTCGTTAAATTTACCTCTTTAGAATAAATTTTTAACCATCAATAACCAGAAAACCTTATGAAACGCATAAATTTTATTTATAAGTCTACACTGTTTGTAGTTGCTCTTTCAGTTTTAGGAATTTACGCATGTAACACCTCAAAAAACAAAGAAAAAGAGACCGCGTCTGAATCAAAAGAAATTGTATCTGAAGAGTCTTCTTTATTTTTTAAAATTTCTTTGGCGCAATGGTCCTTGCACATAGCCATGGATTCCATGAAGACCTTAGATCCTTTAGATTTTGCAAAAAAAGCCAAGGAGTTAGGATTTGATGGCATCGAATATGTAAGTCAGCTTTATAATGACGAATTAGCTAAAGACAAAGATCCAAAAGTTGCAATGGATAATCTATTAAAGATTTTGAAGGCCAACAGTGAAGAATATCATGTAGAAAATGTACTCATCATGGTAGATGAAGAGGGTTACTTAGCCTCATTAGATGAATCAGAAAGAAAACAATCTATAGAAAACCACAAAAAATGGGTCGATGCTGCTGCTTATTTAGGATGTCATTCAATTAGAGTCAATGCTCATGGTGTAGGTAGTGCCGAAGATGTTGCAAAAGCAGCAATTGAAGGATTAAGCGAATTGGCAGACTACGCTAAAGAAAAAAATATTAATGTAATTGTTGAAAATCACGGTGGATATACCTCTAACGGAGCATGGTTGTCTGATGTAATGACCAGAATAGGGAAAGATAATTGTGGGACATTACCTGATTTTGGTAATTTCTGTCAGACCAAAGATTACGGTTCTATCAACGATGAAAACTGCGCAGACGCTTACGACATTTATAAGGGTACGAAAGAATTGATGCCTTTTGCAAAAGGAGTCAGTGCAAAAAGTTATGATTTTGATGAAGATGGAAACCAACCAAAGATCGACTATGTAAAAATGCTTCAAGTTGTAAAAGATGCTGGTTATAGGGGTTATATCGGTGTTGAATATGAAGGCCAATTACAGGGAGAAGAAGAAGGTATTGCACTGACAAAAGCGCTGTTGATCAAAGCAGGGGCTCAACTTAAATAATCAACCAAATTCAACTAACTAAAACAATGAATAGGTCAATTCAAATTCGATTATCGACCATGATGTTCCTGGAATTTTTTATCTGGGGAGGCTGGTTTGTCACCTTAGGAACTTTTTTAGGTAACAACTTAAATGCAACCGGGGCAGAAACCGGAATGGCTTATTCTACACAATCATGGGGCGCCATCATTGCCCCTTTTATCATTGGATTAATTGCGGATAAATTTTTTAATGCTGAAAAAATATTGGGTGTCTTACATTTAATCGGAGCAATTTTGATGTATCAAATGTCTCAAACAACAGATTTTAATGTTTTTTATCCTTATGTGTTAGGCTATATGATTGCTTATATGCCTACTTTGGCATTGGTGAATTCGATCTCTTTTAATCAAATGACAAATACGGCAAAGGAATTTTCATATATCCGTGTCTGGGGAACTATTGGTTGGATTATCGCCGGATTGGCAATTAGTTTTTTATTTCATTGGGATTCAGGAGAGGGAATTCGAATCGGTATGCTTCAAAATACTTTTTTAATGACAGCCGTTGCTTCATTCATTCTTGGAATTTTTAGTTTTACCCTGCCAAAAACACCGCCAAAATTTAGTAAAGATGAAAAAGTGACTATTTCTGACATCATAGGCCTTGATGCTATTAAATTATTAAAGGATAAGAATTTTTTAATTTTCTTTTTATCCTCTATATTGATCTGTATTCCATTGGCCTTTTATTATCAAAATGCCAATCCGTTTTTAGCAGAAATTGGGATGGATAATCCAACTGGTAAAATGACAATAGGACAAATCTCTGAAGTGTTATTCATGCTTTTACTACCCGTATTCTTTAAGAAATTCGGATTTAAAAGAACATTGTTATTTGGTATGCTGGCCTGGGCTTTACGATATGTATTGTTTGCATTTGGGAATTCAGGCGAATTATCTGTCATGCTTATAATTGGTATTGCTTTGCACGGAATTTGTTACGATTTCTTTTTTGTATCCGGACAAATCTATACGGATTCAAAAGCAGGTGAAAAAATTAAAAGCGCGGCACAAGGATTGATTACTTTAGCGACCTATGGTGTAGGTATGCTTATCGGATTCTGGGTTGCCGGTAAAATTTCAGATCAATATTTAATTGCAGAAAATACGCATAGTTGGCAAGAGATCTGGTTGTTCCCTGCAATTTTTGCGATTGTCGTATTCATTATATTTGCAATCTTTTTTAAAAATGAGAAAATAGATTATAAAGACTCCTAATAAAAATCAAAAAAAAGAAAATCATCAATAAAATTAATTAAATAAATAAGTGATAAATATGGAAAATATAAACAAAAACAGACTGTTTCTGGCGAGCTGTATTTCTTTAATAGTAACTGCAATGACCTTTGCCATTAGAGCAGGGATTCTGGGTCAGCTTGGGGCTGATTTTGGGCTTTCAGACACCCAGTTGGGATTTGTAAACAGTATGGCTTTCTGGGGTTTTCCATTAGCGACAATTATTGGCGGACTTGTCTATAATTCAGTAGGGCCCCGTAATTTGATGGTTGTTGCTTTTGTTTCACACATCGTAGGAATCGTACTTACAATATTTGCTGGTGGATTTTGGACCTTGCTCATATCTACTTTCTTTATCGGTTTTGCAAATGGTTCTGTTGAAGCAGCTTGTAATCCTATGATTGCCGATATGTACACCAAAAAACGTACGATCATGCTGAACAAATTTCATGTTTGGTTCCCCGGAGGAATAGTGATAGGAGCTTTGCTATCCAAATTTATGACAGATGCAGCTATGAGCTGGCAATTTCAAATTGGTATCATGCTGATACCTACTATTTTGTATGGATTCTTATTCTTAGGCCAAAAATTCCCGAAAAGCGAAAATATTGTTTCCGATACAGCTGTAAATATTAAAAGTTTAGTGGCACCACTATTTTTATTTATGCTTGTTTGTATGACCCTTACGGCAACTACTGAATTAGGAACCCAACAATGGGTGGAAAGAATATTAGGTAGTTCAGGAGCCAGCCCGATGCTTATTTTAGCCATGGTTACAGGAATAATGGCAGTGGGAAGGTATTTTGCCTGACCCATTATCCATAAATTCAATCCCCCGGGAGTGTTGTGGATTTCATCAATTGTAGCGGCAATAGCTATCTTTTTAATGAGCTCAGCAACAGGTGGAATGGTATATGTATCTGCTATTTTGTTTGCTATTGGAGTCATGTATTTCTGGCCTACCATGATAGGTTTTGTAAGCGAATACATTCCTAAATCAGGCGCATTAGGCATGTCCATTATTGGCGGTGCCGGGATGTTTGCTACCGGAATATGGCAACCTGTAATTGGTTCTTGGTTAGATACGGCAAGAGAATCGGCACTTGCTGCCGGACTTACCACAGATCAAGCCGAACTGGCCGCAGGACAAGCAACTTTAGGAAATATCGTATATTTTCCAATAATATTAATTGTTCTCTTTGGAATCTTATTTTTCCGACGTAAAAAATTGGAAGAACAACGGATTTCTTAGAAAAAAGAAGAATCACAAAAAATAATTTAAATAACAATGGCAAGAAAAATAAGACTAGGTATCATTGGCGGAGGAGGCGATTCATTGATTGGTGTATTACACAGAATTGCGTCATTTATTAACGACAATTACACTATCGTTGGAGCTGTATTCAATCCTATTTGGGAGGAAAACATCAATTTCGCAAAAGAAATAGATGTTGATACCAATAGAATTTATTTAGATTTCGATACGTTTATAAAGGAAGAAATGGCTCTGCCAAAAGAAGAGCGAATTGAAGTAGTGTCTGTCCTTACACCTAATTTTTTGCATTTCCCAATGGCTAAGAAATTAATTGATAGCGGATTTCATGTCATCTGCGAAAAACCACTCACCACTACTTTTGAGGAAGCATTAATTTTGGAAGCGGCACTTGAAAAATCAAAGACTGTATTTGCTGTTACCTACACCTATACAGGATATCCCATGGTTCGGCAAATGCGTGAAATGATCAAAAATGGTGTTTTGGGAAAAATTCATAAAGTTGACATTCAGTACTATCAGGGATGGATCAACCCTATAATACACGATAAAGAACAACGAACTAATATTTGGAGATTGGATCCGGAAAAAGCAGGAATCAGTTGCTGTATTGGCGATATTGGAACCCATGCCTATAACATGGCAGAATATCTTACCGGAATGGAAGTAACCTCAGTTCTTGCAGATCTGAATTATTTGTACGAAGACAACGCATTGGACATAGACGGAACTATTCTGTTGCGATTTTCAGAAAATGTGAAAGGCGTTGTAAGAGCAAGTCAAATTGCTACAGGTGAAGAAAACGGATTGCAGGTAAAAATTTATGGTACTAAAGGAGGATTTAACTGGGAACAGGAAAATCCAAATTCTCTCTATGTACTATCTAATGACCAGCCAATGCAAGTGTATAAACCCGGACATGGCTATAACAGTGACCTGTCATTAGATGGTACCAAATTACCTCCGGGACATCCGGAAGGAATTTTCGATTCCATGGCAAATATATATTTGGGTGTTGCAAAGGCCATAAGACAGGAAAACTATAATCCCGGGGAATTCCCTACTATGAGAGACGGTGTACGCGGAATGAATTTCATTGAACAATGTGTAGCTTCTCACAAAGCAGGAAATATTTGGAAAGATTTATAAAATATAAGCAGATGAAAACAATAAAAGGACCTGCAATTTTTTTAGCACAATTTATGGGAGAAAAAGCTCCTTTCAATAGCCTGAATGGTTTGTGCAAATGGGCTTCAGATCTCGGATATAAAGGCATTCAAATTCCCGCCTGGGAATCGCGTTTGATGGACCTTGATAAAGCCGCCAATAGTAAAACCTATTGCGATGAATTAAAAGGCACCGTCCAATCTTACGGATTGGAGATTACTGAATTAGCGACTCACTTGCAAGGGCAACTGGTTGCTGTGCATCCGGCTTACGATTTGATGTTCGATAATTTCGCCCCTGATAATTGTAAAAACAATCCGAAAAAACGTACCGAATGGGCTATAGGACAAGTAAAAAATGCTGCAAAAGCAAGTCGTAATTTAGGACTCAATGTACATGGTACTTTTTCAGGTGCATTATTATGGCACACCTCACATCCCTGGCCGCAACGACCTGCCGGCCTCGTGAAAATGGGATTTGAAGAATTGGCTAAAAGATGGTTGCCTATTTTAAATGTATTTGACGAACAAGGTGTTGACGTTTGTTATGAAATACATCCCGGTGAAGACCTTCATGACGGCATTACCTTTGAACGATTCTTAAAAGCTACAGGAAATCATAAAAGGGCCAATATCCTGTATGATCCAAGTCACTTTATACTGCAACAACTGGATTATATCCAATATATTGATCACTATCACGAATTTATAAAAATGCTCCATGTGAAGGATGCCGAGTTCAATCCAACAGGGAAAAGCGGGACTTTTGGTGGTTATCAGGATTGGGGAGACAGAGCAGGGCGCTATCGTTCTCTGGGTGACGGACAAATTGATTTTAAAACTATTTTTTCTAAAATCACTCAATACGGATGTGATATCTGGGCTGTAATGGAATGGGAATGTTGTATAAAAAGCCCCGAACAAGGTGCCATTGAAGGCTCCTCCTTTATTCAGAATCATATTATTGAAGCAACAGATAAAGCATTTGATGACTTTGCAGGATCAGCTGTTGATAAAGCACAATTAAAAAGAATATTGGGTTTATAATAATAAGCTCTATAAAAAATATTAAACCTCAAAATTGATGAAAAAATTAGTACTGTTAATAATTGTTGCATTTGTTGTTTTCTCGTGTGAGAATACTACAAAAAAAGCAATACCACAAGAACTTCCAACTTCTTCTGAAATTATAGAAAAAGAACCGGACAAACCTGAAATGACCAGGATCTGGGGACCAATTCCTGCACGTGTAATTCCAGGTAATGGAATTATTCAGCCTTCAGATGCAATTGTTCTTTTTGATGGAAGTAATCTCGATGAATGGGTGAGCAAGAATGATGGATCTGTTGCAAAATGGCAACTCAATAAAGACGGCAGTATGACTGTAATTCCTGGTACTGGTGACATTCAAACCAAAAAAGAATTTGGCAGTGTTCAATTGCATATTGAATGGAAATCGCCTTCCGAAATTATTGGAGATGGCCAAGATCGTGGTAATAGCGGGATTTTTTTTCAAAAAAAATACGAAATTCAGATTCTTGATAATAATGACAATGAAACCTATGTCAACGGACAAGTAGGGTCTATTTACAAACAATCAATTCCCTTGGTAACCGCTTCCGTGGCGACGGGAGAATGGAATACCTACGATATTATTTTTCACGCTCCAGAGTTCGATGCTAATGGAATTAAAACTGTCTCCGGAACTTTCACCGTGTTACATAATGGCATATTAATACAGGATCATGTTGAAATTAAGGGCTCAACAGAAGATATCGGATGGCCAAAAAATATTGCTCATGGCAGTGCCGCAATTGTATTGCAAGACCATAGTTGTAAAATTAGTTACAGAAATATTTGGTTGAGAAATCTATAATATTTTATTTTGTAAAACATTGCTGATTGAGTCAATTCAAAGGGAGAAAAAAATTAATACTTAATAACTATCAAATGAAAAAAATAATCATCACAGTCATTGTCATAATTCTTGCATATGCCGGCTATCATTATCTCATTAAAAAGGACACTACTGAAGATCCTATAGTTGAGCAAACCAATGTAAAAGAAGAAAAACTCGAATGGGTTTCATTGTTTGATGGTACAACATTTAACGGCTGGCACCTCTACAACGGGGATAGTATCCCTGATTCATGGGCGATAATTGATGGCGCCATGGTGTATACACCAATTGAAGATGAACGTTTAGAAAGTATTGTAACTGATAAAAATTATACTGATTTTATGCTTTCTCTTGAATGGAAGATTTCTGAAGGTGGAAATAGTGGATTCTTTTGGGGAATTTATGAGGATAAAAAATTTGATGAACCTTATTTCACTGGACCCGAAATTCAAATATTGGATAATGAAAAACATGAGGATGGTCAATATGAAACGCATCGGGCAGGATCCTTATATGATATGATTGCTCCCTCAGAATTAGTAGTAAATGAAGTAGGTGAATGGAATATTTGTGCACTTGAAATCAATCATAAAACCAATACAGGAAATGTATGGTTAAACGATGTCCATATCGTGAATTTTGAAGTCAATGGTGATGGTTGGGATAACATGGTTAAAAACTCTAAGTTTAAAGATTATGAGGGTTTTGGAGAATATCCAACTGGAAAAATAGGCCTTCAGGATCATGATGGTAAAGTATCCTTCAGAAATTTAAAAATCAAGGAACTTTAAAGGAACGGGAATGCAATAGAAAAATTCATAAGCAGGTTTCGTTTCGTCTTATTGGTAAACTAAATATTGTTTGTGCTTTTTGCATTAATTCTGTTATATTTGCACCTTAATTACGTCTAACAAAAAAAATCAAAGATATGTATCCACCAGAATTAGTTCAGCCTATGAAAGATGAATTGGAAAACGCAGGTTTTACTTCATTACACACCATACAAGATGTTGAAAATGCACTGCAAAAAGAAGGAACCACCTTGGTTGTAGTAAATTCCGTTTGCGGTTGTGCGGCCGGTACCGCGCGCCCAGGTGTGGTTGTTTCATTACAATTTGGTAAAACTCCGAAAAATTTAGTAACCGTTTTTGCAGGAGTTGATAGTGAGGCCACAACAAAGGCCCGTGAATATATGATCCCTTTTCCTCCTTCATCACCGTCAATTGCCCTTTTTAAAGATGGGACATTGGTTCATATGCTGGAACGACATCATATTGAAGGAAGGCCTGCTGAAGTTATTGCATCAAATTTAGCTGCCGCATACGACGAGTATTGTAACTAGAAAATATGGTATAAAATTTGATGTGTTTATTTTTAAAATATTAATTATGAAATATAATGCTCACTTTTTAGTCCTAATATTCTTGGTATTGGTTTCGTGTTCCTTAGGTGATTCAAACAATGATCAGCAAGAAGAATTATCATTTTTGAATCAACAAAAATTTGAAATTGAACAACTTGCCAAATCCATGTCTTGTACTGAACTCACATTTTGTAAGTCTGTCGAATTTGGAAGTAAGCCATGTGGTGGGCCATGGACCTATTTAGCATACAATTCAGAAATTGATGAATCGTTATTACTGAATAAAGTTGCGGTTTATAATTCGCTTGAAGCAGCTTATAATTCAAAATGGAATATTGAATCTGATTGCGCTGTAGTTACACCTCCAATAGTTGTTATTTGTGTAGATGGAGAGTGCACCGCCATTTTAGATTAGATTCCAAATAAATATGTGTCTTTTTTAATACTTATTTTGTTTATTCACACAATTAAAAGCGATTTATTCGTTTTCGGGTTTTTACAACTGAAACAAGCTTAAAAATTTTATTCTCAAAAAAAGGCAATATTCATGTCCAGTTTTTAGGGTATTTTCTATCTTTAAAAAATGAATGAACAAGAAATTATTGCCAATACCGAAGCTTTTGTAAAATCTACTTTAAAAGATGCTGAAGGAGGACATGACTGGTTTCACATATTGCGTGTGTGGAACAATGCCAAACAACTGGCCAAATATGAAAAAGTGGATATGTTCGTTACAGAATTAGGGGCGCTACTCCACGATATTGCTGATTCCAAATTTCATAACGGAAATGAAACTATCGGGCCTAAAATTGCCCGTGAGTTTTTAGAAAGTCAACAGGTTGATAACTCAATTATCACACATATAGTAAAAATAATTTCTAATATTTCTTATAAATCCAGCCTTCCTTCAGAAAAAAATCAAACTTATAAATCGAATTTTTCTTCTCCCGAATTAGATGTCATTCAAGATGCCGATCGGCTTGATGCCATTGGTGCCATTGGTATTGCTCGTTGTTTCAATTATGGTGGATTTAAAAACAGACCCTTGCATAATCCTGAAATTCAACCAAATATAAACCAATCAAAAGAGGAATATAAAAATTCAAGCGCTCCTACGATCAATCATTTCTATGAAAAATTGTTATTGTTAAAAGATAAAATGAATACTAAGACCGGACAGCTGCTTGCTATTGAACGACACAACTATATGGAACAGTTTCTGGAACAATTCTACGACGAATGGGATGGGAAAAAATAGTGTCGTTAGCAATTATCCAATTGCTAATACCCATATAAATTAATAATCTTTATTCAAAATCAGGTTTCCTTTTTTCCATGAAAGCCGACGTCCCTTCTCTAAAATCATCAGTCCCGAAACTAAGCCCAAACTGCTCTATTTCTATTCCAAATCCATTTACACAATTTGTATAATTTGCATTCACAGATTTTATTGCAGCAGCAATTGCAACGGATGAGTTTCGCATTATTTTACTTGCCAATTTTTCACATAAGGGTATTAATTCATCTTGTTCAACAACATAGTTTACCAATCCCCAATCTTTTGCATCTTCAGCTGATATCATACCAGCTGTCATTATCATTTCCATAGCTTTCCCTTTCCCAACCAATTGTGGCAATCTCTGTGTGCCTCCATAGCCCGGAATAACTCCCAATGAAACTTCAGGCAATCCCATTTTTGCATTTGAACTTGCTACTCTAAAATGGGCTGCCATGGCCAGCTCCAATCCTCCTCCTAAAGCAAAACCATTAATTGCGGCAATTACAGGAGTACTCAAATTTTGCACAAAATCAAATAGCAATTCCTGTCCTTTTCTTGCTAAATCTGTTCCCTTTTCAACTCCATAATTCGCAAATTCTGAAATATCGGCCCCTGCAACAAAGGCTTTTTCACCACTACCTGTAATAATGATCGTTTTAACAGAAGGGGTTCCATCTAGAATTTCAAAAGCCTGATGTAATTCTTCAATGGTATCATTATTCAACGCATTTAATTTATCTGGTCGATTGATAGTAATCATTGCTGTATTTTCGATTTGTTCGACCAATATATTTTCAAAGACCATACTGTTATTTTTTAGGTATTACGATATTAAATGAAGTTCCTTTATTTAATTGTGATGTAAATGTTATAGAACCGTTATAAGCTTCAACTATATTTTTAACCATTGGTAATCCTAATCCCATTCCACTCGATTTCGTTGTGAATTTTGGTTCAAAAACAAGTGCTTTATCATCTTCCGAAATTCCTTTACCATTATCAGCTATCACTATGATTACATTTTCGTTTTCCTCGGCAACACTGACCTCAATTTTTTTATTTTCAGTTTCAACCAGAGCCTGTGTTGCATTTTTAACCAGATTCGTAACAATTCTTATCAATTGTGTCTTATCCAATTCAGCAATAATCTCCTCTTTCTTTGGAAAATATGAAATATAATCTTCAGTGAAAATATCTAAGGCATGTTTCACCACTTCTACTACGTTAAATTCTTCGCGCTTTTGAGTTGGCATTTTTGCAAAACTTGAAAATGCTGAGGCTATTGAACTCATCGTATCAATTTGCTGAATCATTGTTTTACTGAATTCATTGATCTTATCATGAATTTTTGGGTCATTAGCATCAAATCTTCTTTGAAAACTTTGTACCGTAAGTCGCATTGGAGTAAGCGGATTTTTAATTTCATGAGCCACTTGTTTTGCCATTTCCCTCCAGGCTTGTTCCCGTTCTCCTTTTGCTAATTTTACTGCACTCTTTTCAAGTTCATCAACCATGTTATTATAAGCATTCACAAGGGTGAAAATTTCAGAACTGGCGTCTTTCAAAATAATTTTTTCATTCCTCTTATTTAAGGTCGTCTGACTCATTTTATCGGTAACAGCTTTGATATTTCTCGTAATATAACTCGATATGAAATATGCCAATAAAATAGCCAGAACAAACATCAAGGCATAAACGTAAGCCATTCGAACCAGAAATTCTTCCAGGTCTTTGTCTTGTGCCGTATTATCCTGTATATAGCGTAAATTCAATACGCCTATTGGCTTGAATTTATTATCAGTTATGTAAGAATATGCAGATTGAAGACTGTTTCCTTTTTTTGTTTTTCCATCTACGTATCTGTGCTTGTAATTAGTTGCAATCTTGTTCAAAATTGTATCCGATAATGCTTTGTCAGCATCATTTTTCACAAATCCAGAATGAGAACTTTTAGCTAATTTTCCTTCTAAATCATAGATGTTGATTTCCAATTTTTCAATATCAGAAATTTCATAAATTTTATCTTTAAAAATATACGGTAAGTTCTCAGGTACTAAAGCAAATGTATTCCCATTCCCGCTATTCAACCAGTAATTTATAGCTGCTTTTACCGATTCCTCTTTACGCTCCAACCTTCCACTATTGTATTCATTGGTTTGTTCTTTGTATTGATAAATTGTAACCGCTGCAATTAAAATCGAAGCCATCAAAATTAACAATATCATGGCTAAAAATATGCGAATACGTAGTGAAAGTTGTTTGATCTTCATACTATAATTTCAAGTAAATATAGGTAATAAATGTAATGGAAAGCAACAACAAATATACCACTTGAGTAACTTTATGTCAAAATATTTTCTTTTTTCTCCTTTTTCTATTTTTCCCAAAAGTTCGGGAGGTAATATAAAAAAGGTAAAACCCGGAAAAAATAGTCAGCATACCCATTACAGAAAATACTCTAAGCAACCAATTAGTAATATGATCTCTTGTATTATAATCCATTGTATGCAACATCCACAGAAAGTCAAAACGCCGCCAATTATTATTTCTAACACTCGTAATTTGGCCTAATTCTGTTGATACATAAATTGTCGTTTTTGTAGGATGATCCAATGTAAAAGCATACGCAGGCAGCGGTTTATTTCTATATTCGTGATGGTCACCAGTGGTATGTTTCTCAAGAAATACAGCTTTAATTATTGGAATTGGCTCTATTAATTGTTGTTCGGCCAATTCCAGGCATTCCTGTCCTGAAAATGCCGGCCTTAATCTACCGGTTTCAGCATCAATTAACTGAATTCTTAAATGATGCCCTTCGAAATATTTGAATATTGCAAATGGTTTCCCAAACGCATCCACTAAATCGATAGCATATACCGAATCGATTATTACTTCGGTTTTCAAAGAATCTATCCCCTTTTGAACTACAGAGAAATCAACATCTTTAAAATATTTCTTATCCTGTTTCAACAATGTTTCTCCATGAACATCATCCATATTGTTCCAGCTGAAATAAATTCCGCCAAGGGTCCAGAACAAAAATTGAATACCCATAAAAACACCTAAATAACGATGTAGCTTTCGAGTATTGTAATTGCTGTTCTTTTCAATTTTCATTACTTGTATCTCAATTTAAAAATAATAATTACCAAGGTCAACAAAGCTGTTGCTGAATTCGCCAGAATCATTGCCAAACTACCCAGATGAATACCGTAAACCAACCATAAAACAATTCCGATAAACATGGCAATGTACATGGTCAACGATAAATTTCCGGCCGATTTTGTTTTCCAGGTCTTAACAACTTGTGGGATAAAGGATGTTGTTGTCAATACGGCAGCAACGAGTCCAATTATTTCGTATATGTCTATCATTTTTTACTAAAATCACATTAATTTTAAATGATTTGACATTTCTTATCAGTTAAAATATCAAATTATCCTACTATATTTATAATTTTCCCCGGCACTACAATTACTTTTTTAGGAATGCGTCCTTGTAATTGTGCTTTTGTTTTTTCATGAGCCAATACTGCTGCTTCAATTTCTTCTTTACTCAAATCCAATGACAGTTCCATTTTAAAGCGCATTTTACCATTGAATGAAATTGGATATTCTTTACTGCTTTCCACCAAATACTTTGGTTCAAATATTGGAAAATCAACTGTTGAAATTGAAGATGTATGCCCTAATCTTGACCACAATTCCTCCGCTACATGCGGTGCATAAGGCTCGATAATAATGGCCAACGGCTCCAGAATTTCACGCTTATTGCATTTTAAAGCTGTCAATTCATTTACAGCGATCATAAAGGTTGAAACCGATGTGTTGAAAGAAAAATTCGCAATATCCTCTTCTACTTTCTTAATGGTTTTATGCAGAGTCTTTAAAGCGCCATTTGTTTTTTCCAATGGTGTAGAATCCACATAAAAAGTTCCGTTTTCACCTGAATGATATAATTTCCATAATTTCTTCAAAAAACTATACACGCCAGAAATACCGGAGGTCTTCCAGGGTTTTGATTGTTCCAAAGGACCCAGGAACATTTCGAACAGGCGTAAACTGTCAGCTCCGTATTCTTCACAAATCTGATCAGGATTTACCACATTGTATTTTGATTTTGACATTTTTTCAATTTCCCGACCAACTATATATTTTTCATTTTCCAAAATAAAATCAGCGTCTTTATATTCCGGTCTCCATTTTTTAAATGCCGCTATATCCAGTTCATCTGAAGCATTTACAAATGCAACATCTGAGTGTATGGGCTGAACATTGTTTTCTCCTATCAATCCTTTTGAAACAAACTTATTCTCTCCTTCAACTCTATAAACAAAAGCGCTCATTCCGGTTATCATACCCTGATTGATAAGCTTTTTTGCGTATTCATCAACGGGTAGAATCCCTTTATCAAATAAGAATTTTTGCCAAAAACGTGAGTACAGTAAATGTCCGGTTGCATGTTCACTTCCACCAATGTACAGATCTACATCCTGCCAGTAGTCCACTGCTTCCTTGCTCACAAATTCTTCCGAATTATTGGCATCCATATACCTGTTGAAATAGGATGAGCTTCCTGCCCAACCAGGCATGGTATTCAATTCCAATGGAAATACAGTTTCATTATCAATTAAGCGATTACTGACAACCTTGTTGGAATTAGTATCCCAGGCCCAAACTGTGGCATTTCCTAATGGTGGTTTACCATCTTCTGTTGGTAAATATTTTTCAACTTCCGGCAAGACAATTGGTAACTGTTTTGCATCTATCATTTGAGGCATTCCATTTTTATAATAGACCGGAAATGGTTCTCCCCAATATCTTTGTCTGCTAAACACGGCATCACGTAAACGGTAATTTATTTTTCCATAGCCCATTCCACGTTGTTCCATTTCATAAATAATCCGTTTCATGGCCTTCTTATAGGTCAATCCGTTTAAGAAATCTGAATTTGCAATTTTAGTTCCTTCTTTGTCGGCATGAGATTCTTCAGAAATATCAATATTTTCAAAAATATTTGGTATTTCAATATTAAAATGTTTTGCAAAATCATAATCGCGCTGATCACCACATGGTACAGACATTACAGCTCCTGTTCCATAACTTGCCAATACATAATCCCCTATCCATATTTGTATTTTTTTTCCTGTGAATGGATGCAATGCATAGGCTCCTGTAAATACACCGGAAATAGTTTTTACATCTGCCATTCGATCCAGCTCACTTCGTTTTGATGTTACTTTCACATAGGTTTCAACTTCAGCTTTCTGTTCATCTGTCACTATTTTAGACACCAATTCATGTTCCGGTGCCAGCGTCATAAAACTCACACCAAAAATGGTATCGGGACGTGTGGTGAAAACTTCAATCTCCCATCCTGAATCCTTCCCTGAGGGAAGGACCATTAATTCATTTTCTATCTTAGAAATAACCCCTGCTAAATTTCCAATAACATCTTCATTTTTAAAGCGAATTACTTTATATTCTTTATTTTCTAATATTTTCGTTCTTTCGACGTCTCGCTCAACTTGAGATTCATGAATTAAGCCATCAACCTCTATTATTAGCTTCTTTGATAAGCATACAAAATCTACAATGAAATCTTCTATCAAATGTTGCTGTCTAAATTTTATTCCTAATTTTTTACTTTTTAATTGTTGCCAAAGAATAGCTTCTGCCTGTGTAGGATTCGCTCTCATATCTTTAGCTTTTTCCAACAATAAATGAGCAATTTCAGGATTACCTGTTAAATATCCAGGAGCTTTAACCCCCTTTCCGCTGGAAAGGGTTGGGGATAGGACTTTAAACGAAACCATTGCACCTTCAGAACGCCCGATCCAATAAGTTTGGGAATCCTTCAAGGGTTGTGGCCAATCTATTTTATCCAATCCATCCAATAAGCGTTGTGCGTAGGCAGTAATTCGCATACTCCATTGCTTCATCTTTTTACGAATTACAGGATGACCTCCGCGCTCTGAAACGCCATTTACGATTTCATCATTCGCCAATACGGTTCCCAATGCGGGACACCAGTTTACTTCTGTTTCAGATAAAAATGTCAACCGATACTGCAAAAGTATTATTTGCTTTTCTTCTTGTGAAGCATTACTCCATTCCTTAGCAGTAAAAACAGCAGTATCATCATCACATGCCGCATTTATATTTTTATTCCCTTCAACTGCAAATACTTCTTCCAGCTCTGAAACAGGACGCGCCTGTTGTGCGTCTTTACAATAATAAGATTCAAATAGTTGAATGAAAATCCACTGGGTCCATTTATAATAACCGGGGTCAGAAGTACGAACTTCACGGGACCAATCGAATGAAAAACCAATTTTATCCAATTGTTGTCTGTATGTCTTTATATTTGCCTCGGTGGTTATCGCAGGATGTTGCCCTGTTTGAATAGCATATTGTTCTGCCGGTAAACCAAAAGAATCATACCCCTGAGGATGCAATACATTGAATCCTTTATGTCGTTTGTAGCGTGCATAAATATCAGATGCGATATAACCCAACGGATGTCCCACATGCAATCCTGCTCCTGACGGGTACGGGAACATATCTAACACATAAAATTTAGGCTTGTCTGAATTATTCTCAGCTTTAAATGTTTTATTATCTGCCCAAAATTGTTGCCAATCTGCCTCAATCTTTTTAAAGTTGTATTCCATTCCTTAATATTCAATTTTTAAAAGCGCAAAGTTACGTTTAATATAGAAAACTGTAAAGTGTTTATCTTGAATAAACCATTAAGAGCCAAAAATACAGCATTATCATTTCGTCCTGACTAAAAAATCAGGTATTTTCCAACTGAAACCAGTTGAAATAAATTGCATATCATTATTCAAACCAAGT
>PVMS01139302.1_pt1 | contig 20135 bp, 16 predicted proteins | sample 1853461 | NCBI WGS metagenome assembly PVMS01 (sample SAMN08582032, study PRJNA380276) | Marine sediment metagenome, whole genome shotgun sequencing project. | isolation source: ocean sediment barecode stripped | collected 2017 | reverse complement strand
GATGCTGCCAGGAAATTCGCTGAGGCACCCAAGGGCCGGAAAATACTATGCAGCCCTTGGGTGCCTCAGCGAATTTCCTGGCAGCATCAAAGCTAATTTTAAGGCTTTGATTATCTGCTGCTGGTAGGCCTGATTTTTCTTTTTTTTTAAATGTCAAAAAATTTCGATTGGCTATCAGGTGCAGAGCCGATAATTCGTTCTGTTCACTATCTGCTGTGGGGCGGCGATAATCTGGAGCAAGGATGTTTAGCTGGCTTACCAATTCGGGATCACTTAATCGTGATCGAATGCGCCCTTCAATTTGCTTGAGCGCTAGATTTGTAGTGATCACTAGGGGCAGTTGATTGGTGTAGCGATAATTAATGATTTGAAAAAGTTTTTCCTGCGCCCAGGGCGTCGCATTCTGGGTGCCAAAATCATCCAGAATCAATAAGGGCGCCTGCCTAATTTCTTCAAAACGCTCTTCGAAATTTGTGTCTTCAGCTGAATATGCGAAGCGCAGAGAATCAAGCAGATCGGGCACAGTGATAAAAATGGTGGCGATGCCAAGCTCCACTGCGAAATTTGCGATAGCGGCGGCTAAGTGTGTTTTACCGCTTCCATAACCTCCCTGGAGTACCAGCCAGCCTTTCAGGGATTGAGCGTATTGCTGCGCCTGATCGAATGCTAATTCCAGGGAATCCGCTTGCCTGGCAGTCAGGCCAACCCGCCCACGGCTTTCAAAATTATCGAAATTTAGGTGTTGCAGCTCATTGAGGCGGCTGATCGCATAGAGTCGTTTACGTGCATGCTGCCCCACCTCTTTTGATCTGCAGCTGCAGATTTCAACTTTGCCAAAATCGGCGCTGCCCAAAGGAGCGTCTGAACGCACGTAACCAACGCCAGCACAATGCGGGCAATCAGGATCGCCCACAAATTCCGATTTAAGGTGGCTGTGACCTTTAGTGTTTGATGAAATCGGAGAGGCGTCCTTCGACGTATTTTCTTCGATCTTTTTCAGTATCCCTTTGATGTCTTCCTTCATCTCGTCCTTCTTCCTGCCATCTTACAAGAATAGCTTGAATATAACTCCATTTTCGCACATTATTTTCCACAGCGGTTTGAAATGCTTCTTCGATCCATGGATAGGGATATTCATTCTCCGCTTCTTTAAGTGCATCTGCGATCATTGGAGTGAGGGGCCCAATATTTGATTCGTAGATCGTGAAGATATTGGAATTTTCCTGAATGAGTTCAACCGGAAAATTTGTATCCCCAGAGGGTCGCCAATTGCCCTTGGTAATTTCTTCGACGGCTGTGCGCCCCCGAGCCGAATTCAAGAAAAAGAATTCTCTATCGATTCCCTCAATTTCCAGGACCACTTTTAATAGCGTGCCCCGCGATTGGATTTTTTCCAGGGCGGAGGCCAGCTCTTCATTGGCTTGCACACTTTTCTCATGCAAGCCCTGCATGAATATTTCATCTTCTGAGAAATCAGAGATTTGCAAATAGCGTCTTTCCCCTTCCATGCGATCAAGTTGCCATAGTGCGTAGAGCGTGGTCTTCAGCTCATTGAGATCGTCGATCTTTGGCAATAGCTCCGTGTAAAAGGGGGCGGGTACGCGCGAGAAGCGGACTTTTCCTGCAGGGAAGCCTTTAAAAGAGGTCATCAAATCTTTCTACATATCCGAGACATCAATGTGGCGCGTGGCAGCATTTTCAAATTTGGCAAGCTCCTCACGAAAGATCAACTCAACAGAACCGGTGGGGCCATTGCGGTGCTTGCTCACCATGATTTCAGCGATGTTCTTTTTCAAGCTGTCTTCCTCATATAGTTCTGGCCTATAAATGAACATCACAATATCTGAATCCTGCTCCAGTGATCCAGACTCGCGCAAATCAGAGAGTACCGGGCGTTTATCAGCTCTTTGCTCAACCGCCCTGGATAGTTGCGCTGCGGCTAGCACGGGAACATTCAGTTCTCTGGCAAGCACTTTCAACGAGCGTGAAATATAGGAAACTTCCTGAACACGGTTCTCGTTGCGCGTATCTCCCTGCATTAATTGTAAATAATCAACGATGATCAGATCGAGTTCATATTCCATATGCAGGCGGCGGCATTTGGCTCTCATTTGAGTAGGCGTGATCGCGGGCGTGTCGTCAAGGAAAATATGCGTATTACCCAGCACTTCAACAGCTTGCGCAAAGAGATCCCATTCATTCTCGGTTAATTTTCCTGTGCGCATTCGTTGCGAATTGATTCCCGTTTCTTGCGAGATCAGTCGCTGTACCAATTGCTGGTTGGACATTTCCATCGAAAATATAGCCACTTTTTTCTTATTGATCTGCGCCGCATTTTTTGCGACAGACATCAAGAAGCTGGTTTTTCCCTGGCCGGGTCGCCCAGCAATAATGAGCAGATCCGATGGTTGCAAGCCGCCCAACAGTCGATCAAGATCAATAAATCCAGTAGGCACGCCAAATATCTCTTCGGATCGTCTTGATAGCTGATCCACCTGATCATAATAATCACTGATCACGCTCTTGATATTTTGTAGATCACTGCTTGAGCGATCTTCGCTCACACCAAAAACGGCTTTCTCAGATTCATCAATAGCGGATTCAAGGGACAGGTCTTCTTTGTAAGCTGTTTTCGCGATCGTTTTTGCGGCTTCAAGCAATCGCCGCCGAACTGCGCCTTGTTCAATAATTCGCGCATAGGCCTCCGCGTGAATTGAAGTTGGAACATTATTTATCAATGTCGTGAGATAGGCTGGCCCGCCAATTTCGCCCAAATTCCCCTGGTTATCAAGATCTTCCTGAACCGTGAGAATATCAATTGGGCTTCTTGCTTCATTGAGACGAACAAATGATTCCCATATCCAACGCAATCGATGTAAATAGAAGTGTTCTGCAGTTAAGAAATCTGCTATGTCGTAATAAGCTTCTGGATTTATCAGCACCGATCCAATAACCGCTTCCTCAGCCTCGCGGCTGTGAGGTAGGATCATCGGGCTTGCTGATTGGTTTACATCTGATGAATAGGATTCAGTCATTGGTATTCATGAAATTAGTTTTTGCTTCCAGCAGTTTTGCTATCATCGTCATCTTTAATATCTAAATTGTCAAGAAAATCTTCAAATATATCCAGGCGATTTCCCGAATCGCCTTCACCCATTCCTTCGTTTTCATCGAAATCCTGATCAACGTCGTCCTCAGGAATAATGCCCGCAGCCAGCATCACTTCACTGGAAACGAGAATGGGCACATGCGCTCGAACGGCCAAAGCCAGCGCGTCAGATGGCCTTGAATCAATGTCAAAAATCTTTTTGCCCTTTTCCACAACAATATTTCCAAAAAAGACATCCCCTTTAAGGCTTGTCACTTCAACGCGCAACACCTTCGCATCCATGGATTTAAGCAGATCACGAATGAGATCATGAGTCATTGGCCGAGCTACCTCAACTTCTTGCAAGGCAAAGGTAATTTGTTCCGCCATGTATGGATCGATCCAAATGGCGAGATATCTTTCGGCATCTAATTCTCGCAGAATTACAACGCGCTGTTGCGACATTAATCCTACGCGGATGCTATCTATAACGACTTCAACCATTTCTGGCATTCGGCCTCCAAAAGACGAATGGGAAATGCTAGCCTGCAGAAAAAAAGCGAGCGAAGGAACATTTTATCATGCGCAAAAAAAGGGCCGTTTGTATCTTTTAAGGTTTGTGCGTTATAATTCGCGGCCACTATGAAGAAGGGAAAAATAATCGCCGAATGTATGAAGCAAAACTGGAAAAAGCATAGTGGTTCGTAAAAAATCAAGCAATCAAAAGCACAACATATTGTGGGTTGAAGGTCGGTGGAAAAGTAACCCGATATTTATCCCATCCTTAATGCAAAAGGGCTTTACGGTTGAGCGCGTTGCTTCGGGGAAAGAGGCCGTTGAGCATGTGGTACGCAAGAAGCATGATGTGGTTGTAGTTGATGCTGCTTCAATGCGCACCAGCGGTAAGAGGGTTTGTAAATCTTTGCGAGAACAGGTGAATGGGATTCCAATTATTCTGATCTCGGATCCTAAACGCAAGGTAGAAAAGAATTTTGATTGTGCCAATGTGGTCCTTGTTTTGCCTTTTACTCAACGAAAATTAATTAATAGGCTTTACCCGATGCTCCCTGGTGATGGAAAAAACCTGATTACTGCAGGCCCCATTCAATTGGATATGGAAGCCAAATTCGTAAAAGTCAATGGGAAAAAAACTCAATTAACCCCACGTTTGATTCAATTGCTGAAGATGCTGATTGACCACAAAGGTGAAATGGTTGAACGTGATGAGCTTTTCAAAAAAGTTTGGCGCACGAATTATACGGGTGATACGCGCACCCTGGATGTTCACATCAGTTGGCTGCGACAGGCCATTGAAAAGGACCCGAAAAAACCTATATTACTGACAACGATGCGCGGTGTAGGTTATCGATTAAACGTTTAGCGTGAAGCGCTAAAACTTATTTAGAAATTTTCGGGTAAGCTTCAAGAGTGAGGCATTTAGCTCCGCCGCCCGATTTCGCAAATTCAGATAGATCTAATTCCACTACATCAAAACCTTCAGAGTTAACATTTTTTGCAAAATTTCTGGCGTGTTGGGTGGAAAGAATAACCGTATTTTCAACAACCATCGAATTGCAGGCAAGGATCATTGCTTCATCCAAGCTGATGGATATGAGATCAGCGCCAATCTCCTCAATTCTGTTGCGGCTTTCATTTGTAAAAGCATCTGGCACGTAAGCCAGCATGTTTTCATTAAGCGGGCAAACGCACATGTCTAGATGGAAAAATGGTCGCTTTATCTCAAGGCTTATCACCTCAACACCCAGGGTGTCGGAGAGATATGTATGTGCGGCTTTATCGCTTCGCACTCCATAGCCTGCCAATATTCTTTTATTCCATCGAATGGCTTCGGCATTGCCTTCGAAATTTATTCCCTCAGGGAGCGAATGAATAGTTAATCCTTTTTCCCTGAAGCGTTCTGCCATTGGTTCTACTTCCACAGCTCGTTGCGCAACACTGAAATGGCTGAGAAGCGCCTCTTGCCCTAATACAAATATCGAATCCCCGGGAAACACTTGATCCGGCAGATCCTTAACTGGAACAAAAGAGTCCACGCTCGCCCCTAAATCCTTGTACGTATTGAATAGATTTTCCCACTGCTTTTGAGCGAGCTTACGATCTACTTCTGCATTTTGATCCATCCAATGGTTTATTGAATAGTCAATTGAAAAATAGGTGGGCGGGATCATATAAAATTGTCGGGTCATCGAATCCTTTCCTACATAATTTCGGGCGATTGAATACCTAATAAGCGAAGCGCGTTTGCTATTGTAATTTTCGCTGCCAAAACCAAGTGCAATCTGAATAATTTAATTTCTTCTTCCGCTTTTAGCACGGGCGAAGAATTGTAGAATTCATTAAAGGCTTTGGCAAGTTCATAGGCATGGTTGGTTATATGCAAAGTTTTTAGTTCTTCAGCTGCTCTTTGAACAGCATCCCCAAATTTAGAGATCATTTCGATCAAACGAATTTCTGACGATGAAAGCTCGTGTTTTGCTTCTGTCTGGGCGGGTAGCTTTTCCCCATATTTTTCCAGAATGCTATTTGCGCGTACATGCGCATATTGAATATAAGGAGCAGCCTGGCCATGAAGGTCCAGAGCGGCATCCCAATCAAAAGTAGCGATCTTGGCATTTTCACGAGCCAACATTGGGTATTTAATGGATCCTAATCCCACTGCTCGTGCAACCTCTTTTCTCGTTGTTGCATCAAGATCAGGATTTTTGTCCTGAACAACTTCTTCACTGCGTTGTGTAGCTTCACGAATAAAATCTTCCAGGAGCACAACAATTCCTTCACGGGAAGACATAGTCAGATTTCCAGGAAGGTTTACGATCTCATAGGGCAGATGGAAAACCTTTTTCATTTGCTCTTCATATCCGGCCAATTCAAGTGTTTTGAAGATCTGGGTAAAGTGAAGAGATTGGCGTACATCAACTACGTAAATAGATTGATCAAGCTCATATTCCTCAAATTTCTTAAGCGCCAGTGCGAGATCCCAGGCTCCATATAAAGAACTGCCATCTGATCTAAGCAAAACGAGGACGCGAAATTTTTCTTTCTCGTTACCCAGTAGCTCGTCAAGTTTAACGATCACCGGTCCGCCCTCAGCGCGCTCATCAATTGCGATGTTCTTCTCGATCAGCTGCTTAACCATTTCTTTGCCTGGCGCTTCAACCTCGCTTTCATAATAGATGCGATCAAAATCAATATCCATCATTTTGTAGATTTCGCTAAATCCATCAAGCGACCATTTGCGAGTCACTTTCCAAAGTTCTTGAATTTCCTGGTCCCCCGATTCCCAGCGCAAAAGCAGATCTCGAATTTCCTTTTCCCCTTCCGGATCTTTCTCTAACTCTTTATTGGCTTCCGCATAAAGATCGCCCATCCATCTGGTGAGATCCTTCTCCGGGGGGCTTTCGTCAGCATGCCGCGCCCGAAAGTTCCAGATCCATTTAAATACATCCTTGCCAAAATCCCCAATGTAATTTGCTCGGATAACTTCGTAGCCAGCGAATGCCTTGATTCTGGATAGCGCATCTCCAAGAATCAAATTTCGCAAATGGCCCACGTGAAATGCTTTATGCGTGTTCGGTTGAGAAAATTCCACCATATGGAGAAGCTTTTTATCTGAGCCACGCCCAAAGTTTTCCTTTTGTTCAAGGACGCTTTCCAAAACTTTTGAAGAATATTGGAGGGCCGAATAATAAATATTGATATAACCCTTAACCGCTTCACTACGAGAAAAGCCTTCAGGGATTTTCATATTCTCTACAACAAGAGTTGCGATCTCTCCAGCCCTGGCCGCAATATTTCCCTTTGTTTTCTTCTTTATAGCTTCGTCTGCAGCGATTTGAAAAAATGAAGTTGATATTCCCCATTCCCCGCTGAAAGGAATCTGACTCCAAACTAAATCTTTGGAGTAGGGGATTGCATTCTCCTCCAAAATTTGTCTGATTAATTCTTCGACTATTTTCTTTTCACTTTCAAACATTTTGCCCTCGAAAAGGCGATTATAGTTCTATTTGAACTCAGGGAAAAAGAAAACGGGAGCATAATTGCTCCCGCTTTAGATTTCACTTTGTAAATGCTTGGCTATTTCTTTGCCATTCCATTTAGATCACGCATGATGGCGCTTTTGCGCCGTGCAGCATTATTCTTATGGATAACGCCTTTGCTTGCAGCTCTATCGAGGGCACTTGTAGCTACAACTGCTGCTACTGCGGCCTTTTCAATATCTCCAGAACTGATAGCCACATTGGCTTGCTTCACGAATGTGCGTGCTTGTCCGCGATAAATGCGGTTCCTGTCTCTTCGTTTTTTATTCTGGCGATTACGTTTTATCGCCGAACGGATATTGGCCAAAGCCTTCCTCCAAAATACATAAGATTACAAGGCGCGATTGTACATGAATCATATGCCTTTGTCCAGAACACTAACAGATTCAGGCTTTGTTAGAATACGCGTAATGAATGAAATAAATAGTCCTGAACATAAAGCTGGATACGTGGCAGTTGTTGGCAAGCCAAATGTTGGAAAATCATCCTTGGTTAATGCCTTTTTAGGTCAGAAGATCGCAGCGGTTACAAGCAAAGCCCAAACGACTCGCCGAAGGCAATTGGGCATTTTAAGCGACGAATTTGCGCAAATAATTTTCACGGATACACCCGGCCTGCATGAGCAAAGAAATAAACTGGGTGGATTGATGAATGCGGAAGTATCTCAATCTCTTGTGGATGCTGATCTCATCCTAATGATTCTGGATGCTTCACAGGAATTGACCGCAGAAGATGAAAGCTTGGTCGATCTTATAAAAAAACAACAAAAGAGCAATTCAGATCATTGTTGTGGGCAATAAAAGTGATCTTATTAAGCCTAATATAGAAAAGAGATTGACCGTAAAATTTGAGGAATGGTTAACCGATAGCGAGATCTTTTTCGTATCGGCGCTGAACGGCGCAGGGGTTCAGCAATTGAAATTAAGGATCATCGAACTCTTGCCTGAAAGCCCTCCATTTTACGATCAAGATCAGGTCACGGATTTGTATGAGCGCCAAATTGCAGCGGATCTCATTCGGGAAAGTGCGTTAAATATGTTGCGTGATGAAATTCCACACGGTCTCGCTGTGCGCATTGACGATTACTTGGAGCGGGGAGAGAAAGGCGCACGCATTGAGGCCACGCTTTTTGTTGAGCGAGAATCGCACAAGGCAATCGTTATTGGGCGAGGGGGAGAAATGGCAAAAAAAATAGGCAGTGCTGCTCGCATTGAAATCGAAAAAATGAGCGGACGGAAAGTGTATTTGCAGTTGCGCATCAAAGTGCGCAAGAATTGGCGAAACGATGAAAAGATCCTGAAACGCTTTGGCTATAAGGATTAGCAAATGATCTGGATGTTTCTCAGTGTGCTTTCTCTCTTGGTTTCCTGGTGGGCTATTGCAGGTAAAAATTCCAAATTCAACTCGATTTTTTCTTTAGGGGCTTTGGTCGGACTATTTGCCTGGCTTGCAAGTCAGACAAATTTGCTTGAATTGGGAACGGATGAAGAAAGCTTAATGCTTTGGTTTGCTGTTGGATTACTTTTCCTTATTGCAAATGGACTAGCAAGATTCTTTTCTGTTCCTGCTTCATTTGGAGTCTTTCTTAAATCGGCAGCAGCCTTTTCTTATGCCCTTGGCCTGGATGTATTTCGACCCGATGCATATGCGCTGGTGCCGGCAGGCATCATTGCCATCATGGTGATCCTTGTGGGGGGGCGTGCAGCCAGCCGTTTGCTTCGTTCGAAAAAAGATTTCCGTGGAATAGACAAAGCAGCGATCATAATTTCTACAAGCGTCTTTTCGCTATTACTCTACGCTTCTTTCTATAAATTGCTGGATAGAGGATGGCTTCTGCCCTGGTCCTATTTGGTGGCAATTGGCGCTTTGCTATTTGCGCTTTCACAACTTTGGGGAGCCTGGAAGAAATTTGGCCTGGGGGGAAGCAGATGGCAGGCTCGAATTATTGTGTCTTTCGATCTAGCGCAATATTTTCTCGTCGTGAGCGCGTTCTATCATTATTCTCAATACTTCTAAAATAACTTTTAATCGTTAAGCTCAATCCCTGAAAGATTTTCGAACACGCCAACAACTGCAGAATTATCCAGATCACTCATGCCCATTGCCAGCATGGCATTGAATAGCTGGGTATTCGTGCTCGCCGCTGGCAGTGGCATGCCGTATTCTCTGGCTGTTTCCATAACAATGCCAAGATCTTTTGCCTGCATATGTGCTTTGAAACCTGGCTGTCTGTCTCCCGAAAATAGTTTTTCCGCTTTGTTGTCGATTGTCCAGCATTGGGCGGCTCCGCCCTTTATAGCTTCAACCACTTGCCAGGGATCAACATTTGCCTTGCGAGCAAAAAGAAGCAATTCTCCCAGGGCAGTCATTTGAGCGGCCACCATGATTTGATTACAACACTTTGCTACCTGGCCTGCGCCAGCCTCTCCAATATGGGTGATGCTTTTTCCTTCAGCCTCTAGAGCGGGCCGAACCCTTTCCAGCGCATCCGAATCTCCCCCCACCATAATAGTGAGCGTGCCATTGATTGCGCCAATATCACCGCCGCTCACTGGAGCATCAAGGGCAGCAACTCCTTTCTTTTCGAGCTCGCTCGCAATTTTTCTGGCGCTTTCCGGCTTGATGGTGGAGTGATCAACAAAGATCAAGCCTTCATGTGCGCCTTCGATAATTCCATCGCTGCCCAAGGCAACTTTTTCAACATCTGGAGAATCCGGCAAATTGGTGAAAACAATATCTACTTGTTCGGCTACTTCGCGCGCTGAATTCGCTGATTGTGCGCCTGCTTCCACGAGTTCATCTACAGCGCCTTGGCTGCGATTATGAACGATCAAGGGGAAGCCAGCCTTCAACAAATTCAAGGCCATTGCTTTTCCCATCAGGCCCAAACCGATGTAACCCAATTTTAATTTATTTTTCAAGTCGCACCGTCCTTATATATTTTTTCACTTGAATTGTTTAAAGAATTAATGATTTGGTAAATTTTCTTTACATTGGGAATTGCACCCAAAAGCAGTGATGATACGCTTTCAAAAGAAAGTGAAGTTTTTGGATCTATTTGATAATGTATTGCATTTCTATATTCTCGCACTGTATCTGACCAAACAGAAACCGAATTCAAATGATTAGGTGTAATTCCTGAATCTTTCCAAATTTTCCTATATCTTTCCCTATCTTGATATTGCTTAATAATCGCCTGAATTTTTTTAGGAATACTTGCAAATTTGTCGAGAATTAAATTTCGAAGACGTTCATCGTTATTGTTTTCTGGATAAACTGATATTGCCAATCCAAATTCAATCCAGGTACCTTCAATAGCTCGAGATAGCATTGCTAAACTAGGTAAAAACAGATCATATGCAAAACAATTTACAGCTTCTCTAAGAGAGATCTCGATATCCTTATGCAAATTGGGGATATTTAGATTGCGCATAAAAATATCCTCGTCTTGTAAAAAAGTATTTAGATTCTGAGATTTTGATGGTGCAACCCGAATAACTGGTGGGATTGCTATTTTGTAATTATCTAGATTGAACCCGGCAGATTGACCGCCTGACGTTTTTGTAACGCTTGTCCATGATATGTGGGGATTAATTTCCCGCAAAGTTAATGATAGAGGAAGAATGTAGCCTCTGTGCAGCAGCTGAAATATTGCTTCACAGAATGCAAGTTGAAAAGAAATTGCCTTACTGCTTTCAATTGCCTGAGCTTTTCTAGTTATTGGATCATTGACATTTATTATTTCAGGAATTGATACTTCCATATGCACCAAAAACATTTTCAAAAGATTTTCAGTTTTTGATTCAAAATTTCTCAAGATAAAAGATTTTGCAGTAGCAATCTGACTATTGTTAATTACTATTGCATCCTCAATAGCTTGTTTCAACATATCAGGAGAAAACGTAGCATTCATTTTGTATCCCTCCAATGTGGAATAAAAAAAATCCCAGGTCGGTCTATAAGCCGCATTTTGTTCCACGCTATTTGCTGGTTTACACCCGAAGGCTTCATCCCGGCAAAGAACGCTTCGACGATCATCTATCTGGTCTATTGGTCTCCCAATAGTTCTTGCAGCCTACCCGAAACTCAATTGCGGCGGGCCGCCGCTCGTTTCTGCTCGGCCTTGCTCCTGGCGGTGGTTGCCCAAGCAGCGCATTACTGCGCAGCCTGGTGAGCTCTTACCTCACCATTTCAACCTTACTGGCTCACACCAGCGGTATGTTTCTGTGGCCCGTTCCGGCAGGTTTCCCCGCCCCGGGAGATTATCCGGCGCCATGCCCTGTGGAGTGCGGACTTTCCTCAAGAATTCCCAGGGGAATTCCTGCGATCGCCCAACCAACCTGGGAATTGATGATACTATCGTCGCTGGATAACGTCAAAGGCCCATTTGCACAGGGATCAATAGGGGTGAAAATAAATTGTTCGCCTTGACTGAGCTTCTCGAATTTAGTAGAATGTTAGCTTGTTGTTTTGCGGCCTCTTTCCTATTAAGGGGAGCAAAATCCTTTTTTTTGTCTAATCAGGAGTTGCTAGATGGCGCAGGCCCTTCCTACAAAAAGTTATTCTCGAATTGAAGCACAGCTCGGTTTACCTGATCTCATTGAAGTTCAGTTAACCTCTTTTGCACGATTAAAAGCCACCGGGTTGGCTGATCTTTTTCACGAAATTTCTCCTATTGAATCCTACAACAAGGGCATGAAGTTGTATCTGCCCAGCAGAAGCACGGAGTCGGAACAATGGGGACTTACTTATTGGTTTGAAGACCCAAAATACACTATTGAAGAATGTATTGAACGCGATCTTACATTTGGAAGCCCTCTCTATGTTTCTGTATTGCTGGCGGGCACAGATATTCCGGAGCCCATCAAACAAGACATATTCCTTGGCGATTTTCCGGAGATGACCGAAAAAGGTACCTTCATCATCAATGGCACCGAGCGCGTTGTCGTTTCCCAGCTCATTCGATCCCCTGGTGTGTATTTTGAAGCGCCCATAGATAGGGCCACACAGCGGCCATTAGCCACAGCAAAATTGATCCCTGATCGTGGCGCCTGGATGGAATTTGAAACACGCAAAACAGATTACCTGACTTTAAAATTTAACCGAAAGCGCACAATTCCGATAACTATTTTGTTGCGCGCCCTTTCTGTTGTTGATGATGGCCTGGAAGGTTCTCCGCTTACAGAAGGAACAAGCGAAGAAATAATGGCTTTGTTTGAAGATATAGACGTCAATCCAGATCGAATGTTTATTGAATCAACGCTAAATCAAGAACCTGAGTGGGATACCCTAAATGGAAAGCTGACCGTTGCTCAAGCAGCGCTAATAGAATTTTTCAAGCGAATGCGGCCTGGCGATCCGGCGACATTGGATAACGCCAGAGAATTTCTTGAAACGCAATTGTTTGATCAGCGCCATTATGATCTTGAAAAAGTTGGGCGCTACAAATTAAATCAGAAGCTGGATCTGCAAGATAAGGTTCCGCTTACTCATCGCACAATGAGCAAATGGGACATAGTCAATCTTGCGCGACGCATGATCCTGATCAATAACGGAATTGAATTTGCAGATGACATTGATCATTTAGGCAATCGCCGTTTGAAGACATGCGGAGAGCTAATTCAGAACAAGCTCCGTGTGGGTATGCGCAGGATGGAACGCGTTATTAAGGAAAGAATGTCTATTCGAGATCAAGACCAGCTTTCCCCGATCACCTTGATAAACATTCGCCCTGTCGTGGCCTCATTGCGCGAATTCTTTGGTTCCAGCCAATTATCACAATTTATGGATCAAACCAATCCTCTTTCGGAATTGCGCCACAAGCGCCGTGTTTCTGCCTTGGGCCCAGGTGGCCTGCGCAGAGAACGAGCGGGCTTTGATGTTCGAGATGTTCACCATTCTCATTATGGGCGCATTTGCCCCATCGAAACACCGGAAGGCCCAAACATTGGGTTGATCGGTAATTTGGCTTCATTCGCAAGAGTGAACGATTATGGTTTTGTTGAAACCCCATACCGCAATGTTGTCAAATCTTTAACTCCAAAATCCAAGCTTTTATTGGGCAAGAAATTGAGAGAGGATCTTATTGATCCTTCTAATGAAAAGGTGATCGCTAAGGCGGGAACCCGCGTTGATGAAAAACTAGCTGGGGCAATTGCCAAGTCGGGCGTGAAAAAAATATTGATCAAGCCATTCATCTCAGAAGAAATTACATTTCTCTCCGCTGATGAAGAAGATCGTTACATTATCGCCCAGGCCAACGCACCTTTGAATGAAGCTCGAGAGTTTTCCCGCGACAGGCTCTCCAGTCGTATTAAAACGGGGTTTACTTTTTCTTCTCCTGAAGAGATTGATTTCATGGATGTTTCTCCCCATCAGGTTGTGGGCATTAGCGCAGCATTGATTCCATTTCTGGAGCACGACGATGCAAATCGTGCACTCATGGGTTCAAACATGATGTCGCAGGCAGTTCCGCTGGTCATCCCGGAAATCCCTCAAGTATCTACGGGAATGGAAAGCTTTGCCGCTCAAGATTCCGGCCAGGTGATCCAGGCGGAAGAAGATGGCGAGGTAGTCTCCGTTTCTGGTGATAAAATAATCATTAGGGGCAAAAAGAGCAAGAAAGATAAAACCTATATATTACGAAAATATCAGAGATCAAATCAGAGTACTTGCATTGATCAAAGGCCCGCAGTAGTTAAGGGAGAGCAAGTGACCTTGGGTGATGTGATCGCAGATTCATCCTCCACGATCAATGGTCAGTTGGCCCTGGGCCAAAATGTAGTGGTAGCTTTCCTCTCGTGGGAAGGCGGCAATTTTGAGGATGCTATTTTAATATCTGAAAAATTGGTTCAGGATGATCGATTTACATCCATCCATATTGAAAAATACGAATTGGAAGCTCGGGATACAAAACTTGGTCCTGAGGAAGTTACTCGAGACATTCCCAATGTTGGAGAAGAAGCTGTAAAAGATTTAGATGAATACGGCATCATTCGCGTTGGAGCAGAAGTAGGGCCTAACGATATCCTGGTAGGCAAGATCACACCCAAAGGTGAAAAAGAACTTACTCCTGAAGAGCGTTTGCTAAGAGCGATCTTTGGAGAAAAGTCAAGAGATGTTAAAGACACATCCTTGCGGGTGCCGCATGGTGAACGTGGAAAAGTTGTTGACGTTCAAGTCTTCTCCCGAGAAGATAATATTGAGCTTTCAGCCGGTGTAGAAAAAATGGTGCGTGTCTCTGTGGCCCAGCGTCGAAAAATTACTGCTGGCGACAAAATGGCAGGCCGACATGGAAATAAGGGCGTGGTTTCAATGGTTGTTCCGGCTGAGGACATGCCTTACCTTGAAGATGGCTCTCCTGTAGATATCATTCTCAATCCCCTGGGTGTTCCCGGCCGTATGAATATTGGCCAGATTCTTGAAACACATTTGGGATGGGCGGCAAAACGTCTAGGTTTTCGCGCTGTTGTGCCCGTATTTGATGGGGCAACAGAGGCCGAGATCGAAGCCGAATTGGCACGAGCATGGCTTGTGGATGAAGCCTGGAAAGATACTGAAAAGCAAGCCTGGGAATGGATATATAAGCAAGACGAGAATTATGATCCCGAATTGCTTCGTGATGAAAATGAAGTCCGCAACCTTTATATGGAAGCGATCTTCGCTAAAGAGGAAATTGATGTTTATCGCTTAAAATCTGATCGCTACTACGCGCGCCAAACTGTAGTAACTCATTGGCTATCCGAAAAAGGCTACGCCCCAGAAGAAATGTTGGCCTTTGAATATGAAGGATCTTCATCAGAAGGACGCAAGAAAAGAGGTCAGAAAGCGATCAATGCATGCGCTCGTCTTTGGTTAGAAAGCGAAGGCCAAAAAGTAGGCCGTGCAGGTGACGAAAAAGTTTTGGAAATAGCAAATCAATATATGGCCAAAAGCGGAGTTCCGATACCCTTCCTGGGCAAGCAAATATTGCGCGATGGGAAAACTGGAAAACGCTACGATCAACCCGTTACGGTTGGCGTTATGACCATCCTGAAATTGCACCATCTTGTTGAAGATAAGGTTCATGCGCGCTCTACTGGCCCATACAGCCTTGTGACTCAGCAGCCCTTGGGTGGTAAAGCTCAATTTGGTGGTCAGCGATTTGGAGAAATGGAAGTTTGGGCATTGGAAGCTTATGGCGCAGCCTACACGCTTCAGGAAATGCTTACAGTGAAATCAGATGATGTCACTGGCCGAGTAAAAACATATGAATCCATAGTCAAGGGCGACCCGATCGAAGAGCCAGGAATTCCGGCTTCCTTCAGAGTGCTTGTGAAGGAATTGCAGAGTCTGGGATTGGCAGTTGAAGCCGATACAGAAGATGGGCCTGTAAAATTTGGAAAAGAAGAGCAGCGCAGTCGACCGCCTCGCCTTGGTACTGGCCTCTTAGGCTTAGGCAAGGATCTTAAAAAAGGTTCTTGACGAGTGATTTTCTTAGTGTTAAAATCCACGGTTGCGACTGTAAACGATTAATAAGTATTCACGGGTTTAGCACCCATTGATGTTTTTGAAACCTTAATCTGAACGAGGCCATCAAGTTGCCCAGATGGCCTCGCTCTTTGAGGGGAAGAAAGAAGCAAGTGATTTGAATGTCAAACATTTGGAAATGAATGTAAGTATGAACGAAACAATTGAACGGAGGAAGGCTTAGTGCCAACCATAAACCAGCTGGTTCGAAAGGGCCGCAAAAGAAAGAATGAAAAAAGCAAAGCCCCGGCTTTGCAATACATCTTTAACTCCTACAAACAGCGTCGGATTCGCTTGCCTAAGGGATCGCCGCAAAAACGTGGAGTTTGCACGGTTGTGCGTACTATGACGCCGAAAAAACCAAATTCGGCATTACGCAAAATCGCACGTGTGCGCCTGACTAATGGCTTGGAGATCACCGCCTATATTCCAGGGGAAGGACATACTTTGCAAGAGCATTCCGTTGTACTTGTACGCGGAGGCCGAGTGAAAGACCTTCCAGGTGTTCGTTATCATATTGTTCGCGGAACACTCGATGCTACTGGAGTCGATGATCGCAAGCAAGGACGTTCAAAGTATGGAAGTAAACGTTCAAAATAATTTTCAAAGCAAATCGCTGGGAAACAAGCAATCCGGCGATTTCAATTGTAAGGCTAGTTGGAGAGAGAATGTCACGAAGGAATAGACCTGAAAAAAGAATAACGCCTCCGGATGTGCGCTATAGCAGCAAACAAGTGCAGTCCTTTATTAATCGTGTGATGAAAAATGGCAAGAAGAGCCTGGCTACAGCAATAGTTTATGGGGCATTCGATCTGATCGAAGAGCGCAGCAAGCAAAATCCGCTTGATGTCTTTATGTCTGCCTTTAAGAACGTTTCTCCTATGATGGAAGTTCGCCCTCGTCGAGTGGGTGGGGCAACATATCAGGTACCTATGGAAGTTGGCCATGATCGTCAATTTGCTCTGGCTTCTCGCTGGATCATTGGGGCAACACATGCTCGTTCCGGAAAATCATTTGCTGAAAAATTGGCAGCCGAATTAATGGATGCAGCCAAGAGTCAAGGCTCTGCAGTCCGAAAACGTGAAGAATCTCACAGAATGGCCGAAGCAAATCGGGCATTCTCTCACTACCGAATATAAACGCAGTATTTACAGATAAGAGTTTAGTAATGGCTAAGAAATTCCCGCTAGATAAATATAGAAACATTGGCATCATCGCGCATATTGATGCTGGCAAGACGACTACAACAGAGCGAATCCTGTTCTACACAGGAAAAACGCATCGATTGGGTTCCGTTGATGAAGGCAATACGGTCACCGATTGGATGGAACAAGAACGTGAACGCGGAATCACCATTGTTTCCGCGGCAGTTACAGCTGATTGGAATGATCATCTGATCAACATTATTGATACCCCTGGGCATATTGATTTCACAGCAGAAGTGCAGCGATCCTTGCGCGTATTGGATGGCGGCATAGTAGTCTTTGATGCTGTGCAGGGTGTGGAGCCGCAAAGTGAGACGGTTTGGCGGCAAGCCGATCGTTACGAAGTTCCCCGCATTTGCTTTATCAATAAGATGGATCGCGTTGGAGCATCCTTTGAGCGCAGCATTGAAAGCATTCGCGAGCGCCTGGGTGCCAACCCAATTGCCTTGCAATTACCGATAGGCGCTGAAGCTGAATTCCACGGCGTTATTGACCTGGTAGAACGCAAAGCCATTATCTGGGAAGACGAAGATGGCAGCAAACCAATCATCACAGATATTCCTGCAGATATGCAGGGCCTGGCCGATGAGATGCGCGCTCAAATGGTTGAAAAGATCGCTGAGAATAACGATGATCTAACCCTAAAATATCTTGAGGGTGAAGATATATCCATACTCGAATTAAAGACCGCTCTAAGAAACGCAATAATTGAAAATAAAGCAACCGCAGTTTTTTGCGGTAGTTCTTTGAAAAACAAAGGTGTTCAGCCTTTGTTGGATGCAGTAATTGATTATCTTCCATCGCCCCTTGATATTGCAGCCGTAACAGGAATTGATCCGCGTAATGACGAAGAAGTTGAACGCGGTCCAGATGAAAATGAACCCCTTAGTGCCTTGGTCTTTAAAATAGTTGCAGATCCATATGTGGGTCGATTGTCATATTTCCGAGTTTATTCGGGCAAGATCATTAAGGGTGGCTCTGTATACAACCCTATAAAAAGAAAACGAGAACGCATTGGCCGCTTGATCCGTATGTATGCGGATAGGCGCGAAGAGGTAGATGAAATAAGTGCCGGTGATATTGGCGCAGTATTGGGATTGAAACAGTCCTTTACTGGCGATACGATCTGCGACGAGACCCATCAAATTGTATTGGAAAGTATCACCTTCCCGGATCCTGTCATTTCTGTTGCTGTTGAGCCGAAAACCTCTGCCGATCAAGACAAAATGGCAGAAGCGCTCAGGCGTTTAGCCGAAGAAGATCCCACATTCCAGGTGCGATCCGATAGCGAGACAGGCCAAACATTAATTGCAGGCATGGGTGAGCTTCATCTAGATATTCTTGTGGATCGCATGAGGCGTGAGTTCAATGTGCACGCAAATGTTGGTCGCCCGAGAGTAGCCTATCGTGAAACGATCACACGCCCAGTGGAAAAAGCAGAAATCCGTTATGTAAAACAATCCGGTGGTCGTGGGCAATATGGCCATGTGGTTTTGGAGCTCGAACCGGGTGAACCTGGCTCAGGGATAAAATTTGAGCAGAAAATTGTGGGCGGATCTATTCCTAAAGAATACATTCCCGCAGTTCAAAAGGGAGTTATGGAAGCAACCGAGTCTGGTGTGGTTGGCGGCTATCCAGTTGTCGATATATCTATCAGGCTTTATGATGGCTCGTATCATGAAGTTGATTCCAGCGAAATGGCCTTCAAGATGGCTGGTTCCATGGCTTTTAAAGAAGGACTTCATCTTGGAAGAGCCGTATTGATGGAGCCAATAATGAAAGTAGAGGTTATCATCCCCGAGGAGTTCCTTGGTGATATCGTTGGGCAGCTAAATGCTAGGCGAGGAGATATTCAGGGCATGGATATCCGCCAGGGTAATTCCCAGGCCATCCGTGCGATGTTGCCACTTTCTGAAATGTTTGGTTATGCCACTGAGTTACGCTCAGCAACGAAAGGTCGTGGCGTTTTTACAATGGAATTTGATCACTACTCTCGAGTTTCAAAGAGCGTAGCAGAAGAACTAATCAAGAGTAACTAGTCTTTATTCTGAAGCAATTGTAAGGAGAACAGAATGGGCAAGGAAAAATTCGATCGCAGCAAGCCGCACATGAACGTGGGAACAATGGGACACATTGACCACGGCAAGACTACGCTAACGGCCGCGATCACCAAAGTGGCGGCAATGGCAGGCGGCGGAGAATTCCGCGCCTTCGATTCGATCGACAACGCGCCAGAAGAAAAAGAACGCGGAATAACGATCAACATTTCGCATGTGGAATATGAGACCGAAAAACGTCACTATGCCCACGTGGATATGCCGGGTCACCGTGACTACATCAAAAACATGATCACAGGTGCCGCCCAGGTGGATGGCGCCATATTGGTGGTTGCCGCTCCCGATGGCCCCATGCCACAGACACGTGAACACGTGCTGCTGGCACGCCAGGTGGACGTACCCAGCATTGTGGTCTATCTGAACAAGATCGATCAGATGGATGATCCAGAGCTATTGGAACTTGTGGAATTGGAACTGCGTGAGCTTCTGAATGAATATGGCTTCCCCGGTGATGATGTCCCCATCGTGCGTGGCTCCGCATTGGCCGCTCTTGAGAGCACATCAGAAGATATAGAAGCTGAAGAATATGCCAGCATTCGCGAACTCTTGCGGGTGGTGGATGAATACATCCCCGAACCCAAACGAGAAGTGGATAAACCCTTCATGATGTCGATCGAAGACGTCTTCTCGATCAAAGGTCGTGGCACAGTGGTGACCGGCCGAATTGATCGAGGCGTGATCAAGATCAACGACCCGGTAGAGATCGTGGGCTTGCGCGACGAAGTTGGCAAATCCGTGGTCACCGGTGTGGAAATGTTCCACAAACAGCTCGACGAAGGCATGGCAGGCGACAATGCCGGCCTGCTCTTGCGAGGTGTGGATCGTGAAGAAGTAGAACGAGGCATGGTGTTGGCCAAACCAGGCAGCATCAAACCGCATAGGAAATTCAAGAGTCAGGTCTATGTCTTGAAGAAAGATGAAGGCGGGCGGCACAAAGCCTTCTTCACTGGCTATCGGCCACAATTTTATGTGAGCACGATGGATGTGACAGGCGAGATCACGCTGGAAGATGGCGTGGAAATGGTGATGCCCGGAGATGATAGCAACCTGACAGTAGAGTTGATCGTGCCCGTGGCGCTAGAGAAAGGCTCCACCTTCGCAATACGTGAAGGCGGCCTGACAGTTGGCGCTGGCGCGATCACAGAGATTTTGGACTAAG
>PVMS01073863.1_pt1 | contig 20146 bp, 20 predicted proteins | sample 1853461 | NCBI WGS metagenome assembly PVMS01 (sample SAMN08582032, study PRJNA380276) | Marine sediment metagenome, whole genome shotgun sequencing project. | isolation source: ocean sediment barecode stripped | collected 2017 | reverse complement strand
TACGTTCTTCCTCTAAGGGGCATCAGTTTCGAAACACTCGTCTTCGTTCTTCGGGTCGCCGTCGGGCGGACACTGGATGCCTCCCGCAGCAACCCACAGCGGCGTGCCGGCGACCAGCATTGTGTGGACTGACTTGTAACCGTCAATGCCGGCGACGGAAAGATCATGCAGCGGGTTGATGATGACATCCAGATCGCCTTTTTTGACGGCTTTATCGCATCCGGTCAGGTCGTTAATGTATTTCGTCTTGATGGTGTGCTCCGGCATGAATGCTTTCGCGGTCTGTGTCGTCAGCGGACCTGCGCAGACGGTGACATCAGGGCGCGCGATCAAATCGTTAAAGCTGTTGATCTCGTTCGTGAGCCCGGATTTTTCCGGGATGTGGATGAACTGGCTTGATGCGCTCATCGTACAGCTGAAACGGCGTGACACACGACGGCGCAAGCCCTGACTGTTACCACCCGTGGCGTTAAGCTGTGTGATGAAATCAACCTTGCCATCATTCAGAATTGAGGTGATCGGCAAACGGCCCGGCGGGATGACCACGCTTTCGATCGTCAGCTTGACGTCATAGTGCTTTTCGATTTCCTCGAATACCGCATCCTGGTATTTCTGGCTGATGCCTGAGAAATACCATGATGTATTCGCCGGGGTTTCCGGCACACCCTGCACGAGTTGCCGGATGATGCCGGTGTCGAGAATATCCTTGAACGGGCCGACCGGTTTCTCGGGCCAGGGTGCGATTTCGGGTTGGGGCAGGCAATCAACCAGGCGAACAACGTAGCTCAATGATGCGCCCGGACTGCTTTGTGGCTCCGTGGCCAGAATTTCCTGATCTTTACCGCTCGCGATAACGCGAATCCAGCCGGCGTCGAAGGCCCTGATCAGCTGTTCGCGGCCTCTGGCGAGTTCCTCGTCGGACCAGTCACCGGTTCGTGCCGGCAGCTTGTCGATATCCGAGACTTTGGCGCCACTATGTGCACCGGCCAGCACAGAGCCGGTCATCGACAATGTTGCAGCCAGGCTGATGGCAAGGGTGGTGATGCGGTGCGTTAAATTCATGGTATCTCCTCAACTTCAGGGCACTAAATGACTTCAGTTTTTTGCCTTATCGACCAGTTTGTTCTCGGTGATCCACGGCATCATCGCCCGCAAGTCTGCACCAACTTTTTCGATCGGATGCCTGGCAATTTTGGCTCGATGCTCCTTCATCAGCGGATAACCTGTTGCGCCTTCGTTAATAAAGCGTTTGGCATATTCACCATTCTGAATATTTTTCAGCGCTTCTCGCATCGCGGCACGGGACTCTTCGTTGATCACTTTCGAGCCCGTGACGTACTCGCCGAATTCCGCATTATTGGAGATGGAGTAGTTCATGTTGGCAATGCCGCCTTCGTACATCAGGTCGACGATCAGCTTGAGTTCATGCAGGCATTCAAAGTAAGCCATCTCAGCCGGATAGCCGGCTTCGGTCAGGACTTCAAAGCTCATCTTCACCAGTTCTACGGCGCCGCCGCAGAGGACTGTCTGCTCACCGAAAAGATCCGTTTCGCACTCGTCCTTGAAAGTGGTGTCGATAATGCCTGTGCGGCCGCCGCCGATGCCCGAGGCGTATGACAAAGCGGTCGCTTTCGCGTTGCCTGAAGCATCCTGAGCCACCGCGACGAGATCCGGAATGCCCCGGCCTCTTGCGAACTCAGAGCGCACCGTGTGACCGGGCGCTTTGGGGGCAATCATAATTACATCAAGATCTGCGCGCGGCTCGATTGCCTTGAAATGGATGGCAAAGCCATGGGCAAAAGCCAGCGTCGCATTCTGCTTGATATTCGGCTCGATCTGTTCGAGATAAAGTTCTCTCTGGAATTCATCCGGCGTGAGAATCATCACCAGGTCGGCGGTCTTCACCGCCTCGGCAACATCGGCCACCTTGAGTCCGGCCGCTTCGGCTTTGGCCCGTGAGGATGAGTCGGACCGCAGGCCAACCGTGACATTGACACCTGTGTCGTGAAGGTTGCAGGCGTGGGCATGACCCTGGGAGCCGTAACCGATTATTGAAACTTTTTTGTTCTTGATGATTGAAAGATCACAATCTTTGTCGTAATAAACCTGCATCGTCGTTACCTGTGTCAAAAAGTAATGAGGGAGCGGGTGGCCGGCAGTTTGGATTCCGGGTCACCCTGATTCCGGGCCGCAGACTATAGGCGAAGCTTATCATTGCGTAAAATGATATAAACGCAATATAGTATCCCGATATATGCAATACTAGTCCGCATGGATCAACGCTTTCTGAAGCAATTCATCAATCTCGCCGATGTGCTGCATTTTGGGCGCGCCAGCGAGGCCAGTCATGTCAGCGCCTCCGCGCTGAGTCGCAGCATCCGGCAGCTCGAATCCGAGGTTGGTGTGGCGCTGTTTGAGCGTGACAACCGGACAGTTTCACTGACCCATGCCGGAGTGCTGTTCCTGGAGTACGCGCGTGACTCACTCACGCAATGGGATGTCATACGCAATACCTTGATGGAGGAGGCCGGTGAGTTGCACGGTGAGGTGAGCATGTATTGCTCGGTTACGGCGAGTTACAGTTTTCTGTTTGATCTGCTCAGCGAATTTCGCCGCGACCACCCGCGCATTGAAATAAAACTGCATACCGGTGACCCTGAGCATGCCATCGCGCGCGTTCAGTCTGGCGAAGAAGATATTGCGATCGGCGCGAAGCCTGACGCATTACCTGCTGGTCTGGCTTTTAAACCGATCGCGCAGTCGCCGCTGGTGTTTATCGCAGCTCGTGATCATCCTGAGCATGGGCGATTATCCGGGTGTGCGACCAACGCGCAGTCCTGGGCCGGCACACCGATGATTCTTTCGGAAAGCGGATTAGGCCGGCGTCGGGTTGATGCGTGGTTCCGCGATCTGGGTATTTCAGCGTTGATCTATGCACAGGTAGCGGGTAATGAGGCGATTGTCAGCATGGTTAGCCTGGGTTTCGGCGTGGGCGTGGTGCCCCGGATCGTCCTCGATAACAGTCCGCTGGTCGAAAAAATACAGGTGCTTGATGTACAACCCGAGCTTGAACTGTATGAAGTCGGCCTGTTTACGCTTCAGAAGAAATTAAAAAGTCCTTTGATCAACGCATTCTGGTCCCGGCTCAGGGGCCGGTAATCGCCTGTCTTTAAACGGTCTCGTAGCGAATTTCCCGGATCACGAAGGTTTCGTCACGCTGTTCGACGCGTATGCTGATTTTGTCATCGACCGATTTTTTCAGTAACGCGCGGGCCAGTGGTGAATCCAGACTGATGCAGTGCGTGGCCGCGTCAGTTTCATCAGGACCGACAATTCGATATTCGATCTGCATGCCTTCATCGGGCTGCAGGCGCACCCAGGCGCCAAAAAATACCTGCTTCGTGTCAGGCGCCTGGCGGACGATATTCAGTTTCGGCAGGCGCTTTTGCAGGTAGCGAATGCGATAGTCGATACCGCCCAGTTCTTTTTTCCGGTAAATGTATTCGGCATTCTCGGATCGGTCGCCTTCTGCAGCTGCGGCGGCAAGTGCTTTGACCACATCTGCCCGGCGAGTCCACAGGCCTTTTAGCTCTGCCTGCAGCGCCTCATAGCCCGCCGGCGTGATGTAGGGTGATGAGGCAGGTGCAGGTGGTTTCCAGCGTCCCATTTTGAATCAATACAGCTGCAGTTACTAAATGAACAGCGTCCGGTGGTCGTCGATATACCGGTCCAGAGAAAGCGGCGGACGTCCGAGTAATTTTTCGATGGTATCGGTCGTGTGATCGACCGCGCCATACCGATCGCTTCGAGTTCCTTTACCACTGCGTCGGTGCGCCACTTCGAGAGGTTGACGGACCTGAGTGCCCGGCGAAATTCGTCCATCGGTTGATCGACGTACTGTATAGGTTTCCCGAGAACTTTCGAAAACCGATCTGCAATCTCGCTAAAAGTCAGCAGTTGCGGTCCTGTCAGATCATAACTCTGATTGTCGTAATTTGATGAATCGCCAGTGAGGATGTTCCGAATGATTTCACCGACGTCGCGCAGGTCCGTGGTTGAGACCGTGCCGTTACCCGCTGGCATGATAATTTTTCCTGTCTCCTTAATTTTTGCCGCCATACCGCCAAAAATCTGCATGAAAAATGTCGGTCGTATCATCGTCCAGGTCAGTCCGGATTGTTTGATGTAGTTTTCTGCTGCGACATGGTTTTGTGTAATCGGGTTTTTCGATTCAGGTACGGACTCCAGAGACGACAAATACACCAGGTGACGGACGCCCGATGAAACGGCCGCATCGGTGAATTGTTTTTCATAAATGAGCTGTTGCTCGATATTTGGCAGCACAAGCAGTGCCTTGTCGACGCCCTGCAAGGCTTGTTCAAGGCAGGCCTTATCTGCCATATCTCCGACGATTAGTTCAGCACCCAATGCGCGAACCGGCTCGGCCTTGTCTGCATCGCGAACCAGCGCGCGAAAAGGAGTGCGGGCTGCGGCGAGCTGCCTGGCGACTTCGCCGCCGGTTTTTCCTGTGGATCCGGTGATCAGTATCATAGTGGTTATCCATCTGTAGACCGGCCCATGCCCGGTTCGGTTAGTTTAATGCCCCAGCCTGATCGCCCGGATCAGCAGGAACCGGTCCTCGAACGGCGTCCGCTGGCCGCATCGCGGATTGGACAGGCGGATACCGCGAGCTTTCTCTGTCAGCAGGAAAGTAGTATTTTAATCCGTTAGATAACATCCGGCATCTGGTCGGAGGTGCTTTTCAATGTATATTAATTTCTGGTACCCGGTCGCCCGCAGCGAAGAGATTGTGGATGATAAACCGTTGGGTGTTGAGTTGCTGGGCATGCCTTTCGTGGCCTTCCGTGATACGGAGGGTGCCGCTCATGTCCTGTCCAATACCTGCGTCCATCGCGGCGGGGCATTGAGTGACGGCTGGGTTCGCAACGGTCAGGCCATCTGTCCTTATCACGGTTGGGAATACGGCGGAAACGGCAAATGCACCAAAGTGCCCTCGCTGGGTGATCAGAAACCGCCGGCCCGCGCAAAGGTCGATTCCTATCCGGTTCAGGAGCGCTATGGCATCGTGTTTGCATTTCTCGGCGATCTGCCCGAAGAAGAGCGACCACCACTATATGATGTCGAAGAATATGGTACCGAAGGCTGGAAGGCGCAGCTCTATGTTTATGAGGTGGCCTGCAACTACGAGCGATCGGTCGAAAACGGCCTGGATCCGGTGCATAACGAGTTTGTGCATCCGAAGCAGGGCGCACCGATGTTGTCCCTGGAACAACAGCGTAAGCCACCGCCCTGCGAAGAGATTCCCTGGGGCAGCAAGTTTTACATGTTATTTCCGAAAAAGAAGGACAACAATACCGAGTTGACGGCGGTTAAAACCGGCCCGCGCATCGGCGGTGCGGGTTCGTGGTTTCAGGGGCCGAACCAGCTTGTGACCTGGATCGATATCTCGGCTGAGAATGCGTTTCACCAGTATCTGTTTGAAGCACCAATCGACGATTCGCACACCCGCATCTACTTTTTGAATATGCGCAGCTGGCTGTTGGAAGACGAGCACGATGAGCGTATTGAGAAACCCACGCTGGAGATTGTGCATGAAGATGTTGGTATCCTGGAAAAGCTCAGCCCGGTTCGTACGCCTGCGACCAACACCAAGGAAATCCTGATGCCAAGCGACGCGATGGTAGTGCGTTATCGCGAGTGGCTGTCGGATTGGGATGCCAGCGGATGGCGTATTGACACCAAGCGTCTGCAGGCCGAGCAAGGCGATATTGCATTCGCGATTCCGTCACCGGGGCGGCGGGAGGGTGGTAACTGGGTGCTGGACACCATTCCGCTCAAGCCCGGCGGCGAGGAAGTGCGCAAGCGGCGCGTCAGTCCGAAATTCAGCGCGGCCGGCTAGAGCGTTATTTATTGGGTGGGCCCCACTTCCGGGGGGCCGGCCGCAGTCAGCTGTTCTGCAGCTTTTGACTTTATCCGCAAGCCGGAAAAATCAACCGAGGAGACGGGACCGTGTTGCTGTATACGTTCACAATCACACCCAACAATCGAAAAGTGGAAGCTTTTGTCAGGCATTTTGATCTGGATGTGGATGTTCACCATGTTAATTTTGCCAAGAAAGAAACCCAGTCCGAGGAATACCTGGCAATTCATCCAATGGGCAAAGTGCCTGCCCTGGTAGATGGCGATTTTAAGCTTTGGGAATCTAATGCGATTCTGACTTACCTGGCCCGAAAGTTTCCGCAAACAAATGCATTACCGACTGATATTCGTGGTCGTGCTGATGTCGACCGATGGCTGCACTGGCAAAGTTGTCACCTGATGCCGGCTATGGGTGCATTGAAAACAGGCGAGGAAAAAGATCTGGATTCTTTAAAGCCCTTGCTGGCGGTCATTGAGCCTCAGCTTGAAGGGCGCGACTACATGATGGGCGACCTCACGGTTGTTGATTTCGCCATCGCGGCATATCTGATGACCAAAGCCGGCAGAAAACTGGACTACTCGGATGTGCCCAATGTACTGGCCTGGCGAGATCGTGTTGCCGATCTGAAAGGTTTTGTTGCGACTCAGGTCAAAATGCCGCCGAAAGGCTGAGGCACCCGTCTTGCGGTGTTACCAAGGCCACGTTTGCCCGTCTTTCCCCAGAAATGTTCCGGTTTTTGATAAATCGTAGTCGTCAATTACGGCGACAACCTTTGTCGCACTTTCCTCGGGTGTGATCATCATTGGCAGATCAAGCCCGGGCGTGAACCCGGTTTTCACAAAGCCCGGCGAGATCAGGCCGACGGTAATGCCTTTTTTCTTTAGCTCAAGTGAAATATTACGCATCATCATGTTCAGTGCAGCCTTGCTCGTACGGTAGAAGGTACAACAGCCCCAGGTTTTCTCGATCGAGCCCTGACCGCTGGTGATATTGATGATCTTTTTCTGATTGCTCATTGCAACATTCGGCAAGAAGGCCTCAGCCATTTTGGTTGGCCCGATGACGTTAACCGCGTGCACTTCGTAATAGGTCTCGAAGTTCATGTCACCGAATTTCGCGTTTTCATGGCCCCCGGAAATCCCCGCATTATTGATCAGTATGTCGATCGGCCGGTCGCGGTACTCTGCTGCGAGTTCATCGATACGCACATGGTCGGTGACATCAAGTTGCACAATGACAAGCTTCGGGTGTTCAGCCCGGATAGATTCCAGGTCTTGAGCCGTTTCCGGATGCCGTGCCGTCGCAATGACATTCCAGTCACGTTCGGCATAGACGCGGGCGATTTCCAGACCGATGCCACGATTACTGCCCGTGATCAGTACTGTCGGGCTTTCGTCGGCGAGAGCGGTGATGCTGGCGAGCAGCACCGTTGCGGCCATCATTATCAAAGAGATCAGGTGGGTTGGCATGAGAGGAACCTCGCAAAGTTCGTTGTTACCAGGGGATGACCTTGCCCCGATGAGATATGAAAGTGCCGGTCATCGCAAGATCGTACTGATCGATGATGTTGATCACCATTTCGGCGCTTTTTTGTGGAGTCAACAGCTTGAAACTGACGCCGGCGCGATCCAGGGCGAGGTTCATCATGTCGGTATCCACGGCGCCCGGTGACACCAGTGCAACGGTTATACCGCGCTTTTTCAGCGCCTTAGAATTCGATTTCATGCCCATGTTCAGCGCCGCTTTGCTCATGTTATAAAACACGAGTGACGGACTGCGCAGCGAAGAAATAGAGCCCTGGGAACTGGTGATGGCGACAATTTTCTTTTGCTTGCTGATGTCGACGCTGTTCACAAAAGCTTCGGCCATTTTCATCGGCCCCACGGAATTCGTGGCATACACGCGTTCCATCAGATCGTAATCGAATTCACCGAAATTCTCCACATTGGGTTCACCGAGTATTGCGGCATTATTCAGCAATATATCAATGGGCTGGTTCTTATACTTTGCTGCCAGCGCATCGATCATCGCATGGTCAAGAACATCAAGCTGTTCAACGGTAACTTTCGGGTTAGCCTTGGCGATCGCGTTCAGTTCATCCGCTTTGTCCGGCTTTCGTGCTGTCGCAATCACATTCCAGCCGCGCATCGCATAATTTCGCGCTAACTCAAGGCCGATACCCCGGTTGGCGCCGGTGATCAGCACAGTGCCGGTAATATCGGATTGTAATTCAGGGTCGAGTTCGATCGCTGGTTTGGCCTTTTTCGATGGGTTATGTTCGCTGGCCAGTGTTGATTGTGTTGCGGTAACGGCAAGAACTATCGCTAAACCCAATTGAATCAGTCCGCTACGCGTCGCCTTTCTATATAATTGAGTCATGTATTTCACTCTACATCTGTTTTTATGAAGGCTTACCGGAGCCTGTTTGTCTGATCATCGTAATTTACTCGCCTTTTTTAAGATGCCATTATTTCTGCGGAACTGGCACCGCACGGTGGACCATCATGTGTATCATGCTGACCGACGGGAACCTTTGATTACGACTGGGCTCAAACGCACTGCTGTCCCATAGACTTGAATATACGACCAGACAAATGGATTGTGCGCATTGTCTTTGAGACCGTGGCCCGGCAGGGATGCGGGCCCCGAGCCGCGTCGCTCACGGCCATCCATGGCCTCCGCGACATTTGTACATCCTGTATGTCACAGGACGTATTCACGGCGAGTCTCAAAGACAATGCGCACAATCCATGTCAGTAAAATGATGATCTACGGGCAACCCTCTACAGAGAGTGGCCTGAAAAGATCAGCAATAGTTTATAGGACGGCAATGCTCAAACCCTTGTTCATTCAGAATATCAGCGTAGAGGATTCGTAAATGATTAGAAAAATTGACAGGCGCTGCTTTGTGCAGGCCGGATCAGGTCTTGCCCTGGCTTCTCTTATTCCTGCCGTTGGCCGCGCCAAGGTGGATAACATAGCCGATGTGCCCCAAAGCCCCTACGGTTTTGATACCACGGCCGAACAGGTCGCCACCGGAATCGATCTGACCGGCAAAACCGTGCTGATTACCGGTTGCAACTCGGGGCTGGGCTACGAGTCAATGCGGGTCATGGCGGCGCAGGGCGCTCACGTTATTGGTACAGGCCGGACCATGGAAAAGGCGGTCGCAGCCTGTGAAAGTATCGACGGTCAGACCACGCCGCTGGTTTGCGAGCTCAGTGATTTTCCGTCAGTTGCCGCCTGTGCCGATCAGGTTCAGGCGATGGACACGCCCATTGATATCCTGATGTGCAATGCCGGCATCATGGCACTGCCGAAGCTGGAGCAGGTCAACGGTATTGAAAAGCAGTTTGTTGTTAATCATCTGGGCCATTACATTCTGACCCGCCGGCTGCTTGATCGCGTGGAAGATGCGTCACAGGGTCGTATCGTGATTCTTTCGAGTATCGGTTACAAGAACGCGCCGAAAGAGGGCATCGAGTTTGACAACCTGTCCGGCGAGAATAACTACAACGCTTTCAGGAATTATGGCCAGAGCAAGCTTGCCAATGCATTGTTCTCGCTGGAATTGTCCCGGCGTTACGAAGGCACAAGCATTACATCCAATGCCGTGCATCCGGGCATGGTGGCGACAAATCTCGGTCGATATATTACGGGCAAGCCGAGAGATCCGGATGCGCCTTTGCGCAAGGGTTTCAAAACTGTGGACCAGGGGGCATCGACCCAAGTCTATGTGGCGATCGAACCGGATCTCAATGAGGCGAGTGGTTACTATTTTGAAGATTGTAATCCGGTTGAACCCAGCGGGTCGCATATGCGGGACTACGAGCTGGCGGCGAAGTTGTGGGATGTGTCAGAGCAGATGACCGAGGCCTATGTTTGAAGACTTTGTCTGGTTTGTAGCTGGAAATAATCGGCACAGGCGGCGGTAATCAGGGTGAGGAGTTTTTGATCGTGGCGACTCTGGCCAGATTGCAGGAGCAAAAGTGCGAGCTTGAAGAGAAGCTTGATGCGGGTGATTTGACTGCCGAGGCAGCGCTGGCCCGTGTCGATCTGGCGATTGCTGCCCGTACCCGGAAGATTCAACATAGCCAGAAGCGCCTGGCTGCTGTCAAAAACGCGGTTAAGGCGGGCGTGCCCATTGAAAAAACCAGGATATCCCGGAGTGAAACGGTGCTGAAAAAAGATGCTAAAACCCGCGCGAAGCGGCCGTTGAACCGGTTCGAGTCGTAATTTATTCGGCGATCAGGCGCTTTCAAAACCATGCCCGACGATTATGTTTCTCCTTCGATAGACAGTTGTTATTTCAGCTGCCCTCATTGTGGGGCTGCGACACAGCAAAGCTGGTTTAATCTGTATGCGGATCCGATCAACAGTGAATCGGGCGTGCCGCTGCGCCTGGATGAATCAGGTCTGCAGCGTTTGCGTGAAAACCCGATGTTCACCGAAGACGTGCGGCGCCAGAAAGTCGACTACTGGGAGCGCGTGACCGGCGGGGAAGTTTTTCTCGATCGATGGGCGCCCTGCGATTCGGATATATTCATGACGAATACAGCTGTGAGTGCCTGTCACAAATGTCTGAAACCCTCGATATGGTTGCAGGACAAGATAATTTTTCCGTCCGCTGCATCGGATTAAGTCCCGATCGGGCCAGGGCTGGATTTCGATGCCGTGCCGGAAGGCCGCCCATTGTTCATGTTCAGTTGATCGAGAATGAACGCAAATTCCATGGCCAGCTCACGGTTCCTGCGAAACCGGCCGGACTGACCGCCATGTCCGGCCTCCATGTTGATATGCAGAAACAGAGGATTGTCGTCGGTCTTGGTCGCCCGTAATTTTGCCACCCACTTGGCCGGTTCGTAATATTGTACCTGGCTGTCCCAGAGGCCGGTCGTGACGAGCATCGCCGGATAGTCCTGAGCTTTTACATTATCGTAAGGCGAGTAGGTGAGCATGTAATCATAAATGTTCTTGTCGTTCGGATTGCCCCACTCATCGTATTCGAGCGTCGTCAGTGGAATGCTTTCATCGAGCATGGTGGTGATGACATCGACAAACGGCACATCAGCCACGATAACGGCATACAGATCAGGCCGCTGGTTTGCTATTGCGCCCATCAGCAGTCCGCCGGCACTGCCGCCGGCAGCGACCACCTTGTTCGGATGGGCATAGCCTTGCTCGATAAGAAATGCGGTGACATCAATGAAATCACTGAAAGTATTGAGTTTGTTCGTCAGTTTGCCTTGTTCGTACCAGGTGCGGCCCAGTTCCTGTCCGCCGCGCACATGAGCGATGGCATAGACAAACCCACGGTCGACGAGGCTTAAAATTTCGTCTTCGAACTCGGGATCCTCGGAAAGTCCGTATGAACCGTAGGCATACTGATACAGTGGTGCTGAGCCGTTCTTTTCAAACTCTTTTCGGTGCAGCAGGGAAACCGGAATCTTTGTGCCGTCACGCGCACAAGCCCAGAGTCTTTCAGCCTCGTAGTTCGCCGGATCAAATCCGCCAAGTACTTTTTCCTGTTTAAGAAGCCGCCGCTCGCGTGTCGCCATGTTAATTTCATAAATCGTTTCAGGGGTGGTCAGCGACGTATAGTTGTAGCGCAGCCAGTGGCTGTCCTGCTCGGGATTAATATCGATATCCATCACATAGGCCGGGTCGTCGGCATCGACATGAAAAAGGGTTTCACCGTTTCGATTTAAAATACGCAGGGTCCGCAGGCCGTTCCGGCGTTCTGCCAGGACCAGGAAATTCCGAAACACATCGATTTCACCGATATAGACTTCGTCATCATGAGCGACGCGTTCGACCCAGTTGTTTCGGTCATGCACGACTTCGTCATCGGCTTCCATAATCCGGAAATTTTTAGCGTGCCAGTTCGTGCGGATGATCCAGCGGTCATCGATATGATCTGCGTCATATTCGTGGTTGCGTGCCCGGGGCAGCAGTACGCGGAACTTGTCCGTTGGCCGGTTTGACGCCATAAAGAGGATTTCGTCCGCCACGGTACTGGCCAGATGCAGCAACAGGTAGCGTTCATCACCGGTTCGTCCCAGTCCCATGCTGAAGCCATCATCGTCGAGTTCATAGACCAGGGCATCCTCAGTGGCTGCATTACCGAGCTTATGGCGTTTCAGCCGGACGCCCTGTAACGTCTTCGGATCGTTTTCGATATAAAAAAGAGTGCAGTTGTCGTCTGCCCAGACCAATTCATCGTCGTTACCCGTCAACACGTCGGGCAGCACCTCACCGGTTTGCAGATTCTTGAAGCGAATCGTGAATTGTCTTCGGCCTATGGTGTCCTCTGCCCACGCCAGCATCGTGCCGTCGGGGCTGACTTCGTAATCTCCGAGTTGAAAGTACTCGTGGCCGGCTGCAAGGTCATTGCCATTGAGAAGTACTTCTTCAGCGCTTTGAAGCGAATGTATCTTGCGAGCGTAGATCGGGTATTCGCTGTTGGTTTCATAGCGCCGGTAGTAATAATAGCCACGGTAACGATAAGGCACGCTCGAGTCGTCTTTGACGATCCGGTCGACTACTTCATTGTAAATAGCTTCTTCGAGTGGTTTGAGATGTGCCAGTCGGGCCACCTTGTACGCATTCTCGGCTTCAAGGTAGGTCAGAACATCGGGGTTTTCGCGATCGTCATCGCGCAGCCAGTAATACTCGTCGGTGCGTGCGCCGTGCGGTGATTCCACGTTGAAATGCCGGGTCTCGGCGATCGGTGGATTCGGATGATCAGTCATTGCCTGTCGGATACCTCATCTGGATTTGTCGGCTAAGCGATTGAGTTGCGCAACAATACAATATTTGGCCGATTGCATGGCCGTGTCATCACTGATTATTGACGGACTCCAATCGACCTCTGATGTGTTTATAATCGATGTCTGTGCCTATTTATGACTATCAGTGCGAAGCTTGCGGCCATATCTTCGATGTTTTACAAAAACTCGGGGCGCTGCCGCCGTCCGGCTGTCCGCAGTGCCGGGCGCCGCAATTGAAAAAGCTGCTCTCGGCACCGAACGTTCATATTAGTCGAGGTGCTGAACGGACCGGGGTGGGGATGAATCACGGCGCACGGCCAAAGTTTGCTCATACGTTCGATTCTCCGATCCCGCATTCCCATGATCACGATCACGGCCAAAGCGACACTCATAAACATAAACACCCGGCTGGTTAAATTCCCGGGCAATCAGGTTGCGAAGAGTCAGGCTGAAAGCCGCTAACCGACTCAAAGTCCGCGCTGCCATTCCTCACGCAGCGCCAGGTTCTCAGGAGTATCGATCGCGGTCTGAATGGTATCCAGCAGTTTTTGCTTGTCCTTGTTCAGTGTGCCTTTGAGTATGAGATAGTTCGAAGCGTGGTCGCTGCGAAAAATTGTGTTGTCCAGTTCCAGGTCTTTTATCAGCCAGTGCATTTCCTGAAATAGTCCGGCGGGTTGAATCGGTTCGAACTTGCCGCTGAAGCCCTGCTGGTACCGATCCATACCCTGCGGGAAGCTGATGACCAGCGTTGACAGGTAATCTGGTTGCCCTGCGTTCATTAGCCGGGCGGAGTTTTTTGCGTGCTGCCGGCTGTAAAGTTGACCGCCCATGCCATTGAGAATCATCACCGAGCTTTTTGCACCGGCCGCTTTAATCTTCTTCAATGCTGCCAGCGATGATTCGAATGTTTCACCCTTGCTGACTTTTTCCAGTACAAGATCGTCACCCGATTCACAGCCGACGTAAAACAGGCTGAGTCCCATGTTCTTAAGCTCGGCCAGTTGTTCGACGGTCTTGTTGTTGAGGTTTCGCGGCAGGCAATAGGAGGCAACGCGCTGCACATGCGGGAGATGCCGGTTAATGCTTTCCATGATCAGCTTCAGACGGCGGTGAGAAAGTGTCATCGCATCGCCATCGGCAAGGAAAATCCGCCGCACCGGCGTGCCGCTATGAGCAACCGCCTGAATTTCCCGATCGATGTCTTTTGCAGGCTTGAGGCGAAAGCGTTTCTGCGGCTGGGTGTACATTTCGCAGAACGTGCAGTGATTCCACGAGCAACCGTTGGTGACCTGCAAGATCAGCGATCGGGCTTCCGATGGGGGACGATAGAGCGGCTCAATATAATCCATGTGTATGATAAGCGGTGATAAGGTGGCTATTTTAGCGGAGAGACAGTCAGCATGGGCAAAAAGATACGCATCATTTTTTCTGTCTTTGCCCTAGCAATGCTTGGGGTATTTGTCTGGCGGCTTGTGATGCAGCAGTGGCTGCCGGTTAACTGGGGGATGCTTGCGGTTGCGGCCGGCTCCTGTCTGCTGGTTTTTCACCGCTTTTTGCACATCTTTACCTACAGTTATGCAATGTGCTGTGTATTTAACGCAGTTTTGATCCTGAGCGTGATGCCGTCGCCGGCAGCCGCACTGATCGCAGGCATATGCGTAATTTATGGATTACGGCTGTTCGGATTCTTCTATAAACGCAACCGCAGCGAGTCCTATGCTGAAAAGCATGAGAATGCGATACGGCTAAATGCCCAGATGCCTTTCTTAGCCAGGTTGCCCATCTGGTTAATGGTGACATGGCTGATGACATTTCATCTGATGGCGTTAGTGTTTATCGCTGAAAGCGGCACGCTGTCCGCCGGCGTGATTGTCGGCGCGGCCGTGATGCTGGCCGGTATATTGATCGAGGCCGTGGCTGATTCACAAAAGCAGGTTGCTAAAAGCCGGGAGCCGAAGAGTTTTGTATTTACAGGCTTATACAGGCGATGGCGGCACCCGAATTATTCTGGACAGATTCTTGTGCAACTGGGTCTGATGATTGCCGGATTGAGTTGTGTGAGCAATCTCGGCGATGCCCTGACGTTGTTGCTGGCGCCTGTTTATATCGCAATACTGATGCTGTTTGAGGCGCGCCGTCTGGATTGCGATCAGTTCCAGAGATATGGCTCGGATCAGGCCTATCAGGCTTACTGGCAGCGCAGCCGCTCGTTGTATCCGGGATTCTGAACTCCGGCTTTCGGTCCTGTTGCGTCGATGGCCTCCATATCTGATATCTTGGCTTATTTGCGGTCCTGATAAGAAAGATGTTCGCGCTTCGGCCCTTAACCAGTTGATGACGCCGAACATGGAAAATTTACGATGGCTGATACTTCCAAATTAACTGTGGCGGATCATGATTCGGTGCAGGCTCGTGAAATCACGGAGGCCGAGTGGCATATCCGGAATGCCACCGTTGATGTGTCATCATTCATTGTCGGGGTGCCGGTCGGTAGCCAGATCGCGGATGCCGAAGTATTTTCACCTGCCGGCGATGCGCTTACCCTTGCATCACTCTGGGCTGACCAGCCTGCGTTAATCGTGACCGGGTCGCTGAGTTGCCCGCCGTCCCGGCGACTGAACCCGCTTACGTCACATATAGCCGAGAAATTTGCCGGGCGGTTGAATGTCGCAGTGCTGTATGTGCTTGATGCGCACCCCAGCGGTGATCATTGCCCGTATACAGGCACAGACTGGGTGTCGGTATCGAATGAAAATGAAAAAATACTCATTCGTCAGCCGCGTGATCAGGCTGAGCGAAACAGTCGTGCGCTCGAGTATCAAGAGCGTTTGAGGCTGACGGAGATATTGCTCGTTGACAATATGGACAACACCGCATGGGCTGCATTAGGCAAGTCGCCGAACGCGGCAATACTTGTGAAAACGGACGGCACCTGTCTGGTCTGTCAGAATTGGTTCGAACCTGACGGGCTGACGGATATTCTGGAGCAGAAACTTAAGGAATAAAAAAATGAGAGATAAAAAAATGAATACGTTGAGCCGATTATTGATCCTGATCTCCGTGACCATGCCCTTGTCCATGCTGAGTTTTGCGGCGGTGGCTGACGGCTGGACGGTTGAGACGCTGACCGCCAGCCTGGATGGTTCGGACCGTTCGGATGCCGACAAAAGTCGCGATGCGGGTCGCAAACCGGCAGAAATTGTGGTGCTCAGTGGTATCGAGCCCGGTATGACGATCATGGATCTGATGGCTTCGGGCGGCTGGTATACAGAGGTGCTGTCAATCGCGGCGGGCCCTGAAGGCACGGTTTATGCGCAGAACCCGCCGATGTTGCTGGAATATCGTGATGGCGCTAATAGCAAGGCACTGGCCGCGAGGCTTGCGGACGACCGCCTGCCTAATGTCGTGCGCATGGATGGCGTTATTACCGAGGTCGATCTGGAGCCCGGTACGCTCGATGTTATTTTCACAGCGCTGAATTTTCACGATGTTTACTACCTGTCCGGCGCCGATACAGCGGCGGCCGAATTGCAGGCAATCTACTCGCTGTTAAAGCCTGATGGTGTGCTGGTGCTGATCGATCACTCGGGTCAACCAGATGCAGACAATGCGCAGCTGCACCGGATTCCGAAGCAGGTCGTGCTGGATAGTGTGACGCAGACGGGTTTTGTCGTAGAGATCGACTCCGATGTGCTGGCGCACCCGGAAGACGACGGCACGCAGATGGTTTTTATGCCGGATATGCGTGGCAAGACTGACCGTATCGTGCTGGTTCTTCGCAAAGAATAAAATCGTCTGTTCAGAATGGTATTGATTTACCGTTCATTCCGGCGTGCCGGGAGTGCAGAACGTGCCCTGGTGCTTCATGCAATGGGTATCGATTACGTGCTTGATCGTACGATCATTGGCTGGCGCGTTCTGGTTCCGCATGAAGAAGAGGCGCGTGCCCGCGAACAGATACGCCTGTATGAGCTGGAAAATCAGCCGCGTCCTGCGGTGGCGCATTCAGCGGCCAGGCCCGGCGCTGCGATCGGCGCTGCTGTTTGGGTGCTGGTGTTGATGGGCGTGTATTTTCTGGAAAGCCGCTATGCATTCGGTATCGACTGGCTGAATTCGGGCCGTCTGCATGTTGCATCGATTCGGGCCGGAGAATGGTGGCGTGCGGTCACCGCGCTGACATTGCACTCCGACGTGCCGCATATGCTTGTGAATATCGGATTCGGCGCGGTGTTCGGTATCGTGCTGGCGCGCGAAATTGGTGCGGGTCTTGCCTGGCTGATGATTCTGATCGGCGGCACGGCAGGTAACCTGATGAACGTCATCGTTCAGCAACCTGGTCATCAGGCTGTCGGGGCCTCGACCGCGGTTTTCGCGGCACTTGGTTTGCTTGCCGCGTATCTGTGGACCGGTCGCCGGCTGCTCCGCGGTAGCTGGGCTCGCCGTTTAGCGCCGGTCGTCGGCGGCATCATATTGCTTGCCTGGTTTGGCACCGGTGATGAGCGCACTGATATCGTGGCTCACTTGACCGGGTTTATCGCCGGTTTTGCTATCGGTGCAGTGCTGGGACGGTTGCGCCGACCAGAGCGCGTGCCTGCATCAGATGCATTACGGCAGTGGGTGTTGGGCGGGATCAGCCTGGCCGGCATCGCCCTGGCGTGGGTATTGGCTGTATTAGTTGGCACTTGATCTGACACTGTCTGAACGATCAAGTCTGAGCTATCACAATTAGCTTTGTAGCTGCCCGGCCTATCGTCCGTCGAAAAACCGCTCCGTGACCAGTGCGCCGATCATATCGCCTTCAACATTCACGGCAGTGCGGATCGTATCCAATGGTCGTTCAATAACCAGCAGGATGCCGATGGCTTCCAGCGGAATGCCCGCGCCCAGCAATACCATCTGCATGCCGGCCATTGATCCCGAGGGCATGCCCGGCGCGCCGATGGACGACACCATTGCCATGAAAAATATTGTCACCATGGCGGTGGTGCTCAGGTCTATGCCAAACAGATAGGCCATGAATACCGCGGCAATGCCTTCGAAAAGCGCTGTGCCATCCATATTCATGGTTGCGCCAAGCGGTAAAACGAAACTCGACACTGTCTTGGATATCTTCAGCTCATCTTCCGCAGTTTGCATGGTCACGGGCAGTGTCGCGGAACTGGAAGATGTGGCAAGGGCAACCATCAATGGCTTGCTGGCCTTGGAGAAAAAAGTTCTGGGCCCTACGCCACCGACGAATTTCCCGATCAGCGGAAGAATGACCAGTCCGTGCAGCAAAGTGGCACCTGTGACGACTGCGCAAAAACCGAGCAGTGAACTGATCAGCGTGCCGCCGCTTTTCAGCGTGACCTCAAAAATAATGGCGTAAATTCCAAATGGTGTGGTCAGAATCACCCATGACAGTACCTTGTGGAGCATGTCGTTGATATGCCGTACGCCGGTGACCAGCGGACTGTCATGAGGCACAGCCAGCAGCAGCGCAAGTCCGAGGATAAATCCGTTTGTTGCAATACCAAGGATGTTCAGATCGGCCAGCGCCGTGAACGGGTTAGTGAATGCCGTTGCCAGCATTTGCTGCAGGACTTGAGCGATGGAATTACTTTGGTGGTCGATGAACTGGCCTGGTGCGACGTAACCGGGGCTCGATGCGAGTGAATCGACAGTGATTCGCTCGACCGTCCCTTCCCAGGGGTGGATGAACAGAACGACGATCAGTCCGATAGAGATGGCAATGGCGGTGGTGCAGATGTAGTAGAGGATGGTGGTGGTGCCGAGCTTTCTGAGTCGGCTGGCATCGCCGATATTCAGCAGGCCGCCGATCAGTGAAAAGAAAATGATTGGTGCTACGAGCATTTTGAGCAAAGCAAGGAATGTCGTCTTGAGCAGCAGCATCAACTCATAAAACATTCCCGGTGAGTCGGAGCGGGTCCATGCGGGATCGCCAAAGCTGACGGCTGAGAGGTAGCCGAGGATGGCTGCGACGATGACCCAAAAGGTCAGGTTTTTGATGAGTTTCTGAGGCACGGTTGGGGCACTATAACCGAGAACAACACTCAGTTTGCTATTTGGGGTGGGTTCGTGACCGGTCTGAATAAACAAGGGCCGCATCGCTGCGGCCCTTGGTGAGATCGAATATCTTCAACCTCTCGCTGTAAATCGCGATTTGTTATCTCGGTGGGAAAGCGAAGGCTGCTCCATGATTCCATCGAGACACACAAGCTGCAGATACCGCTGTAATCTCACTAGACATTGGGATCACCTCCTTTGATTGGTTGGGACAGGACTGAGTATCCGAAATATTGGGAGAAAAGCCAAGCGTATTTTTGTGACGTATTTCTCACGTAGAAATGAAGTGTCACCGGATTTCGAAATATGGGTCCTGATCAGGCAGAATAGGGGCGGATTGGGAGGAATGGTGCGTGTCTGCGTTGACTGATACAGGAAGGCTCACCTGGTGCTGATACGCTACGGCTTGCTGGCGACGGTGCTTCTGATTGCGGGTTCGGTGCAGGCGGCGATCCCGGTGAAAGGAGGCTGCCTGATTGGCGCGAGCAATCTGGATCATGCCGGAACGAAGGCTGAAGCGATTCAACGCATCAGGGGCTATGCCTTAAAATATGCTCAGGGCTACAGTGGTTTTGCGACCGAAGAGCGCCGGATCCGGGCGGCGATCAGCGAACTCATGGATATGGACAGCTGGACCCAAAAAGAAGTCATCGCGTTTACGGCACAACAGCGCAAACTTTTATATATTTCCGTCGCCAACCAGTTGGCTAACTCGCGCATCACGGATGCGGAGCTGCCTGCCTACGTGGATTTGATCAATAAGCAAATCCAGCAACAAGAGGTCGATCTGGGCTGCCAGCTGTTGCCGGATTGATGTCTGCCAGCCCGTTCATTACCGGATCGCGGGTATGACGTGCTCTCCGATCAGGCGAATGGCGTCGGCCGGGTCGTCATGGACGCGTAAGGCAATCTCTGTCAGGCCTGCATCGGAGAATGCTTTTAACGTGTCGACAGCCTGCTCGATCGCATCCAGTCCGCCCGCAAAAGAGATGTTGTTGATCAGTTTCTCAATAAATTCGTCAGGCACACCTTTTATAACGTGCGTACCGCCCATGAAGGCATCGAGAAAAGCCTGAAAGTTGTCACGCATGAACTTGATTTCATCGTCGTCGAGAAATGGTCTGAAATACTGTTCACCGAGATAGCCGCGCAGCACCAGTTCGCGACGGGCCTCGCGCATTGATGCTGCAGCATCTTTCTTGATATGCCAGGCCCAGAAGTTACTGATGCGAAAGTCCGCCGGCGCCCGACCGGCCGCCTTGAGGTCGGCGTGGGCCGCATCAATGAATTCCTTCATCAGTGGGACGCAAAAGTCGCTGGTCATGAGTCCGTCAGCCAGCCTGGCAGCCAGCCGCCGGCTTTGCGGGTG
>PVMS01106858.1_pt1 | contig 20198 bp, 22 predicted proteins | sample 1853461 | NCBI WGS metagenome assembly PVMS01 (sample SAMN08582032, study PRJNA380276) | Marine sediment metagenome, whole genome shotgun sequencing project. | isolation source: ocean sediment barecode stripped | collected 2017 | reverse complement strand
GTGATGCAAACTCCCTTAATGATCCAGTTTCTGTTGTGTCCTGTGGTTCTCGTGAGCCTGCACCGGGTAACCGATCCCTTTGAGTGACACGCGTAGATCGGAAGAGCGTCGTGTAGGTTACAGGTGTAGATCTCGGGGGGCGCCGAAGCATTAAAAAAAGAAGAAAAAACCGTCCACGCCCGCGGCCGGGTTACTTTCGCAAATGGGGTCGCCCGCTAATGTGAAACAGGTGATGGATGAACATTTTGACCAGCACTGGGAGTTGGAAACGCTCAGCGTAGTCAGTGTGGATGGTCAGCTGAAATGGCGAGTCGAGGGGCAAGTCGAGAATAGGCACGGGGAAAAGAATTTCAAACGGCTGGTCAATGCTGCCGGCACAGAGGTTTCCCCCTCATTGTCAGCACAACAGGCTGTGCTGGTCGCACGCAATTGGCTGGTGGATGCAGCTGAACCCGGCGCAGTCGAATGGGTGGAATCAAGCCAGCCCGGGGCGGAGTACCGCGGCAGATATTATCCGGTTTGGAGAATCAGTTTTGATGAGCCCGAGTCTTTGCGTCTTTACCTGGAGCCGTGGAGCGGAGAGATCCTGGCCCGGCGGACCAGCCGCTGGCGGGTGTTCGACTTTTTCTGGATGCTGCACATCATGGATTTCGACACTCGGGATGACTTCAATCACCCTCTGCTCCAGGCAGCTGCATTGCTGGGCCTGATCATCGCGCTGAGCGGAGTCATTTTCTGGGCCATGACCACAAAATTGTTCCGCAAACAGCGGCGCGCACCATGAATTTGCTTGCAATTGGCAAGTCAGGTTTGATTCTTTAAACCAGGCGCAAAACCCAGGCGCCTTTGATATGGCCCTTTTTAAGCGCCAGTAATGCCTCATTGGCCTGCTCGAGCGGGTATTCAGTCACATGAGGCCGGAGGGGAATTTCAGCCGCGAGACGCAGGCATTCTTTGACATCATTGCGGGTGACATTGGCCACTGTACTCATTGATTTTTCCTGCCACAGGTGGCGGTCATAATCCAGTTGCAACAGTAAATCCCTGTCGTTCGCTTCTTTGCGAATGGCGTTTATTACCAGGCGGCCGCCTGGTGCCAGGTTTTCCATCGCAGACAATACGGGAAGCCAGGCCGGAGTGGTATCGATAATTGCGTCGAGTGGCTGTGGTGGCTTGTCTTTCGTGTTGCCGGTCCAGGCCGCTCCAAGTTCTGCAGCGAATTCCCTTTCTTTGGCGCTGCGTGCGAAAACGTATATCCCCGTGTCCGGGTAAAGGTAGCGAGCCATTTGCAGTACCAGGTGTCCGGATGCGCCAAATCCGGTCAAACCCAGGGTCTCGCCGTTGGCCAGAGTACACAGGCGTAGCGAGCGGTAACCCACGGCGCCGGCACACAGGAGCGGACTTGCCTCACAGTCTCCGATTTCAGAAGGTATTTCATGCACAAACTGCTCTTTTGCCACCATGTATTCCGCATATCCGCCAGGTGCGTCCCGTCCGCAGGCGACAAAATCAGGGCACAGGTTTTCCCTTTCGCTATTGCACCATTTGCAATTTCCACAGGCCGCATGGATCCAGGCTACGCCGACCCTTTTACCGGCCAGGCCAAGCTGGCAGCCAGGGCCTTCCCCAATCACCGTTCCCACCACCTGGTGGCCCGGCGTCATGGGCAGGACGGGGGGCGCAGCACGCCCCTCGATCTCATCGATTTCCGTGTGGCATACGCCGCAGGCATGTACCTGTATCAGCAGTTCGGCCTGGCCCGGCTGAGGCGTGGCTATTGTTTCCAGCACAAGGGGTGCAGAGGAGTCCTTCAAAGGCCCCAGGCGGTGAATGCGCATGGCGCGCATTGTGGATGAAGAAATCGCGGAAGCGCTTTCACCCGTTTCAGTCATCTTCTTTCAATGCGGACAATCGGCGATTGATATTCCGCAGTTCCTCTTCAGTGATACGCGCTATCTCACTCAAGACGTCGATGTTTTCCAGCTGAATGGCCTGTTCTTTGGAGTCGGCGTCCAGTCCCTTGCCGAAATCAGCTCGTATTGCTGCAAGTCGCTTGAGCAATTCGTCCCTGCTCAGCACCAGTTCTTCCCGTGTCTTGTTCATTCGGGATTTCCTTTGAGAATTATGCTTTATAAGGATAATCCCATTGATTCAGGTCACCCTTGACCCGCGTCATCCAACTCTGCGTAAGCTTGGTTAAAATAATAGAAGGGGAATCTTTTGAACCCAACGTGGAGAATGATATGTCAGGGTACAACAAGATTGTCGTTGCCATTGATTTGAGCAGCGAGTCAGCCATTATCATGAAACGAGCGCTCGCCGTCGCGGCGGCACACAGTGATATCCATCTGTTGTACATCCAGGAGCCCATGGATTCAGTCTATATGGGTGTAGTTCCTTACGGCCCTGTTTTTGTTGGAATGGATGAAGTCGAGGAGAATTTGCGCGCCGAACTGAAACAGAAACTCGATGACATTGGAGAGGAGTTTAGCGTTCCACCGGAATCCCGCCATTTTCTGAGCGGCACGCCGGCCCGTGAAATTCATCGTTTCGCAGACGAAAACGGAATGGAGTTGATCGTGCTGGGTACACATGGGCAAAAAGGTGTACAGTTACTGCTTGGCGCGACTGCCAACTCGGTACTGCATGGTGCAGATTGCGATGTTCTGGCAGTTCGCGTGTATGACGCTGAATAGAATCTGCCGGCAAGGCAGCAATGAACCATTGATCATCGATCTTTGACAAGGCAAATAAGCTGGCTATCAGATCGGCACGGGATGAATACATCCTGTCTCGAATGTGCGTGAATGAATTTGAAGCGAAATATCTGGCTGGCAATCTTCTTCCTGGTCCTGGCTTGGTCGGCCTGGCGACCCCACGACTATCCGACATGGTGGCTGGAAGTGCTTCCGGCACTGGTCGTGCTGCTGGTCCTTTTTCTCACCCGGGAACGATTTCCGCTGACCTCGCTGGCTTACTGGTTGATCCTGGTCCATGCAGTCATCCTGATGGTCGGTGGCCATTACACTTATGCAGAAGTTCCTGTCGGTGACTGGCTGAGAGACTTTTCCGGCGGTACGCGCAATAACTACGACAAGCTGGGCCACCTGGCCCAGGGATTCATCCCTGCCATCGTGGTCCGTGAAGTGTTGCTGCGCAACGGTGTGATCGCAGTTCGTGGATGGCTGGCTTTTATCGTGGTCAGCATTTGCCTTGCAATCAGCGCCGCTTACGAATTGATCGAGTGGTGGGTGGCCCTGCTGAGTGGTGAGGCCGCAGAGGCGTTCCTGGGAACGCAGGGCTATGTCTGGGACACTCAATCTGACATGTTCCTTGCCCTTTTGGGCGCCATACTGTCCCTGTTGGTGTTTTCCAGAATCCACGATCGTCAGATCAGCAAACTCAGTGCCTGAGCTGAATCCAATCGAACAATTTCCAGGAGCAGATGCAAACAGAAAGCGGGTGATGCAGCAGGATTCCCTTGCAGAAATTGATAGAAATTTTTTTGCTTATCATCGGATGTTGCTGGCGCCGGTCGAGGCAGATCGGCTGCTCTCCGACCTGTGGGAGCAGCTTGACTGGAAGCAGCATGAAATTATGCTGTTCGGGCGCAAGGTTGCGCAGCCCAGGCTGAGTGCCTGGTACGGAGATCCGCAAGCAAGATACCGGTACAGCGGGCTGCAACTTGAACCCTTGCCCTGGCACCCCCTGTTACTCGGCCTGAAAAACAAGCTCGAAGATCATCTCCGTCACGAATTCAATTCTGTTCTTGCAAATGCCTACCGGGATGGCAAAGACAGCATGGGCTGGCACTCTGACGATGAACCTGAACTGGGCGCAGAGCCCCTGGTGGCCTCTCTCAGCCTGGGTTCAGAACGCCGTTTCCTGGTTCGAACAAAGGGCGATTCCCGTTCGACGGGTATATGGCTGGAACACGGCAGCCTGCTGCTTATGAAACGGGGGTGTCAGGAAATCTATCAGCACTCATTGCCGAAAACCCAAAAACAATCCCGGCTCAGAATCAATCTGACATTCAGACAAATCCTGACTCAGTTTCCGCCGTGATGTGCTGTGTTCAGGGGCTGGTTTTGTTGAAAATCAGGGCCCAGAAAGCCGGTGATCTGATCCAGTATTCCGCCGCTATCGAGGCCGGCCTGGTGCAAACATTCTTGCCGTGTTCCATGCTGGATGAACGTATCGTTCAGACCGATGTTGAGCAGGGGAATTGCGCTTCCACTGGCCAGTAATACTTCATTGACGCCACTGCCGGCCCCGCCGGCAATGGCATTTTCCTCAACGGTGACCAACTGTGCGTGGCTGCGGGCCGCAGACAGGATCGCCTTGCGGTCCAGAGGCTTGACGAAACGCATGTTAATCAGCGTAGCATCCAGGTTTTCGGCAATCTCGCGGCAAGGCTCGACCATGCTGCCGAAAGCCAGGATGGCCAGGTTCTGCCCCTGCCTGAGTGTTGTGGACTGGCCCAGCGGAATGGCGGTCATCTCTTTCCTGACTTCCGTTCCCGGGCCCTTTCCCCTGTGGTAACGAACAGCGGCGGGGCCCTCGTGTTGGAAACCGGTGAATAGCATCTGGCGACATTCATCTTCATCAGAAGGCGCCATGATGACCATGTTCGGAATGCAACGCATAAAACTGAGGTCGAAACTGCCTGCGTGGGTGGGCCCGTCCGGCCCGACCAGGCCAGCGCGGTCAATGGCGAACAACACCGGTAAATCCTGCAAGGCAACGTCGTGGATCAATTGGTCATAAGCGCGTTGCAGGAAGGTGCTGTAAATCGCAACCACCGGGTGCGCTCCCTCGCAGGCCATTCCAGCCGCCAGCGTGACGGCATGCTGCTCTGCGATGCCTACATCAAAGCAGCGCTCGGGGTATTGATTGTGAAATTCGACCATCCCCGAACCTTCCTTCATGGCGGGAGTGATCGCCAGCAAACGATGGTCCTGCTCCGCCATGTCGCATAACCACTGCCCGAAAATCTCTGTGTAGCTGGGGCTGTGTGGCACCGGCACGGCATTGGGTTCGACACCCTTGTCCGGGTCGAAAGGACCCACCGCATGATACTTCACCGGGTCCTGTTCGGCAGGCGCGTAGCCTTTTCCTTTCGCAGTAATGATATGTAGCAGGTTGGGGCCCTGCACATCACGGGCCGTACGGATGGTACGTATCAGCGTTGGCAGGTCGTGGCCGTCAATGGGGCCCAGGTAGTTGAAACCCAGCTCCTCGAACAGTGTGCTCGGCATCACCATGCCCTTGATGTGTTCTTCCCAGCGGCTCATGAAGCGCCAGGTTCTTGAATCTTTTTGCATCAGCCTTTTGCTGCGTTCGCGAATGCCGGTGACGGTGGGGCCACTCATCAGTCTGCCCAGCATTTTGGTCATCGCGCCCACGTTCGGTGAGATGGACATCAGGTTTTCATTCAGCACGACCAGTAAATCCTTGTCCAGGTCGCCGCCATGATTGAGAGCTTCGTACGCCATGCCGGCTGTCATCGCGCCATCACCTATCACAGCTACACATTTCCGGTCTTCTCCCTGCGCGGCGGAGGCAATTGCCATACCGAGAGCTGCACTTATCGAAGTCGAAGAATGGCCGGTGCCGAAGGTGTCATATTCGCTTTCCGAGCGTTTGGGAAAGGGCGCCAAGCCCTGTTTTTTCTTGATGGTGGTGATTCTGCCGGCACGGCCACAAAGGATTTTGTGCGGATAGGCCTGGTGCCCCACGTCCCAGACGATACGGTCTCTGGGTGTTTCATACAAATAATGCAGGGCGATCGTCAATTCGACACAGCCCAACCCGGCCCCAAAATGCCCGCCACTGGTGGCAACTGATTCAATCAGATAGCGCCGGAGCTCTTCTGCTGCCTGGGGCAATTGATCTTCTTCCAGCCGTCTCAGGTCAGCCGGTGTATTGATCGAGTTCAGAATGGGGAAACTGTCTGTATTCATCCTTACCATTTTAGCCTTGATGGCCTCGCTATGCTAACGATCCCGACTAATGACATAGTCAGCCAGCCAGGCCAGGGCGGAGGTATCGCCTTCAATGCCTTCCAGGGCCTTGAGTGACTCGTTGCGCAGGGAAAGTGCGCGTTCCCGTGACGCATCAAGTCCAAGGACTGACGGAAAAGTGGGCTTGTCCAGCGCAGCATCGGCCTGGGTGCTTTTTCCGATCAACTGGCTGTCGCCAGTGACATCCAGGATGTCATCATGTATCTGGAAGGCCAGACCAATGCATTGCCCGTAAATAGAAAACTGCTCATGCGCGCTGCTGTTCAAGCCTGCCAGGATACAGGGCGTAACCACCGATGCCTGTATCAGGGCGCCCGTTTTCAGGCGGTGCATAGTTTCCAGTTGGGCCATCTCGATCCTGGTTCCCACGGCGGCCAGATCCAGCGCCTGGCCACCAGCCATCCCGGTCGAACCACAAGCCCCGGCAATGGCGCTGATCAGTTTCAGACTGGATGCGGATTCCTGCGGCAGTTCATTGGCCAGGATTTCGAAAGCCAGGGCCTGCAAAGCATCACCGGCCAGGATTGCAGTTGCTTCATCAAAAGCGCGGTGGCAGGTTGGCCGGCCTCTCCTCAGATCATCATCATCCATGGCAGGCAGGTCGTCATGTATCAATGAATACGCATGAATAAGTTCTACGGCACAGGCCACCGGGTCGAGCTGTTCCATTTCCAGGTCCAGAGCCTTGGCGGATGCGTAAACCAGCACCGGCCGGAATCTTTTCCCACCGGCAAGGGCGGAATACCGCATGGCTTCGTGCAGGACGGCGGGGTTTTGACCTGCCCCCGGTAAGCGCCGATCCAGGACAGATTCAAAGCGATCCTGCCAGGCAGATATTTCCCTTTCTTGTTCAGTCGCTGCGTTCAAAGGGGACTGCTGAAGATTCATCATCAGGGTCAATCAATTGCTCTACGACCTGTTGGGCCTGGTCCAGGATGCTCTGGCAATGCCGGGTCAATTCTACGCCGCGCTTGAACTGCTTCAGAGACTGATCCAGGCTCAATTCTCCGGACTCCAGTTGTTCGATCAGGGCCTCAAGCTCGCCCAGGGCTTGCTCAAAACCGGCCTTTTGTTTGGATTTTTCGTTCATGACATTCGTACTCGCTTGGCCGTCGGACACTAACCCAGCAGCTTTGGTGGGTCAACTGTGGAATGGTGGCAAGCTGATCGCAATTCACCAAGCAGAGAATCCTCCGGGCACCAGCGGTATTCCAGCCCGTTCGAATCCAGCCAGGATTTTAGTCTGTCAGCGATAATCCAGTCACCGATGGCTACCGCCTCTTCACCCCAGTAGAGCACCGGGATGGACAATCTCATCCAGGGCGGGATACCCGATTTACGGAACAGTTCTTTAAGCGTCTGCCGGCTTCCACCCGCACGCAGTCGAATTTTTCCTCCGCTTCGTCGTGAATCAACCTGCCATCCTTGCGGTATGCATACCGGACTCCCATGCAGTTGCAGGTCTCCGAGGCTGGCGCCCAGTTCCAGTTTCATGCCGCCGGCCCACAGCTGCCTGGCGCAATTCGTCAGGATGGAAAGGTCCTGCAACCAGATGAACGGGTGATACAGCTTAAGTTGCCACTGACTCCATCGCACTTCCGCCCGGCTGCTTTCCCTGGAACCGGCCAGCTGGTCCAGGAATTCATGGATGCGCACTTCGGGCAATGCAGGAATTTCCTGGCTCCGCAGCCATTGGCGAAAAACCAGCACCTGCATTGGCTGCTCGAGTTGCAGCAGCGGCGCCAGTGGCATTTTGTGATTATTGGCGAGTAAATCACTGCAAGAGGAATTGACAAATTCCGCCAGTGCCTCGGATGTCAGCCTGGCAATACGTGCCGAACGGGTCAGCCTTTTTACAACCCCGGGCCAGCGGGTTTCGAGCGTGGGGAACAGATTATTCCTGAGGAAATTCCGGTCAAAGGATTCGTCCAGATTCGATGGATCTTCCATCCACGTAACGCCATGCCTGAGCAGGTAAGTTTCCAGCTCGGCTCTCCTCCATTGGAGGAGGGGTCTTGCGACCCGCCCATTGCCCAGCCTGCGCAAAGCAGGTATGCCTGCAAGCCCTTCGATTCCGCTGCCCCTCATCAGGTTCAGAAACAGGGTCTCGGCCTGGTCATCGGCATGGTGTGCGGTCAGGTAGGTTTCATCACAGCCCAGCAAATCTGCGACAGCCTGGTAGCGGCAGTTCCGTGATTCCTCTTCGGTGCTGATGCCGCCAGATGGCTGTATTTTCAGATTCCGGCTTGAGAAAGGAATATCCCGCGTCCGGCAGAAGTCCCGGCAATGATCCAGCCATGAATCAGCTCCGGGATTCAGTCCATGGTGGAAATGAATGGCATGAATGGGTGTCGTGAGGTGATTACGGGACCGTTGCAGGGCGAGTAGCAATGCCGTGGAATCCGCCCCGCCACTGAATCCGACCCAGAATTTTCGTGTCCGCGGCAGGCGGTCAATCACCGTCTGCAACGGCCCGCTGCCAAAACTCCCGTCAGGTTTTTTCACGTTAATCCGGTGTGAATCAGTCCTGGAATTCACCGTAGGCCAGCAGACGTTGGTACCTGGCGTCCAGGAGTTGACTGGTGGTCAGCTTTTCCAGTTCTTCAAGCTGGTTGTTAATGCATTTCGCGATGCGCTCGGCAACGACATCTGGTTCTTTGTGCGCTCCACCGAGTGGTTCCGGGATAACCTCGTCCACCAGGCCAAGTTTCTTCAGGCGACTCGAAGTAATGCCCAGCGCCGTCGCCGCTTCTTCCGCGTTCGCGGCATCTTTCCACAGGATGGCGGCACAACCTTCCGGAGAAATCACCGAATAGGTGCTGTACTCGAGGATGTTGACCCGGTCACCGACGCCAATGGCCAGCGCCCCGCCAGAGCCTCCTTCCCCAATGATGGTGCAAACGATGGGGACCGGCAGGCGGGCCATGACTTCGAGATTGCGCGCGATGGCCTCCGACTGCCCCCGCTCCTCGGCTCCGACTCCGGGGTAGGCGCCCGGTGTATCGATGAAAGTGACCAGAGGCAGCCGGAATCTGGCAGCCATGTTCATTAGCCGCAGGGCCTTGCGATATCCCTCTGGCCGGACCATACCGAAATTCCGGAACACCTTCGCTTTGGTGTCACGGCCTTTTTGCTGCCCGATAAACATAATTGCGCGGCCTCGGAACCTGGCCATACCGCCGACGATGGCGTGGTCGTCGGCGAAAGAACGATCACCATGTAGTTCATGGAATTCGTCAAAAATCTTGTCGACATAATCCAGCGTATAGGGCCGCAAAGGGTGGCGGCTTAGCTGGGAAATTTGCCAGGGCGTCAGGTCCTTGAATATGCCCTTGATTTTCTGACGCATTTTAACCTGGAGACGCTGAATTTCCTCGTCGAGGTTGATCGCATTATCGGAACCGACATTACGCAGCTCATCAATTTTTGCCTGTAATTCCGCGATCGGCTGCTCAAAATCAAGGTAATTGGAAATCATTTTAATACTCGCAAAGTCAGACCGGCATTATAACGTGACTGGATTGTCAGGCACTATGCGGGATGGAGGCCAGTTGCCAATTTTCGATTGCCCAGGCCCAGAGCTGTTCCAACTCCATTCCCCGCGGCGGCGACTGGCCGAGGAATTTCAGCGCAAGAAAAATGGCTTCGGCAGCAGGAACACTGGCCACCGGGTCTGTTCCGTAGCGTTTCCCCAACTTCTTTCCATCGCTGTGCATCGCAAGCGGGATGTGTGCATAGGACGGTGATTCCAGGCCCAGGCAGCGTTGCAGGTAAATCTGCCTGGCGGTTGAATCGAGCAGGTCAGCTCCCCGAACAACCTCGGTGATGCCCTGGAACGCATCATCGATGACCACGGCAAGCTGATAGGCGGGCAAGCCGTCTGCCCGCTGGATCACAAAATCACCTACTTCAGTGTCGAGATTTTCCCTGATGTCACCCTGGATAAGATCAGCAAACTCTATGCTCACCGAGTCCACCCTGAGCCGGACAGAACGGTGAGATTTTCCCTTTGCCAATCCATCCCTGCAGGTCCCCGGGTAAATTCCGGATGCCGGCAGGTCTTTCCTGCTGCAGCCACACCAGTAGGCCTTGTCCTGGCGCAACAGAATTTCTATCGCACCCTGATAGGCTTCAGTTCGAGTGCTCTGGTACAGAACCGGGCCGTTGGATTTCAATCCCAGCCGATCCAGGTCGCGCAGAATCGCAGCCGCACTTCCGGGCACTTCGCGGGGTGGGTCAATATCTTCGATTCTGACCAGCCAGCGGCCCATTGCGTGTCTGGCCTGGACAAAGCTCGCAACAGCGGCCACCAGCGACCCAAAATGAAGATCACCCGTCGGCGAGGGTGCGAAACGCCCGGCATAAGCGCTGGTGTGGTGAACCTGATCCATCGGGTGCTGAGTCTAGCCCGCGCACAACAGCACGGCCAGCCTTGCGGGTAGTGTTTACTGCGCAATCACCTGCGATGGTTCTTTCAGAAAGGCTCCGGCAAGCAGTTTGACACCGCACTGCCATAAAACGGCAAGACTCGACGTATCTGCTACTTCGTCTGCAATCACTGACACGCGGTGCGATTCCGCTGCTTCAACGATTTTGCGAATGGCATCCTGGTTTTTCGAGTTTGCGGTCAGATCATTGGTCAGCGCCGGGAGGATTTTAACGTAGGAGACATCCAGGTGCTCGAGTAACTGGCAACAGCGGCGCCCGGCATCAAACTGGCTGATCGCCAACTGGCAACCCAGGGGCTTCAGCTCTTTCATCAGGCGCTGCGCTGGTTTGAGATTGGTCTGGGCTGCGCTGGCCGCGATTTGCAGAATTATCCTGCTGCCCTCGATACAGCTCGACTTCATCTGGTCAGCAAGCCAGCCGGGGAAGCCATAATCCAATATGGAGTTATTGCTCAGACTGATGATCTGTTTTTGGTCGCTTTCCACCAGAGTCTTGATCAAGCCGGGAATTACGTTCCGGTCTATTGTTCCGGCCAGATCATTTCGATCTGCTATCTGTTGATATTTTGTTGGCGGGTGATCTCCTGCCTCTTCCCTCATGTAGGTGAGGTTTTCAATCAGCTGCTCACCATCGCCTTCGAGATCAACGATTGATTGCTGCACCGTGTAGAAGTCCTGGTTGCTCAGGGCGTACTTGATGCGGTCAACCCAGTGCTGGTCGCTATCACTGGCGGCCACAGCCGTGAGCGTCGGCCGGTAAATGACGAGTTGATCGCCGGCTTCAGCAGCTTCGGCAAAGGCCTTGCGGGCCCGCGCCATGATTTCAGCAGAATTCGTGGCAAGGCGGCCGATCACGCTCATGCCGATACTGCAGGACGATGAAATGGCCCGGTCCCCAATCTCCACGATATGGTCACGGTAGGCTTGTAGAATTCCCTGCGCTACCTCTTCCAGGTCATCGCTGTTTTCTCTTTGCGCCAGTATTGCGAATCCCTGGTCTCCGATTCGTGCCGCCATGTCCTGTTTTTGCAGGCAAAGCCTGACCACAGCGGCCATGTCGGCCAGGAACTCATCTGAAGACTCTACCCCCAGTTCATCCTGCAGGTCGGCGAAGCCATCGGGTTCTATGATAAAAACAGCGGCTGCGGAATCCTTGCGCTTGCTGCCCCCGGAAATAAATTCTTCCAAATGCCTGGCAAATGCCTTCCTGTTGCCCAGTTGTGTGAGCGGATCTACAACACGAAGCCGTTCCAGTTCAGCCGCCAGATCTGCTGCATTATCAGTTTTTTGCACCACCATCTGGATGCAGTCTTCGCCATCAAAACGTGCCGGCGAGAATACCAGTTTGGCTTCAAATTCGCTCCCGTCGGGCCGCACCACGATGACATCAAGCGGCTTGGCCGGGAAATGGCCTTTCGACAGGTCTCTAAAAAGTTTTTTGGGGTTGATATCGCCGGGTTTTATCAGTTCCAGCAAAGAGAGTCCCTCGAGTCCGGATGCGTCTTTGATGTGAAGCGCATCCAGGTATGCCTTGTTGGTATAGACATGCAGCCCTTCGTGAACGTAGGCGATGGCGTCCCGTGAGCTGTCGAGAAGCAAATTGTAACGATGTTCGAGTTCTTCCAGGTGCTGCTGTTGACTGTTTTGGTTGCGTTCGTTTTCGCTACTCTTTACCAAGCGGCTGACTGCATCGGTCAGGAGCCCTTCTTCCTGTGAATTGATGACGAAACAGGCAGTCGTTTTCAGGTCGGAGGCCAGCTTTTCCAGATCAGCCAGATCGGTGAACAAGGCCAGTGGTATGTTGAAAGCATCTGCCAATTCGGCGACTTCTTCCAGCGATGCATCTTCCGGGTCCGGTTCCGCATAGACAATGAGAACAGGTGAATCATTGTCGAGTGAACGTTTGACTTCCGTGCACGTACGGGCATGCAACACATGAATTTTAATTCCGGAATTACGTAGCAGGGAATTAATGTGTTCAGCGGATTCTGGGGATCGATCCGTGACTAACAGATTGACGCTGTGCATGCGTAATTGGCCTCCATGCCCCTTACAATTACTTTATTTTTACCATGTTTATCTATAGAAAATCAATTAATTATCGCCGAAACTGCAATTAATTTGCGAGGTATTGGGTCTGTGTCCCTGTGTTTATTATTGCGGAATTAACACAGAATTGACAGCCGCCGCCAGTATCCTGCCGGCTTGCCTGGTTTTTGCCTGACTATTTCTGAAGAATACGAAGGGTAGGCGGAATGAACAAAAGCCAGATATGCGAATAATTTTTCAGGTATTCATGTAGCCTGGAACCTGGCTGCTTATTAGCGAAATTTAGCTATTTACGGCTGACGGCCATGCACTGTTCGCGTTATCATTCACGTTTCACTCGTGTTTCCGTCCGGCGCCCCCTGCGGGAGCAGACGGTCTCAATGTATTCGGCAATCTGGAGACCCTGATGGCAAGCTACAGTACCAATGAATTCAGGGGTGGTCTCAAGATCATCCTCGACGGTGATCCTTACACCATAGTAGAAAATGAGTTTGTAAAGCCCGGCAAGGGACAGGCTTTCAACCGGGTGCGTGTCCGCAACCTCAAAAGCGGCAGGGTAATCGAGCGTACCTTCAAGTCAGGTGAATCGGTAGAAGCGGCAGACGTGTTTGAGATGGATGTCCAGTATCTCTACAACGATGGCGAATTCTGGCATTTCATGGATCCGGATACTTTTGAGCAGCATGCCTGTTCCAGGGAATCTGTCGGCGAAGCGGTAAAATGGATGAAAGAAGAGGACATCTGCCAGATGACCTTGTACAACGGTGAGCCACTCAGTGTTATGCCTCCCAATTTCACCGTGTTGAAGATCGTGGAAACCGATCCGGGCCTGCGGGGCGATACTTCAGGTGGCGGTGGGAAGCCCGCGACACTGGAAACCGGTGCCGTCGTGCGCGTTCCACTTTTCGTTAATAACGGAGAAATCATCAAGGTGGATACGAGAACCGGAGAATACGTGTCAAGGGTCAAGGAATAAGCCAGAACATCCATGGACAATCCAGCGCCGCTCTGCACAGCATGAATTCCCGGGTCACCCTCATCCATCCTGGATACCTGGTGCCGGTCAGACCCTCAGGCGTGGTGCTTGAGGAATATTCTGTTGCCATTGAACGGGGATCGATTGTATCGCTGTTGCCGCGGCACGAGGCCGAACAGGCCTTTCCCGCCGCTGAAGTGATCAGTTTGCCCGAACATGTGTTGCTGCCCGGATTGATCAACATGCACACCCATTCGCCGATGACTCTTCTGCGGGGCTATGCCGATGACATGGACCTTCATGTCTGGCTCAGAGACCATATCTGGCCGGCAGAACAGGAATTTGTCGGGTCCTCTTTTGTTACTGATGGATCCAGGCTGGCTATTGCGGAGATGCTGCGCGCCGGTACGACTTGTTTCAACGACATGTATTTTTTTCCCGAAGCAATTGCCCAGGCCTGCCGGGATGCCGGAATCAGGGCCAGCATCGGTGTACCCCTGATCGAACATCAATCAGTAAACGCTACCGATGTCGATGCCTATTTTGAGCAAGGCCTGGATTTGCATCGCAAATGGCAATCAGAACCGCTGTTGAGCTTTACATTCTCCCCGCATGCTCCGTATACCGTTTCGGACGATACACTGCATCGGATCGCAGTTCACTCCCATGATCTGGATGTGCCTGTCCACCTGCATTTGCTTGAAACTGAGTGGGAAATCAAGCATTCACTGCAACATCACGATACGCATCCCCTTCACCGCCTGAAGGAACTGAATCTGTTCAATGCACACTTGCAGGCAGTTCACATGACCCAGTTGTCCACGGATGATATTACCGTCCTGGCTGAATCCGGTGTGCACGTTGTACATTGCCCGCAATCCAACCTGAAACTCGCCAGTGGAATATGTCCGGTGGCATCCTTGCTGAAAGCTGGCGTCAATGTGTCGCTGGGCACCGACGGGGCTGCCAGCAACAACGATCTCGACTTACTGGGCGAAGCCCAGACAGCGGCCCTGCTGGCCAAGGGAATTTCCGGCGATGCAGAGGTCGTGAATGCATTTCAGGCACTGGAGATGATCACCATCAACGGTGCGAAAGCCCTTGGCAAGGAGAACCTCATCGGCAGTATCGAGCCCGGGAAGGCAGCGGATTTGTGTGCTATCGATCTCAGTTGCCCCGAAACCCAGCCGCTTCACCATGTAGTCTCTCAAGTAATATATGCTGCATCGAGGAGGCAGGTAAGTGATGTCTGGGTGGCTGGCCGGCGGGTACTGAATTCAGGGCAGCTGACTTCCATCGACCTCGAGGAAACGACAAACCGGGCACGGCTTTGGGCAGCCCGCCTGTCTGAGTTTGACAAGCTAAACCGGAAAAAAGAAAGAGCGACGATGTCATGAGTGTGATTGGCCAGCAGAATTTTGATCCCAGTGAACAGGAAAAATTTGATGAAATTGCTTCCGGCTGGTGGGATACTGATGGACCTTTTCGGCCCCTGCATGATCTCGATCCCGCCCGCCTGAGATTCATCACGGACCGGTGCAGCCTGGCCGCTGCCAGCGTGGTCGACATAGGCTGTGGGGGAGGGATCCTGTCCGAATCACTGGCCCGGGCCGGCGCGCAGGTGAAAGGCATAGACGTGGCGCCAAAGGTGCTGGCGATAGCCAGGCTCCACCTGCATGAGTCCGGGCTGGACATCGACTATGCACAAAAAACGGCAGAAGAACTGGCGACAGAAATGCCAGGGCAATTTGATGTCGTGACCTGCATGGAAATGCTCGAGCATGTTCCGGACCCTGCTTCGATCATTGCCTCGGTGCACCATTTGTTGAAACCCGGAGGGCAGGGATTTTTTTCCACCCTCAATCGCACCCCCCGGGCCTTCGCCCTTGGCATTGTTGCCGCAGAACACATCGCCAGATTGCTGCCTCGCGGAACCCACCGTTATGACCGGTTTATCCGTCCCTCAGAGCTTGGCCGCTGGTTACGTAAATCGGGCCTGGAGGTCAGGGACATATCGGGCCTGCATTACAATCCAATCACCCGGAGCGTAATGCTCGGAGGAAATGTGAAAGTCAATTATCTCGTTCATGCCGTGAAGCCATTGTCATGAATACGATCCGCGCCATGCTGTTCGATCTCGATGGGACGTTGCTGGATTCGGCGCCGGATCTGGTGGCTGCTTTGAACCAGGTGCGCAAGCTTGAAAACCTTCCGCCGCTGGATGTTGCGGAGATGAGCTGTTTTGCCTCGCATGGGGCTGTCGGCTTGTTGCAGGCCGGAATGCCTGCGACAGACGAAGTCACGTTCGAATCCTGGCGTCTGGAATTTCTGCAACACTATGCAAATAACAGCTTTTGTGACTCGACATTATTCGATGGTGTGCCCGAATTGCTTGAATTCCTCCAGCATTCAGGCATTCCCTGGGGAATTGTGACCAACAAGATCGAGGCATTGACCCTGCCCATCATAGAAGCCGCGAATTTGCGCCAGTCAATTTCCTGTGTTGTCTGTGGAGACACGCTAAGTAAAAGCAAGCCCGATCCGGCTCCGGTCAGCCTGGCTTGCGGAATTCTGGACGTGCCCCCGCAAAACACGATTTTCGTTGGCGATGATGTCAGGGACCTGGTAGCGGGGAAGGCGGCGGGAACCCAGATCGCGGCAGTTCACTACGGCTACGGTTCCTACGAATTTAACGATAGCCTGGTGAACGGCAGTTACCAGGTTCACCACCCTGCTGACCTGGTGGAACTGGTGAAGCATGGATGAACCACCCAATCCGGGCGCATGGCGTTGAATTCGGTCCGCCATAGTGAAATATGCGGCTAAAGAACAATGATCAGTATTTTTGTTGGGAGAGGGTGCTCAAGTCCAACAGCCTGTTCCGCGTTTCACATCTTTTCGCACCGCGGGAGTTCGCCGGGCAACTGCTTGCACTGCATGCCCTGTTTGCGTCGATCGACCAGGTGCGCAGCGAGGTAAGTGAAGAGTTGGTGGCAAGAAAAAAGCTGGACTGGTGGCGATTCGAGCTCTTGCCCGGGAACATTTCAAAAAGCAGACACCCGGTGGTCCGGCATTTGAATGAAACCGGTGCGGCCCAGTGCTTACCCGGGAAATCCCTCGAGAATTTGCTGGAAACGGCTGAAGCCCGGCTGGATACGCAGGCGCCTTCGGATATGGAGGGACTCCGTCGCTTGTGCTGCGGGATATTTCAGCCCCGAATGGTCCTGGAATGCGCCTTGAGCGGCCAGGATGAAGCTCTTGTTTCCAACCATCTGATGGTGGCCTGCAAAGGGGGCATGCTGCAATTGATGCGTGAAAGTTACGCGCAGGCGGATCATGCATTTTGGTGGGTTCCGCTGAACAAGCTGGCGCGTTTTGGCGTTAGCCGGCAGGAGCTCAGGGAAAATAGTGATTCGGATGCAAGCCGGAGTCTATTTCGTGAAGTTCTTGACGTTTGCCATCTACCTGAGTCGTCGGACGGGGTCGCTGCGCCGATGAAATTGGTTCCATTGCCAGGCCTGGTACATTTGCAGTTGATGGCTCTTTTACAATCACGGCAGCTTGGCCAGTTGCAAAGAAAAAAACCGTCATCTCATGGCACTGAGTTGAATCGCTGGCGCGTCAGTGACCTGTTGGCGGCCTGGAGAGCAGCCCGGCACTTGAAGGTGAAAGCCCCAATCGCCTGAGCTTTATTCTGAATCACCGGATATGACGTTGGGTCCCTTGCCGGCTGTTTTCTCATACACGCCCTTGCCGGATTTGCGGTATTGCGTGAAACCGTGTTTCTCCAGATTGTCAGTGCTCAATGAAGTGTCGGATTTCGTCAGGTTTGGAGCGGACAGCACTCTTTCCACAGCAGTTCCGCACTGCGGGCACGCGATCAAGTCGGGGTCGCTGATTTTTCGCAGTATTTCGAATCCATCCGCGCAAAAGCTGCAACTGTTTTCATTAACAGGCCGGTACTCATAAATAGGCATAGATAATCTTCATATATTTCCCTGAGCAGGAATCTTACGCCTGAACATGAGTGAGAAACAATATCTGGATTTCCAATGTTGGCTGCCATTAAACTGCTGCGGTTCGCCGAGCAAGGAAAACTATGAACCGCCAGGCTGGAAACAGGACTGTTTTGATCACCGGAGCCGCAGGAGGACTGGGCGCCACACTGTCATTGCAATGTGCTCAAGCCGGTTTCAATACCGTCATGCTGGATAAGGACCGGAAGGCCTTGGATGCCGCCTGGGATTTGATTGTTGAAAAGGGCTTGCCCGAGCCTGCCTTGCACCCACTTGATCTGGCGGTCGCGGGTACGGAGCAATTTGATGACCTGGTCAATGCGCTCGAAACTGAGTTTGGCGGCCTGGATGGCCTGATCCACTGCGCGGCGAGATTTGACGGATTGAGGCCACTGGACCAGATAGCGCCGGCCGAGTGGTTGCAACAGCTTCAGGTCAACCTGAATGCTGCATGGTTGTTGAGCGTGTCCTGTTTGCCCTTGCTGCGGCGGCCGCAATCGTCTTTTCTGTACTTTCTTCTCGAAGACATGCCAAAGATGAAGGGGGCGTTCTGGGGGGCTTATGGTGTCAGCAAACATGCTGTGAAAGCCCTGGTCAGCCAATTCGCATCAGAGTGTGAATCCACCGGAATCCAGGTGTTGGGGATTAATCCCGGCGCAATGGCCACCAGCTTGCGTGCAGCGGCCTATCACGCAGAAAATCCGGCTACGCTGCCAGCGGCCACAGATGTGGCCCGGAAAATAGTCAAGCTGGTTTCGGGTGAACTAACGCCCTCGAACCCGATCGTGAATCTGAATTAGCTGGCTGTTGAAAACAGCGTATTAATATACTTCAGGGATTCGGTTTCCGGCTTCGTATCCAATCATGGCTTGTTTTGTGATTTCCCCCCAGCGGTAGCCGCCAAGCTCTCCAAGTTGGCGGATAACGCGGTGGCAGGGGATGATCCATGCGATGGGATTGGAACCGATGGCCGTGCCGACGGCTCTGCTGGCGGACGGATTACCGACCCGGGATGCAATCTGGCCATAGCTTGCGTGTGCGCCTTCAGGTATGGCCATCAGGGCTTCCCAGACTTTCAATTGAAACGGGCTGCCCTTCAGCCACAGCTTGATCGGTGTGCCCCTGATACCGGAAAAGACCTCATTCAGTTTTTCCTGGGCTCCGCTCTGATCGACAGTGAAATCTGCAAATTTCCATTGATCTTTCAAAGCATTAACTACATTATCTAATCCAAAATCTTCAGTGAAGCCGAGAAAATTTATCCCTCGTTCAGTCCACGACAATACAGCCTCCCCGAAGAGTGTCTGACCGGATCCATAACGTATTTCCACCCCCTTTCCCAGGGTCCGGATTTCACCGGGGCTGAGCGCCTCGGTGGTAACCATCAGGTCATGCAATCTGCCCGGTCCTGACAAACCGGCATCCAGGGCTGAATCGAAGACAGAATTACCCCCAAGCAGGCGCTCCCGGGCCGCCTGCCTGGTCAGAGACTTGAGAAACTGTTTGGGGCTAACCCCTGCCCAGTCCTGGAATGTTCGTTGCAAATGGTGCGGGCTAAGCCCCATTTCACTGGAAAGGCGCTCAAGGTCGGGTTGCTCGGAATGGTGATTGGCTACCCACTCCAGGGTCCTGGCGATTAGTTTGTAGTTGCTTTCGCGACTCATGGGTCCATTCTAGTGCCGGCCTGATACAAAGCCACCCGTTTCTTGTGATTTAATGGGGAAATCGTATATTGAAGCCGAGAGACCGAAAACCGGACCTTCGAGATCAACCCAGGAGATTGTAATGTCTGACGACTTGTTTCTGAAAATAATCAACCGTGAAATACCAGCCGACATCGTCTATGAAACAAATGAAATTTTGGCCTTCAGGGACATCAACCCCCAGGCGCCCGTTCATGTATTAATTATTCCGAAGGAGCGGATACCGACCATGAACGACCTGCAAGCGCAGCATGAGTCTTTGGTCGGCAAACTGTTCCAGGCGGCAGCTGAAATTGCGCGGGAGGAGGGGATTTCTGACGATGGATACCGGGTGGTGATGAATTGTAACGAAGCGGGTGGGCAGATGGTCTATCACATTCACCTGCATTTGCTGGGAGGGCGGCAGATGTCCTGGCCTCCCGGGTAACAGACGGCAAAAAAGCCCCTGCAAAGAATGCAGGGGCCGAAATCGCTCGTTGGGTTCAGCGAAATCAATATTTTGTAGCCTTGATTCAGGCTATTGCCGTAATCTGAAATCTGCGCCCCGGCCGCGTCTAATGCCACCGCCAAAGCCGCCACTGCACAAGCCGCTGGTACCAATCACGCTCACGTTTTCGAAAGAGACAATCTCTGAAAAGTTCGAGTCAACTATAGAGACCGTGGCATAACCACATCCCATCGAAACGTCCATAGCCATGCCGGTGCCTTCGGGTAGCGTGATGGTGATTGCTTCGGCTCCTGTGCCGGAACCAGCAATCAAAATCTGCGAGCCAGAACCAGAACCCGCGATATTTCTTCCAGAACCAGAACCTGCGATATCTCTTCCAGAACCAGAACCTGCGATATCTCTTCCAGAACCAGAACCTGCGATATATCTTCCAGAACCAGAACCTGCGATTTCTCTTCCAGAACCGGAACCCGCGATTTCTCTTCCAGAACCGGAACCTGCGATTTCTCTTCCAGAACCGGAACCCGCGATTTCT
>PVMS01054848.1_pt1 | contig 20202 bp, 17 predicted proteins | sample 1853461 | NCBI WGS metagenome assembly PVMS01 (sample SAMN08582032, study PRJNA380276) | Marine sediment metagenome, whole genome shotgun sequencing project. | isolation source: ocean sediment barecode stripped | collected 2017 | reverse complement strand
AATTTGATTAACAATAAATATTGATCGATTAACTAATGTCCTCCTAAGTAATTTATTATGATTAAAAAAGGAGATCTATGATCAAATCTAAGTCAAAAATTCAATAAAACAAAATTATCTAATGTCTGAGAATTTATTTCTTCCTAGAATAAAGTGTTGCCATACGATACTGGAGCAAGCGTAGTAGTTGGTTTTTTTAAAAGAAATTCGTCGTCGTTTCCTTAGCATTCGGGTTAGGTGATTATAAAAGCTAAAATGTGCTTTTATAATTGCCCATGTATGAACCGGACGCAATTCAAATACAAACTTTATTCCTGCAATACCATCAAGTAATAATCGAAGCAATATCACAAAAAATAAAAATCTTTTTGGTACATTTTTACTTATCGTATATAAGCTGTTTCTGAAATTTAAAAATGTTTTTTGCGGGTTAGTTTCTCTTAAAGTTGCACCGCCAATATGAAAAACCACTGAAGTTCCAACATACTGAATATTATATCCTTCATTCTGAATTCGCCAGCACAAATCAATTTCTTCCTGATGCGCAAAATAATCCTCATCAAAACCATTCATCATATGGTAGATGTTCGATCTAATAAAAAAGCAAGCTCCGGTAGCCCAGAATATATCACAGGTGTCATCATATTGATGCTCATCTGCTTCCAGACTCATAAATATTCTTCCCCTGCAATAAGGATATCCCATAAAATCAACAAAACCACCTGCAGCACCGGCATATTCGAATTTTGAATTGTTTTTATAATCTAATAACTTGGGCTGGATAACCGCCGTTTTTAGATTATTCTCAAATTGGTCAATTATAGGTTCTAACCAACCCTGTGTTACTTCAATATCAGAATTAACCAATGCGTAGACGTCGGCATCGATGTTCTTTAAAGCGTCGTTATACCCCTTGGCAAATCCTCCATTCACCTTATTTCTGATAATTTTTATTTCAGGAAAATTTGAGCTTAAAAAAGCTAAGGAATCATCACTGGAATTATTATCAGCCACATAGATATCTGCCTCAGCCTTACTATATTTTAGCAAGGTGGGAATAAACTTTTCAAGTAAAATACGTCCGTTCCAATTTAAAATGACTATTGCAACTTTCAAGAATTTATTGAGTTTTATTTTTGAGCTACAAACATAAACTAAATCAAAGATTTAGCATATTAAAAGTTTAATAAATTTTATGAGTATTCGGGAATTTCCTCTAGAAAAACATATTGTTCATTTCGATGATCTAACTGGCAGTAGTAGTGTTGAATTCCATTGGTCACTATTAAAAAATTTGCATCCAATCTCAGGTTATATCTCGCTATTTGATCGAAGGCTTCCTGGGAAATTTTAATTCTCGGGGACTTGCATTCCACAATTATATCTGGTTGGCCTTGCTTATCAAAAACTAAGATGTCTGTTCTTTTAACTAAACCGTTGTAATTCAACTGTTTCTCAATTGCTATGATTGATTTTGGATATTTTTTATCAATGATAAGATAATTTAAAAAGTGTTGCCTCACCCATTCTTCAGGACTTAAAACAACATATTTTTTACGTATTATATCAAAAATATAAAGTTTATTTTCTCTATTTTTGATTTTGAATGTATATTTTGGAAGATTCAGTTTTTCCATCGGATAAATATACAATTAACATCGTTAAATTACCCTTTATACTTCCTCTATGAACAGGATCGATCAAATCGTTGATGAAATTACTTCGGGAAACCCGAAGCCAATTTATTTTTTGATGGGTGAGGAGGCTTTTTACATTGATAAACTATCAGATTATATTGAAAATAACATATTGACGGAGGAAGAAAAGGGATTTAACCAAATGATTCTTTATGGCAGGGATGTAGAGATAGAAGATATTATTGCAAATGCAAAAAGATATCCGATGATGTCAGAGAAACAAGTGATCATAATTAAGGAAGCACAAGATCTCTCGAGAGTTATCGAAAAATTATCTACCTATGCCGAAAATCCGCAACCCACAACTATCCTGGTAATTTGTTATAAATATAAAACTTTGGATAAACGTAAAAAGTTATCGAAGTTAATTACGAAAAATGGATGCTTGTTCGAAAGTAAAAAATTATATGATAACCAAGTTGGCGGCTGGATAGAAAATGAATTGAAAGAAAAAAGGTATAAAATAGACCCCAAAGCCAACCAAATGTTGGTTGAATTCTTAGGTAACGACTTATCAAAAGTGAATAATGAGCTGAATAAATTGACTCTTATTTTACCGGTTGGCCGAACTATAACTGCCTCTGATATAGAAGAGAACATTGGCATAAGTAAGGATTTTAACTATTTCGAATTACAAAAGGCTATTGGGGAGAAGGATGTAGTAAAGGCAAATAGAATTGTAATCTATTTTTCTCAAAATCCTAAAAGTAATCCTCTTGTTCTTACGATTTCTATGTTAAATAATTATTTTACTAAACTTCTTTTATATCATGGGTTAAAAGATAAAGGCAGAATTAATGCATCTAAAGTATTGCGGGTAAATCCATTTTTTGTGAATGATTATGAAGTATCAGCTAAAAAATATCCAATGAGAAAAGTAGCTCAAATTATATCTTTCCTGCGAGATGCTGATGTTAAAAGTAAAGGAGTAGGGGCCAATAATTTGCCTCAAGGAGATATTCTAAAAGAATTGATATTTAAAATTATGCATTGATCTTCATCTTGTGGAAATGATCATTAAATATTTCAACGACCGGATTCAAATAGGATACACTTAAGCTATATAATTTCTCTCTCCAAAAATGGCACTTCCCACCCTGATCATATTACTGCCATTTTTTATAGCAATTTTATAATCACCGCTCATCCCCATTGAAAGCGTTTTCATATCTAACATTAAAGAAGTATTTAGATTATCAAAGAGAACTTTGAGTGATTTAAATTCATCATTCAATTGTTGCACATTGGAAGTGAAAGTAGCCATCCCCATCAGCCCCACGATTTTAATGTTTTTCAGATCTTCAATTTCTTCAGATTGAAGTATGCTCATAATATCTTCCTCATTCAATCCAAATTTAGAATTTTCCTGAGCAATTTTTACTTGTAAAAGACAATTAATAACGCGGTCATGCTTTTTTGCTTGTTTATTGATCTCAATTAATTTCTCGAGACTATCAACACCGTGAATCAAATGAACAAAATGCGCCATATATTTCACCTTATTTCTTTGCAAGTGGCCAATCATGTGCCATTGTATGTCTTTTGGCAATGTCTGATATTTATTAACCATCTCTTGTATCCTGTTTTCTCCAAAGAGTCTTTGACCGGCATCGTATGCTTCTCGAATATCTGAAACCGGTTTTGTTTTTGATACTGCCACGAGTTGGACGTCATCTGGCAATGTATTCACTAATTGATCAAGGGTTCTTTTTATAAACATTAGCTCATAATATTAATTTCCGGTTAATTCAAAAATGGTTAAACCAGTTCGTAGTTTAGGTTCGATAAAAGTGCTTTTTGGAGGCATGGTAAGTCTATTATCCGCAACAAGTTTTAGCTGATCACTTGAAATAGGAAAAAGGCCAAAACCAACTTCATATTTCCCGGAGTCTACTTCGTTTTTAATTTGTGTTGGGTTTAATACATCAGGTTTATATGAGATCCTGTCATCATTTGTTAAATCGTTAATGCCTAATATTGGATCTAAAATTGTTTTATACAGTATTTGAGAGTCCAGATCTTCCAGAGAATTACTGATCTTATAATCTGTTTTTCTCAAATATAATTTATAGAATTCCCCATCAAAATACATGCTAAAATGATGTTTTTTTGTTGGTTTATACAAATTTACACCTAAGTTTTCAATCCTAAAACGAGCATCCAATTGCATTAAAAATTCTTCTTTACTCAGATTATTCAAACTAGTAATAAACCTATTAAATGAAGAAATATTTAAAATAGACTCAGGAATTAAATAGCTCATAAAATAATTATGTGATATGCTATCGGTTATGGAGGTGCTTTGTTCCTTGTTCAATTTATCGGCCAAAAATAATGAAGAGGCAGTTCTATGATGACCGTCAGCAATATAGACAGAATCCATTTTGTCAAATTCTTTTTCAATTGCTAATATATCTTCCCTACTTTCTATCAACCATAATTGATGGGTTCGTTTTTTGTTTGTTGTAAATTCATACTCAGATCGTCTTATTTTATACTTGTTATAAATAGAAGTGATCAAGTCGTTATCCGGATATGTTATAAGTACCGGTTCGGCATTAAACCCTGTGACATTTAAATAGTTTCCAAATAATTCTTCACGATTTTTTAGGGTCTTTTCGTGTTTTTTTATAACATCATTTTTATAGTCGGCTAAACTTGATAATGCAATAATGCCCCAAAATGTTTTGTTGTTGTAAGATTTTTGATGTAAATAAAAGATGGGTTCCTTATCGGTTGTAAAAATATTGTTTTCTTTAAACTCGATAAACCTGTTATACACCATTTTAAATCGCTTCTTACCGGTTACGCGTTTCTTGAATTTAAAGCCCGGTCTTAAGATATGGAGAAAAGAGTAAGGGTTGCTGGTTAGTATGCTTTTTAATTCTTTTTCTGTATAAATATCATACGATCGTGTGGTTACCAAGGCTACTTTATCTCTGGTAGGTCTTACTGCTCTAAAAGGTTTAACTAGGGCCAATGTGTATTTTTTGGATTTATTTTAGACAAAAATAAAGATTTATTGTGAGTGAGAACTCAATATCCTTAATACTTTATAAACTAATAAAACAGTTGTAACGAACTACTCCTGCGATGGCAGGAGTAGTTAATTAATCTAATTATTTCTAATGGCTGTGTTAGCCTAAAATATCAATTATTTGAGTGGCAAGTTCTTCTCCAATTCTTGTTTGTGCTTCCAGAGTTGCTGCACCGATATGTGGAGTTAAAGAAATATTTTTATTCATTAATAAAGGTATTTCGGGAGTAGGTTCTCCTTCAAACACATCCAATGCTGCGTTCGATATCTTACCGCTCTTAATAGCACTGACAAGAGCGACTTCATCTATAACGCCACCTCTTGCTGCGTTGATAATGCCTGCACCACCCTTCATCATCTCAAATTCTTTAGTTGAAATTACATAATCATCCTGAGCAGGAACATGTAAGGAAATGAAATCTGACTGTTTCAAAACATCTTCTTTAGAGATCGTATTAAATGAAAAGTTAACCTTTTGTCCGTCATAAAACTCTAGTTCAATATTGGCAGAATCGATGAATGGATCAAAAGCTACAACTTTCATTCCAACTCCTAAGGCAACTTTCGCAGTCGCTTGACCTATCCTTCCAAAGCCCAGAATACCTAATGTTTTTCCTTTCAATTCTATACCTTTTGCATATGCTTTTTTCAAATCCTTAAATTTTGTATCTCCTTCTAAAGGCATATTTTGATTAGAATCATGTAAAAACCGAACCATTCCGAAAAGGTGGGCAAAAACCAATTCAGCTACAGAGTGTGACGATGCAGATGGCGTATTTATAACTTTGATACCTTTATCTTTTGCATATTTCACATCAATATTATCCATTCCAACTCCACCTCTTCCAATTATTTTCAACGAAGGACAATTATCAATAATATCTTTTCTGACTTTTGTAGCACTTCTAACCAATAATACATCAACATTATTTTCATTGATATAATGAACTAACTCTTCCTGAGTAACTGTTTCTAAGATCACTTCAATACCGGCCTTTTCTAAAGCTACAACTCCGGAGGTTGCAATACCATCATTTGCTAAAACTTTCATTTTTTTTAATTTTATAATTATAAATTTCTCATTATATCAACCAATACCTGAATACTTTCGATTGGCATGGCGTTATAGATACTTGCCCTAAAGCCACCAACTGATCTATGTCCTTTGATTCCATTTATTCCCGCATCCTTACACATGGCATCAAAACGATCTTTTTTCGAATCATCTTTAAGCAAAAAGTTCACGTTCATGTTCGATCGATCTTCTATGGCAGCTGCACCTTCAAAAAGTGGATTACTATCAATTTCATTATACAGCAATTCAGCTTTAGCCCTGTTCAATTTCTCCACTGCTTCAATGCCACCCAAGTCCTTAAGCCATTCTAAAGTTAACATTGATACATATACAGAAAATACAGGAGGCGTGTTAAACATACTTTCCTTGGCGATATGAATTTTATAATCCAGCATCGAAGGAATTTGACGATTCGTATTTCCCAAAATATCATTTTTAATGATAACAAGTGTCGCACCTGCCGGGCCCATATTTTTTTGAGCTCCAGCATAGATCAAATCAAATTGAGAGAAATCAAGTTTTCTGGAAAATATATCGGAACTCATATCGCAAACCAAAATACCGTCAGTTTTTGGAAATTCCTTTATTTGAGTACCATATATTGTATTATTGCTAGTGCAATGAAAGTAATCTACATCCTTGGGAATTTCAAAACCCCTTGGAATATAATTGTAATTTTTATCTTTGGAAGAAGCAACCACTTCAACTTCACCAAACAGTCTGGCCTCCTTAATTGCCTTTGAACTCCAGGCACCTGTGTCCAGATAAGCAGCTTTGCCATTTTCTTCCATAAGATTATACGGCACCATTAAAAACTCCAGACTTGCACCACCTTGCAAAAATAATGCAGAGTAGCCCTTACCTTTCAAATCCAGAAGTTCTAGAGCCAAATCCGTAGCCTTGTCCATTACAGCCACGAAATCCGCGCTGCGATGAGATATTTCTATCAATGACAAGTCAATATCATTAAAATTTAATACTGCTTTTGCAGCTTTTTGTAATACTTCCTGTGGCAAAATACACGGACCTGCACTAAAATTATGTTTCTTCATTAAAGTCATATTTATAAATGCAAAATTGTGGATTTTCTTTTATATAATTACTATAAAATTCGTAAAATTTACATTAATTTTTTATCAAATCAGAAGAATACTTGGAACCTATTAAAGGATTTAAACAAATAATAAAACTCTTGATGAGAATAAATTTTTATAGCTGCTTTCAGATCGATGAAGAATAAAGTTTTTCTTTGATATCACCCCATGTAATTAACTGAATATCATTCTTCTTTAATAATTCTTTGCAGTGTTCACTACTTATGAAATCAAGATCTATTTGACGCCATTGAGCTCCAAAATTTGGATGATCAATACAAATTGATCGCATTTCTTCATCATCAATAGCCGGATGTAATAACAATATGTTTAAGCCTTCTTTAATATTATTTAAAATGCCTTTATAATAATCCAATAAATTTCCATTTTTAAACACCTCATAATTTCCAATAAACACTTCATCAACATAAAAATCGATTTCTTTAATATATTCCTCAGCTTTTAAATTAAAAGATTCTATTATTTGTTTACTTAAAAATACAGGCAGACCATATTCTATTCCTAATTCTTTATAAATTTTAAAAAAATCAAGATTTAAACCAAGTGTGTACATATGACAATCCAAATGAGTAGGTTGGAGTCCGTAAGCTAAGGCTATATCAATCTGAGCCCTCAGTTCATTTTTTACCTCTTTTGGAATGGCACAAACTCTAAAATTTTCTTTACTACTGTGAAAATATCCATTGCCTTCGACTAAACTAGGTACTTCATTAATTGATAAAACAGGAGGCCATTTATAGTTTTTCCATTCGCAAGTGAGGGTCAGATGAATCCCATAATCAAATTGGCCATTATCTATTGCAAAATCTGCTATTTCCTCAAAGTTAGGACAGGGTACCATTATGCTATAGGAGTTGACGCATCCATTCTGAAGCGTTTCTATTGTTGCCAAATTTTCTGAATGTGATAACCCGGCATCATCAGCATGAATTATTAGTAATTTACTGTTTGAAGGGAATCCTAATTTATCCAGAGCTTTCATACTTTCCATCAATAAAGTAGATTCCTTATTACCTTGGCACTAAAGTAAGACAAGGTATGATCATCTCCTCCAGAGATATACCGCCGTGTTGATAAGTGTTCTTATAATATTTAACAAAGTGATTATAATTATTCGGGTAAGCGAAAAACAGATCTTCTTTAGCAAAGATAAAAGAACTGCTCATGCTAATGGTTGGTAAAGAAATATCTCTGGGATTTCTAATCGCTAAAACATCCTTATCATTATAACTCAAGCTTTTTCCGGTTTTGTATCGAAGATTAGCACTTATGTTTTTATCACCGATCACTTTTGTGGGATGTTTTGTGTTAATTGTGCCATGATCTGTTGTAATGATCAATTTTAAACCCATCTGCTGCGCTTCTTGAATCATTCTTAACAAGGGAGAATTCATAAACCAACTCATTGTTAATGATCGATATGCCTTATCATCGCTTGCCAGTTCCTTGATCATTTCCATTTCCGTTCGCGAATGTGAAAGCATGTCAACAAAGTTATAGACGACCACGGTCAGATCATTTTCTTTAATTTTAGAAAAGTTCGATGCTAAATCCCTGCCATTATATAAATTGGTGATTTTGTAATACTCGTGATTAATGTTCAAATTTAATCTTTTGAGCTGTTCGGTCAAAAATTCATTTTCAAACAAATTCTTACCCCCTTCATCTGTGTCATTTTTCCAGTAGTTCGGATATTTCTTTTCCATATCCAGGGGAGTCAGGCCTGAAAAAATGGCATTTCTTGAGTATTGAGTGGCTGTAGGCAAAATACTAAAATAAGAAGTCTCGTCAATGGTTTTATAATATTCATTAATTTTTGGTTCCAGAACTCTTAATTGGTCATACCTTAAATTATCAATTACTATTAAAAGGGTGCCATTCTTTATATCCAATTGAGGAACAATAACATCTTTAAACAGATCATGCGACAAGATCGGTTTATCTCCTCCATGATACCAATCCTGATAATTTTTTTTAATAAATTTAAAAAACTGAGAATTAGCTTCTTCTTTTTGACTTTCGAGAATTTCGGTCATGCCAATATCTGTAATCGATTCAAGTTGAATTTCCCAATGAATTAAATTTTTATATAAAGCAACCCAATCTTCAATTGTATTTACCATAGCAAGCTCCATAGATATTTTACGAAATTCCTGTTGGTAATTTGAAGTCGTCTTTTCAGAAACCAGTCTCGACGTGTCCAGATTTTTCTTAAGGCTTAATAATATTTGATTTGGATTAACCGGTTTTATAAGGTAATCAGCTATTTTTGAACCGATTGCCTCCTCCATAATATACTCTTCCTCACTTTTTGTAATCATAATAACAGGAAGATTGGGATGGCTTAGCTTGATTCCAGCGAGAGTTTCAAGTCCGGACAGTCCGGGCATGTTTTCATCCAGGAAAACAATATCAAATGGATTTTGTTTTACAATTTCTAATGCGTCGGCCCCATTCGTGCAAGGAGTAACATCATAATTTTTCTTTTCTAAAAATAGAATATGCGGTTTTAAAAGTTGAATTTCATCATCAACCCATAATATTCTCGGTGCACTCATTCTTATAATTGATTATATAAATTAAAGTTTTAATTTTGTTTTGGCAAAGATAATATTTGTTTAGAAAAATACTTGTCGAAATGTACGAAAAACAGTAATATAATTTTGGAAAAAATAAAAATATTTAACGATCCGATTTATGGCTTTATAACCATAAAGAATTCCTTATTATTTAAAATAATCGAGCACACACTATTTCAACGTTTAAGGCGAATATCACAGATGGGGATGTCTTATTTGGTATATCCGGGTGCACATCATACAAGGTTTCATCATGCCGTAGGGTGCATATATCTTATGCAAAAGGCTATAGACACTTTACGTATGAAGCAAGTAGAAATAAGCAATAAAGAGGAGGAAGCGCTTTACATTGCAATTTTGCTTCACGATATTGGCCATGGTCCCTTTTCTCATGCCTTGGAAAATGTAATTGTTAAGAACATGAATCATGAGGAACTCTCTTTGCGGTTTATGGATCTTCTTAACAGAGAGTTTGATGGAGGGCTGGATCTGGCGATTGAAATTTTTAAGGGGGTATATCACAGAAAATTCATGCATCAATTAATTTCTAGTCAATTAGACATGGACCGATTAGATTACCTGAAAAGAGATAGTTTTTATAGTGGCGTTGCCGAAGGAAATATCAACTCGGATAGACTGATATCAATGCTTGATGTAAAAGATGATCAGCTATTAATTGATATAAAAGGAATATATTCGGTTGAAAAGTTCATAGTGGCGCGCAGATTGATGTATTGGCAGGTATATCTTCATAAAACCAGTTTGGCAGCTGAACAGATCTTAGTAAAGATATTAAAGAGGGCTAAGGAATTAATTGGAGATGGCATTTCGTTAAAAGCCAGTAAATCATTGTTGTATTTTTTAAGTACCGATGTTGATGCTGCAGTCTTTGACAGCACTACTTTGAGAATGTTTTCGAGTCTGGATGATTTCGATATAATTTCAGCCTTAAAAGAATGGTCCAACCACCCTGATCTAATACTATCTTCCCTGAGTAATTCAATAATAAACAGAAAACTACCGAAAGTTATAATTCAGAATAAAACATTTGATAATCGCTATTTTAAAAAAATTAGTGATGAAGTTGCTAAAAGCTATTCAATAGATATAGAGAAGGTTGATTATTTTGTTTTTCAAGGGGCGGTAGAAAATCAGGCTTACAATGTTGAAGATGAGCGAATTAATATTTTGGATAAAAATGGTAATATTACAGATATTGTGGATGCCTCAGATGATTTAAGCATGTCCGGCTTATCCAGGTCGGTAACCAAATATTTTATTTGTTATCCTAAGTTATATTAATTTAGGATGGTTGTTAATTTTTAGTATTTTTGCACTAATGAAATTTACCGCTGCACAAATCTCAGAAATTCTCGATGGAGATATTGATGGAAATCCTAATGAGGAAGTACATAAACTTTCGAAAATTGAAGAAGGAGAAAAAGGTTCACTAACCTTTTTATCTAACCCAAAATATCAATCCTATTTATACACAACGAAAGCATCGATAGCAATTGTTAACAAAGATTTTGTTCTTGAGTCAAAAATTTCAACTACACTTATAAAAGTTGAAGATGCGTATAAAGCATTTTCGAAACTTTTAGAATATTACAATCAGGTAAAACTGGATAAATCCGGTATAGAAAGTCCGAATTTCATTAATGATAATGTTAAAATCGGGAAGGATGTTTATATAGGTGCCCTAACTTATATTGGTGAGAATGTGGATATTGGTAATAAAGTAAAAATATATCCAAATGTCTTTATCGGAGATAACGTTATCATTCAAGAGGGTACAATTATATTCGCCGGAGCAAAAATATATTCAGAATCTCAAATTGGAAAAAATTGCACGATTCATTCCGGAGTTATTATTGGAAGTGATGGTTTTGGATTTGTGCCGGATGAAAATGGAGTTTACAATAAAATTCCACAAATAGGGAATGTAATAATTGAGGATAATGTTGACATAGGATCGGGAACAACTATTGACAGGGCAACTTTAGGCTCTACAATTATTAGAAAAGGGGTAAAACTAGACAATCAAATTCAGATTGCGCACAATGTGGAGGTTGGTGAAAATACTGTAATAGCGGCACAGGCCGGAATTGCCGGATCGACCAAAATTGGTAAAAGTTGCCAAATTGGAGGTCAGGTAGGAATAGTTGGTCATATAACTATAGGAAATAATGTAAGAATACAAGCACAATCGGGAATTGGCAGATCATTAAAGGATAATGAAGTGGTTCAAGGGAGTCCTGCTCTTGGTTATTCCGATTATAATAAATCATATGTTCATTTTAAAAACCTCTCCAAATTAGTAAATAGAGTAAATGAGTTAGAAAAAATTATTATTTCTAAAGAATCAAAAATATGAGCACAAAACAAAAAACCATTCAGAAAGAAATTTCATTAGAGGGGGTGGGATTGCATACAGGCAAGAAGGTAAAACTTACTTTTAAGCCTGGACCCGAGAATACCGGTTTTAATTTTGTAAGAACCGATTTAGAAGGGCATCCTTTAATTGAAGCAAAAGCAAATTATGTTACAAGTACACAACGAGGAACTAATCTGGAAAAAAATGGGGTTGCAGTAAATACTTCAGAACATGTATTGGCAGCAGTTGTTGGATGTGATATTGACAATATTATTATGGAATTGGATTCACCGGAACCACCTATTTTAGATGGTTCATCAAAATTCTTTGTAGAAGCACTTGAAAAAGCCGGAATTGTTGAGCAGAATGCAGAAAGAAAGGTATATGAGGTGAAAGAAATTATTTCCTTTAAGGATGAAGAATCGGGTAGTGAAATTATGATCATGCCTTCCGAACATTTTGAAATTACGACTATTATTGATTTCGGTACTAAAATCTTGGGAACACAAAATGCTACTCTGAATAACATTGGTGAATTTAATAAAGAAATTGCTGCTGCAAGAACATTTAGTTTTTTGCATGAAATAGAGATGCTTCTTGATAATGACCTGATCAAAGGAGGCGACCTAAATAACGCCATTGTTTATGTAGATCAAAAATTATCCCAAAAAACAATGAAAAAGCTGAGCAAAGCTTTTAAAAAGGATTCTGTTAAAATTAAACCAAATGGAATACTTGATAATTTAACGCTACATTGGGCCAACGAAGCAGCACGTCATAAATTATTAGATGTATTGGGAGATCTGGCACTGGTTGGCACGAAAATCAAAGGAAAGGTTATTGCCACAAAACCCGGACATAAAATAAATACAAAGTTTGCGAAAAAATTAATGAAAATTATTCAAATTGAGAAACGAAATAAAGTACCTCAATTTGATCTAAGTCAGCCACCATTGATGGATGTTGAAAAAATCATGAGTATTTTACCACATCGGCCTCCATTTTTGTTGATTGATAGAATTATTGAATTGTCTGACACTCATGTAGTTGGAATGAAAAATGTAACGATGAATGAGCCTTTTTTTGTTGGTCATTTTCCCGGAGCTCCAGTAATGCCAGGAGTTTTACAGGTTGAGGCCATGGCACAATGTGGAGGTATTTTAGTACTAAGCACCGTACCTGACCCTGAAAATTATCTAACATTTTTCATGAAGATTGATAATGTAAAATTCAAACAAAAAGTTTTACCCGGTGATACTTTAATATTTAATTGTGAGTTAATTGCGCCTATTCGTCGTGGTATTTGTCACATGCAGGCCTATGCGTATGCCAACAATAAATTGGTTGCTGAAGCTCAATTAATGGCACAAATAGTTAAAAAATAAAAAATGAATCAACCGCTGGCATATATTCATCCGGGAGCGAAAATTGCAACGAATGTTGTTATAGAACCATTTACAACTATTCATAACAATGTAAATATAGGCTCCGGAACCTGGATTGGTTCAAATGTTACCATTATGGAAGGAGCGAGGATTGGAAAAAATTGTCGAATTTTTCCGGGAGCAGTAATTTCAGCCATTCCTCAGGACCTTAAATTTGATGATGAAGATTCGTTGACCATAATTGGAAATGATGTAACTATTAGAGAATGTGCTACGATAAACAGAGGGACTAAGGCATATGGAAAGACTGAAATAGGAGATAACTGTTTAATAATGGCAACTACACATGTTGCACATGATTGTATCATTAAAAACAATGTGATTCTTGTTAATGCCGTAACCTTAGCCGGTCATGTAGAAATTGGAGAGTTTGCCATTGTTGGAGGATTAGCCGGTGTGCATCAATTTATTCATATTGGTAAACATGCAATGGTTTCCGGTGGCTCATTGGTGAGAAAAGATGTTCCTCCTTTTATCAAAGCTGCAAAAGAACCTCTATCGTACGTTGGGATAAATTCAATTGGTTTGCGAAGAAGGGGCTTTTCTTCAGATAAAATAAATGAAATCCAAAATATTTACAGAATATTATTCCAACAAAATAATAATACAACACAGGCAGCCAGAATAATAGAGGCAGAATTGGATGCCACTCCCGAACGAGATGAAGTTCTTACCTTTATTGTAAATTCACAACGTGGTATAATGAAAGGGTATACGAGTTCTTATTAATAAAATTAAAATTAAAAATGGCAAATACTTCAGATATAAAGAAAGGTTTATGCATAGTATATAACAATGATACATTTAAAATTATTGAATTTCAGCATGTAAAACCCGGTAAGGGGCCCGCTTTTGTTCGTACAAAATTAAAAAGTCTGACCACCGGAAAAGTCATCGACAATACATTTTCTTCAGGACATAAAATTGAGGAAGTAAGAGTGGAAACAAGAAAGTATCAATATTTATACCCCGAAGGAGAGACTTATCATTTTATGAATACGGATGATTACAATCAAATTTCTTTACAGAAAGAGTCTTTGGATTCACCTGATCTATTAAAAGAGGGTGAAATTGTTACCATAATCATCAGGACTTCAGATGAACTGCCACTAGCTGTTGATATGCCTGCACATGTTGTTCTGGAAATAAAAAAAACAGAGCCCGGTATAAAAGGGAATACAGCAACCAATGCTACAAAACCTGCAACGGTAGAAACCGGTGCGAGGGTTAATGTTCCTTTATTTATCAATGAAGGTGACAAAATTAAAATTGAAACGGAGAAAGGAACCTATATGGAAAGAGTGAAGGAATAATTATTATTGGGTTCAATTCTAAGATCATTTTAACCTGAATGATAGTTAAGGACGCTCCATTGACCAAATTGAAATTATTGTAAAGAGATGAAATTTCCCAGAACTTACACTTTAAATGAAATTGCACAACTAACAGATACACAATTTATTGGAGATAAAGACTTTCCTGTATATGGTATAAATGAAATTCATGTTGTAGAAAAAGGGGATGTCGTTTTTGTTGATCATCCAAAATACTATGATAAAGCCTTACAATCGGCAGCAACAATTATATTGATCAATAAAAAAGTAGATTGTCCGGAAGGGAAGGCGCTCTTGATATCGGATGACCCATTCAGAGACTTTAACAAGATTGCAGTTCACTTTAAACCGTTTAAAGGCGCTTTGCGGAGTATTGCACCATCTGCAATAATTGGGTCAAACACGGTGATACAGCCCAATGTATTTATTGGGAATAATGTCATTATTGGTGATAACTGTATCATACACCCTAATGTGAGTATTTACGACGACTGTGTGCTTGGAAACAATATTACTATTCATTCGGGCACTGTTCTTGGAGCGGACGCTTTTTATTTTCAGAAACGACCACACGGATTTGATCAACTCCATTCATGCGGAAGAGTAGTCGTTGAGGATGATGTACATATAGGAGCTCTATGTACTATTGACAGAGGAGTTACTGGTGATACCATCATTGGAGCAGGAACAAAGATTGACAATCAGGTTCAAATAGCCCATGATAATGTAATAGGAAAAAGTTGTTTGATCGCTTCTCAGGTTGCGATCGCAGGTTGTGTAATAATTAAAGATGAAGTTACACTTTGGGGTCAGGTAGGAATTAAAAGCGATATCACAATCCATAAGGGAGTTGAGGTCTATGCGCAGTCCGGAGTGGGATTCGATCTGGAAGAAGGTAAGAAATACTTTGGATCTCCCTGTATTGAAGCCCGGCAAAAAATGAGAGAATTATCTATGATGAGAATACTACCTGAAATCGTTCAAAAATTAAGAAAATAACTTCTCAGAACCAATTCATTAATTTACTTTTGTAGTACAGATCTTGATGAAGGGTTTAGAAAAATTAAAATCAGAATAAATGAGTGTATTAGTAAATAAGGATTCAAAAATAATAGTACAGGGTTTTACAGGAAGTGAAGGTACTTTCCACGCATCACAAATGATCGAGTATGGAACAAATGTGGTTGGTGGTGTAACACCGGGAAAAGGCGGTCAAAATCATTTAGACAAACCTGTTTTTAATACTGTGGCAGATGCTGTTCAGAAAGCAGGTGCCGATACTTCAATAATCTTTGTACCTCCGGCTTTTGCAGCAGATGCCATTATGGAAGCGGCTGCCTCCGGCATAAAGGTTATTATATGTATAACCGAAGGTATACCCACCGCAGATATGGTTAAGGTCAAGTCCTATATCGATCAAAAGGATTGTCGCCTAATAGGGCCCAATTGTCCCGGAGTTATAACTCCCGGGGAGGCTAAAGTTGGTATCATGCCGGGATTTGTTTTTAAGAAAGGAAAAGTTGGAATTGTATCAAAATCAGGAACCTTAACGTATGAAGCTGCTGATCAAGTGGTTAGGCAAGGACTTGGTGTGACTACCGCTATTGGCATAGGTGGCGATCCAATAATCGGAACCACTACCAAAGATGCTGTTGAATTATTCATGAATGACGATGAAACGGATGCCATTGTGATGATCGGGGAGATTGGAGGCCAATTGGAAGCTGAAGCGGCTCGATGGATAAAAGCCGACGGTAATCGCAAACCAGTGATCGGATTTATTGCTGGTCAAACAGCCCCCGCCGGAAGAACGATGGGACATGCAGGAGCAATAGTAGGAGGAAAGGATGATACCGCACAAGCTAAAATGGAAATTTTAAGGGAGAATGGGATTTATGTTGTTGAATCACCAGCGGAAATAGGAAAGAAAGTGGCAGAAGTCTTAGGCTAGTTAATTTTTAAACATAAAAACCTGTTAGGTGTATTAAGTCTAACAGGTTTTGTATTATTGAGCAGAGGGTAGTTTACGTTTTTATCTTCTTAGGTTTTTCTTTTAAATTTTCTTCTAAAAAATCTACCATTGCATTGTAAAAATCAAATTGATTTTCCTCATTATAAAAACCGTGCCCTTCATCTTCTTTTAGCATATACTGCACGGTAACACCATTCTTTTTAAGGGCTTCTACCATCTGGTCTGATTCAGCTTGTTTTACTCTGGGATCATTTGCTCCCTGAGCAATAAACAAAGCTGCTTTGATCTTATCTACATGAAAGGCCGGACTATTTGCTTTCATCATTACACTATCTATTGTGTTCGGATCTCCCACCATTTCATAAATCATTTCCCTGAAAGGTTCCCAGTAAGGAGGTATGGTCTCCATCCAAGAAAATATATTTGAAACGCCTACATAATCAACTGCCGCAGCATATAAATCAGGAGTATTAGTGATCCCGGCCAAGGTTGCATAACCACCATAGCTTCCACCGTATATTGCTATACGTTCGGGATCCGCTATTCCTTGATCGATGAGCCATTTAACACCATCGGTAATGTCATTCTGCATTTCTTGTCCCCATTTTTTAAAAGAACTTTCCCAGAATTTCCTTCCATAACCCGTAGAACCTCTAAAATTCATTTGTAAAACAGCATATCCCCGGTTGGCTAATAATTGAACTTCCGGGTTATATCCCCATCTATCTCTTGCCCATGGGCCTCCATGCGGATTAATAACAACCGGCAGATTTTTAGCTTCTCTACCAACCGGCAGGGTTAAATAACCATGAATTGTCAAACCGTCTCGAGAAGTATATTTGATGGGTTTCATATTCGCCATATCCTCTGATTTTATCCAGGGGCTTAGATCTGCCATGTGCTTTATTTCTTTAGTATTATGATCATAATGATAATATGCACCTCTTGTTTTATCGTTGCCCACATACACTAAAAAAATATCTTCATTTTTATTTCTAGCTGTAATATAGTATTCATTATTTGTACCTAATTTACTTTTAAGATCATTAAAGATATCTTCATATTCTTTATCCAAAAATTCTCTTTTTAACTTTGTGGTAGTATAATTAATAACTGTGGGTACCTTTCTTTTCCTGGAATAGGAGATATTTTCAATATCCACTTCGCTACTTTTAAAAAGCTCTTCTATTTCTACATTTTTCTTTAGATCATATTTTACAACAGCAGCTTTATCTCTGCCTAAATTTGAAACCGCGTAAATTATATGTCCATTATCAAAATCGAAGAATTGAGGATCCAATGTTTGCTTGAAATTAGTGGTAATAACTTCTTTAAAGGGCTTGTCTTCATCTTCTCTATAAAAAATGGTTTGATTAACTCCGTTGAGTACCATAGCTATACGAAGGGTACCACTATGATCCGTTTTCCAACCTGTTATATTCCCGGGATTTTCGTATAATAATTTCATCTCTCCGGTATTGATATTCAATCTATACGGGTCAAAAACTTGTGGATTCCTTTTGTTTAAACCAATGATCATCTCATCTTCATTATCTTCAAGGTCATCAATTATTTGCGCTTTAACTCCTTCAAATGGCGTCAGTTCTAATTCATCCGTTCCATCTTTATTTACTGAAAAAATATGGTTATTCTCATTACCCCCTTTATCACGAACATAGATTAATTTATTATTGTTTGCCCAGTAATAACCATAAATTCCGCGATCTTCAGCACTGGTTACTCTAACGACCGAATCACTGTCAAATTTTCTAACATGAATATTCATCCTGTTTTTATACGGTGCCATATATGATATATACTCCCCATTTGGAGATAACCTGAATGTTCTCTTTTCGGCATTCTTAAAAAAATCTTCTACGGGAATTTGTGGGGGTGGTTCAATTATACCGCTCGTTTCTTTTTTTGGACCTTGGCAGGATAGTATAATTGCACATAGCAACAGCAGGATTATTTTTTTCATAAATTTTAAATTTAAGTTAGTAATCATATGAATGCATTAAAATTACGACAATAATTTAAATGATTGTTAAATTTGTCTTAATAGTAAGTGCTGAATTTTTATTAAACTACGTTCTTTGATATATTTGAGAGCAGGCTTTTCTGTAGTCCAATTTAAATATACTTTCATGAAAAAATATCCAGTTTTATTCGTTGCGTTATTGACTATTATTTTCATTAGCTGCAATACATCTGACCAAAAAAATAACCCCTATGTCATTGAAATACATACAGATACTAATGAATATAATTATGAAACGGTTACAAATGACCCTACCGGATTAAGATTATATACTTTAGATAACGGACTTAAAGTTTATTTGAGCAAAAACAATGATGAACCTAAAATTCAAACTTATATTGCTGTTAGGGCAGGTTCAAGTTATGACCCCGCAGAAACTACAGGATTAGCGCATTACCTGGAGCATATGCTTTCTAAAGGAACAAGAAAAATTGGAACATCGGATTGGGAAAAAGAAGAAAAATTGATCGCACAAATATCTGATCTGTATGAACTTCATAGGGAAGAAACGAATAATGACAAGAAAGAAATAATATATCGCGAAATAGATAGTATTTCATACCTGGCTTCTAAATATGCTATCGCCAATGAGTATGAGAAAATGGTTGGATCGATAGGTGCAACAAGCACAAATGCACATACAAATTTTGAAGAAACAGTTTATCATAATAAGATTCCCGCTAATGAGTTAAATAAATTTTTAACCTTGGAAAGTGAGAATTTCAACCAACTTGTTTTGCGTTTATTTCATACTGAGTTAGAGGCGGTCTATGAAGAATTTAATCGAATTCAGGATAGTGATGGTTGGAAAGCATATTTAGCGAGACTTGACGGACTATTCCCTAAACATCCCTATGGACAGCAAACCCCTATAGGGACATCAGAACATCTGAAAAACCCATCTATGGTTAGTATTAATAACTATTTTAACAAATACTATGTGCCAAATAATATGGCTATTGTTCTAGTAGGTGATTTGGATTTCGATAATGCCATAAAGATGGTAGATGAAAGTTTTGGCAAAATGAAAAGAAAAAAGGTCACTCACCCTGATTTACCAAAAGAAGAACCAATAAATGGGATCATATCAATGGAAGTTTTTGGACCAAATAATGAGAGCGTTGAGGTGGCTTACAGATCGGATGGAGTTGGCAGCAATGACGAAAAGTTTATAACGCTTGCCGATATGCTACTGATGAATGGTAAAGCAGGTCTTTTTGATTTAAATTTAAATCAAAAACAATTGGTTCAAGAAGCACATACTCAACCATCCTTTCTTAATGATTATGGCTATTTGGCTTTAAGCGGGACGCCGAAAGCAGATCAAACCTTAGATGAAGTTAAAGATCTAATGTTGGGTCAAATTGAAAAGCTGAAGAATGGGGAATTTGACGACTGGTTGATGGAAGCTGTAATTAATGACTTAAAGCTCAGAGAGACAAAACAATACGAAAATACTACCTACTTAGCAGGAATGTATTATAATGCCTTTATACATAGGGAGAATTGGAATGACAAAATGCAATTCTT
>PVMS01155040.1_pt1 | contig 20226 bp, 23 predicted proteins | sample 1853461 | NCBI WGS metagenome assembly PVMS01 (sample SAMN08582032, study PRJNA380276) | Marine sediment metagenome, whole genome shotgun sequencing project. | isolation source: ocean sediment barecode stripped | collected 2017 | reverse complement strand
GGGCTGGCCATCCTGTGGCTGCCGACCATGAGCCCATCGGATGAGCTGACCGTTCTGCAGCACGTGGAGGGAAACACGTTTCGGCGGGAACGCGACGACGGCGAGCCCGGCGAGACGTACGTGTTCGTGGAGGACGACAGCGGCCGGATCACGGGGATGCGCTACCACAGCAACACGTACCCGCGATTGGAGTAGGAGCCCGCCCGGGTCGAGCGCGCCGCCGGGTTCAAGCAGGTGGCCGATCGGCGTGCGATCCGCTAGAATCCGACTGCTGACAGGTCGGATCATCACGAGCTTCATCGAGTCCGCGAACCTACGTAATACCAACGGGATAGAATAATCATGCAAGACTACCTGGAGCGCCTCGGCATCGAGGACATGAACCCCGGTGGATTCGCCGGGACCTGGATCGGATCGGGCCCTGAACTCGAGGTCACATCGCCGACGGATGGGTCAGTGATCGGTTATGTGCGGCAAGTGAGCGAGGAGGAGTTCGACAAGATCGTCGCCCGGGCTCACGAGGCATTTCTTGACTGGCGCACGGTCCCGGCGCCGCGGAGGGGAGAGATTGTCCGGCAACTGGGGTTGGCCCTGCGCGAAGTGAAGGAAGACCTCGGCAAGCTCGTCGCTCTGGAGATGGGCAAGATCCAGGCGGAGGGCGAGGGTGAGGTGCAGGAGATGATCGACATCTGCGATTTCGCGGTCGGTCTGTCTCGACAGTTGTACGGAAACACCATGCAGTCGGAGCGTCCTGACCACCGGATGTTCGAGCAGTGGCACCCGCTCGGAGTCGTCGGCGTGATCACGGCGTTCAACTTCCCGGTCGCGGTGTGGAGCTGGAACTCGGCGCTGGCCGCCGTGTGTGGCGATTCCACCCTGTGGAAGCCGTCGAGCAACGTGCCGATGTGCGCAATCGCGGTGACGAAGATCGCGGAGAAAGTCTGCCGTGCGAACGACGTGAACCCGGCGATCTTCTCGCTGGCGGTGGGCAAGGGCTCGGTAGTCGGCGAGAAACTCCTGCAGGACAGAAGGATCCCGCTCATCTCGTTCACGGGAAGCACGAACATGGGAACGCGCGTTGCCGAGGTGGTCGGGAAACGTCTCGGCCGCACGATTCTCGAGCTCGGCGGCAACAACGCGATCATCGTCACGCCGAATGCCAACATGGACCTGGTTCTCCCGGCGATCCTGTTCGGCGCCGTGGGAACGGCCGGACAGCGGTGCACCAGCACCCGGCGGATCATCGTCCACGAGTCGATCAAGGACGAGCTCGTCTCTCGCCTCACGGGGGCCTACGAGGGGGTCCGGATCGGCAACCCGCTGGACGCGGACACGCTGATGGGCCCGCTCGTGACGAAGAACGCGGTCGAGGACATGATGAATGCGCTGGACCGGGTAAACGCCGAGGGCGGCGAGATCCTGGCCGGCGGCAAGAAGCTCGGTGGCGACGACTATCCGGGCGGACACTACGTCACGCCGTGCATCGCCGCGGCCCGGAACGAATTCTCGATCGTGCAGGAGGAGACGTTCGCGCCGATCCTCTACATCATCGGATACGGAAAGAAGAATTCCTCTCCGAAGGAGGCCATTGGCGAGATCGAAGACGCTGTGCGGATCCACAACGACGTTCCCCAGGGTCTCTCGTCGGCGATCTTCACGGACAGTGTGCGCGAGGCCGAGTACTTCCTGTCGAACCGCGGCAGCGACTGCGGAATCGCGAGCGTCAACATCGGCACGAGCGGCGCCGAGATCGGCGGCGCGTTCGGCGGCGAGAAGGAGACGGGCGGCGGCCGCGAGTCAGGCTCCGATGCCTGGAAGGCGTACATGCGGCGCCAGACGAACACCGTGAACTGGAGCGATGAGCTTCCGCTGGCGCAGGGGGTCAGTTTCGGCTGACGGGTAACGAGCCCCGGGCCCGGGCGTCGTTCCGCGCGACGCTCAGGCCCGGTGGCCGACCCGACTGACGAACGCGCTCGTCTCGAACCGTGTCGTGTAGTGTCCCGTGACGATCACTCGCCTGTCTCGAATTCGACGACAGGTGGCTCCCATGTCTCCGAATCGCCTCCGATACCTCGGCTGTAGCTGATCACTTCCATCCATTCAGGGACCACCTGGATAAGGAGGAAGTCTGCCTCCCGGTCAGCGTAGAAAGCCTCCCACCCCTCCTTCCAATGCGCATGCTTCTCGGTGGGATCATCCACCAGGCGTGCCCTCCCCGAAATGGTTACGTAGCCAACGGGATCAGAAGAAAAATAGTAGAGGGTGACCCGGGGGTCGTTCTCGATCTGCTGGACCTTTCTGGTCCGGCGATTCGTCCCCATCCATATCGTCATATCCGCCTCAGGAGGGAACGGATCCATCGTTCGGACTCGGGCATTACCCGATTCATCAAGCGTGACCAGCCCACAATAGCGCGCTGCCTCGATGATCTCGCGTGCGGCTGCCAGCAGCGTGTCCCGCGGCTGAGGCGACTGGGCCCGCAGTCCCTGGATCGGAGTTGCGAGGAAAGCGAGCGCCAGCAGCAGCGGTCCGGCCCTCGGCATCCTGAGCTTGGGCTTCATGACGTGCCCTCCTGGATGAAGTCCGTCCACAGCCCTGGTCATGGGCCCGTCAGTGGAACGGCGACCAGATACGCACGCTCCTCTCCCGTTACGCGGGTGACGTGACCCTGACCAGAGGTATCCTCGACCAGAACAACCGACCCCGCTCCGAACCAACGTGTTTCACCGTCCGACACCTCGACCTCGAGGGTACCCGCAAGAACGAAGATGAACTGACGCCGTGGCGCAGGGTGCCAATCGCCGAACCAGCCAGACGGGCTCGAGAGGAAAACGACGCCTTCCGCCGATTGAACGCCGGTGACAGATACTGGAGGTGCCGGTGGGGCAAAATCGGCGAGATGGAACGCGAATTCGTCGTCGGCAAAACGAGACGCCCCGGACGCATCGGAGTAGACCCTGACGTACGCCAGGGGATCAGCTACCGGAATCGAGTCAGGTGTTCGCTGCGCCTCTTTCATACGAGATATTTCCTCTCCATCTGGTCCCGGGTGGACGAGCTGCTCGCCGCTCGGTCCTCAGTGCAGCCGCCTCAGGCGCCGGATTCCCCAGGCTGCAGCGGAGAGACCGATTACCAGGCCGCCCAGCCCTAAGAACAGAATCGGCAGGTACCAGAAAAGCAGTGACTGGTCGGGTTCCCCAAGCCTGGCGAGCACGGCCTCCAGGAAGTAGGCCGCGACCAGGCCCGTGCCGACGATGGCGGCGACGCCTCCGAGCAGCAGTGCCACGACAGCCCACACCTTCTGCGTTTCCATGCTATGCGACGCCGACGGCGAGCGCGACGCCCACCACGAGCAGGAGCACCCCGACGACGACGTGAAGGGATTCGAGGGTGACTTTGGGGAGTAATCGCTTGCCGAGATAGGCGCCGGCGAATGCACACACCGTGGCTGTCCCGACGAGGCTCCAGGGAATGGCCTCGGCCCGGGAGGAGGTGCCGAGCACCGCGAAAGACCACCCGTACACGAGCAGCCGCGCTCCATCCACGAGCAGCCCCAGCACCGCCTGGGTTGACACGAATTGCTCCGGCGACAGCCCGATGGGGGTCAGAAAAATGGCGCGCAGCGCCCCCTGATGGCCCGACAGGCCGCCGAAGAAGCCGGAGAGGGCGCCGCCCACGGGAAGCCAGCGGAGGGGGTCGTGACCGGAGGCGTGAACGGACCGGACCGTCGGGAAGAGTTCGTACAGGGCAAACCCGAGGATGAGCACGCCCATCACGAGCTTGACCGGAGTTACCTCTGCATCCCGGCCCATGAAAGACCAGGACAGGAGCGGTTCCCGACCCGACAGGGTGGTGAGCATGAAAGCGCCGAAGAACGCCGCGATGATCGCCGGCACGCCGAACCGGATGAGGATATCGCGAGGCGCGCTGCGCCCGAGAAGACCCACCTTGAACAGATTGTTTGCGGCATGCACGACCGCCGTTGATGCCACCGCCACCTCGACGGGGAAGAATAGGGCGAACACCGGCATGAGAAGCGTGCCGAGGCCGAACCCCGAGAAGAGCGTGAGCAGGGAAACACCGAAGGCGGTGAGCCCCAGGATGACCGCCGCCGGATCAATTGTCATTGCAGCCACTCCACCAGGAGCTGACACTTCTTCGGGTCTTCGGTGAGACCAAGGCTAATGGCCCAGGGCCAGTAGTCTACGACCCGCACGAGGGCCCACTGGCGCGCCCGATCGGTGTCCAACGCGGCTGCCTCCGACAACAACGCGAGGCGGCGCTCGAAGTCGGCGGAAGTCCGCAGTTCCGAGAAACGGTTCCACAGCAGTGGCGCGACGCCGTACTCGACGTCACCGGCCAGGAGCTTGGGATCGATCACCAGCCAGGGCTCTCGCTCGCCGCGCAGGACATTACCGTAGTGGAGATCGGAGTTGACCACCAGCCGTCCGTCCTCCCGGAGCAACACGCCCGCGACCGTCGTCGCCTCCTGTTCCGGGACGTGCTCCAGCGACTGCCGGTGGTCGAGCCGCTCCAGCAGCATCGCACCGAGGGCGGGCTGCTCGTCGATCAGCCGTCCCGAGTGACCGGGACGACGAGCGCGACATACCCGTGAAGGACCTCTCCGTCGCGAGCCAGGCGCCAGCGGTCGCAGAGGTCACTTACGATGCCCGGCAGGTCACGAATCCACGCGCGGCCTGCCGCCCCTTCCCGTGCGATCATGGATTCAGCGAAAACCCGTGGGACATCCAGTTCAGCAGGCTGTATGGACACCACGCTCCTGGTCGTGAAGGTCCTTGCCTCTATCGCCGGTAGATCGTCTGCTGGAGCTTGTCGGGCTCGGCGACGGCTTCCGCCTCGCCGTTATCCCCGTCCGGGCCGCCGCAGCCGGACAGTGCCGCCAGGAACATCAGGCCGAGTAATGTGCACCTCACCGGTCCTCCATTGCTTCTATGAGCCTTGTCGATCACCGGAAAGCCCAGGGCATCCGACTGGCCGTGCCGGTCGGCACACCTGGGCCTGTATTTGAGAATCGTCAGGACGGAGAGGAGCGGGTGCTGGCGGCTCCCGCGAGCGCCGGGCTTGCCGCCGTGCTCACGAGAACCGGTGCGAGCAGGCTCTGGGTCTTACCGCAGGAAGGCGCTGAGCAATTGAGCACCCTCTCCGGCGAGGTCGTCGAGGACGCTGCCATCGTGGTCGGCATCGAGCAACCGGCTGATTAACTCCATACCGCCTGCCGACTTCTGCTTCAGCGCCTGCTGGTCACCGTCGAGATACGCGCTCAGGCCCCTGGCATCCATCCCTCTCTGTTTCTTGGCTCGGCCTAGCGCGCCCATCACCAGTGGCGCCGCCATCGCCAGCAGCTTTCCGGCCTGAGCGAGATCGATCCCTCCGGCGCGGCTGACCGCCTGCTCCGCGGAAGACCGCCTGGTTCCGAGCGCGTGGCCGACGATCCTTCCACTGGCCTCGCCACCGTTCCCGCCCAGGAACTCTGCGATATCGTCGAGAACGCTGCCGTCGTGATCCCGGTCGAGGGCGGCGAGAAGCGAGTCCGCACCGCCCGAGCGGGCGACGCTGCGCGACAGGCCACCAAGGAGCAACGGTACCGCTGCGCTCAGGGCCGCTTCCGTTGCCCTGGGATCAAGCCCCAGCGAATCGGCGAGTGCACCAACTCCGTCGGAGCCGAGGCTCCCGAGCACGTCATCCATGAGTCCCATGTCACGCAATCCTCTTTCAGTGTGTTCCCGGTGCCGGGCACCGTCCCGGGCCCGACACCTTGATACGCCAGCCTGGCGGTCTCAGATCTTCTTCACATCGTCCACAGCGTCAGTCGCGGCATCCACGACATCTTCCGTCACATCTTCGGCAGCATCAGCCACGTCTTCGGCGGCGTGTTCCGCCATTCCGAGGGCTTCCCGGGCCTTGTCTATCATCGAGCCGGCCACGTCCGACACGACGTCCCAGGTATCTTTGGCCGCGTCCGCAACTGCGTTCACAGCTTTGCCGCCCAACTCCTCGGTCTTGTCCACGGCTTCGCCACCCAGCTCCTCGGTCTTGTCCACGGCTTCGGTGCCCATCTCTTTGGCCTTGTCGTACGCCTCTTTCGCCATCTCCTTCGTAGAATCCCACGCACTCTTCTTATCGTCTGTCATTTTTCCTGTTCTCCTTCTCGAGGATGTCTGAACCAGCTTCCGATCGGGCCCGTCAGATCACTCTGAACAGAAGCTAGGTGTGCCTCTGATCCCAAACCAGTTGCTCTCATACGCCTTGTGCGAGCCGAAATCTCGATGATTGCGATCTTGAGTCCCGGGTTGGAGAGGAATGCGAATTCATCGATGTCGGTGCAGTACCCGAAGTCTGCTCCCGGATAGATGATCGCCAGGTTCAGGCGATCCCCGCGAGAAAACCGAAACTGTAACGGGGTTCCCGGGCCACGCGACCGGGAGGGACCGGGTGCAGACGAGGGGCGCCGGAATTCGGCGCCCCTCGTCGCTCCGAGATCTGCTCGGGATCAGAAGGAGACGCCGCCGAACACCTCGAACCAGTTCTCGCCGGTCCACTTGTAGCGCCCGCCGACGTCCAGGAACAGGAACCTGAAGCCCAACCCGGGCAGGAGCGAGAATTCGTCGATCTTCGTGTAGTACGCCCCGTCGAGACTGAAATAAATGATCGGGAGCTGGAGTCGCGCGCCGATCATGAAGTCCCAGATTTTGAACCTGTCGATAGGCTCACCGTCCCACTCCGCTCCCTCCTTGGCGTCGAACTGGTTGTAGCCGATCTCCCCGCGGAGTTTGACGAGGGGAATGAGCGTGAAGTCGCCCGTGGCGGCCAGGCCCCACCCGGTGTCCGCCTTGTCATCGAAATCGCCCGTCGGAATCAGGATCTTGCCGCGGGCGCCGATCTTGAACTGCGCCTCCGCGCGGCCCGGCAGGAGGACGAGCGAAAACAGAATCATGACGAGAAGGGGGAGACGTTTCATTTTCGTGGAACTCCCGTTCTAGGCGTTGTCCAGGTTCAGTGCTGCGGACCGGCACCGTCGCCCGTAGATTCGAGGCGGCTTGGACGAGGGCCGTCGTCACCGCGCGTCCGGTCCTCCAGACTGTAAAAGGGCACCGGACGCCGCAACCGTCAAGGACTTCCGGGGAGGGTGCCGGATGGAGTGGGTTTTGTCGCTGTTCGCCGGAGTGGGCCTCGCGGCTGCCGCCGGCTTTCGTGTGTTCGTTCCACTGCTCGGCATGAGCGTAGCCGGAAGTCTCGGGATCCTGCCGTTGTCTTCGAGTTTCGAATGGCTTTCCAGCCCGGTCGCGATGGGAGCCCTGGCGATCGCCGCGGTGCTCGAGATCGGAACGTACTTCATTCCGTGGCTCGACAACGCGATGGACGCGATCGCGGCTCCGGCGGCCGTCGGGGCCGGAACGATCGCCGCTGTGTCGGTGCTCGGCGATTCGTCTCCGTTCCTCACATGGGCCGTGGCCATCGTGGCGGGAGGCGGCACGGCGGGAGTGGTACATGCCGGGACGGCCGGCGCACGGGCCGTTTCCACGGCAACGACCGGTGGCGTCGTGAACCCGGCGCTCGCGCTCGGGGAGCTCGTCGCCTCCGTTTCGATGACGATCCTGTCGATCCTCGTCCCGGTCGCGGCGATTCTGCTCGTGGCGTGGATGCTCTACTGGGCAGCGAGCCGGTGGAGCAGATGGAAACGAGCGAAAGTTCTGGTCGGCTGACCGTTCAACGCCGTTCGAGGAGGCGGGTCAGCAACACCAATGGAAGCAGGAAGTTACTCCAGAGCATCGTCATCGATCGGTCCTCCGTTCACGTGTTCAGACCGGGGGTGTCGTTCTCCACCCTTCGTAACGATTCCCGGCGGCCGTCACGCTGCCGTCATGCGATCAGCGGGGACGCCGGGTTTTGTGGTACCCGACCTGATAACCCGAGGAGGACCAGTGGCGGAAACACCTTCGACGATGCTCCCGCTCGGTACGCAAATACCGGGCTTCTCCCTTATGGACGCCGTGAGCGGTGGCGCCGTAACCGACGAGGACTTCAGGAACCACGATGCCCTCCTCGTCATGTTCATCTGCAACCACTGCCCGTTCGTTAAGCACGTGGTGGAGGAGCTCGGGCGGGTCGGCCGAGACTATCTGCCGCGGGGTGTCGGAATCGTGGCGATCAACTCGAACGACGTCGCGAATTATCCCCAGGACGGTCCCGAGCACATGAAGGCGCTGGCCGAGCGGGAGGGTTGGGAATTTCCGTATCTGCTGGATGCCACGCAGCAGGTGGCCAAAGACTACCGCGCCGCGTGTACTCCCGACTTCTTTCTGTTCGATGGAGCAGGAAAGCTGGTGTACCGCGGACAGCTGGATGACAGTCGGCCGGGGAGCGGGAGGCCGGTCACGGGACGGGATCTTCGCGACGCACTGGAGGCCTTGCTCGCCGGCGAGGCCGTTCCCTCGAACCAGGTCGCGAGCCTTGGATGTAACATTAAGTGGTCGCCAGGAAACGCCCCTGGGTACTAGGCGCCCTGCTCGAGCGGGTACCCCTCCTGGATCAATTCCACGATCCGGGCAGGGTTGACTGGAGCAGAGAACAGATACCCCTGCGCGCTGCCGCACCCGATGCTCCTGAGGAAGCGGAACTGATCCCGGGTCTCGACGCCCTCGGCAATCACGTCGGCCTCGAGCGAGCGCGCGAGCTGAACGATCGTCCGGGCCACCGCCAGGTGGTCATCCCCCTTTCCGCCGCTGACGAATTCCCGGTCGATCTTGATGGCGTCGATCGGCATGCTGTGCAGCAGGCGCAGCGATGAGAACCCGGTGCCGAAGTCGTCGATCGCGACTTTGCATCCCAGTGTCCGAATCGCCTTCAGGGCGGTGGTCGCTGCGGTTGGATTCTGCATCAACTCGGACTCCGGGATATCGAATCGGAACTGCTCACACCGAAGACCGTGTCGCGCGACGATGTCTCTCACCCGGCCCGCAGTCCGTTCGTGGAACAGCTGCCGGGCCGTGACGTTCAGGTCGATCGTCGGCACCGAGCGGGAGAGTGATTTCTGCCACGCTTTGACCTGCTCGCAGGTGCGTTCCAGCAGCCAGACACCGAGATCGTGAATCAGCGGCGACTGCGCGGCGATCGGGATGAACTGGTCCGGCGGGATCAGGCCGTGCTCCGGGTGTCGCCAGCGGAGAAACGCCTCGAGTCCGTCGATGCGTCCGTCCTGCAGCGATACGATCGGCTGGTATTCGATGTACAACTGGTCATCCGCGAGTGCCTGGCCGAGTTCTACCTCGACTCTCCGCCGGATTTCCTCTTCGTGCTGTGTCGCATCGTCGAACACGGCGACCGCCGTCTGGCTGACCTGCGATCTCGTCAGCGCCGATACGGCGTCCCGTATCGTCGATCTCGCCCGATCGTAGGCAGGTCCGCCAAATACGATTCCCACCCGGATGCCGAGCTGCGTCTCAGCGGAGCCCGACCAGATCGGGCGCTGCAATTCTTTGACGATTCGCTCGGCAATCCGGACCGCTTCGTCCAGGATGCGGATCTCTTCGAGCACCAGCACGAAGGTCGCTGCGTCCAGATGGGCGACCGTGTCGGCGTTCCGAACCTGGGCCAGCATACGGCGGGACAGCGCGGTCGTGACGACGTCCAATCCTTCCTGGCCGGATTCGACCAGGACTCGATCGAGTCCGTCGGCGGATACCGCGAGAACGGCGAACAGGTTTTTAGGCGACCGCTGCCGCCGACGAATCGCCTGCTGGATCCGGTCCTCCAGGATCTCCCGGCGCGGCAGATCGGTGCGCGGATCGTACAGTTCTTTGGTGTGCGGCGGCTCTTCGGTGTGCCCCGGTCCTTCCGACGGGACCGGACGGGCCTCGGAGCGTGACTTGTCCGCTGCCTCCGGCACAGGAGTTTCGTCCGGCATTTCACTCACGACCTGCATGTCGGTCGGAAGGCGTGACCGATATGACCGGATGTGGGCCTCGGCCTCGTTCTCGGCAAGCTCGATCTCGAGATTCTCGATCCGAGCCTCCCGGGCCTCTAGATGTCCCGCCATCATTTCGAGCTCGGCGACCTGGCGCCGGCTGTGCTGCGCGGCCGCCTTCACCGCCTGTCGAAGCCTGTCCCGGCTGGCGACCTGCTCGAGCTGTCCGACCAGGAGTCTGAGCACGGGAGTGAGATCATCGGCGTCCGACAGAGCCCGGTCCGTGAACAGCTGCATTGAGGCCGCCGGTTTCCCCTCGGCAAGGATGTCGAGATACACGACTGAGGACATTCCGGCCTTCCTGGCCGCGCCTTCGACGGGGTCCACGGTCGCGCCGGCGAGTCGCATGTGGCGACATCCCGTTTCACCGGCCCGGCCCACGGACAGCGGTGCCTCGGATTCGATCGCCCGGCGCACCGGGTCTGATCGACGGTCGGGCAGGGAGGAATACCAGAGCTCGGAAGCGCTCCGGTCGTGATCTCCGGGTGTCCCGGTGTGGATCTGCGCTCGTCCGAGAACGACTGACGAATTTGCACACAGGACCTCGAGCGACTGCTCCAGGGCCGCGGCGACCGATTCCGCCCTGCGCGGAAAGGTCGAGATCGATTCGATCAGGGCCGATTCGTCGATTCGATCGGTCTGTCTGGGCAAGGTCGGATTCTCTCCGGGTTGCAGTTCGTCCCGTAGACGTCGCGTTTTGCCAGCTGCACATCTCTTCCGTGACGGCGGAGTTTCCCGTGTCTCGGCACCTGCTCGGCGAACCAGGCCTGAATTTCCGCTCCGAATCCCGGAAGCGTGGGCCTATCCGTGTCTCGCTCCACTCCTGTTCGTGTTGGAGCGTCCTGATCAGGTGCAAGTCGGAAGCCACCGTCGTTCGAGGGATTTGGCGGGGTATCGGGCAGTCGGCGTGAACATCGTGCATATGATGCACAGAAACTTGTCAAACGACAGCCAGGTCCACCTGAAGCGGACCGGAAGTCCGCGCAATCGCGAACGGCATGCTTCACGCACTGCTGCTGGCGGAGTTCAACGAATGGAGGTCCGAAATGCGACGACTACACATTGGTCTCGGTATCTCGGTGTTACTGGTTTCAGGCTGCGCAGGCCACCAGATAACCATAGAGCCCGAGCCGGGCGTCTACTCTACGGGGCGGGCCTCCACGAGCACCGACCTGCCGACCGGTGCAAAGGCAGCGACATCCAACCCGAACGCCAGCACCGCGGCGCGCCTCGGGATCCCTCCCGGTCACCTGCCGGATCCGGGATACTGCCGGGTCTGGATTCCGGGAGAGGCGCCAGGTAAGCAGAAGAAAAACGCCGAAGGAGACTGCTCCTGGGTCGCGACGCAGGTGCCTCCCGGCGGGTGGCTCGTCTGGCGCCCGGGAACCGACCGGAAAGAAGTCGTGGTTCGTGAGTATGGTGCGAACTCTGCGATGCTCTGGACTCGCATCTACGACATCGTGACCGGGGCGCTGTTGCACGAGGACGCGCACGACACCTGACGGATCGCGGCGACCTGGAACACGCCTCCTTGATGTGCGACACCCCCGTCCGGCCGAAGCCGGGACGGGGGTGCGGTCGACCTGCCCTTGCGGGCCGGCGACTTTCGCTCGGAGGACGGATCGTAGTCCCGCCCCTCCGACTGTTCCCGGGTCAGTCCTCGCGGCCGCCCCGGAGCAGGTCCTGCCATTCGTCCAGCTTCTCCCACTGACCATCTGCGGCAAGCTGCGCCTGTTCAGGCCAGGTCTTCGGGTCGTGCATCTGGAATTTTTCCCCGCCACCGTCGAGGATCTCCTTCAGCCTCTCCACGGATGTCCTGGAGAGCACGAGGAACGTGAAGATTCGCGCTGCATACAGGAGTTCCTGGATCTTCGGGCCGATGCCCTCGATCCGTGTCAGGTCGTCCGGCTCCGCTGCAGTCTTCAGCTCGTCCAGCTTCGCCATCAGCGCGCTGATCTTCGCCTCGGCTTCACTTCGCACCTTGCTCAGTGAGGACTCGGCGGCGTCTCCGCGCTTCTTGTGGGCCTCGAGCTCGGCTTTCAGCCTGGCGATCAGGCCTTCATGCTCCTTCGAATCGCCCTTATCGGCCTTGCCACCCTTCAGCTTGGCCTCGAAGTCAGCCAGCCTGGTCTTCCAGTCTGCTTCGGCCCTGTCGAACTTGGCCCGCCAGTCACTGATGGCAGCCTCGATCTTGCTGTCGCATCCGCGGCTCCACAGCCACCAGCCGAGCAGGAGCCCGAGCAGGAAAGCAGCAAGCAGGCAGAGCAGGATCTGCGTGATCAGATAGGTCATGTCTCAGTTCTCCTCAATCACCCGGAACTCAGTCCGGCGGTTTCGCTGTCTGCCTTCCGGCGTCTCGTTATCGGCTATCGGTCGGGTCTCTCCGAATCCCGCCGTCGCGAAGCGGGCTCCCGAGAGCCCCTGCTCGACCAGGCGGTCGCGGACGGAGATCGCCCGCCGTCGACTCAGGTCGAGATTGAACGCGTCGTCACCCGTGGCGTCCGTGTGCCCTGAGATCTCGACCTTGAGACCCGGAATGGACTTGAGCAAGGCCGCCACTTCGTCCACGGTCTCGCGTCCAGAGGGAGTAAGCGTGGCGCTGTCGGTCTTGAATTCCACCACACGACTCGCGACGAACTGGTCGAGTCCGCGCTGGAGCTCTATGCCCGTCTCGGGCGGTCGCACCTCGAGCCTGTCGACGATCTCGAAGCCGGGGAACAGCTGTTCCAGACGCTGGATCACGCCTTCTCGCACACCTTCCGACGGAACACGACCGGACACGGTGACGACTCCATCTACCACGGTGAGCGCCGGATCGAGCACGCGAGCGGCCACCAGCCGGATCGCGTCGGGCAGGGCGCCCGTCCACGCTTCGTCGGCAACACCGTCCGTGATGATCCTGCGGACCACGGGAACGCTCGGTCCAAGGGAATTCACCACGTTGTACACGCGGCTGGCTTCGCCCGGGATCATCGAACCCTCGATGATGATCTCATCCGCGGCACGTTCGGCCCGGAAGTACGGCCTGGCCAACGCGATTTCGCCGCAGCCCGTATTAACGACACGAATGCCGTTCACGGATTCGACGATCTGCCGGGCTTCAGCGGCGACTTCTGTGTCCGGAATCGTCTTCAGACAGGCGTCTCGCCCGTCCAGCGTGACGAGCGTCGTATCGAGACCGGCCTCCTGCAGTGCCGTTTGCGCGTCTGCCGTCAGCGCCGCCTCGATACGGGGCGCTTTACGGGTAACGCAGAAAAAGGCGAGCAGGGCAAGCAAAGCCAGCCCTACGAGCCACGAGAGGAAACGCATCGAGTCCTCCTTGAGTAACGGGTCGGTTAGTGACGTGAGGATGGTCCCGAAACGGGTGGCCTGCTATTGGACTCTCGGTACCCCCTGTTCGCTACTCCAGGGCGAATCGCAATGCGGCGAGGTGGATGTCGATCCGGGCCTCCAGATTGCCGGGGACCGGGATACCGCGCTCTGCGCAGCGCTGCGCGACGAGGGAATCCACGTCCAGGATCCAGCTTCCGAGCTCCGGTGCGAGGTGAGGAGCCGCCGATCCTCCGGTCCCGGCGTCTTCTCGTGCGATACTCGCCCGTCGCCAGGCACGCAGCACCTCCCGGTACTGTCGGGCCCGCTCGACGAACCTCCCGGGAGTGTCCTCCGGTTCGAGAAAGCTGCGGCATGCGAGCGGCCGATCCCGGTGGACCTCACACCCCTCGTCATCGCTATGGAACACGCAGGTGCCGTCTTCCTTCACATTCAGGATCGCCGAGCCGACCACCATGTAGCGTCGAAGCAGCTCGCCCGTGGTAATCTTCAGGCCACTGGCGATCCGCGCCGTTTCGTACGGCGTGAGAGGAATCCGATTTCCCGGACACCGGGGCCCGCAACCCGCTCCCGCTTCCGCCGCTCGCCGCCGATACTCGTCCATGAAGTCGGTCATTGCGAACCGGTCTCCGGGGGCTGCCCGGTACGCATGGCGGCCGTCTCTTCCGGCGTTGTGTTCTTCACGTAACGGTCGAGCCACTGCTGCTGCTCCCACAGCATATGGAGCAGGGACTCGCGCGAGCGGTATCCATGGCTCTCATACGGGAGGACCACGAGCCTCGCCGTGGCGCCGAGGCCCTTGAGCGCTGCGAAGTACCTTCTGCTCTGCATCGGGAAGGTGCCCGAGTTGCTGTCCATTTCACCGTGAATGAGCAGGATCGGCTCGTTCACCTTGTCGGCGTGCATGAACGGAGACATCGCGTAGTAGATCTCTGGGGCCTCCCAGTAGGTGCGCTCCTCGGCCTGGAATCCGAACGGTGTGAGCGTCCGGTTGTATGCACCGCTACGTGCGATTCCGGCCGCGAACAGGTCCGAGTGGGCCAGCAGGTTCGCGGTCATGAACGCACCGTAGCTGTGCCCGCCGATCGCCATCCGGTGTCGGTCACCGACACCACGTCTGACCATTTCGTCGACTGCGGCCTGCGCACCCGAGATGAGTTGCTCGACGTACGTGTCGTTCGGCTCTTCGTCCCCTTCGCCGATGATCGGCAGCGAAGGGTCGTCGAACACGGCGTACCCGACGAGCGTCCACAGGTAGGCAGACCATGCGGAGGCGCGAACGAATCGAAATGGCGAGTCGGTGACCTGACCGGCCGCGTCTGCACTCTTGTACTCGGTCGGGTAGGCCCACATCAGGACAGGAAGCGGTCCGTCAGCGGGCTCCCAGCCGGGCGGCAGATACAACGTGGCCGAGAGGTCCACTCCGTCCGCCCGCTGATACCGGACGAGTTCCTTACGAATCCCCTTCAGCTGTGGCGCCGGGTGCGGAAAGCTGGTCACCTGTCTCAATTCACCCGAATCCAGGTTCCGTACGAAGTAGTTGGGCGGATCCTCGGGGCTCTCGCGACGGGTGAGAATGGCCGCACCCTCTCCGCCCTCTTCTCCGAGCACGCTCACCGGGCTCTCGTACCAGGGTGCTTCTGAACGAAACAGCCGCGTCGTCTCGCCGGTCGCGAGATCGTACCGGTCGAGGAATGGTCGATCTCCCTCAGGCGATGCGCCCTGTCCGATCAGGAAGATCGAGCCGCCGTCCGCCGTGCGGCGGATCACGCTGCGGCCGAATTCGTTGGTGCGTGTGTCGGGGCTGCCGGGATCTGAGTAACGGTCTTCGGACGACCGCTCGATCATCAGGCTCGGTTCCACAGCTGAATCGTCCGGCTCCATGCGCCACACCCTCAGCTGACGGGTCTTCCACCAGGACTCGTAGATCAGGGCGAGATATTCGTCTCCCCACTGAATCCCGGCATAACGAAGGCCGAGGGTCGCAAACTCCTCGGGCTGGCCGTCGAACGGCGAATCCAGACGGAACAGCTTGTCCCGCACGTCCGCCTCTACTCGTGCATCGCCGCCGTCCTGCGCCTCCACCCACACGAGCGTAGCTGGAGCATCCGCGCGCCAGCTGAAGGACCGCGGACCGGTGGCCACGCTTCCGAACGCCATCGGAATTTCTTCCTGGAGGGGAAGGTCCGCGACCAGGTGCACGAGCGATCCGTCTCGATCCAGGATCTCCACCCGCTGCGGAAACCGGTAGACCGGTACACGATAAGAATAGGGCCGGTGGACCCACTCGACGAGCAGGTAGCGTCCGTCCGGAGACGGACTGAAGTCCCACGCGATTCCCGGGTCGGCGACCGGCGTGATGGCGCCATCGAGTCCAATCCGGGCGAGCTGGACGGTCAGGTAGTGATCGAACAGGGATTCGTCATGCGGGCTCTGGAGCAGGTCCTGGTATGTACGGGCGGGAGCCTCCCGGCCCGCCGACTCTTCGATCACGGGTCCCTCCGGGACGGGCGCCGCCAGGGGCTCCATTCCCCGGCCCTCCGGGACGAACGCCGCGACCAGGGTCCGGGCGTTGAGCCAGTCGGGGGCGTTTCCGGCCGCGAGACTCAACCTGCGATCCGTCAGGCGGCGCGCGTGAGCAGCGTCCACGTCGAGCACCCAGAGTTCCAGCGCATCGCTCGTGGCGTGGGTGAATGAAACGTGACTTCCGTCCGGAGACCAACGGATGTTCTCGATTCTCGGTCTATCGGGTAGACCACTGACGTCCGCACCGACGCTGTTGGCGATGGTCATGATCCGCAAACCGCTGGCCCCGCTCGTGCGGCTGCGGCCGTCTGTGGCTGGCTTGATCCGGAGCCCGGCAAGCTTGAGTTCGCGTTCCGCGAGTTCCGTGATCGGGGGATAACTCGGATACTGGATCAGCAGCATCCGCGCTTCGTCCGGCGACAGGGAGACCCCGGGTGTGGGAGCGGCGTCGACGATCTGTACGACTGCCGGGTCCGGGGTGCGATACACGGCCGCGTCCTGGGCGCCGAGCGGGGAGGTGCTCACGAGCAGAGCAGTGGCGAGAGGCGCAACGAAAGAGGGGCGTATCAGGGAACGCATGGATCGTCTCTGGGCATGGTCTGGTTCAGGTCGTGGCGACAGAAGATACAGGATAACATCCGGAGGCCCGGGATCGAAGCGCCTGCCTGCCTCCCGGACGAGAGCTGAAGGGCGGGGTTCGGATGCAACGAGGGCCGCCCGGTTGAGCGGCCCTCGTTGGTCCGGCATAGGTGGCGTGGAGGCAAGACAAGAAACGAGGGTGGCGGCCCCCACCACACGCCCTCATCTCACCTCACACGCCATGTCTGCAAACAGCTTCTATGTACTGCTCGCGGCCGTCCCGCACCGCGCTGATACTGATCTCGCAGAGTAAGATCGCATCATGTGGCCGGTATGAGGATTGGACTTTAGTCGTATATGGCGGCCCCGGCGGTTATAGTGCCCGCTTCGCAATCAACGGGTGCCCCAACCGCGGAATGAAATCGGCCGTGATGATGAATTCGAGATCAAGCGGAAGGGCGATCAGCATCGTCCTGTGGATCGTGGCTTTCCTGCTGATGCTGGGAGCAGGGGTGTATCAGCGGCTCACCGGTCCGACGCACCCGATGCGCGGGAGCATCGAGGTCGCCGGCGAGTCGGTCACCTACCGGCTGGTGCGAGCGGAGTGGACGGACGCGGAGGCGCGTGTCCGGGTTCCCGCCGTTCCGGGTGTGGAAGGGGGCACGGTCTTCTGGCGTCGTTACCCGACGGATGATGCGTGGACCGAAGTCCCGATGGTACGGGACGGAGACGAATGGGTCGCTCCACTGCCGATCCAGCCCGCGGCGGGGAAGCTCGAGTACAACCTCGACCTGACGGTAGAGGGGAGGCAGCTCCGGCTTCCGGAGGAAGAGCTGGGACAGGCGATTCTCAGGTATCGCGATCCGGTGCCACTGGGGGTGTTGATTCCTCACATTTTCTTCATGTTCTTCGCGGTCCTGATTGCCTGGCGTGCGGGGCTCGGCGCGCTGGTTCACCCGTACGGGCTGCGCCGGCTCTCGTGGTGGGCGCTCGGCCTGTTCACGGTCGGCGGCATGTTTCTCGGCCCGATGGTTCAGAATTATGCATTCGGCGAGTATTGGACCGGTGTCCCGTTCGGCTGGGACCTGACCGACAACAAGACACTCGTGATGTGGCTCGCCTGGCTGGTGGCAGCGCTCGTGCTCGAGCGGATCGCGCGACGGGACTCGGGGGCAGGTGGGCCGGGAGTTTCGGATCGCTCGGGCGGTGGTGTCCGGGCCCTCGTACTCCTGGCGTCGGTCGTGACCGTGTTCGTCTACCTGATTCCGCACAGCATCCAGGGAAGCGAGCTGGACTACGAGGCGATCGACCAGGGAGTGCCGGCGGAAGAGGCGATCGGGATCGGTTGATCCACGCATCGCTGGCATGTCGGAAAAAAGGAATCGGAACATGGTCTGGATTACAGCGGACCTGACGGAGAATACCCGGGTCGAGCTCAGCAACGGGCGCCACACCTGGAATTCGGACGAGCCGGTCGACAAGGGCGGTGAGGACACGGGCCCGTCCCCGTACGAACTCCTTCTCGGCTCGCTTGCAGCGTGCACGCTGATCACGCTGCAGCTGTACTCCCGGCACAAGGGAATCACGCTGCAGAGCGCGAGCGCCCGCTACGAGCACGAGAAGCGGGACGAGATCGACGAGGCAGGGAAGAAACGGATCGTCGACGTTCTCACCAGTAACGTCGAGATCGGTGGAGAGTTCACGGACGCCCAGCGGCAGCGGTTGGAGCAGATCGTGTCGCGCTGCCCGGTGCACAAGACGATCGAGGCGGGCGCGACGGTCGAAGACCACGTCGAGTTCGTCTGACGGGGGAGTTCCGGACAGCTGGTCGTCAGCTCGCGAGGATCAGGAGCGCGAGCGCTACGGCGTGCGAGGTGCTTCCCGCCATCACGAACAGGTGCCAGATGGCGTGGGAGTAGGGGATTCTGCGGTTGTGATAGAACGCGGTCCCGGCCGTATAGGCGATGCCGCCCGCGGCGAGCCACGCGAGGACCGATCCAGGCAGGGCTTCGGCGATGGGCTTTGCCGCGATCACGACCAGCCAGCCCATGGCGATGTACACGGCGGTCGACAGTCGTCGAAACCGGCCCGTGAAGAACAGCTTGAACACCATCCCGGCCGTCGCCAGGCCCCAGATCACGCCGAATAGCGCCCAGCCCCAACCTCCCCGAAGCCCGCCCAGCATGAACGGAGTGTAGGTGCCCGCGATCAGCGCGTAGATCGCGCAGTGGTCGGCGACCTTGAGCCGCGCCTTCACGGCGGGTTTCGGGATCGCGTGGTACAGGGTGGAGATCGTGTAGAGCGCCACGAGCGTGGCGCCGAACACTGCCGATCCGGCCGCCAGCCATGCGTCCCCGCGGAGAATCGCCAGCACGACGAGAGCGGATCCGGCGGCTACGCTGGCAACCGCCCCCAGGCCGTGCGTCACGCTGTTCGCGATTTCTTCGTACTGCCTGCTCGTGTCCTTCATGCCTCGATTCCGCATGATCTGACGTCCTCTGCCGGCTGTGGACGATTCCACTGACCCGGTGGGACCCGGACGAGGATACGCCCGGTCGGGGAATCCTGTAAACGGTCGGTCATACCCATCCGGGCGGTCGCGTTCCGACTGCCGGTAGACCTTGACCCTGCAAACCGGTTCTGTGTAGCCTCGTGCGCCCACGTTCGCACAGTGCGGCCGGGCGTCCTGGGGAACAGGAAGGATGCAGTCGTGGTTCCCGGAAGTAAGGCCCCCTTCCGAGACGGGGCTGACCGTCAACAGAAAGACCATGACCGGATCGCCGGGAATCCGCCGAGGTGCGGGGAACGCGATCGACGAGTCGATCACCAAGGAGGAAGACCGATGATCTCGAAGCTGAACTGGATGGCGCCAGCCACCGTGCTCCTGCTGGCCGCGTGCGGCGGCAGCGAGTCGAACGCGGACGACGATGCCGCCGCGAATCCCTGTGCTGCGGCGATGGCCGACAATCCCTGCGCGGCGGCAATGGCCGCGAATCCGTGCGCGGCCGGAATGGACAAGACGCTGCCCGTCGAGGCGATCCGCCAGGGGGACAAGAAGCTCAGCGCGAATGGCAATACGATGCAGCAGCTGGTCGATATGGGGGGAAAGCTGTGGTCCGATCCGAGCTTGAGTGGCGGTGGAGCCACATCCTGCGCGACCTGCCACACGGGTGACGGGACGGCGATGATGAACGCGACTTTCGATGAGCCCTATCCGCACATGGTGGCGATGGCGAAGGAGAAGGCCGGTCTCGAGACGGTGAATGCGGCGGAGATGGTGCAGCTGTGCATGGCGATCCCGATGAACGCGAAGCCGCTCGACTACGGCTCCGTGGAGCTCGCGGCTCTGACGGCATTCGTAACCGAACTGCACGCCAACTCGCGCGGCGCCTCGGCTCTGCATGGTGACGGTGCGATGAATCCCTGCGCAGCGAATCCGTGCGCGGCGGGGATGAACCCGTGTGCCGCGAATCCCTGTGCGGCGAAAATGAATCCCTGTGGTGCGAACCCGTGTGCGGCGGGGATGAACCCGTGTGCCGCGGCGAAGAACCCCTGCGGCGGAATGTAGAGACCGAAACGAATCAGGCCGTTGTCGGCCCCCCGTCCGTCAGGTCGGGGCCGGCCGCGGCCAGCGCCGGGATCATGCCCGACGTCTCGAGTTCCCAGTCACCGGCCTCGTCGCGGCCCAGAGCCGGTTCGAGGAGCAGCATGGCCAGCAGGGCCGCCCGGTCCGGCAGGCTGTCCAGCAGCACGTGCTCGTGCACGGCATGTGCCCCGTCGCCGACCGGCCCCAATCCGTCCAGCGT
>PVMS01159294.1_pt1 | contig 20228 bp, 18 predicted proteins | sample 1853461 | NCBI WGS metagenome assembly PVMS01 (sample SAMN08582032, study PRJNA380276) | Marine sediment metagenome, whole genome shotgun sequencing project. | isolation source: ocean sediment barecode stripped | collected 2017 | reverse complement strand
TCCGCCGAATCTGTCCGAGGAAGGATTGGAGTCCGCGGTGGGCGATCTCCTCAGTGGACTTCCCGCTCGTGGCATCGCTACCGATCTGGCCATCGAGGTCGATGACCTATCGCCCTCCGACGAGAGTGTTGCGATGGTGTACGGATAGTGCAGGAGGCCATCCGCAACGTCGTGTCTCATGCTTCGGCGACCGCGGTTCGTGTCGAGATCTCGGTCGGCGAGAACGGAGTCGATGTCATGGTCGACGACAACGGTCGCGGCTTCGACGTCGACGAGGCCGCGCAGCGCTCGATGGGCGGTCACGTCGGGCTGCGGGCTCTCGGCGGTCTGCTGGCCGATGCCGGAGGCACCTTCGAAGTCTTGTCGAGTAAAGGTACCGGTACCCGCGTCGCGGCGACCGTTCCGTTCAACGTGCGGGTGCCCGCATGATGAGGCCCGCATGATCAGGCCCGCATGATCAGGCCCGCATGATCAGGGTGGTGATCGTCGACGATCACGCGATCGTCCGGTCCGGACTCGAGCAGTTCCTCTCGACGACCGATGACATAGAGATCGTCGCGTCGGCAGCCGATGGCGCCGCCGCGCTCGACGTGATCGGTACCGAACTCCCCGATGTCGTGGTGATGGACCTGTCGATGCCCAACATGGATGGCGTCGAGGCGACACGGCGGGTGAGCGAGGAGTTCCCATCGAGTCGGGTCCTCGTGCTGACATCGTTCTCCGATCACACCCGGATCATGGATGCCTTGTCGGCCGGCGCCGACGGGTACCTGCTCAAGCATTCCGACCCGGAGGAGATTGCCGCCGCGATCCGCAGCGTGCACCTCGGAGACTCGCCACTCGACCCGAAGGTTGCGCGAGCACTGCTCGAATCGCGCCGCACGAAGGCGGCCGAACCGACGTTGACCGACCGGGAACGTGAGGTGCTCGACCTTGTTCGCCATGGATTGGCGAACAAGCAGATCGCTCGGCGTCTCGGGATCAGCGAACGTACCGTCAAAGCGCACCTGACGAGCGTGTACTCCAGCCTCGGCGTGAGCGATCGCACCCAGGCGGCGCTCTGGGCGGCCGAGCACCTCGATCGGCAGTGAATGGCGGTCGACGTGCGGTGTGCACGGCGGACCGGACCCGCTCATCTCGGGCACTCTGAACGCTCACGTCGCTCATTCACGATGTCCTCGTCCACTCGGAGATGAGGAGAAGTGTGATGAACAGATTGATGCGATGCTTCGGCATCGGAACGATGGCTGTGGCCGTACTTGTGCCGGCCGCCGGTGCTGCTGACGCTGAGGTGCTCGAGGACGACGGGTCCGCAGCGACGGCCAACTCGTCGTGCTCGGCGAACCGACTGGTCGTGTTGCGGACGTTCTCGCCGATGGCGAGACGCCGGGCAATGGCCATGATCGGGATCGACGCGACGATCGGCCCGGCCGCCGACATGGTGCTCGACGCCGTGCAGGACGCGGTTCGATCGGTCTGTGAGTGAGAGCTCGCGGACGCTCTCCGGTATCGCCGATCGTGCCGATCATCTAGGGTGACCACGTGGTGCGGGACGCCGTAGGGCGGCCCGCACACGCCGTCGGTGACGGGAGGTGCAGTGGCTGCATGCTCGGCCGAGTTCGGGATCCTGGGGCCGCTCGAGGTGTGGTTCGAGGGCCGGTCGGTCCACCTCGGCGCGCCGAAGCAGCGGGCGTTGCTGACCGCGTTGTTGATCGATGCCAACCGAACGGTGTCGACCGACCATCTGCTCGAGTGTCTCTGGGGTGACGACCCTCCGGGCGAAGGCGTCAAGGCCCTCCGATTCCATGTGTCGCGACTGCGTGCCACGCTGCGGGATGTGTCGACCGATCTCGCCGACTGCCTGGTCACGCAACCGTCGGGCTATCGGCTCGACGTCGACGAGTCGCGGATCGATGCGCGCCGGTTCAGCGAGGCCGTGCGCGGGGCGCGTCGACTGGTGGAGTTGGCTCCGGCGGAGGCGGCGGCGCAGTTGGCGGACGCGCTCGCGGAGTGGCGCGGTCCGGCGTTGGCCGATGTCGCATTCGACGACTTCGCACAGGGCGAGATCAGGCGCCTCGACGAACTGCGCCTCGCCGCGCTCGTCGATCGGATCGGTGCCGAGCTCGCGAGCGGCGCCGGTGCAGACCTGGTCGGTGAGGTCGAATCGCTGGTGGACGAGCATCCGACGAACGAGCAGCTGTGGGCGCACTTGATGGTCGCGCTGCACCATGCGGGTCGCACCCGGGAGGCACTCGACGCGTTCCGGCGCGCCCGCGGTCGCCTCGCCGATGCCGGGTTGTCGCCATCTGCCCCGATGGTCGAGCTGGAATCGAGGATCCTCGCCGACGACCCCGACCTGCGACCGGTGACCGATGCTGCATCGACCGTGCCCTCGCCGGTCACGGAGCTGATCGGCCGTGAGCGTGAAGTCGCCCTTGTCGCCGCCGCGCTCGAGCATCGCCGTCTGGTCACACTGACCGGGCCGGGCGGTGTCGGCAAGACGAGCATCGCGGTGCGGGTCGCCCATCAGCTGGTCGGGGCGGGGCGGGCGGTGTCGTGGGTGGAGCTGGGCTCGATCCGCGAGCCGGAGTTGGTGACTTCGCAGATGGCGGCGGTGCTCGGCTTGAGTGTGCGCGGCGATGCCGTCGTCGCGTCGCTGCGCGCTCACCTCCGGATGCGGCCGAGGGTGATCGTGTTCGACGACTGCGACCTCGTTGTCGGCGCCCTCGCCGATCTCGCCTCCCAGCTCGTGGTCGCCTGCCCCGAGATCGAGGTTCTGGCCACGAGCCGGGAAGCGTTGCGCGCCGTCGGCGAGCAGGTGATTCCGATCGGGCCGCTTCGCGTATCGGTTGGGCGTGTCGCGATGACCGATGCGGGTCCGGCGGTCGAGCTGTTCGTTGCGCGGGCGCGCGACGTCGACCCGAGCTTCTCGCCTTCCCCACAGGAGCTGGTGGCGGTGTCGCGGATCTGCCGGGGGGTCGATGGCCTTCCACTCGCGATCGAGCTCGCCGCGACGCGGATCGGGATGTGCACACCGACCGAGCTGGCAACTCAACTCGACCATCGCTTGGATCTCTTGACATCGCGGCGGCATGGCGGCGCCGAGCGCCACGACAGCCTCACGGCGACGATGCGATGGTCGTACGACCAGCTCACCGATGGCGAGCAGCTCCTCCTCGACCGACTTTCGGTGTTCGCCGGCCCATTCCGGGTGCGTGACGCCGAAGCGGTCTGCGGATTCGGAGAGATCGAGCCCGCCTCGGTACTCGACCTGCTGGCCGAACTCGTCGTCAAGTCGTTCGTCGCGCGCCGGGCCGTAACGGCCACGGCGTCGTTCCAGCTGCTCGACACGATCGGGGAGTTCGCCACGCTCGGCCTCGAACGGCGTTCGGAGACCGAGGAGTTGGCAGACCGTCATGCCCATCACTTCACCGAGGTTGCGGAATCGATCAGGCCGGTGCGACGCGACCTCGAACACCTTGCCATGGCCGAGCCCGACATCGTGCAGGCCGCCGACCACTACATCGCCGAGCAGGACTGGTCATCCGCCGCGGCGATCAGGCTCGCATGCATCGCTGAGCTGCTCGAGATCGGGCGAGCCCACGCAATCCTCGACCGCGCGCCGGATCTCCTTCCCCACATCGACGCTCTCGACCCGTCGCTGCGTGCGGCGGTGCTCTGGGGGGCATCCAACTTCACCTTCGGGCTCGACGAGACCGCTGCTCTGCTGAACGCCGCGATCGAAGCCTAAGGCGAGGCCGGGATCTCGCCGGCGGGTGTCCGCCTCGGTCTCGGGATGACGTTGCTTCGTCACGGGCTGCTCGACGAGGCGGTCGAGACGCTCGAGCGAGCGCTCATCGAGCTCCACGATGGCCCGTCGTCTCCGGGCAGGGTGACCGAGTGGGACATTCGTCGGTTCCTCGCGAAGGCGCACATCGGTGGCGGCCACCTCGACGAGGCTCGCCACCACCTCGAGCGTTGCGCCGCCACCGATCAGAGCGACTGGACGTACCTCGGCGAAGCCGATCTCGGTCTCGCCGAACTGATGCGACTGGACGGTGACCTCATCGGCGCTCGCGACCTGCTCCTCGAGCGGATCGAGGCCGTCGAGCAACGGCCCCTCCACGAGTGGACGTTCGACTGCTACCTCTACGGCGACCTCGCGCGGATCGAGCTCGCGCTCGGCCTCGCCGACGACGCTCGCGCCCACATCGCGCGCTCGCTCGAGATCCTCGGACCGATTGTGGACATCGACGTCTACACCGAGGATTGCGAGATGATCGCGGTGGGCGTCGCCGTGGCAGAACTCGACCTGAACTGGCTCACGGCGGCGAACGTCGTCGGTGGGCTCGACGCCTGGGTGTCACGATGGGGCCTGTTCGTCCGAGCGGAGACGATGGAGTTCATCGCCCCGGCGGCGGCCGAAGAACGCTCCGAACTCGACCCGGCACGATTCGCCACCGAGTGCGCAGCCGGAGCCAAGGCGTCACTCATCGAGCTGATCGAACGGATTCTCCTCACCGGCGACAACCGACTGCCCGCTCACTACGCTGCGGACCAGTCCTGACGCAGGGCGCGGCCGTCCGGTGTGGACGCTTGTACGCACCGTGGTCATTGCCGGCGGTTGGCCATCCAGCTCCGGTGTTTGAGCGCAGCTTTTCGTGCAGCCTTGGCCAGCTTCTTGTCGGGCAGGTGCTTGCCGAGGGTGTCGAGGATCTCGATGGTCTCGGGTTGCTCGTGGCGCCAGAGCTCCTCGAGCAGGTCGCCGTCGGTCTTCGCGTACGTCTCCGCGAACAGACCGGCCAACACGTCGGGTGCGTCGAGGGCGGTCGACAGCAGGTCGACGAGCGGCCCGATGTCGAGGAACGAACCGAGCTCGTCCGAGGAGGCGAGTCCTCGTTCGAGCAGGAACATCGTTGCGTGGCCGGCAACGGCCGAATCAAGCATCTGCCGCACGGCGGGCTCGACTTCGGTGATCGGTTCGAGCATGCCCAGCATCGTCATCGTGGCGATCCGTTGTTCGGGCAGTTGGGCCGACATGGCGAAGTCGGCGAGAGCCGTGGCGCGGTCGGATGTGGTCCCGTCGGGGAGCCAACGTCGCAACAGGTCGCCCGGCTCGGCGGACGTAGTCAGCGAGAGGTTGACCAGATCCTCCGCGCTCGCATCTCCCAGATCGGTGATGGTCGGGAAGTCGTACCCGGCCTCGCGGATATGACCGACCATCGTGTGGCGACCGAGCGGCGTCATTCGGAACCAGCCGCCACGCACGTAGGTGCGGTCGTACTCGCCGGTCACTTCGACGCGATCGCGCCACTCGATGACGCCGGCGAAGTCGAGTACCTCGAATACCTCGAACACCTGGCGGGCGACGAGGTTGTCGAACGAGCCGGGGCTCGACCACAGCACCGGCCGTTGGGGCAGGTACGAATCAGCGAGTTCTATCGCCTGTTGGACGAACGGTTCGGTCTCGATCTCAGCGTCCTCGGGCAGTGCCATCGAAAGCCAGTGAGGAATGCCGTCCTCCACCAGCGAGGCGATCTGGAAGAAGATCTCCCAGTGTGCACTGCTCGACACCGGCCCGACGTCGAGCAATGAATCGATGATCTCCCGTGCCCGGATCGGCGCCGACATCTCGAGCCACTTCGGGTCGACCTTCACCTTGGTCTTCAGTCGCTTGAAGGCTCCTGCGCCCTCCGCGACGTTGAACACGAGGGTGAGCTGCAGCAGATCGGTCGAAGTGCGCACCGGGTCGGGGTCGCCGCTCCACGGCAACGTTCGATCCCACACGTCGTCGGTGCCGAGCAGCTTCACGAGCTGCTCGGCGTCGGCGAGGCGAAGGTTGCCTGCCTGGGTCACCGCGACGCCCTTCGTGCCCACGTAGTCGACGAGCGCCTCGACCATCCTCAAGAGTCGTGAATCGGCAGCGCTGCGTTCGACGTCATCGATCAGCGGCGGAATGTCGATCACCGGAATGCGGATTCGACTCGGTGTCGGAGTGGTGGCCGACATCGAAGGGTCGGTGATCGCCTTGCGCTCTTCGTACGGCAGGGCGTTGAAGGCATCCATGCGCTCGTGCAGCAATGCCTGGAACGCGGGACCATCCGGGTCGACCCCGGCCTCGAGCAGCGCACCGATGTCGGCGAGCGGGTTGCCGTCGCCATCGGACAGGTCGGTCGCGAACATCGACTTCGCCATCCCGAAGTTCGAGGGATCACCCATCGCATCAACGACCGTGTCGCTCGACTCGTACGCCCGAGCGACGAGCGCCGCCGTGCGATCGACACCGCCGACCAGCCGCTCTCTCGCACCCATGTGTAAGAAGAAGTCGGCGACGGCCGAACACATCTCGGCGCCGGCCTCGGGCGGTGCGGAGTACTTGCGCGGCAACCAATCGATCAGGAACTCGTCGACATCTGCGACCGACCAGTCGTCGAGTTGCCCGCTCGAGTAGTTCCAACGCCAGTCGAGAAGCACCGAGATCGACCCGGCGATTTCTGCGCTGTCGTCTTCTCGCCGCCCGTCATTGCGAAGGGCTTGCTCGATCTCGTCGAGCAGTTCGTCGCGCGTCTCGAAATACTGCTTCTCGTCGTTCTCACCAAAGTTCAGCCTCACACCGGTGATCCTGCCACCCAGCGAGGCTCACGAGAAGCCGGTCACAACGGGAGCACGCCGTAGGTACCTCACCGTCGCAACGGAATCCGGAATCCTCGGACGAGCGGTTCTTCGCATCCACCGTGACCAACTGGACACAGACCCTCAACTTGGTCCCGGCTCCGCTCACTCGGTCCGGAAGTCGCTCACGATCTCCCGAAGCCGGTTTCGAATGTCGGGGACGTCGCGTTGCACGACGTCGCCAATGATGTCTTGATCAACGTGGAAGTGGGCGTGGGCAGAATGACTCGTGTGCCGATGATCTCGCGCCAAGGGATCTCAGGGTGAGCCGCTCGGACTTCGGCGGGCAGGTGAGAAGCAGCCTCGCCGAGTACTTCGATCCACCGCTGCGCAGCTGCCTGGACGACGGGATCGGAGCCCAGCACGTCGGGATCGGAGGCGTGCGAGATCAGCAGGTCACACATCTCCAACATGTCGAGGAGTCGTTCCTCACAGCTCGACGGCGTCGTGCAAGACGTTTCTCGAGACGCGTGATCGCATCCCGGTCTCGGTGACGAGATCCACCCTGTGACCGAGCAGTTCCTGGAGGTCCATCAGTATCCCGCCGGGGTCGAACAATCCGCGGCCCTCGTCGAGATCGACGAGGAAATCGATGTCGCCGGCTTCGGTTGCATCGCCGCGGGCGACCGAGCCGAAGACTCGAACTCGAGAGGCGCTGCGGGCGCGGGCGGTCTCGAGAATCTCGCCGCGGCGACTCCGAAGGTCCGTCAACATCGGCACGCTCACAACGCCCAGGATGGATCGGCACCGCGTCCGAGAAGTGATGGAATCCACGATCGCCGGCTCTCGGCACACCGGACCGGCTATCCCTCGTCGCGGAATCCCGGTCTGAGCAACCGATCGATCGACGAGGCCACCTCGGCGTCGGTCGAGATCGACTTCCGCCTCCGCGAGCCAGCGGAGTGCGTCGGCCTTCGTTCGAAACGACCGACCGGGTGCCACCCGTTCTCGCGGGGCCGACCGAGCGCCGTCAGGTGTCGGTAGCTCGGCGGAACGGCTTACCCAGCGCCGACGGGGAGTGGACGCCGCGGCTACCGACGCTGAGCGCGATCAGTGTCACGACGAACGGCAAGGCGATGAAGAACTCGAACGGAATCAGCGAATTGAGAGCCTGGAAGCGGAACTGCAGGGCATCGAGAGTCCCGAACAGGATCGCACCGAGGACGATCAGGCCCGGCTTCCACCGTCCGAAGATGACCAGCGCCAGGGCAACCCAGCCTCGGCCGGCGGTGACATTCGAATTGAAGAACCCGAGTTGTCCGACCACCAGCACCGATCCACCGAGACCGGCCAATGCGGCACCGACAGTTGTTGCGACAATGCGGATCAATGACACGCTGTGACCGGCAGCGTCAGCAGCCTCCGGGGCTTCACCGGCAGCGTCGAGAACGATTGTCGCGTAGGAGCTTCTCAGGTAGAGCGCCACGAGGAGGATGATTCCCGCCACTACATAGACGACGCGGTTCTGCTGGAACAGCGCCTCTCCTACGACCGGCAGATCCTCGAAGAGCGGGATGTCGAGCGTCGAGGGTGTCGGGACCCTCGGGGGGATCGCCGAGTCCCCGTAGATCTCGGTATTGAGAAACGAGGTGAACGTCAGGCCGAACAGTGTGACAGCGAGACCCGCCACGACCTGGTCGACTTGGATGGTCACGACGAGCACCGCGAAGACGAGCCCGACGACCGCGCCGGCGAGCATCCCCGCGATCAGTCCCACCCATACAGATCCACTCCCGAAAGCCGCGGCGAACGAGGCGAACGCGCCGATGATCATCACGCCTTCGAGCCCGAGGTTCAGCACTCCGGAACGTTCTGTGATCATCTCGCCGATCGCCGCGGTGCCGACACTGATCGACAAGCGGACCCCCGACGCGAGCACGGCCGTCCAGAAGGCGACGGTGACCAGTTCGGCTTGGGCAACGATCACGATGCTCGCCTCGCCGCCGCTCGTTGCCGACGTTGCCCGATTGCGTCGCCGGTGATCACACAGATGACGATCAGCGCCTGCACCGACTGCATCAACGTGACCGGTAGCCCCGTCTCTCGCTGTGCTGCTTCGGCCCCGACCAACAGTGCCGACAATCCGATGGCGGCAACCAACACCCCGATCGGTCTGTTCCGGCCGAGGATGGCCACGATGATGGCGGTGAACCCCAATCCGGTCGCCGTACCACCGCCGACCCGGATCTGTTCACCTGCCAGCACGACGTAGCCGGCGATACCGGCGAATGCGCCACTGAGCAGGAGGATGCCGGTCGTAACCGAGGAGCGGCGAGACTCGTTGGCGTACACCGCGGTCCGATTGAAGCCGTGAGCGCGCACGATGAAGCCGAATCGCGTTCGGCGCATCAGCCACGTCATGACGATCACGGCGATCAACGCGAAGATGACGCCGATGTGAGTGTCGATCCACGGGATATCGGGCAGTTCCGCGCTACCGATCGTGCGGGATTGAGGCAGAAAGCTGGCGGGATCCTGCAGAGGTTCGCGCACCAGCCAGTTGAGCAGCGGAATCGCCGCGAAAGTGAGCAGCAGAGTCGCAATGACGTCGTTGACCTCGTAGCGCGCGATCAGCAGCGCCGCGATTGCAGCCCAAGCGGCACCCCCGATCGCACCCAACACGAGCCCCATTGCGATGGCGATGAACGACGGTGGCGACACGATGCCCAGCACGGCGACTGCCATCACCGCTCCAGCGATCAGTTGCCCCTCGGCGCCGATATTCCACACCGATGCCCGAAACCCCACGGCGAGACCGAGGCCGATCAGGATCAGCGGCGTCGCCCGGTTCAGCGTGTCACGCCATCCTGTTCGTTCGAACAGCGATTCGGTCACGACAATCTTGTAGACGTTGAGCGGGTTCTCGCCTGCCCACGCGATGAGCCCGGCACCGATGACCAGTGCCACGAGGATCGACAACGCGTAAGGAACGACCGAGTGCAGCCAGCCACCCAGCCGACGGGGCGTCGATGCCTGCTCAGGGTCCTGCGCAACAGCAGCCGTCATCGAGCGCCCGCCATCGTGAGACCGATCTCGGTGCGGTCGAACGGACGCTCGAAGGGCCCGATGAGTTCGCCGTCGAACGCAACGACCAGCCGATCGACGGTGGTCAGCAGTTCGTCGAGATCGGCGGAGATCCAGATCACCGATCCACCTTCGGCGGCGAAGTCGATGAGTTCCTGGCGCAACTGCTGAGCTGCGCCGGGGTCGAGGCCGCGTGTCGGCTGACACGCGAGGACCAATCTTGTTCCATCGGAGAACTCGCGCGCGGCAACCAGCTTCTGGGCATTCCCTCCGGACAGAGAACCCGCACTGTGATGAGGCTCGCCCTTCACCGCCCACCGTCGCATTCGCTCCGATGCGTCCGACACGGCCGTGCGCAGCCGCCATGGTGTGCGACCGAGCAGCATGTTCTCGTCGCAACGCATCGAACCGACCAGCGCACGTGCGTACCGGTCTGAGGGTAGATAGGCGAACCCGACGTCGATTCGCGAACGCGGATGGAGGTTGATCAGATCCGTCTCGTCGAAGCGGATCGAGCCGTCATCCGGCCGGAGCAGGCCGGCGATCGCCAATTCGAGTTCGACCTGGCCGTTGCCGTCGACGCCGGCAACACCGAGGATCTCGTATTTACGCACTTCGAGGTGTGCGTCTCTGAGCTTTCCGGCCGACACTCCTTTCATCTGGAGGAGCGTCTCGCCGACGACGCGTTCGCGCCGACTGATCGCGGGCACTTCGGCACCGACCATTTCGGCCGCCAGGGACTCCGGCGTCCGATCACCGACGGCCGACTCGGCGCTGACCACGGCCCCCGTACGCAAGACGACGACCCGATCTGCCGCGGCGATCACCTCGCGCAAGCGATGGGTGATCAACACGACCGCGCGGTCCTGATCGTGTGCCAGGCGACGTACGACGTCGAGCATCGCGGTCGCCTCTTCGTCGGTCAGAACCGCGGTCGGCTCGTCGAGCAGCAGGACATCGGGATCGGAGTCCAACGCCCGCAGGAGTTCGAGCCGCTGCTGTTCACCGACGGAGAGCTCACCGACCGGCCGATCGAGATCGACGTCGAAACCGATATTCGCCGCCAGCTCTTTCAACTCTTGGCCGGCTTGTTCACGACTGCAGCGGCGATCCTTGTCAGACCTGAACAGCAAGAGATTCTCGGGCGCTGTCATCGTCGGAACCAGCGCGAAGTGCTGATGCACCAGCGCGATGCCGCTCGCAACCGCCTCCCTGGGTGACTTCGCGACGTAGGGCCGCCCGTTGCGCAGCACCTCTCCCGACGAGGGCCGGTCGAGACCGCCGAGGATGCGCATCAGGGTTGTCTTACCGGCGCCGTTCTCGCCGAGTACGGCGAGAACCTCCCCACGCCGAATGTCCAGGCTCACATCATCGAGAGCGCGGACATCTCCGAAGTGACGCGAGACGCCCACGACCTCGATGGCCAAGGTCTTGTCGGGGCGCGGAGGGCGGGCGGCAGGATCCGGTTCCAGCCGGCGCTCACTCACTCCGGGATGAACGGTACTTCGAAGGACCCATCCTTGATTTCCTGAAGGCGCGCCTCGAATGCGGCCATCGCTTCGTCCGAAACGCGATCGGCGAGCTGTGGGTTGATCACGACGAGGAGGCCGTCGTCGGCGACGCCGACGCGATACTCCTTGGCCGGTGTGAACGAGCCTGCCTCGATGTCGGCGAGCATCGGCCGCAGCAGTTCTGCGGTGTCCCAGACCATGGAGGCGAGCACGGTGTCGGGTGCGAGTTCGGTCATGTCACCGACATAGCCGGTGGCCAGCAGCCCGCTCTCGCGAGCCTGCTCGATCTGCCCGAGCACGGGACCCTCGCCACAAGCCGCGAACACGTCAGCACCATCGGCCTCTGCCGCTGCCGCGCCCTCCTTGCCGATGGCGACGTCGATCCAGTCACCGGTGAAGCTGGTTACGCCCGTGATGTCGGGGTCGATTTCCTGGGCCCCGAGATAGAAGGCTTCGATCAGCGATCGGCACGCCGGAATGTCGAATCCACCCGCTCCGGCGAGCACTCCGGTTTCGGTTGACCCACCGGCGAGAATGCCCATCAGGTAGTAGGCCTCGTAGAACGGCTGCGCATAGTCGGCGACGTTGCCTTCCTGCCCGCCGATACCCCCGCCCCAGGCGAACGCAATGTCCGGGAAGTCCGCGGCGACGGCCTTGGCGGTTTCCCCGTAACCGAACGAGTGGGCGACGATCAGATCGTACCCGTCCTCGGCGAAGCCACGAATCGCCCGTTCGGCATCACCCTCTGGTACGAGTTCGGTGAAGGCCAGGTCGGAGATGAGCCCTTCGTCTTCGAGCGCTGTTGCCCCGGCGTACATCTGCTGGTTCCACGAGAGGTCGTTGATCTCTCCGGGGAGGACGAGGGCGACACGCGCTCCGTCTCCCCCATCGTCGGACGCACCGTCGCTCGATGCCGGTTCGGTGCCGGAGGATTCACCCGATGAGTCGCTGGACGAATCGCTGCCGCATGCCGCCGCAGTCAGCGCGAAAAATGTGAATACGGCCACGCCACGGCGCATTTTCTTCCCCATGAGAGGTTCCCCCAGAGATCACGAATGAAGCACACGCCGAATGCGTGATGGGCCGGACCCTAGCCACTCGCACTCCGTCACCGCAATCTCCACCCCTCCGACGGCCGGTCTCACCCAACGATTCGACGGCCGGAAATACAAGCGCTTAGACTCGGGCCCGTCCGACGGGTCGCGTCCGTTCCAGCCGCAACCATCGCGTCGGAACGAGCAGCCGAGGAGAGGAGACGCCGCGTTGTCTCGATCAGCACCACGTCCGGACACCCGCTGCACGGATGGATACATCTTGAATCTCTGGCATCCGATCGCTGCCGTGTCCGAACTCGACCCCGGAGTCGAATACCGCACGATGCTGCTCGGAGAGCAGATCCTCTACCGGGTCGACACCAGCGGCAATCTGCACGCGACCCGGTTCGGGCACGCCGATCACCCTCTGCCGGTCACCCATCGTCACGGCTATCTCTGGACCAGTCTCGGAGCACCGACCGGCGACGTCTTCGAGATCCCCGAGACACACGAGTCGGATCGGCGCTCCCTCAACGCGGCGAGCATCAAAGTGGCCACGTCGGCACCTCGTGCGATCGAGAACTTTCTCGACATGGGACACTTCCCGTATGTACACACCAACTATCTCGGCGTAGAGCCGCACACCGAGGTGGCCGACTACAGCGTCACGATCGAAGATGACGAGATCTGGGCCCGCGAGTGCGTCTTCTACCAGCCGATGGCATCAGCATCGGCCGAAGGTGGGCAGCTCACGCACTACACGTATCGGGTACCTCACCCGTACTGCGTGATGTTGTACAAGAGTTCACCGACCGACCCATCGCGATTCGATGTGATCGCCCTGTTCGTCCAGGCGATGACCGACGAGACCATTCGCGCCCACAACTTCCTGAGTGTGATCGACGAGGACAGCACCGACACGGTTCTGAAACGTTTCCAACAGATCATCTTCTCGCAGGACAAGCCAATCCTCGAGAATCAGCACCCGAAGCGGCTTCCGCTCGACCCTCGGATCGAGACCCCGATTCGCGCCGATCGCAGCGCCATTGTCTATCGGCGCTGGCTGCACGACCACGGCATCACCTACTCGGTCATCCCAGCCGCATGACGGATCGAGCCCTCCACCGTTCATCAACGATGTGGCACCCGATCGCCCGCGTCGACGATGCCCCTTTCCGCCACGTCTACCAGGCCAAGCTGCTCGGTCGTGAATTCGCAGTCTGGCGCGCCGACGACGGCTACCTGAACGTCTGGGACAATCGGTGCCTGCATCGCGGAGTGCGCCTCTCCGTTGGTCTCAACGAAGGCAGCGAACTCAGGTGCTTGTACCACGGCTGGCGATACAGCAATCGAACGGGTGGGTGCACGTACATTCCGGCCCATCCCGCCGACGCTCCGGCACGCACGATCTGCAACACCGTGTTCCCCTGTATCGAGCGATACGGCCTGGTGTGGACGCGTGATCCGCACACCGACCCGACCCGGAGTGAAGCACCCACGATCCAAGTCCTCCAAGGCGCGTCGCCCTTCCCGCTGCGGGCACTTCCCTTCGCCGCGCCGCCCGCACTCGTCCTCCAACATCTGGCCGACTACGTATTCCAATCCGCGGCCGCTCTCGAAGCAGACGACGGCGACGAAGAGCAGCGCTGCGTGACCGAGGTGATCGACTCGTCTTCGATCCAGGTCACCGCCATATCCGGTTCCAGCGTCGATACTTTGATCCTGTTCGTCCAACCGGTCGACTCGGATGCATCGATCGTCTACGGCGTTCTCGCGGACTCCCCGCCGGAGCGCGACCGCCTAGCCGTACTTCGCCACCACGCCCGGCGACTCGACGACATGAGGTCCCACGTCGAGAGGATCGCGGCGGATCTGCCGACGCCGGCTCCAATGGAGGTGGCGTTGGAACGCATCGAGCCAAACCTCGATGGCCCACCGGCGCCGCGGGCGCGCCAGGACTCCGAGCTGCGGGTTGTCGTCGCCCGGAAGTGGGAGACCGCCAACGAGATAGCGGCGTTCGAACTGGCACCGCTCGACAGCACCGGAAGCACTGTGCTCCCGACCGTGCAGCCGGGATCGCACATCGATGTGCACCTGCCGAACGGACTGGTACGGCAATACTCGTTGGTCAACGCGGCCGGCGAGCAGGAGCGTTACGTCATCGGGGTCAAACGCGAACCGGACTCACGGGGCGGCTCGGCGTGTCTCCACGACACCGTTCGAGAAGGCGACACCCTGGCGATCTCAGCACCGCGCAACAACTTCAGCTTGCGGCGCGATGCGGTCGCGACCACGCTGATCGCCGGGGGTATCGGCATCACCCCGCTGTTGTCGATGGCCGAGACGCTCGCCGACAATCACCTGCCATTTGCCCTGCACTACTTCGTCCGATCACCCGAACACACCGCGTTCGGCCCTCGGCTCGATCGGCTCGGGGACGGCGTCGTCCTCCACGTCGGACTCGACCCGGCCGAGACCGGTACTGAGCTCGAGTCGATCCTGAGCAGCTACGAAGACGCCAACCACGTCTACATCTGTGGCCCGGGCCCGATGCTCGACGCTACGCGTGCCACTGCGGCCGACGCCGGTTGGCCTGACTCGGCCGTACATTTCGAGTACTTCGCGAACACCACCGAAATCGACCGGTCGACGAGCTTCGAGATCAGCCTCGCCCGGTCGAGCCTGACCCTTGATGTAGGCGCTGGCGAGTCGATTCTCGAAGTGCTCCGAGCAAACGGGGTCGCGATGGCCTCGTCGTGCGAGCAGGGCGCCTGCGGAACGTGTGTGGTCGGGGTGATCAGCGGCGAACCGCTTCATCAAGACGTCTACCTCGACTCGTCCGAGCGGGCGGCGGCTGACCGCATCGCGACGTGTGTCTCACGGGCGTCATCCGAACGGCTCGTTCTCGACATCTAGGTGCGCCCATGATCGAGCTCTACAACTACGACCTCTCGGTCAATTGCTACAAGCCACGACTCATGATGAGCCTGCTCGACGTGGAGTACGAGCCGATCCCGGTCGACTTCTTTCCGGGGTTCGAACACAAGACCGCGGCGTTCAGGAAGGTCAATCCGCTCGGCCACATTCCCGTACTGATCGACGGCGACTACACCCTGCGCGATTCGCATGCGATTCTCGTCTATCTGGCGGCCAAGTACGATCCGACCGGCCGCTGGTACCCGACCGCCACTGCTGAACTGTTGGGCGAGATCGCCCAGTGGATGCTGTTCGCCGAGGCGACCACGAATACTGCATCCGCAGCGCGTCTCCACGACAACCTCGGCTACGAGTTCGACATCGATCAGCTACGTTCCGCCGCCCACAGATTGTTCCGCGTCCTCGATGAGCACCTGTGGTTTCGCGAACAGGCCGGTCCGAACGAGAGCTCGTGGGTTTGTAGTGCGCCCCACCCGACCGTTGCCGATCTCGCGATATTTCCAGACGTCATGCTGTCCGAGGAGGGAGGCATTTCCCGCCTCGACTATCCCGCGCTACGTCGCTGGACCGACCGCGTCCGTCGACTCGACCGCTTTGTTCCGATGCCGGGCATTCACCCGACGTCGCCTGCGCTCGACGCAGCTCCCCACCGATGAGCAACCGCGCCGGGCGAACTCGGCCACCGACCATCACAGACGTCGCCGCACTCGCCGGGCTGTCGACCGCCGTCGTGAGTTACGTCGTGAACGACGGCCCGCGCGGGGTCGCTCCCGACACACAAGCTCGTGTACTCGCGGCGATCGACGAGCTCGGCTACCGACCGAACCGGGCCGCGCAAGCACTCGCAACGAATCGCAGTCGCACCATCGGGTTGATCGTGCCTGATACGACCAACGCCTTCTTCAGCGATCTGGTCGGCGCAATCGAGCGGCGCTGCCGGGCGGAGGGTCTCATCACGCTTATCGGGAACTCCGACTACGACTCCGAATGTGAACGAAGCTACGTCGAAGCATTCGAGGACTACGGCGCTGATGGTGTCATCATCGTTGCCGCCGATGCCACCAAACCCTGGGCAGCGGACGTCTCCACCCCGCTCGTCTTCCTACATCGGCGACCAGACGGGGCCGCAGGTCCGATAGTCCGAGCTGATGACCATCTGGGAGCGGTACTGGCAACCGAACACCTGCTGCAACTCGATCGGGGGCCGGTGCACTGCATCGCTGGGCCCGAGGACTGGGGGCCGATTCGCGCCCGGGTCGACGCCTGGCGCGAGGTGCAACGCAGCCAACTGGGCCTCACCGCTGACGAGGCCATGTTGGTGCGCGTCCGCTACCCCCGAGCGGACGCCGGACGCGACCTGCGCCAGTGGCTCGAGCGGATCTCGGGGCCGACTTCTGTGTTCGTCACGACCGACGAACAGGCGATCGGGCTGTTGTTCGCCGCGGCGGCGATCGGGCTGCGCATCCCCGAGGATCTGGCGGTCGTCTCCTTCGACGATACGTCAGCCGCCGCGTGCTGTGTGCCCCCCTTGACCGCGGTGCGCATCGATCTCGATCGAATGGCGGCGCTGGCAGTCGATCAACTGCTGCAACGCCCCGCCGACGGCGATGCCGACACCATCGCGGTCAGCCTCGTGATCCGCGCCTCGAGCGGTGTCACCCCCAGCTAGAGCGCGAGACACCGGTCCCCAGACAATGAGAACGCCCCGAGTGGCTCATCTACCAGGGGATAGATCGGTGGAGACGGCGGGAATCGAACCCGCGACCCCCCGCTTGCAAAGCGGGATTGCCGGCGTATCAGCCCGTGACGGCTCGTGCCAGCTGGTACCGGAACGTGTCATCTAGCAGGCGCGATGCCCGGACGGGCTGACACGAGCCGGACTGGCTGACACTGCCCGGCGCGCACCGGATTGATATATCTCTGGTACATCCGCCTAGCTGCAGACCGGTGCGCAAAACTCCCAATGCTTTTCATTTCGTCGCCCACCGCCGGGGAAGGCCTCGTGAGACGCTGGCAGACTGCGGGCACACAACACCTGGTAGATCGGTGGAGACGGCGGGAATCGAACCCGTGACCCCCTGCTTGCAAAGCAAACGCGCGGTTCGGCTGTGACCGGCGGAAATAGATTCTGACCAGGGAGGATGTTACGCAGCACTGCACCGCTCTTGCCCGCTCCAGACCACTTCTCCCTACTGCTTCATGTGCACGGAATGTGCACGACCTCGCGCACGTCCACCGCTCTCCTCTCGGCGAAACGCTGCTGGCACACTTCTTCCCACGCGCGACCGACCACCGCACGGACGTGCTCGCTGGCGCCCGGCGTCTCACTCAAGGATCGGCATCCGAGACACGTTGAGGCCGCCGACTTGTTCACCGCGGTAGCGCGAGAACGTCCGAGCGCGGTTCGTCGCGCGTCAGTTGGTACAACCTTGTGCTGCCGCATGGTCACCGGCTGGCGGGGTCTCCCAGGGTGACATCCCGATGCCGACGCCGCGAGATGTGAGACTGTCGGGCATGGCATTCGGTCAGCAGTCAGGATCACCCGCCCCTGCGAACAAGGTTCGCGAGCTGCTCGCGCTGCCGCACGATGCCGGTCACACCGACTTCCGTGATGCCCGCGGTCCAATGGGATTCACGCAGCGCCAAGCCGGAGGAAAGTTCACCCGGGACGAGGCCGACGCCTTCCTCGAAGAGCTGGAAGAAGCGGCGCACAACGAGAGCCCACCACCTCCGCCAACGAGTGCGATACGCCCTTCCGCTGCCGAGCGAGCGTTGCGAGACGTCTCGTCTGAACTGCTGGCCGCGGAGCTTCAGCGTCGCGGCTGGATCGTCGCCGAGCCATGAGCGACGCGGCGCCACGGCACCGTCGAGCGACTCCCGCTGCGCCCGGCGATGAGACGGCCGGTGGGGGATCCCCATACGAGACGGCCGCTGGGCCGTCGCCTCGGAGGATGCGAGCGCGGAGAACCGTCCGATCGGCGTTGGTGATCTGAGATCGGCGCATGGGCCACTATCGCAGGTCGAGTCGAGGCCCGGCATGCCGTGACGACTCAGTGGTTGAACAGGTGTGCGTTGTGGAAGAACCCGTGCACGTCGACCTGTGATTCCACGTCTTCGTGATGAGGCGGGAACACCAGGGCGGCCGCGAGCGCGCCGACCAGGCAGGCGGCGCCACAGATCGTGAAGGCGAGCGGGAAGTTGTCGAGGTCGCCGAGCCAGCCACCCAGGATCGGGAAGATGATGCCGCCCGCGCCGTAGGCGAGGAACACCCAGGGATAGTTCTGCCCGACGGCGTTGTCGCCGAATTCGTCGGCGGTCAGCGCGGGGAAGAGGGCGAAGTTGCCACCGAAGTTGAAGCCGATCAGGGTGGCGGCCAGGTACAGCAGGTACTCGTTGCCGGCCATCGGGACGAAGGCGAGGAGAAAGAGTCCTTGGCTGGCCGACATGGCGATGACCGAGTTCTTGCGACCCAGCCGGTCGCTGAGGGCACCCCACACCAGACGGCCCGCGCCGTTCGCGACGCTGAAGAACAGTGCCATCGCCGTGCCCGCGATGGCACTGGCCTCACTCTCGGTCAGGCCGGAGTCGGTGAGCGACTCCACCGGGTAGAGCTTCATCAGGCCGATGGCCATGAGCCCGGCACCGGCGCCGACCCCGAAGGTCAACGAGATCAGGTGGAATTGGGGCGTGCGCTGCATCTCGCGGGGCGTGAAGTCCTCGCCTCCCGAGCCGGCGGCGACGGGAGGGACGAACCCCTCGGGAACCCACCCCTCGGGTGGCATCTTCATCAGGGCGCTCGATCCGACCACCATGACGGCGAACACCACGCCGTAGATCAGGAAGGTCCCGTCCAGACCCTGGGTATCGATGAGTTCTCCCCACGAGCCCGCCATCTTGATCCAACCGAACGCGCCGAATCCGAAGCCGGCGACGGCGGCTCCGGTGATCATCCCCTTGCGGTCGGGGAACCAGCGCATGCCCACGGCGATCGGAACGACATATGCGAGCCCGATGCCGGCACCGCCGATGAGTCCGACGCCGATCAGGACCAGTGCCAGGTTGGTTCCGCCGTCGAGGCTGGCGAACGCGTAGCCGAATCCGAGCGTGACCCCACCCAGCGCGGCGAGGCGGCGTGGTCCCCAGGTCTTCAGCCGCCGGCCGGCGAGGACCATGACGAGCGCGAATGTGCCGAGTCCGATCGAGAAGACGATCTGGGTCTCCAAGCGGCTCCAGCCCGCGTCGCGAAGTGCGGGAGTGAAGACCGACCACGCGTAGATCGCGCCGAGGCAGAGCTGGATCAGGATGGCGCCCACCACCGCCGGCCAGCGTCGGAGGGTCGGCGCGGGATGCGCGGGCGTGGTCATGATCTCCGCTCGACCGTACGGACCCACGGTCATCGCGGACAGGGACGAAGGTCATGGTGTGGCGACCGAGGTCGACGTGACCTGATCAGCCCAGAGCGACGATCCAACGCGGCGAGTCGGCGAGGATCTCCCGACTCACCCATATTGACTCTGGACGAATTCCCGGGACCGTACGTTTGCCGATCGTCAACCGGACACTCGAGGAGCGTCACGTCGATGTCGTTTCGAGCGTCCTCGAGCCGGCGATCATTGACACCCCTGGCGATAGGTCGGGCAGCACGTAGTGGGACAGAGCTTGAGGAGATGGTTGAGCCTCCCCGTGGGCCTGCCGCTTCTGCTGGATCGAGCGGGTGAGGGTGCGGTCGTCGGCGGTCGACGACCGGGAGGATGCCACAGAGCGGGCTCAGGAGTCGGTTCGAGGGGCCTATGCCGAGATGGTGTGGCGGCGCGCTGTCGAGGTCGCGCAACGGTTGTTCTGGCCGGTCACGGGCCGCCGGACATGCCCGAATGCGCGACTCGGCAAGTTCCTGGAGTTCGCCCGGGAGCGGTCGCCGTCGCACGGTATGCCCGGCGGCTCGGGGAAACCTCGTCACGGATGCGTATGAGCGCAGCCACAACGACGCGCGCCGGCGCGGTCGACCACCGCGTCCCCGCGGAGATGAACCTTCGCGCGGCGGTGCGTAGGT
>PVMS01097224.1_pt1 | contig 20245 bp, 22 predicted proteins | sample 1853461 | NCBI WGS metagenome assembly PVMS01 (sample SAMN08582032, study PRJNA380276) | Marine sediment metagenome, whole genome shotgun sequencing project. | isolation source: ocean sediment barecode stripped | collected 2017 | reverse complement strand
TGGTGTGGTGCGCGACAAGGAAGCCGGCCGCATCCTGATTCGACAAGGCGTCCAAATGGGCCGGCCGAGCTGGCTTCATGTCCGACTTGGCTTGAGCGGCAACGAGATTACCGAGGTTCGGATTGGCGGAAGTTCGGTCTTTGTTGGCCACGGTACAATTATGCTTCCGGATAACTGAGAGGGGTGTCCATTCTTGACCCAAAAAAGGTGCCGGGTTTATATTCCTAACGCCTGCCAGGCTCTGACTCACCTCGATACCGGAAAATAAACCCGGTACCTTTTTCGGAAGCAGTAATCTGCCGCCATTTTACCGACTGCTTACAGGCACGAAGAAGTCATGCAGGCGAATTCTGATCTGGTACTGACAGAACAATCAGGTCAGAGCAATCATATCCTGCCATTGGCAAGATCCAGTCATGCGTGGAATTACAGTCAAGTGCGGTCAACCGATCGTGTTATCGCCCGTTAGTACCCGCAGTAAGCACTTTTACTCACAAGGGAGGTACACCATGTACACACGCAAGATAGTAATGACCCTGATGGCCGCCGCGGCGCTGTTGGTTTCATTCGGGTTCGTGCCGGTCTCGGCCGATGATGACGAAACCTATCGCGAGCGCTTCGATCGGCTGGACGGCAACGATAACGGCCGTATCAGCCGGGGTGAGAAGCGTTATGGAAGAATCGATACCGATAATGATGGACAAATCAGTGACACGGAGCGCGAATCGGCTGATGCGCATCGCGATCAGCTCGACCGTAATGATGATGGCCGTGTCGGCCAGCGGGAAAGACGGTTCGGTCATATTGACAGTGACCATGACGGGCAGATCAGCGATGCTGAACGAACTGCTTCGGCGGAGCGCCGCAGCCGTGTCGATCGCAACGATGATGGTCAAATCAGTCGGCGGGAGCGGTCTTTTGATCGCGCCGATCGCAACGATGATGGCCAGCTGGGTTCGCGTGAGCGCGCGCATCGGCATGCAGACCGGAACCATGATGGTTACCTGAATCAACGAGAAGCCCGTCATGCCAGGCAAGGCCGGCATGACAATACTTGAAAATTGGCAATCGGCGGCCTGATCGGATCCCCGAATAATCGCCGGTAATCAACACGTGGGGTAGCCGGATTCACTGGCTGCCCCATTTTTTTTGCTACAGTTGGAACATGTCTGCACTGCATTGCTACAAATGCGGGGAGTCTCTCGAAGCACTGTCCTTGCCGCTGTCGCGCCTCGACGAATGTCCGTCATGTTCCGTTTACTTGCATTGTTGCCGGATGTGCCGGTTTTTCGATCCGGCGGTGACGGAACAATGTACCGAGGATGACGCCGAAGAGGTCCGGGAAAAAATACGGGCAAATTTCTGTGATTACTTTAAGCCCGGTTACGGTGTATTCAATTCGGCCTCGGCGGCAGCCGAAGACCGGGCCAGAAATTCGTTAGATGCACTGTTCGGTGCAGAGGACGACGATGATGTCGATCAGGGCGGACCCGATGAGTCGAACGATGCCGAGGACCTGTTCCGCTGAATTGTTAAACAGGAGCAGGATCAGTCGGACTGATGTACCTGGATGGATTCGAGATAGTCGACGAGCCCGTCGAGTATCCTGTTGACCTGGGTTTCAGAGAAATCACCCGCACCTTCACTGATCCAGAACTCGTAACCCCAGACCGGCATTTGCTGCGTGCCGTGGGCGTCGATCCGCCAGCGACCGTCGATTGCATTTTTAATGATCTGATGTGGAAATTTCCCGTTATGCCGGGCCGCGATCCGGGTCAGATCCGGAATTGGTTTTGCAATCGCCGAGGCGACCGGTCCGTCGCCTTGTCCGTCGTTACCATGACACGCGGAGCATAAGCGCACAAAGTTTTCCGCTCCGGTGCTATCGATTACTTCGGCGGCAATCGCCGGCAGAATGGTCATCGACAGCGCGACGGCGACGCAGGGGGCCAGGGTCTTTCGCATGAGATATGTCCTCCGGGGATTTTCCGGTCCGCACAGCGGGAGCCGGCCACATGATTATTTTCAGAAAACCCTCGATCGGTGTCAATGCGTAATGCTACGAATGTGGCTGCGTCGCACTGAACATCTTGCTGCAGCGTTGTTGGCAACTGACTGAAGTATTGTTCAGGTTTTCTTCTTGCTGCCCTTGCCGGACGGGACGACGAATTCATCTGGATGCCACTCGTATTCCGGATTTTCCGGCGGTACGTCATGGGCATAGGCCTTCCACGTCTCGACGCGCTGGTTGCCCAGGTCCCAGTGGTCGGGCAACGTCAGAAACTCCGGCGCATGTTTTTCGATGTAGGCAAGGACCTTGGGTGGTACGTCATCATACCCGCTCAGGCCCTTGTGGCTGAACATGCGGCCGAACAGCGAACCATTCGCGTACGGCGTGCCGCCCATTTCCATGAAAGGCCAAAACTGGGAGATCCGTGAAAACCCAGCCGTAAAGCGGGAAGTCGGAATGTCACGGTCCTCGAGTTCACGCCGCGAAAAATTGAACGTAAAGTGTTCGGACGGCGAGATACGGGTTCCGGTCGACGAACGTGGCCAGCCTTCGGGCGTGACCGGGTTGGTGTATTCGTGTGTGTAATCCCACGATAACATCATGTCGTCACCGTAAAACCGGAAGGGCAATACGAACGGGTAGTCGCCGTTCGCGTCCGGGAAAACCGTGCCTTCGTTCATCAGCGTCGGCGAATCGCCCTCTGCGCCGAAGAAAAACTTCGGTATTTTTTTGCCGATTTTGCCGACCAGGACATCGTTATAAAAGTGATAGACCTCGACGGTTTTTTCGGTAAACGGGTTATACCAGGTTTCGAGAATATCGCCGGTCTCAAGATCGGTGAAATAACCGGTTTCGCGGGATTTGACCCACAGGTTGCCGTCGGCATCGATCTTGGCGAGCAGCACGCCCGTGCCGGTATAACCGAACACCGGCACCATGCGCCGGTCGTCGAACCGCGCGTACATCAGGCCGTGGAATCCGCCAATGACCGGTTCGTCGTAGCCGGCCCACAGCTTGCCGAATGCGTACAGGTTATCGGCCGGATCCGCGTAATCCAGTCCGCCCCGGGCGTGTGTACCGGCGGCGGCCGTTGTGCCCAGCGGCAGTCCGGCGAGGCCGAGCGCCAGCGAAGTCTTCAGAGCGGACCGGCGGCTTATCGCCAGGTCAGAGATAAATGTACTGGGCATATTGCACCTCTGGTCGATTTTGGGCGCCGTTTCGGGCGTAGTTGAAGGGTGAAAGATAGTCTGAAGAAACACGGCGCGTCGATTCACGGACCGTTGCCGTCCGCACAGGGATCAGGCCGGCGAGATTTGCAGTAATTGATGGCGGGTGTGGGCTGCGGCGTGGCGTTCTGTTATAAACGCTGCTCGACCGTATTGGAGATCATCGTGCCGAAATTAATCCGCCAGCTGACCTGGTTACTGCTCGCCTGTGGCGTCGGTTGTACCGCGATCAATTTGCCGCCTGTGACGGATGCGCCGACGAATACGCACCTGCCCGGCAAGGTCATCTGGCATGAGTTGATTACCGATACGCCGGAGGCATCGGAGACGTTCTACACCGAACTCTTCGGGTGGGAATTCGAGTCGGTCGGCATAGGTTTCGGCTTGATTGCGAGCGCAAACTACAAGTTGATTCGGCATAACGGTCGGTTGATCGGCGGCATGATCGACCAGAACCGGCTCGATACGGATGCGGACATCTCGCAATGGATCGTGCTGATCGCGACGGACGATATCGACCGGGCAGTCGGCGTCGTCGCCGACGAGGGAGGTACGGTGTTCAGGTCGCCGACGGCGCTGGCCGACCGGGGCCATATTGCCATCGTTGCCGATCCGCAGGGGGCATTATTCGCGTTGCTCGAGACCAAAGACGGCGATCCGCTCGATCGGCAGCCAGACGTGAATGATTTCCTGTGGAACGAGTTGTGGACTGACGATGCGCCAACGGCCGTGGCTTTTTATCAGCGCCTGGCCGGTTATGATCTCGAGGAAGAAGCCGTGGTGGATAATAGTGCCTACCAGTTCCTGAGCAAGGACGGTGTGCCGCGTGTGGGTATACTGGTAAATCCAATCGACGACCTTGCCCCGCTATGGTCAACCTATGTCCGGGTCGAGGATCCGGCGGCGATGACCGCTCGCGTCGAGGCGCTGGGCGGCCAGGTGCTGCTGGCGGCACAGGAGCGTGATCTTGGCGGTCAGGTTGCATTGATCGCCGGACCGTCCGGTGCCGGTTTTGCAATTCAAACCTGGCAGCCCCGGGAATAATCGACCAGAGTTAATTGACCAGAATTAATCCAGGAGCGTCGTCATGAGTACATTGTTTAGGGCTTTGAGGTTGTTGCTGATCATCGGGCTGTCTGCGTCATTAGCGGGTTGCGATGATCCGCAGGTTTACGGCAGTGTCGGTGTGTCGAGTGGCTATAGTTCCTATGGGGGTTACGGTCGATATAACAGCGGCCCGCGGATGCGCGGCAGTATCTCGGTGGGTGGGCGCACTTACTGAATCAGCCTGGAAGTCCGGCGTCATTTATCTCCGAATCCTGCGGATTCTCCGAAATAAATTCCGCCACTGGTCTTCCAATCGGCTAATCGCCGTCTGGAAGTCCGGCGTCATTTAAAACCGTTCCTACGCAGTCGGGAAATTTTTCAATCGGACGTTTCGTCGTTGTACGCTGTGTCACGTGTGAGCGGCACGAACCTGACCGGAAGAATGTCTCGCGTCGTGATGTTGCCGTGCCGGTCTTTGTGCACAACGACGAGCGTCTCGCCACCCATTTTACGTCGGATCGGCATGACCATGCGCCCGCCCGGTTTGAGTTGCTCGAGTAACGGCGGTGGCAATTCATCACCGGTCGCGGCAACGATGATCCCATCGAACGGCGCGTGTTCGGGCCAACCGGCGAATCCGTCACCAATACGCACGCCGACGTTTGCATATCCGAGTTGCGCCAGTCTCTCGTTTGCCGCGTGTCCGAGTGCCGGGATAATTTCGATCGACCAGACCTGCGTGCACAGCGACGCGAGAATTGCGGCCTGGTAGCCGGAGCCGGTGCCGACATCGAGAACGATGCAGTCTTCATCGAGTTCGAGCAGGTCCGTCATGATCGCGACGATGTAGGGCTGCGAAATTGTCTGACCGGCGCCGATCGGCAGCGGTCGGTCTTCGTAGGCCTGGTTGACCAGCGCCGGTGGCACGAATTCGTGGCGCGGTGTGGCAGCCAGTGCCTCGATGACGCGTGGGTCAAGTGTCGTACGACCGAGATAGTCGGCGGTTTCGCGCACATGGCGCTCGACCTGGCGTACCAGGGCATCGCGTCGACCGGCCAGTACCTGTTCTGTATCCACGGCCTGCCCGCACGCCGCACCGGCCCCGAACAGGACGCCGGCCATGATACAAAAAATAAGGCAAGTACTTGTTTTATCGAACATTATATATAGCCGAAGGTCGTCTCGATGGCCGTCCGTTAAGGCCCATTATTAATTAATATTAATACAGCGGAAATCGTCGGGTCACGTGATCCGTTGCAAAATATCTTCCAAGGTCGGCGAATCTCTTTTTGCGACCTGTCCTCCCCTGAAGCAGTCCCGTCTATCCCCCTGGCGGGGCTGCTTTTTTTCACAACACCAGATGGCCTGACCGCTGTTAAGGCGCGGTTCGATCCGCTGCTGGCCCTGAATCCGGGGTTCGTCGATACTATCGGCATGCAGTTGCCGCCACATGAATTCGTTAAACTGCCGACGCTCGCCGAAACCCTGTCGATGCTGCGCTCTGCGGCCGGCGAGATCAAGCTCATCGGCGGCGGTACCGACGTAGTTTTCAATATGCGCGGTCGCTTGTTTCTGCCCGATCATCTCGTGTCGCTCAAGGACCTGCCGGAACTGCGGTGTGTCGAGGCGTTAGACGACGGTGGAGTTCGAATCGGTGCCGGTTGTCGGCTGTCCGAACTCGAGCGGGATCCGCTCGTGCAGCGTTATCCAGGTCTGGTTGCTGGTATTCGTGCCGTCGCATCGAGACACATACGCAACATCGCGACACTTGGCGGTAACCTGTGCCTCGACACGCGCTGCTGGTACACGAACCAGACCGCTGAATGGCGTGAGGCAAAGGGGCCATGCCTGAAGACCGGCCGCGATTATTGCCATGCCATCAAGACATCGAAAATCTGTGTTGCGCTGAATGCATCCGATACGGCACCGGCGTTGATCGCCCTCGATGCCGACGTGACGCTGGCCAGCGCGGACGGCCAGCGGACCGTGCCGCTCGCCGATTTCTATACCGATGACGGTATTGCGAATTCCGTGCGGCAGGCCGACGAGATCCTCGTCGCGATCACGGTTCCGCCGCCGCGCGGAACGATGGTCTATATAAAGGAGACGGCGCGCAAGGGTAACGACTTTGCCTACGGTACGATCGCGGCGCTCGTAGCCGATTCCGGTCATGTTCGTCTCGTCATCGGTTCATTGACGACGCGGCCGCTATCATTGTCGGAACCCGAGCGCATCGTCGCACAACAGGGGTTGACGGATCTTTCTATCAACGCTGCGGTCGCCGCAACACGTGACGAACTTGGCGTGTTGACAAATCTTTACACGCCGGCCGCGTTTAAGAGCGCGCTGAGCAAAAGCCTCGTCCGCCGCGCGTTGCAACAACTGCGTGAGGAGATGACATGAGTGACGCGAACACCCGACGCATTATGACGCTGACGGTCAACGGGGATTCCTATGAGTTGCTCGTGTCGCCGCGGCAGACACTGCTGGATGTCATTCGGGGCCAGGTCGGGCTGATGGGCACCAAGGAAGGCTGTGCGACCGGGACATGCGGCGTCTGCACAATTAACAATGACCAGGGCGAGGCGCTGTTATCGTGTATCACGCCGGCACTGGAATGGAACGGGTGCTCGATTACCACGGTCGAAGGTCTGGAATGTAACGGCGAACTCGCTGAGATTCAGCAGGCATTTATCGAGTATGGCGCCGTCCAGTGCGGATTTTGCACGCCGGGCGTGCTGATGTCGGCGACTGCCGTGTTGCACGGCAGTCGGTGCCCGACCGAAGACGACATCAGCGACGGCATGGCTGGCGTGCTGTGCCGTTGTACCGGGCATATCAAAGTCAAGCAAGCGATTCGCGCCGTCGGCGCGAACCGCGAGTCGGATGACGGTCAGGGCCGCTGACGACCATGGCTGCTGATAAAGATCATCGGTCCGGACTGTCGGTTATCGGGCGGCGTCAGGGACGTCTCGACGGCTTCGACAAGGTGTCGGGTCGCTCGGTGTTTACGGATGACATCAAACTGCCCGGCATGTTGCATGGCAAGATCCTGCGTTCGCCACATGCCCGTGCGCGCATCACCCGGATCGATACGTCGCGGGCCGAGGCATTACCCGGCGTCCGGCTTGTCGTGACCGGGGCTGACGCGCCAGATCTGATGTATAGCGAGCATCAGCCGGTATTCGCCCAGCATGTTGTCAACTATGTTGGTGAGGAAGTCGCGGCCGTCGCGGCCGTCGATCTCGTCACTGCTGAAGACGCGCTCGAATTGATCGATGTCGAGTATGAACCAATCGATCCGGTGCTCGACCTCCGCCACGCACTCGATGCCGACGCGCCGCGAATTCACGAACGCTCACCCGGCAATATCGGGCCGACGCACGAGCAGGACTTTGGCGATCCCGACGGCGCCTTCGCCGAGTCCGACCTGATTGTCGAGGACGAGTTCAAATCGCCGGTCCAGCACAATACTCTGGCTGAACTCCATATTGCGTTGGCCGATTTTTCAAACCCGGCCAAGTTGCACATGTACACGCCGACTCAAGGTGCGCCAATGTACAAAATGCAGCTGGCGGAGGCCTTCGGTCTCGACGAAAGTCAGGTACGGATCGTTTATCACAACGTCGGCGGTGCATTTACCGGGCGCGGACGCGCGAAGCCGCATCACCTGATTGCGGCGCTGCTGTCGCGTAAGGCCGGCAAGCCGGTCAAGATCAAGGCGACTGGCGACGAAGAATTCATCATGTTTCGCGGCTCCGGAGAAACGTGGTATCGATTCCGGACCGGTGTCATGCGCGACGGCACGATTCGCGCGCTCGAAGCTGAGGTGACGTTCGATGCCGGTGCCCACGACGAGTTTGCCTTGATCCTGTGGTTACCTGCGCCGTACCTGAACTGGTTATACAAGGTTGATGCAGTTCGTTATCGGGGGCGGTTTGTGTTCACGAACACTGTGCCGAAGGGTTCGCATCACGGTGGCATCTTCGGCCGCATGAATGCCGGCTGGATGCAGCACATGAATCGTGTCGCTGAGCAGGTCGGCATGGACCCGGTAAAGTTTCATTTACATAACGCGGTCGGTCCGGGCCACGCGGCGATGGATGGCAGCATATTTGCGAGTTGCGGGCTGCGCGAATGCATCGAGCAGGCTGCTGAACGTGCTGGCTGGCGAGATAAATATGGACGGTTGCGCTCGCGAGGTGGGCGCTATCGAGGCATCGGCATTGGTATCGGCGCCCAGGCATCCGGTTCGAAGGGACTCGATAACGATACCTCGGCTGCGATGATCAAGATTGCCGACGACGGTATCGTAACGCTGTACACCGGCATCCCGGATATGGGGCAGGGCTCGCACACGGTCATGGCCATGATTGCCGCCGAAGTGCTGGGCACAGTGCCAGAAGACATTCGTATCGTGCAGGGCGACTCGGATATCGTGCCGTTCGACTGGGGCGCGTTCTCCCAGCGCGGTACGTTCATGACCGGCAACGCGGTCAAGGCCGCGGCCGAAGATGCACGCCAGCAACTCGCAACGATCGCGGCACGTGAGCTCGGCGTACCAGCCGAAAAGCTATTGTTCGGCGATGGCAGGGTCCGTGTCGCGGACGACCCGGAGCTGGCACTGAGCTTCCGCGAAGTTGTCTACAAGAGCCTGCATAGCCCCGAGGGCCGTTTCGTCATGGGCCGCGGATTCTTCAATTCACCGAAGCCGTTCGGTGCGCTGGCATTTTCCTTCGGCTGCCAGATTGCCGAGGTCGAGGTCGATCCAAATACCGGTGCCGTTGCATTACTTAAGGTCACGGCAGCGCATGATATCGGGCGGGCGATCAACCCGCTTGCCGTCGAGGGTCAACTCGACGGCCAGGTATTTTCCGGCATGGGGCAGGTGTTGTACGAGGAATGCCGAATTGAAGACGGCATGATGATGAATCCGTCACGCCTGGAGTACAAATTGCCGCGGGCCTATGAACTGCCCGATCTCGACTACATACTCGTTGAAACGATCGATCCATACGGGCCGTTCGGCGCTAAGGAGGTGGGTGAGGGTCCGATCGTTGTCAGCATGGGTGCGATAGCATCTGCCGTGGCGAACGCCATCGGCGCCTTTGTGCCGGAGATCCCGATGACGCCGTGGAAGGTGCTCAGGATGCTTCGGACGAAAGACGAGGGCGCTGTCGAATTTAACAAGAGTTGGCGCGAAGGTATGTAACAAAAAAAAGAGCGGCCACTAAGGCCGCTCTTGGAGGTTGTCATCCGTGTAGGGGGGGCGGATGACTTAGAGATCTTTTTTAAGGCTCCAGCTTCAGACGCTGATCGACAGCAACGCTACGAGCGGCACCACGATGGCGATAACGGCCAGAATCCATTCGTCCCGATTGTTGCGGATGTTGATGCGTTTGCTTGAATTCGTCATGGCTGTCTCTCCTGCTTAGACTCTTCGGCCGTTTTCGGCCACCTGTTTGCTGTTTCGATGGTGAGATATTACGCGGGATATCTGGCCAAATCTTTGCAGAGCCGTAACAGTTTGTATCAAATTGTTACAGCATTAACACATTGATTAATAATAAGAAAATATTAATATTTACCTTTCGAATGAACAACAAAGTGCCGCTTTAATCTTCCCGGGATTCTTGGGCAAGTTCAGGCAGGGGCCGCAAAAATTTCTTTGATAATCCGCCGGTCAGGCCAAGCCTCATCCCGGGCGAATGACATGGCCGGTATTGTCGTGAGTATCAGCATCATTACGGTACTTCATGGAGTGACCGGATACATATCTCTGTCTCCCCGTTGTGTGCGATCCTGTTACGCAGAGATAATGCCGACCTGGAAACTGGTTATTCACACATGGACAGCCGCCACGACCTGAATGTAATTCTGAGCTCCCGGGTGCCGATCGTCGTCGTCGAGACACTCGACGAGAGGCGGTTTCTCGATATGCTCGGCGATCTCGTTCGTGGCGCATTCGGCGGCCGCCATCAGCCGCTGTTTAGCTGGAAGGTTACGGAAGGCCTGCGGCGCCTCGATATCGATATGGGCGTGCAATTACACAATGCCGAACCGACCCAGGTCCTGAAGCATATTCATGCGGTTGATACACCCGGAATTTTCGTGCTGCTGGATTTTCATCCGTACCTGGCCGACCCGATCAACGTTCGGCTGCTCAAGGACATCGCGGTTGCATCGACCGACGGCTCACGCACGGTCGTACTCGTGAGTCATGAACTGAAGATGCCGCCGGAACTGGAACGCCTCGCGGCACGATTCGAAATTTCTTTGCCGAATGACAATGAGCGGGCGATGATCGTCGCGCGCGTCGTCGAGCAATGGAATGTCGCAAATTCGGGCAGTGTCGAGATCGACCCGCAGGCCCGGGCGTTACTGATCAGGAATCTTGCCGGATTGACCCGGGCTGACACGGAGCGACTCGCACACGGCGCGGTTTTCTCCGATGGGGCGATTGCGGCCAGTGACCTGCCGGAGGTGATGAAGGCAAAGTACGAGTTATTGAATCGCAATGGCGTATTGTCATTCGAATATGAGACGGCAAATTTTGCCGACGTCGGCGGACTCGGGAATCTGAAGGTCTGGCTAGAGCAACGCCGCGGTGCGTTGTCCGGTGAAATACCGGGGCTGGAACCGCCGAAAGGCGTCATGTTGATCGGTGTGCAGGGTTGCGGCAAGAGCCTGGCGGCGAAGGCCGCTGCCGGAATACTGAAGGTGCCGTTGTTACGGCTGGACTTCGGTGCCTTGTATAACAAGTTTCACGGCGAGACTGAGCGCAATCTGCGTGAATCCTTGCAGCAGGCCGAGGTCATGAGTCCGTGCGTGTTGTGGATCGACGAAATGGAAAAGGGTCTCGCGGCGGATGCGGGCGACAGCGGCTTGTCGCGCCGCGTACTCGGCACGTTCCTGACCTGGATGGCGGAGAAAAATCGGTCGGTGTTTGTCGTTGCGACGGCCAACGACATTTCCGCACTGCCGCCGGAACTGGTGCGCAAGGGCCGCTTCGACGAAATCTTTTTTGTCGATCTGCCGGATCCGCGTGCACGGGAAACCATTCTGCATATTCACCTGGGTAATCGTGGCCATGATCCAAAGACCTTCGATCTGCCTGCCCTGATGCAGGCCAGTGAAGGATTCTCCGGTGCCGAGATCGAGCAGGGCGTCGTGTCGGCGATGTATTCGGTGAATGCCGTTGGTGAGTTGCTGGCGACCGATCATCTGCTCGCCGAGTTTGAGCGTACCCGGCCTTTGTCGGTCGTCATGCGGGAAAAAATAGAGGGGCTCAGGCACTGGGCAGCCGATCGGACGGTGCCGGCAGATTGAACGGCACGCCGGATTGGCAGGTCAGTCCGGGGCGGTTAGCCGGCTGAAACGCAGGATCGTACGACCCTGTTCATTATCCAGGTACAACAGGTCTCGCCCGGCGTCGATACGCCACGTGCGGACTGACTCCAGGGCACCCAGGAAGCGCTGTTCCTGGTCCATGACGGCCTGCGGGCATGCCATCCTCGTACTGCCGAGCGGTCCGAACGTGATTGCGTCATCGCGTACCGTGGCCGAGCCGAAGTAGCGGTTGCAGCCGCCGTTACCCGATACATTTAAATTCACGTCAAATTTCAGCGTCGATTGCAACATGTCGAGGACACCGGCCTCGTCAATATCTTCGGCGAGCCACGCCGAATCCTCGAGCATCGGCTGAGAATCCTGATCATTGCTCATGGCGCAGCTTGCCAACAGCAACCCGACCATGGCGATACAAAAGTGAAAACCGTAACGCATGTCACCGCCCATTGCAGTTTCGTTCCATCACTTCGTATCCATGCCATTTTGGCCGTGAGTTTTCGAAAGATTTCGGTGTCATGCTGTTCGGACGACAAGATAGCATGGCGGTAGCTGGCATAGTGGAAATTACGGGCTGGTGAATGCGGCGCCGATGTGATGCAATCCGGTAAAGGTTCGGAACAGGTCCGACCAAGACCAGAAAAAATTGAACGGAGCGTTGGAGAATGAGATCCAGAGTCAGTAGCTGGCTGTGCTGGTGATTTGCCTGAGTGCGCTATTTGCCGTGCTGGCCTTTGAGTTGCTCTAGTTCATTGCTCTGGCGTCTTCACCGAATGGTGTTTTGGTCTGCTGCGAATCAGGCGCTCCTGCAGACCTTACATAACATGTTACTTCGGAGTTGCTGTGTGCAGCGCATCACGGAGAGTCGCGATGCGAGCCGTTAACGTATCAGCAACCTGATGTCTGGTAGGGGCGTGGCGTCTCACGGCCGGGATCAAGGATCGAACCGCGGTCCAAATGTCATGAAGCGCCCGACTTGCATGGGTTCCAAAGGCCTCCTTTTTGGAGGCCTTTGTTTTGTGCGATTTTTTTCAGCAGCTCGCTAGTGACTGGCAGCAAGTTTATTGTTGGGCAGACTGATCGTAATCATGCCGTCTTCCCGCCACTCGGACACCTGCAGATCGACACCCAATAGTTCTCCGGCCCCCTTGATGCGCGGGATTGTCCAGATTTCGTGGATTTCCTGCTCGGTCAGGTCGTGCATACTGAGCCGCCTCGTATTGACCAGCACGGTGCCGAACGGAGATTGGTAGGTGATCTTGCCCGGTTCGCGCTGCGTTTCCTGTACGAGCTGATAAAAGCAGGCTGTCTGTTCCGTCACGGCGATCAGAGCGAGTTCGGTATTGCCGGTTTTTTCGATGACCTTGCGCACACGGGTCATCATCGGCATGCCGGTCGCGATTTCCTCGGCAATCATTTCGTCGATGAGGTCGTGGTCTTTGGCAAACTGGATGAAATTCAGCGTCATCTTGACGAGCGCATCATTCATCTCGTGCTCGTAGGATGCTTCGACATTCATAATTTTGATCGCTGTGGCTACGGCGAGGCCAAGTTCTTTCTCGCGGCCGGTGAAATCATGCTCATCACCCTGGGTCGGGCTGACCTCCATGATGGCCTTGGCAACCTCGGCGCCGAGTGCCTGCTCGTTGCCCTCAAAACCACTGTATTGACCCATGCGTCTGTGCTGATCGGTCTCGGCCAGGACGGCTGTGCTGCAGGCCATGGCAAGCATAGTTATAAGACCTGTGAATAGGTGTTTTCTCATCTCCATTCCTCGGTAAGTAGAGTATGTCTGAACCCTATCATTGACGACGACGTGCACCAAGGATGGGTCAATCGGTAGTCCGGGGAATGGTTATGGCCGGGCGGTGCAGTCAGCCTGTGCCATGCCCGGACGGTACTTGCATGCCTGCAGCGTTCGGGCCTGTTCGAGCCAGCCGTCGCGCTCCATGCGCCGCTCAAAGTCCGGGATCATATCTCGGGCACGTTCGATGTCGTCGTCGCTGAGGTTCAGCAGGTTTTCGTAGGAGTAGATGCCAAGCATATGCAGTTTTTTTGCCAGCACGTTACCGATGCCGCGAATGTCGGTTAGTTCGTCGATCTCCGGAATTGTTGCCGTCGCATTGGCCGTGACTTCGTCAGTCTCGATGACGCGGTCGCGCTGATTCTTCAGTTCATCGCCCAGAACGTGGCAGTGGCGCTTCCAGCGGTCCAGTTCGCCGGTCAGCGCGTGAATCAGTGACGGACTGTTATCTGCGACGGTCGGTGTAAACGGATCGGCTTCGTGCTCTTCCGGTTCGTCATCACCATCATGACTTTCGTCATCGAGCGTTGCCAGCATATCCGGTTCGCCGGTTACGCTGAGTTCGACCTCCAGTTCCTGGTTCCGTTGCCTGAGCGTGTCGAGTTGTTTGTTTGCAACTGACAGCTTGTCGCGCAGCAGTTCTTTTTCGTCGCTGTCATTGCCTTGCAGGGCTTCCTTGTTCTGTTTGCTGCGCTTCAGGTCTTTGGTCTCATCAAGCAGTTCGGTGATGCGGTCATGGGCGAGTTTGACGTGCTCGGTGGCCGATACCGCCTTTTCACGGTCCTGCGTCATATCGTCGCCGATAAGTTTGATCTTGGCCTGCAGGTCACGAATTTTTGTGTCGCGGGGATCTTCCTGTTCGGCGATTTCACGGTTGCGTTCGCTAACGAAGCGCATCCAGAATGCACCACCGATGCCAGAGACTGCGCAGGCAAACAGAGCGAGGATAAAATATAGAATTGACATAATGCAGTATCGATTTTCGTCTAAGTACAAAATGTAGGCGACTGGCGGCCTGATTTCTTTGGGCTGGGTCTCAATATTTCGTAAAAGTAAGGCGGGTGATGGCTCACGATAGCCGTGTCGACGAATCACCGGGGAGGATGAGTGACTGATAGGTGCCGGTGCGGGCCGCCGTCGAATACGCGACGCGGTTCTTGCCGTCGTGTTTGGCGTTGTACATCGCACGATCTGCCGCGATCAGAACGGTTTGGGGTTGCGTGTCGTGGGTCGGCAGCGTCGAGGTGACGCCAATGCTGAGCGTGACATACCGGTGGTATTTTGCGGCCTTGTGAGGAATTGCAAGAGATTCGACCGCGGCCCGGATTTGTTCGGCGATCCTGAGCGCGCCCTCAAGCGGTGTATCACCGAGAACCGCGACGAATTCCTCGCCGCCGTAGCGTGACACGAGATCGGATGCCCGGCCGACGGACCGATGGATGGCCTGCGCAACGAGCTTCAGACATTCATCACCTTGCTGGTGGCCGTAGGTATCGTTGTAGGCCTTGAAATCATCGATATCCATGATCAGGATCGATATCGCCTTGTTGTCCCGCAGAGCCGTGCGCCAGGTCTGGGTCAGGAACTGGGCAAACCAGCGGCGGTTTGCAAGTCCCGTCAGGCTGTCCTCGCGACTCAATCGTTCGAGCGTTTCGTTTGCTTCCTTCAGCTCCTGGGTGCGTGTCTCGATTTCCTTTTCTCGATTGGAGATTACGTAGATTAATTCACCCCGGAGTTTCTCGCCCTGGACCAGCGCTTTGTGTAACTTGCTGTATGCCGTGCGGATATATTTGTCGAGTTCACCGAGGTGCTCGAATATCGAGCGGACCTCCTGTGGTGAACCGGCCGGCGGGTCGGATTGTTGCCGTGGTTTCCGCAGATCGAAATCACGTACCGAACGGTCCAGTGATGCGAGCGGGCCGGATATCCCGGATACCAGCGCCAGCGCCAGGCAGATAGAGATGATGAGTGCTCCGCCGAGCCATGCAATAGCAACCTGGTATGCGCCGAACATTGCCGATTCAATGCTTGCCAGCGGGCGCATCAGGTATATTCGCCAACCGGTGCGCAGCGTATGTCCCGTTGCAAGGTAGCGTCTTGGTGGGTTGTCGACCGAGGCGGCCTGTATGAAACTGAAAATCTTCTCGTCACCGCTGTAGGGGTCTGCGAGCAGGGATTTGCCGGTAAGATCCTGACCCGCTACCGTATCGGCCAGCCTGCTGATAAAGAGTACTTTGCCCTTATTGTCGATCAGGATGGATTCGATATCGCTCTTGGCCAGAAAGGGCTGCTTCATGCGTTCGAAGCCATCGAGGTTGAAGTAACCGATCAATACACCGTTAATGCGTCCGTTATCGTCGCTAACCGGTACACTGAACGCCGTCGTCAGCGTCGATTCGTCACCCGGGTGGAGATTGGCGTCGGAAAGAAAGGCATTTCCGGACTGCAATGGTTCACGCAGGTAGTCCGTGTCGGCAGGCAGTGCGTTAACGTTCCTGCTACCGAACTCGGTTGCCGCGACGACGAGGCCATCGGTGTCGACGAGCAGAAAGGACAGGAACTGCGGCAATGCCCGATGGATACGATAAAGCGATTCTTTTGATTTTGCCTGATCATCGATATTAATTTCCGCTGCCGAGGCTTTCAGGTTCGATAGTCCCTGGTACAGGAAGTAGTCAGCCATCCTTGCGATGCTGGCGGTTTGTGATTTCAGCAGGTCAGCCGTGCGATCGAGTCGTTCGTTCGTCGTACGTTCGGTCAACACGAGCGCGAGCGAAATGGCCGGTAGTGTCGAAGCCAGGATAAAGCCGAGCATGACTCGTCCACGCAGGGTCGGCAGCAGTAACCGACAGCGTGCTACGAGACGCTGATCGGCAAACAACAGGATGCCCGCATACAGGCCGAGCAGGCAAAAAACGGCAATGCCACCCACAGCCAGCCAGTGCAGGCCAAATGCTGCCGAATTTTCAAACTGAAAAAGTACCTGGTTCATGCCGCTGCGGTCTGCCGGTGACAAACATAGACTCACGTTCCGGAAGACTAGCCCAGGAGACGGAAAAATAATGTGGTGCAGGTCGGAGTTTGGTTGTGAGCTACCCGGGACATAGGTTACAAAGCATTCCGGGCACATAGGTTACACAATCCGGCATTTGGGGAGCGCCTCAGATGCCCTGGAATGAGTGTAATTGTATGGATGGACGACTTCGATTTGTGGCCCGCCTGCTCGATGGCGAAAAGATAGCTGTCATGTGCCGGGAGTTCGGTATCTCTCGCAAGACCGGTTACAAAATATTCAATCGCTACAAGGAATTCGGCCTTCATCGCTGAGCCCTCTGTGTGATTCAAATTACACGAAGTGTCCTAAAGGGTCCTACATTTCTACACACGGACCGCCACGCTCTTGATCTGGGCCAGCAGGCTGTCGCCTGATTCAAGTCCTAGTTCATCGCAGGAACGGCGCGTTAACCGAGCTGTCAACAGGTCATTGCCGGCCCGTAAACGTACCAACGCATAGGGCCCTTCATCAATATGTATCTGGTCCACTGTGATCGGAATAATATTCAGGATTGTGCTGTCTTTGGGTCGACTGCGGCACAGGCTGACATCGTTGGCCCTGATGCGCAGGCGCAGTTTTGTATCCCGGCCGCCGAATTTCCCCGGAACCAGCAGCGTGCCGCCGGAAAATTTCAGCCGGGTCAGATCATATTTTGTGTCGTAGCTTTCGACTGTGCTCTCGACCACCGAGCCTGCTTCCTCGCCGGCCAGCAACGGCAGGTTCAGATCCACCAGTACAGACTGTATTTCACCTTCGGCCAGCACCTTGCCCTGATCCATGACGATCAGGTGATCGCAGAGCCGGCACACTTCCTCGATGCTGTGGCTGACATACAGGATCGGCACCGCAAGCTCAGCGTGCAGGTGGTCGAGAAAAGGCATGATTTCATCTTTGCGCACGCGATCCAGTGCGGCCAGTGGTTCATCCATCAGTACCAGACGCGGCGCGCGCAATAACGCGCGGGCAATGGCGACCCGCTGCGCCTCACCGCCGGACAATTCACCCGATGCGCGGTGCAGCAGATTGTTCAGGCCGAGTAAAGAGATGATTTGCTTGAAATCGACGCCGTTGTTCGAATCTTGGGCGCGGCGCTGTCCGTACTCGAGGTTACCGCGTACGTTCAGATGGCTGAACAAGCGTGGCTCCTGGAACACGTAACCGATTTGCCGTTCATGTATGGCCAACGATTGCCGTTTCGTCGAATCCTGCCAGCAATCACCATCAATCGTCAGTCGTCCGGAAGTAGGCGTTTCAAGCCCGGCCAGGCAGCGGAGCAGGGTTGTTTTGCCCGATCCCGATGCACCGAATATGCCGGTGATGCCGCGCAACGGAATCTTTAATGTCACATCGAGTGAGAAATCGGCACGTTTAAGCGCATAGTGAAAATCAACTGTGCCGGTCCTATCGATCTGTTGTTTGATGGTGTTCATTTGCGTTGCCAGCGGTGATTGATGATATACATGAGCAACAGCACTGCGAATGCAAATATCAGTAGCATGGCTGACAGTCGATGCGCGTTGGCGTAATTGAGCGATTCGACCTGATCATAAATCGCGATCGAAATTACGCGGGTCTCGCCGGGAATATTACCGCCGACCATCAATACCACGCCGAATTCACCTAGCGTGTGCGCAAAGGCCAGCACGACTGCATTTAAGAATCCTCGCGCCGATTGCGGCACGGCGACCGTGAAAAATGCATCCAGTCTCGAGGCGCCGAGTGTCCAGGCTGCTTCGAGGTCGTGCCGGCCAAGCGCTTCGAAAGCGTTTTGTAACGGCTGGACTGCGAATGGCAGGCTGTAGAAACACGATGCGATGACAAGACCCGAGAAGGAGAACGTCAGCGTTTCTCCGGTCAGTTCTACCCACCAGCGACCGATGGTGCCATACGGTCCGAGTAGAATCAGCAGGTAAAATCCCATGACCGTCGGCGGCAGGACGATCGGCAAGGCAACGGTTGCCTCGATAATGGACTTCCCGCGTGATTTTGTGCCGGCCAGCCACCAGGCCAGCGGTGTGCCGATCAGGATCAGTACGAGGGTCGTGACCGCGGCCAATTGCACCGATAGCCACAGCGGACCCGAACCCGGAAAACTGAATACACTCATATCATTCATGGTGTAAATCAGTCCGGGAGCATGTAGCCGTGGCGTTCAATAATTGTGCGTCCGCCCGGGCCGCGCAGAAACTTCAGGAAGCCCGTCGCAATTGAATTTTCGGCGGCGCGTTGCAACAGGATAGCCTGCTGCTCAATCGGACGATGCAGTTCCGGCGGTACCGGCCAGATGCAGCTTGCTTGCGGCAGGCGCGCATCGAGCGACTGGGTGGCGGCGATGAAGCCGAGGCTCGCGTTACCTGATGACACGAACTGGAGTGTCTGGGCGATATTTTCGCCAACGACGAGTTGGGACTTGATGCGTTTCCACAGCTTCAGGTTGACCAGGGTTTCCCGGGCGGCTGTGCCATACGGTGCGGTGTCAGGATTCGCTATGGCCAGGCGCTTTTTACCGAGGTTCTCGAGTAATCCGCGGCAGCCGGCACCGGTTACTGCAGGATCCCGAGACCACAAGACGAGACGTCCGATTGCTTAGGTGTAGCGACTTTCGGCTACACCATGGTTCGCGGCTTCGAGCAGACGCGGTCGTTCGACATCCGCCGCGAGCAGTACATCGAACGGCGCACCATTGATGATCTGGGCATAAAGTTTTCCCGTCGAGGCAGAACTGACCCGGACGGATTGCCCGGACTCTGCTTCGAAATGCTCTGCAAGTTCGCGCGCTGCCGGTGCAAAATTACTTGCCACGGCGATGGTAGTTGATTCCTGCGCCATTGCAGTGAAGGACACCAGACCGACGAGGAAAATCGCAGACGCCGTGATTGCCCGTGCAGAAAGAATCCGCTTAGAAAGAAACCAAAGGGATAAGAGCATTACGAACTTTCTCTGTTCGCTATTATTGTCTGCCAACTTGAAATGCCTTCCATCCCGCAAGGTAGCCGATTCGGGGTTAACCGACCAGCACAAATGCATGCCACCCATGTCACCTGAGTTATTTACACGCATTAAAATCATTTACCTGATTGCACTTGCATTCATCGCGTTTGTGTTCGATCAGGCCGTTGTTATTGTGACGTTGCTCGCGCTGCAATTGTTGCTGTGGATTGCGTCGGGTCTTCCGCTGGCCGGCCTGTGGGCCGCGATTCGGCGGCTGCGATTGTTTTTCCTGATTATTGTCGTGTCCTAAAGGGTCCTACATTTCTACATTACCCATTTCCTTTATGGCCTGTTGCCAAGCTGGTCCAAACTCATTGCTAGGTGCGGCATCGAGAGCGGCATAAAGATTGTCACGGTGTTCTGTAACTTGTTCTTGGTGTGCTGGTTGTTGGGGCTGGGCCGCCGCTTGCTGTACAGCCGTTGAAAGCTGTTGCAAACTTTGAAATACAGGTCCTGAAAGTTCAGGCTCAAGAGCTTTAGCAATTACGTGTAGGCGCTCAGCATTCACTTGACTGGTCCCCGAAAAGATAAAAAATAAAATGGATGGTGGGCCCGGGAGGACTCGAACCTCCGACCGAGCGATTATGAGTCGCGCGCTCTAACCAACTGAGCTACAGGCCCGTCTTTATATTCCTTTTATACTATCCCACGAATGGTCTCAAACCCGCAGAGATTCTATACCGTAACAGGCCATGTGATCCTTATGAGTCCCCTGCTCTAACCAACTGAGCTACAGGCCCGACTATCGAGAATCATTTATCCGG